>Ga0172372_10009583_pt1 | contig 12569 bp, 6 predicted proteins | sample LakKiv5m_2_FD_114544 | JGI IMG/M metagenome (GOLD analysis project Ga0172372, IMG submission 114544) | Freshwater microbial communities from Kabuno Bay, South-Kivu, Congo - kab_092012_9.5m | ecosystem: Environmental > Aquatic > Freshwater > Lake | place: Democratic Republic of the Congo...
CAGCGTCTCCGTCACGCCCGGCGACACGCAGGTCGAGCGCGGCAACAGCCTCGTGGTGCTGGCGAAGTTCGAGGGCAAGCTCCCGGCCGGCGCGACGCTCGTCCTCGGCGCGGGCACGAATGTCACGCGCACCATCGCGCTCACCAAGGCGCTCGATGACCCGGTCTTCGGCGGCACGGTGCCGGAGGTCAACGAGGACTTCAGCTACCGCGTCGAGTTCGCGGGCCAGCGCACGAAGGAGTTTTCCGTGAAGGTCTTCGAGCATCCGAAGCTGGAGCGCGCGGACGCGAAGCTTCAGTTCCCGGCCTACACGCAGTTGCCGGAGAAGACCATCGAAGACACGCGCCGCATCAGCGCGGTGGAAGGCTCGACGCTCGGCTATACGCTCCAGCTCAACAAGCCGGTGAAGTCCGCGCGCCTTGTGCCACGCCGCCGGGACGGCGGCGAACCCATCGCGCTCGCCGTGGATGACGCCAAGCCCTTCGCCACGTTCGCGAACTTCCCGCTCGTCGCCAGCGCGACTTATGCGCTTGAACTCGTGGACGCCGACGGGCGCTCGAACAAGGTGTCCGCGCAGTTTGTCTTTGACGCGCTGCGCAACCGCGTGCCCGAGCTGAAGCTGCTTTCGCCGCGCGGCGACCAGCGCGTGTCGGCGTTGCAGGAGATTCACTTCGAGGCGGAGGCGTGGGACGACTTCGGGCTGCGCGGGTATGGCATCGCGTGGTCGCTCGGCGGCGCGGAGCCGACGCTGCTCCAGCTCGGCGAGGGCGTGCCCGCGAAGGAGAAGCGCCAGTTCAGCCACCTGCTGCGCCTGGAGGAACTCGGCGCGGCTCCCGACCAGCTTGTCGCGTGGTTCGTGTGGGCGGACGACATCGGCCCCGACGGCGAACTGCGCCGCAACGCGAGCGACATGTATTTCGCCGAGGTCCGGCCCTTCGAGGAAATCTTCCGGCAGGGCGAAGGCGGCGGCGAGGAGGAAGGTGGTCAGCCGCCCGGGGGCCAGCAAAGCGGCGCACAGCAGATGGGCAAGCTCGCCGAATTGCAGAAGCAAATCATCAACGCGACGTGGAAGCTGCGTCGGCAGCAGGGGACGGCGCTGACGGTGGCGAAGGGTGGGGCGAATCCCGTTCCACAGGCAGTTTTGCCTCCGCGTGTTCCCAACGCCGGCTCCAGCGTTGGCGTTGGCAAAGCGCCAGCCTCAGTTGGCTTCTTGCCGGGAATGGTGTCACCAGAAATGTTGCCACCCGGAATGGTGCCTCCGCCGAAGCGCGGAACCAACGAATTTGAGCAGGTGGCTAGGGACGGAACGATTATTATCGTGCCCAAGCGACCTCCATCCACAAACGCGCCACCGCGAAAGACCGAATTCCAGTGAAAGCTTCAAGCGCCAAGCACCAAGCTCCAGAGAAGCTCCAAGCTCCAAGCTGGCGCAGCACGACAGGTGCATCGCTTCGGCTGCGTAGCAGCCTGACAACAGTAGCCGTGGGTGGAGTCCGCAGCGCGGACGGAACCCACGGTGTCCGCCGCCAATACGTCGTCCACCGCGTAGCGGTGGCACATTCAGCGCTCGGCACCAACAGCGTCGCACCGCTACGCGGTGCCATCGCTTTCGCCGCGTTTCCGTGGGTTGCGCTCGCTTCGCCTCGCTCCACCCACGGCTACCATTGTGGGACGGCTACGCCGTCAGGACGCGCTCCCCAACCGCTCTCATTAGCACCCGGCTTCAGCCGGGTGTCGGCAACGCGACCGACGGGAAACCGTTTCAACGGTTTCCGCGTCGTCCGCCACTCGCCAGCCAGCAAAGCCGTTGAAACGGCTTCGCTCCGCCGCCGCTCCCACACCGGGCCGAAGCCCGGTGCTAATGAGAGGGTCGAACTTCGCAATTCAGTTTCCCGACCACCAACCGCCCGCACCCGCACGCCATGAAAACTCCCAGCGCCAAGCCCGGTTCCGCCGCGTTGTCCGCCGCCTGCCTCGCCCTCGTGAGCGCCGTGCTGCTGGCCCCGCCGTTCATCCTCGCCCAGCAGCGCCCGGCCTCCACCAAGGCCGCGCCCAAGCTCTCCGGCAATTTCGAGTCCGACACCGGCGTGCTCATCGAGTCGCAGGAGAAGGCCTTGGAGATGGCGAAGGGACTGGCGGAGAAGGCGGACAGCCCGCGTGCGCAGGCGGCGCTCACCGAGGTCGTGAAGCAGATGGAACGCGCGCTGAAGCTGCTGGAGGACGCCAAAGGCGAGCCGAAGAAACTGGAGGCCGCCGTCGCCGCGCAGCAGGCGTCGTATCAGGCGCTGCTGAAGCTCGCCGACCGCGAGTTCCAGGTGAGCCAGAAGAAGGGCGGCAAGAGCGGCAAGGGCGGCGAGCAGGGCCGGCAGGGGCAGCTCGACCAGCTTGAGCTGAAGATGAACCAGAACCGTTACGAGCAGCAAAAGCAGGCCAAGGCCGAGCCGCAGCAGTCGCCGGAGCAGAAGGAAAACTTGCAGTTCATGAGCCGGCTCCGCGAGCTGGCGCAGCGGCAGAACGACTTGAACGAGCGGTTGAAGGAGTTGCAGACCGCGTTGCAGGAGGCCAAGAACGAGCAGGAAAAGGAGGAGATTCGCCGCCGGTTGAAGCGCCTGCAGGAGGAGCAAAAGCAGATGCTCGCGGATCTCGACGAGCTGAAGCAGCGCGCCGAGAAGCCGGAGAACCAGCAGCGCATGGCCGAGACGAAGGACAAGCTCGACCAGACGCGCGACGCCGCGCAGAAGGCCGCGGAGCAGATGGAGAAGGGCAACGTCTCGCAGGCGCTGGCGAGCGGCACGCGCGCGCAGCGGGACTTGCAGGAGATGCGCGAGGACTTGCGGAAGAAGAACGCGAACCAGTTCGCCGAGGACATGAAGCAGCTTCGGCAGGAGGCGCGGGACATCGCGCAGAAGCAGGAGGAGCTGGGCAAGCAGTTGACCGCCACGCCGCAGCAGAACAAGAAGAAGTCGCTCACCGAGCCGGACGCGAAGTCCGAACTGCCGCAGGAGCTGGCCGATCAGAACAAGCGCCTCGCCAGCCTCGTGGACCGCGCGACGCAGATTGCCGAGCAGTCGGAGAACGCGGAGCCGCTGCTGCACCGCCAGCTTTACGACACCATCCGCAAGCAGGCGCAGAACGAGGCGCAGAACCTCAAGGAGACGAAGAACGACCTCGCGCGGCGCGGGATGCTGACGCGGGGGATGTATGACTTGCTGGAAAAGGCGTCGGCGGACGGCGCGACGAAGTCGCTCGAAGTCGCGTCCGAACTGGCGAAGAACGGGATGACGAGTCCGGCCTCGGCGGTCGAGCAACGCGCGCGCGCGGGCATCGAGGAAATGCGCAAGGGCGTCGAGCGCGCCGCCGAGAGCGTGCTGGGCGATGAGACGGAAGCGATGAAGCAGGCGGCCAAGACGCTCGACAACCTCGTGCGCCAGCTTGAACGCGAACTCGCGCGCGGCGAAGCGAAGGACGGCGAGAAGGGCGGCGAACCTCAAGCCGGCCAGCAGCCCGGCGACCAGAAGGGCAAGCAGGGGCAGCAGGCGCAGGCCGATGGCAAACAAGCCGGCAAGCAGGCGGGCAAACAGGGTGAAGGCAAGGCCGGGCAGGATTCCAAGGATGGCAAGCAGGGCGAGGCGCAAGCCGGCGAACCGGGCGATGGCAAGCAACCTGGCGAGAAGGGCGGCAAGCAAGGTTCCAAGTCCGGCCAAGACGGAAAGGAAGGCGAAGGAAAAGAGAGTTCCAAAGGCGGCCAGGGCGGCAAGCAGGGTGAAGGCAAGCAAGGCGAGGGGAAGGAAGGCGGGAAGTCCGGTCAGGGCGGACAGCAGCCCGGTGGGAAAGATGGCAAGGACGGCAAAGGCGGAAAACAGGGCGAGCAGCCCGGCGAGGGCCAGGGCAAGGGCGGCGGTTCCGGTCAGCAACCCGGCGGTGAGCAGCAAGGCCAACAGGCGCGCGACAACGAAGCTTCTCCCGGCAAGCAGGACGGCAAGCAGGCCAACGGCGGCCAGCGCGGCGGCAACAATCAACGCGGGGGAGACCGTGGTGGTTGGGAGGGTATTCTCCCCGCCGGTGTCGTCGCCGAGCGCGGCGGCGAGCAGGCCGGGCCAATCACCAGTGAGCGGGGCTTCGCGGACTTCAGCGACCGCCTGCGCGACGTGGAGGAGATGGTGGATTCCAACGAGTTGCGGAACCAGTTGCAGTCCGTGCGCGAGCGCGTGCGGGCCGAGCGCGTCGAGTTCAAGCGCCACAGCCTGGAGCCGAAGTGGGACCTGGTGCGGATGCAGGTGATGAAGCCGCTGGTCGAGGTGCGGCAGCGCATCGAGGAGGAACTGGCCAAGCGCGACAATCGCGAGGCGATGGTGCCGATCGACCGCGACCCCGTGCCAGGCCGCTTCTCCGAGCTGGTGCGGAAGTATTACGAGAACCTCGGCAAGAGCGAGGCGGAGGCGGGCGTTGCGCCGAAGGGGGAGCGGAAATAGCGCATGGTTCACGGGGTCCACGGGATGCTGCTTGGCACGGGGGTGAAAATGGGGTTTCCTCCCGCCATGCTCCTGGCCGCATGGGTGTATCCCAAGACATCGTTGGCACTGGATCGAAACCACCGCCGCCGTTCGCGCCGCCATGCTTGACCGACTCCGCAAATTCCTCGGCGACAAGCCAGCCGATGACAAAGGGGCCGCTTCCCCGCCCGTTGCGGCGGCCGGCAACCGCCCGGAAGCTCCCGGAACCGCGCCTGCGGCTGCCGAAAAGCCCGCTGCGGCTGTCGGAACGGCTCCTGCGGCAGCAGAAATGGCCGCTGCTGGTGCATCAGCACCCAGTTCGAGACCAGCAACGCCTGTTTCGGGAGCAGCAACAGCAGTTTCGGGAGCGGCAGCACCCGTTTCGGGACCATCAGCAGTGGTTTCGAGACCAGCAGAGGCCGTTTCTGGAGCAGCAACACCTGTTTCGAGACCATCAGCGGCTGTTCCGGCAGCATCAGAAGCCAGTTCGACACCCGCAAAGCCCGTTTCTAGCTCCGCAGAGGCAAAACCTGGCCCCGCAACGCCCGTTCCTCCCGCCCCCGCCGCCCCGGATCGCCCGGCGAAGCTCCCCGCCGACTTCGCGGACACCGCCGGCACCGTCCTCATCGCCCGCGACGACGTAAAACTCCAGCCCCCGACCATCGCCGTGACCGTCCCCGCCAGCGCGGTCGTCTCCCTCCCCGGTAGCAGCCGACGTGAGGAGGCTCCATCTCAATCCCCAGACCCCAGACCCCAGACCCCAGACTCTAATCAGAGCCTCCTCACGTCGGCTGCTACCCCGGCCCCCGTGCCGGCGGCTTCCAGCCGCCGCCCGGACGCCCCAGCCGTGAGTGGCGCGTCCAAAGCCACCGCCCCCGGCTCCACCGCAGCTTCCTCGACGGCGGCTGGAAGCACGCCGGCACTGGCCCCCACCGCCCCCAAGCCCGCCACTTGGAAAAATCTCCCGGCTAAAGACCCGTGGTGTCCGGCGGCCATCGCCGCGCAGGCGCCGGAACTGCGGAAGGTCGCGGCGGCCGACGCCGTGGCCTTCGAGCGCGTCCTCCCCGGCTGGCGCGCGGCCGGCGCGTCGCGTCGCGGACGCATGCACGCGAACGGCGGCACCCACCGCGAGGATTCCCTCGCCTTCGATGCCCATGACCGCGCGGCCATCCTGTGCGTCTCCGACGGCGCGGGCAGTTGCCAGCACAGCCGCATCGGCAGCCACGTCGCCGCGCATCGGGTGGTGGAATTTCTTCTCGCCGCGACCGCCGCCGTGGCCCCCGCCATCGCCGCCGATGCGACGAAGTTGAAGGAGTTTCTCTCCGCCAAACTCACCGAGGCCGTCCTCGCTGCCACGGATGCGCTGCTCGACCTCGCCAAGAAGTCCGGCTGCGCGCCCAAGGACTTCCGCTGCACACTCCTGACCGCGCTCCACTATCGCGGTGAGCAGCACGAACTGCTCCTCACGAACCAGATCGGCGACGGCGCGATTTGCCTGCTCCGCGCGGACAAGTCCACCGCCCGCCTCGGCGCGAGCGACAGCGGCACGCACAGCGGCGAGGTCAGTTGCTTCGTGCCTGACGACTGCGCCCGCGAGAAGGCCAAGCGCGTCGAGGTCGTCACCGATGTCGCCGCCGTCGAATGCGTCCTCTTGTGCAGCGATGGCATCGAAGACCCGTTCTATCCGCTGGAGAAAAAGGCCGCCGCCATCTTCCGGCAGTTCTACACGGGCGTGGACCAGCCGCTGCCGGACTTCAAGGCGCAGTTGCTGCAACTCGCGCCGCTGCTGCAGGAGTCCGCCGCGTGGGGACTGGCGCAATGGCTGGAGTTCGAGAAGCGCGGCGAGAACGATGACCGGACGGTGGCCGTGCTGCACCGGCTGCCGGGGAATGTGAACTGGTGAACCACTGACCCGCACTAACTGGCACTAATGAAGAGGGAACGGAGACAAAGAGTTGGCCCGCGGATGACGCGGATGACGCGGATGAAGGCGGGGGGACTGGAGCGGACACGGATGCCACAGGTTTGGGCATGCGTTCTCCCTCACCCCAGCCCTCTCCCGCTGGGAGAGGGAGCCAGCCAGCCAGCGCTCGAACTGATTTTGCCGTCCCTAAAACACGAACGCGGTCAGAGCATCCCCCTCTCCCAGCGGGAGAGGGCTGGGGTGAGGGAGAACGGCCACTTAAACCCGACGCGGCCCGGGACTTTCGCCGCGCCCCATTCCGCATTCCGCATTCCAAGTTCCGCATTCAGTCAGCGACTCCTCACGTCGTCACCTACGTTGAGTTCATCCGCGCCATCCGCGTCATCTGCGGGCAACCCTTCCCCATTAGTGCCGGTCAGTGCCGGTTAGTGGTTTCATTCCCGTGGCCTTACTTTCCAAACCCAAGCCTCCGCCGCCCGCGCCGCCGCCGTTGCCCGGCGCGCCGCCGCAAAAATTCCTCCGCGCCAAGCTCACGGACGGCAGCACGGTGGAGTTCGACTCCGAACCGCTCGCGTCCGGCGGCGAGAAGGTGGTCTTCTTCACCAAGGACAAGCAGCACGTCATCGCGTTCTTCTACGGCCAGCTCAACGACCCCGGCGAGCGGCGGCGGCGGCTGGAGAAAATTCTCGGCGCCTACAACCCCACCGTCGGCGGCGCGCAGGCGGACTACTGGAAGAAACGCTTCTGCTGGCCCGTCGGCGTGGTGGACAACGACCCGACGCTCCCCGCCGATTTCATCAAGCGGCACAACCTCCACCGGCCCGTGCTCGGCGTCGTGGTGCCGGCGTATCGCGGCAACTTTTTCTTCAAGGACCGCACCGGCAATACGCGCGAGAAGAAGGGCCGGTGGTTCACCGGCGTGAAGTCGCGCAAGCTCGTGCCCGAGGACGAGCGCGGGCATTTCCTCACCTACCTGCAATGCTGCTGGCTCATGGCCAGCGGCGTGCGGCGGCTGCACTTCGCCGGCCTCGCGCACTCCGACCTCTCGCACAACAACGTGCTCATTGACCCGAAGCACGGCGACGCGTGCGTGATTGACTGCGACTCGCTCGTGGTGCCCGGCCTCGCGCCGCCGACGGTGATGGGCACGCCGGGCTACATCGCGCCGGAGGTCGTGGCCGGCAAGAAGCAGCCGAGCATCGAGACGGACCTGCACGCGCTGGCGGTGCTGATTTACGAGACGCTGCTGCTGCGGCATCCGCTCGCGGGGCCGAAGGTGCGGAGCACGCGGTCGCCGGAGGAGGACGACCTGTTGAGCATGGGCGCGCACGCGCTTTATGTGGAGCATCCGACGGACCCGAGCAACCACCTGAAGCCCGCGCCGGAGATTCCCGTGAAGCGGCTCGGGCCGTATCTGGAGCGGCTGTTCATCAAGACGTTTGTCACTGGCCTGCACGCGCCGCACCTGCGCGCCAGCGCGAGCGAATGGGAGAAGGGGTTGCAGAAGACGCTCGACCTGATTCATCCGAGTCCGGACGGGAAAAACTGGTTCATCGTCACGCAGGGGATGCCGCTGGAATGTCCGTTCTCGAAGCGCAAGCTCGCCGCGCCCGTGCCCGTGGCGAGCTTCCTCCGCCACATCAAGCGCCCCGGCAGCGACACGCTGGACTTCAAAGACGACGAGCACGCGCTGACGGTCTGGAACGGCCAGTATCTCTACCCGTGGCACGCGCGCTCGAACGTCTCGCCGCTCGACGCCAAGCGCGACGCGGTGGGCTACTTCACCTTCCATCAGGGCAAGTGGTTCCTCGTGAACCAGAGCAACGCCGACATGCTGCTCGTGGATGCGCCGGACTATTTGCGGCACGGTCATCATGTGGAGATCACGCCCGGCCTGCGCGTGCTGCTCTCGCTGGAGGAGGGGGGTAGGCTGGCGGTGTTTGATTTTCTGGGGACGTAGGAGCGGGAGTGACGAAGCGCACGGTGGGGCGAGCGTCCCCGCGAGCCGGGCAACGTGGGCCGAAGCGGCTCGGCTCGCGGGGACGCTCGCCCCACCGGCTCTGTCCGGCCTCAAAACCGGCTGGGCAACCAGCCGCCTTTCCGCCACGCTGCGTCTCATGTCCGCTGGAACGGCTTTCCCTCGCTTCCTCGCGGCGATGCTTTTCATGCTTGTGACCAGTCCCGCCTCCCTCGCTCCCGCCGCCGAACCCCGTGATGAAGCCCTCTGGCAGCGCGCGCTCGCGCTCCATCGCTCCGCCATCGTCGTGGACGGCCACAACGACATCACCGGCGCGCTGACCGACGACGGCTACGACCTCGCCACTCCCTCCGCTGGCAAGCACCACACCGACCTGCCGCGCCTGCGCGAGGGCGGCGTGAGCGCGCTGTTCTTCGCCATCTACGTGGACCACAAGTTCGTGACCAACAACGCCGCGACGCGCCGCGCGCTGGCGGTGATTGACGCGACGCATCGCGAAATCGAGCGGCACTCGAACGACCTCGTCCTCTGCACCACGGCGGCGCAAATCCGCGCGGCCAAGCAGTCCGGCCGCATCGCCGCGCTGATGGGCGCGGAGAATGGCGCGGCCATCGAGGACTCGCTCGCGACGCTGCGCGCGTTCCATCGCCTCGGCGTGCGTTACCTCACGCTCACGCACATGCAGGCGACCACCTGGGCGGACGCCTCCACCGCGCCGTCCAAGCACAACGGCCTCTCGGACTTCGGCAAGTCCGTCGTCCGCGAGATGAACCGGCTCGGCATGATGGTGGACGTCTCACACGTCGCGGACAAAACCATGCATGACGCGCTGGACCTCACCACCGCGCCCATCATCGCCTCGCACTCCTCCGCCCGCGCCCTCGCGCCGCACCCGCGCAACATTCCCGACGACCTGCTCAAGCGCATCGCGGCTAACGGCGGCGTGGTGATGGTGAACTTTTACCCCGCCTACATTGACCCGCGCATCGGCGTCATCATGGAGCAGTTGCAGCCCGAGCTGGACGCCCTCCGCGCGAAATGGCGCGACCAGCCCGCGCGCTCCCGCGCCGAGCGCCGCAAGCTGATGGAGGACAAACTGCCCGTCACGCCGCTCTCCGTGGTGATTGACCACATTGAGCACGTCATCAAGGTCGCGGGCATCAACCACGTCGGCCTCGGCTCGGACTTCGACGGCATCTCCATAGTCCCCGCCGACCTGCGCGACGTCTCGATGTTCCCCAACGTCACCTACGAGTTGCTGAAGCGCGGCCACTCGGAAGCCGACGTGCGGAAAATTCTCGGCGAAAACTTTCTCCGCGTCTTCGCCGAGGTGGAGCGCCGCGCCACCGCGAAGTCCGACCAAATCAGCGGCGGCCGTTGACGTGTCCGTGCCGGCGACTTCCAGTCGCCGCCTCCGCGTAGCGCAGGTTGGCAACCTGCTGTTTCGCCGACTGGCAGCCGGCGGGGCTTTCTTTGCGAAGGTGACGGCTGCGGATTGCCAATCCGCGACACAGCAGACTGCCAGTCTGCGCTACAACTCAGGGCCAGCTCAAACTGCTGTTCCCCAAAGTCGGCGACTGGAAGTCGCCGGCACGGCCTCAGCGCAGCACAAAGGCGCGGTGCCGCTTGAACACGCCGCGCAGCGAACGCGAGAGGTCGTCCTGCAACGCCTGCAACTCCCGATACACCGCCACGTTCTTCGCGTCCGGCTCGGCGGTCTCGGCCTTGTTCAGCGTGACGAACTGATCCGTGATGTCCGCGATGCTGGCCTTGTCGCCCTGCTGCAAGCGCCAGCACCACAGCGCCTGGAGCGCCGCGCCGTAGGCCGCGCCTTCACCGACCTTGAGCGTGACGACCTCGGCGTTGAACACGTCGGCCATGATCTGCCGCCAGAGCTTCGACTTCGCGCCACCGCCGGTCGCGCGGATTTGGGTCGCCTTGACGCCGAGTTCGGCGAGGCGGCGCAGGCCGTAGTTCATGCCCAGCGTGACGCCCTCGAACGCGGCGCGGCAGTAGTGGCTTGCGGTGAACGTGCCAGGGTGGATGCCGATCATCGTGCCGCAGCCGTCGGGGACGTTGGGCGTGCGCTCGCCTTCGAGGTAGGGCAGCAGCAGCAGTCCGCGTGCGCCGGCGGGCACCTTCGCGGCTTTCGCCTCGAATTGCTCGTGGGTGTAGCCAAAATCCTTCCGCATCATCTCGGTCGCGACGGTGACATTCATCGTGCAGAGCAGGGGCAGCCAATGGTTCGTGCTGTCACAGAACGCGGCGATCTCGCCCGCCGGGTCCACGACGGGCTTGTCCGCGCAGGCGTAAATCGTGCCGCTGGTGCCGAAGCTAGCGGTGACAATGCCGGCGCGCGTGTTGCCGGTGCCAATCGCGCCCATCATGTTGTCGCCGCCGCCCGCGCTGACGAGCACGCCGGGATTGAGGCCGAGGGACTGCGCGGTGCTGGCCTGGAGCGTGCCGGCGGGCTGGTCGCTGGAGATGAGGCGCGGGAGCTTCGCCGCGAGATCACCGCCCACGGCCTTGAGCACGGCGGCGGACCACTTGCGCGTGCGGACATCGAGAATCGCGGTGCCGCTGGCGTCGCCGTATTCCATGACGCGCTCGCCGGTGAGCCAGAAGTTCAGGTAGTCGTGCGGGAGCAGGACGGTGGCGAGCTTGGCGAAGTTTTTCGGCTCGTGGTTCTTGAGCCAGAGAATCTTCGGCACGGTGAAGCCGGGGAGAATGGCGTTGCCCACGGCCTTGCTTGCGCCTTTGAGGCCGCCGAGCTTGGCGGTGAGTTCCTCGCACTCGGCGATGGTCGAGGTGTCGCACCAGAGCTTGGCGGGACGGATGACTTCACCCCGCTTGTCGAGCGGCACGAAGCCATGCTGCTGGCCGCTGACACCGATGGCGACGACTTCGCCAGCCTTGGCCTTGGCCTGCTTGAGTGCGCCCTTGATGGCGGTGGCGGTGGCGTCGCGCCAGGTGTGCGGGTGCTGCTCCTTCGCGCCGGGCGGGAGGTTGGGGATCAGGTCGTAGGCGGCGGAGGCGCTGCCGAGGACTTTGCCGGAGCGGGCGTCCACGACGAGGGCCTTGGTGGATTGCGTGCCGGAATCAATGCCGAGGAGAAGGGTTCGCATAGTCGGTAGTTGTGCCCGCGAGGATGGCGGATGGCGGCGGGCGTCGCAAGCCCGCGCCGGGGCGCAATCTCACGCGGGCGCAATCTCCGCCTTCCCACCGCGCCGGGCTGCATGGTAGGGTCACGCCATGGACCTGACCGTGGACATGTTCAAGGCCGAGATGACCGAGGCGTTGCGCTCGTTCGACAAGTATGTCGTGTGTATCGCCAAGACGCCCGAGGACTGCGAGGGCGCGCTTCAGCGGCTTGTGGAAAAGGCGATCAAGGCCTACCAGAACCGCGCGCCCGGCCTGCGCCACGGCATCGCCCTCGACACCCAGGTGACCATCATCCTGAGCCAGCCGCCGGAGGACTCGACGCTGGAGAAGCCGCTCTGCGGCATCTACTTCAACCTTTCCTCGCCGTATAACAAGAAGCGCGCGGCTCCCCAGCCGGCGAAGGTGGGGAAGTAATTTTCCACAACGCGCAGGCGGTGTCGGCACGCCCAGCGGGACACCGCGAACCATGCCGGCCAGCCTCGGGAAAGCAAAAAGCCCCGACTCGTCGTTCGGGGCTTTTCGTGCGGTTGGGTTCGGAGCGGCTCAGATGATGCCGGCCAGCTCCTGCAGCACGCGCCAGTTGTCGAGGCGGTCCTGCTTGGCTTCGAGCATCAGCGGGGACGGGTTGCCGTCCTTGTCGAAGTGCTTCGCGAAGCGGCCCTCGGTGCGGGCGAACATGACGAAGTCGAAGAGGTCGCCCGTCTTCGGATCCTTATACCAGTCCTCCTTCGGCGCGGGATTGCCCTGGAGGCTGAGGCGCTCGGCGAGCTTGTTGCCCTTGCGCGGGTCGTAGATCAGCACGGGGAACGTGCGCGTGTCCACGGCGAGCTTGGACTGGTTCATGGCGAGGTTGTCGCCGACGCCGTGCTCGGGCTGGCAGGTGGTGTAGACGCTGATGACCGCCGGGCCGTCGAACTCGTTGGCCGCCATGATGGACTTGTAGAAGTGGTTCGACATGGCGCAGGAGGTCTGCGCGACGAACGTGTTCGGGTGCATCATCGCGATCTGCGCG
>Ga0172372_10009584_pt1 | contig 12567 bp, 15 predicted proteins | sample LakKiv5m_2_FD_114544 | JGI IMG/M metagenome (GOLD analysis project Ga0172372, IMG submission 114544) | Freshwater microbial communities from Kabuno Bay, South-Kivu, Congo - kab_092012_9.5m | ecosystem: Environmental > Aquatic > Freshwater > Lake | place: Democratic Republic of the Congo...
ATACCCAACGAGACAGACAATCAGAAGATTACCAAGTTCCTCAACCGCTTCTGCAACGAGGTTCTACAGCCGCTCATCAACAAGGAGTTTGCCACTCTAGCCGAGCAGCAGCAGGCATACTCACAGAAAATGAACATGAAGCGAGAGGGTATCGCTAGCCGTGGTATTTGGACAGGCAAGAAGCATTACATCCTAGCCATATGGATGGGCGAGGACAATGTGCTGTTGCAGAAGCCTGAAATCAAGATGATGGGTATTGAGACTGCCAAGAGCAGCACACCATACATCGTTCGTGAGGCTCTGAAGAAGGCTATTGAGACTATCATCAACGGCACACAGGACGAGATGATAGACTTCGTTGCCTCATTCCGTAAGACCTTTGACAACAGCCCCTTGGAGGATATCGCCTTCCCGCGTGGATGCAACGGTCTCAAGGAGTACAAAGACCAAACAACCATTTACAAAAAGTCAACACCCATCGCTGTCAAGGGGGCGTTGCTTTTCAATCATTGGTTGCGAGAGAAGAGCCTGACCAAGAAGTACCCCATGATTGGTGACGGGGAGAAGGTCAAATTCATCTACCTACGAATGCCCAATCCAATACGAGACAAGGTTATCTCGTTTAGTGGCAAGATTCCCAAGGAGTTTGGCTTGGAGAGCAAATACATAGACTATGATGCTCAGTTTGATAAGTCTTTCTTGAGTCCGCTGACCAACATCACTAACCTAATCGGATGGAGCGTCGTTAAAGTAAACACCTTGGAGGGCATGTTGTCATGACTGAAATATTTGGAGTGTTTGTGATTCTGTGCGTTGGCTTTATGGGTGGTTGGTTTGTCTACAACCAATATGACATACTGCGTGACAGACACCACAGACGGAAGATGCGTAAAGAACTTGACCGTCTGTTCAAGGACTGATAAACTACACTATTCTAAACGGAGTATACACAATGAGCGACTTTCTTAAGAGCATGATTCGGGCTTCGGGTAACGAGTGGGCTACCATCGCAGAGGATGGAGTTGATGGTGATGTTTCGGGCTTCGTAGATACAGGCTCGTACATCTTCAACGGTCTTCTGTCAGGCTCGCTAAAGGGCGGTATCGCAAGCAACAAGATTCTTGGCATCGCGGGCGAGAGTGCCACGGGCAAGACCTTCTTCGCTTTGGGTATTGCCTCGCAGTTCTTGGCTGACAATCCCGATGGAGCCATCCTGTACTTTGACAGCGAGCAGGCTGTGACTAGCGAGATGATTCGTGGTCGCGGTCTAGACCCCGCTCGCGTAGCCGTGTTCCCTGTAGCGACGGTAGAGCAGTTCCGTCATCAGTTGCTACAAATCGTTGACAACTACAGCAAGTTGGACGAGAAGAAGCGTAAGCCCTTCTTCGTGGTCTTGGATTCGCTAGGCATGTTGAGCACTAGCAAGGAAGCCAACGACACCCTTGAAGGCAAGGAAGTTCGTGACATGACCCGTTCGCAGGTCATCAAGGGAACCTTCCGAGTACTCACACTCAAGTTGGGTCTACACAAGATTCCTATGGTTGTCACCAATCACACCTACGATGTCGTGGGTGCGTATGTACCAACCAAGGAGATGGGTGGTGGTAGTGGTCTGAAGTATGCTGCCTCCACCATCGTCTACCTGTCCAAGAAGAAGCACAAGGTAGATGACCAGATCGTAGGCAACATCATCCATTGCAAGTTGTACAAGGCTCGCTTCACCCGCGAGAACAAGATGGTGGATGTCCTTCTGACCTTTGACAAGGGGCTAGATAGATACTATGGTCTAGTTGACCTCGCTCTCTCACAGGGAGTATTCAAGAAGGTATCAACCAAGATTGAACTCCCCGATGGCACTACTGCCTTTGAGAGTCAAATCGTAAAGAACCCAACCAAGTACTTCACCGAGGATGTTATGAAGTCTTTGGAGGCAGCAGCAGCGAAGGAATTCAAGTACGGTAGCGATACCGAAGTAGAAGAAAAGGAATTGGAGACCGCAGATGAATAAAATGTTAAGCATAGTAGTCCCGTATAGAGACAGACAAGAACACCTATCTGTTTTTGTCCCGCACATGGAGAAATTTTTGATTGATGCGGGTATACTATTCCGAGGGATTATAGTAGAGCAGGAGCAGGGGAAGCCATTCAATCGTGCCAAACTGTTGAACATTGGGTTCAATGAAACGCAATCCTCTTCGGACTATTTCTGTTTCCACGATGTCGATATGATTCCCGTGGAAGCAGACTATGGTTATGTAAATGAGCCAACACACATGGCAACAGAATGTTCTCAGTTTGGCTATCAACTCCCATACCCCGGATATTTTGGTGGGGTTACTCTCTTCAACAAGCAAGACTTTACTGAAGTAAATGGGTACAGTAATGATTATTGGGGTTGGGGAGCAGAAGATGATGATATGATGGTGAGATGTTACGCTAAGGGTAAACTCATACCCCCACTAAATGTCCCGAGAAGAAAGGGTAGGTATGAATCTCTTGCTCATCCTAGAAGAATCTATCTGAATGAGTACAAAAGCAACATACTAAAACTCAAAGGTTTGACTGAGGAGAACATATCCTCCGAAGGATTGACTACACTACAGTATGAAAAGAAAGAACTTCTTCCTCTAGCAGGGAGCGAATACTTCAACATAGTGAGAGTATCAATATGAGTGGGCTAATACTTGGTTCCTCCAAGGGACTATCTCTAGAACAACTTTATCCTTGGGCATCAAGTGCTGCAAAAACGGGCAACAGAGTTGTACTTCTTTCTATGGATGACAACAACATGTTAGCACTCCAACTCAGAGGCATAGGGGTTGAAGTAATCAAGGTTACTCCAAACAATAATCTATCCCCACACAATGCTAGGTTTGCTCTTCAGCACGATTATCTGATGAAGTGCCAAGAAGAATATGCTTTGGTTACTGATGTGAGAGATGTTGTGTTTCAGAAAGACCCCATAGATTGGATGAAGAGAAACTTGGGAGAGTTTGAAGCAGTATGCTCTAGTGAAGGATTGGCATATAAAGATGAACCTTGGGGTAACGCAAATCTGAAGGAAGGATACCCAGAACTCTACGATACCCACAAAGACAATACCATAGTTAATGTTGGTGTGATTGGTGGTAAGACCCGTAGAGTTGCCACGATATGCCAAACCATATACGACATGTGTAAGGTCAACAAAGCATATCTGTCCGACCAGTCTTCTTTCAATGTGTTATGTGCAAAGGAAGAGATGTCTTCTGTGATATACAAGGCTACATCAAAGGAGGATTTCTGTATCAACGCAGGAACTTTTGTTCGTAATGCTGTGGGTGGGTGGTTTGTTCTAAACGACTCTACAGCACATCTATTGAAAGAACCCGAGCCGGTTTTGGAGGGCAAGATAGTCAAGACCTATGAAGGACTTCCTTATTGCATTATCCATCAATGGGATAGGATGCCGTGAGAATAGCATTATGCCTGTCGGGTCAACCCAGAGGACTTCTAAAGGCATCGGAGTATGTCAAAAGAAACCTACTGTCTAGGGAAGATGTTGACTACGATGTTGATGTCTTCTGCCATACATGGGATGATGGTAGTCTAGTAGAGAAGGTGTATCTGCCAACACACCTTGGAGTAACACAATCCTCATTCATGAAGATTGGTGGAGATTACAACACCAGAGACCCCGTAAATCATCCGGCAAGAAACACTTTCTGTTTCTACTACTCTCTTTACTGTGCAGACATGTTTCGAAGACATGAAGAGCAGAATGGCGGGTTTACATACGATGTTGTTATACGGTCGCGTTATGACTACGCTATAGCAAGACCTTTAGTTTTCTCTGAGTTCAATTTAGACTATCTGTGGACACCGCAGGTTAAGATTACTATGCCTTCCGGTTTCCTTTGCACCGATCAGTTTGCATTCTCTAACTCCTCCAACATGTCTATTTACTCCGAAGTGTACCCAAACATGATGAACTATCACGATACAGGGACTATAGTAAATGGTGAGGATATGTTGGCTAGGCATCTACGAGAATCACAAATATCTGATAGAGTTTCTTATATCGACATGTGGGACCCGTTTATTGGTGGAAGGTATAACTATGGTCCTCACTCTTTGGTCAGGGATGATATGCAGGATTGGACAACCAAATGAGGATAATTTGTAGAAGACAGCCAGAGTGGATCAAGTTCGATTTAGACTTTCCCTGCGAGGTTCATCTACAACAACCCGAATTACCATTCAATCCTAACGATGGCGTGTATAGGGTTTACTGCGATTCGTTTGAACCCTCTTCTTCGTGTGTTCCCCATAACCGCATGGAGCAGGTGTTCCCCATGTATGACCTTGTTCTGACGAAAAATGAGGACACGGTTTCTCGTTTTCCAAACGCTAGGTTGTTTTTGTTTGGTTCCTCATTCATATACCCCGCATTACCTACGAAGAAACAGTTCTCAATATCATTCATAACAACTAGACCCCCTTGGCACTTGAGTGGTTACGATGTTCGCTATGAACTGTGGGCTAGACAAGACGAAATAAAAATACCCAAAGTGTTCTATAGTTCGAACAGAATGCCGATTGATTTAAACAGACTTCTTCCGGGTAATGGTTCCAACATGGACAAGATGGTTATGTTTGAGTCTATGTTTCATATAGCCGTTGAAAATACTAACGAGCCAAACTACTTTACGGAGAAAATCAATGACTGTTTTTGGACCGAGACTGTACCCATATACTGGGGTAACAAAAAAACCATAGACAATTTGTTCGATTCTGGTGGTGTAATACACTTCCAAAGTGTTGATGAACTGATACATACATGTAACAACTTAACAGAAGCCGACTACTTCTCACGGGTTGATGCTATGAAAAAGAACAAGGTCATGTCTGTTGAGTATGCTAGAGATATGAATGATAGGATACGAGAACAGATTCTTATGAGTAGGAGTTAAGTATGGGTGATGCAATAATACAAGCGGTGCTGTTTGATTTGGATGGAGTTTTAGTAGATGCCTGTGATTGGCACTACGAGTCTTTGAACTTGGCTTTGGAGCAGACGGGACACGCTCCAATAACCCGAGAAGACCACCTAACGAAATACAATGGATTACCCACCAAGGTCAAGTTGGACATGATGGGTATGGTTGGTGATGATTCTAAAAGGGTTTGGGATTTGAAGCAGAGCCTAACCAACGAAATCATCAATAAGTCGGCGGTCAATATGCCTGAAAAGAAGGAACTGCACGAATACCTGAAGTCCAAGGGAATCAAGATAGCCTGTGTGACCAACTCAATCAGACAGACGGCAGAGGCTATGCTTCGTAGCACAGGGCAACTAGACTACATAGATTTGTTGATTAGCAACGAGGATGTGTCAAAGAACAAACCCCACCCCGACTGCTACAACAAAGCCATACAATACCTTGGTGTTACCCCGCACCTGTGCGTGTGTGTAGAGGACTCCGAGAAGGGGATAGAAGCCGCAATCTCTAGCGTTGCAGGTGGCATGTGGATAGTGAAGAACACCACAGAAGTCACCAAAGTAAACTTCATATCTGATGTCGAATCTTCTTTTGTAAAGAGTTCACCATGAAAACTGCTACAATAGTTCCAATACACCCAAAGCATCTGCAAGAGGGTATCAATTGCTTATACTCGTTCAAAGAAAATTCCAAGAACGATTTCTTCTTCGTGTTCTCTAGCACAGAAGACCGAGACTTTTTCCAATCCCGTATGAATAGAGTCCTTGACCACATAATGATAGACAGGGAGACTGTGGAGAGGTATCCTCAAGGGGTCATAACTGTCAAAAAACTTTTTGGTCTTCGTTCTATATTTGACCGATATGATTACATAGGAGTTTTTGATTCAGAAACCGTGTTTGTTAGGGAGTTTGATAGTGATGTCATATACCCAGACATATACAGTAAACACTACTTGAAAGCAAACCGATCTTTAAAGGGCGGGGAAGTTGTCAAAAACTGTGCTTTGGTGATGAACTTGCACGATAATCAAACCCTCATACAAGAAACCGACAACTATACTCAGTATTGGTGGTTCAATGAAATTGCCGTGTACGAGAGGGATTCTTTCTCAGAATTCTTTGACTTCATTTTGAGTTCTTCAAACAAAGAGCAGATACTTAGTGGGTATTGGCACTTCGATTACTTGCTCTACGGCATTTGGCTGATATGCTTCAAAAATTTCAAGGTGAAAAAGTGTATGCAGAATAGAGAATTTCATTGGGGTGCTGTAGAAGACAATGGTTGGGGAGCACCCCCCGATGACCTTATAACCACAGAGTTTAACTCTTACATAGACAGAACTAACTATCTAAAACACCAAAAAGTCAAAGCACTAATACAACAATAGTAAATAAGGCAAAGCATATGAACATTCTTATACCTATGGCAGGAGAAGGTAGTCGGTTTGCGAAAGAGGGCTATACCTTCCCAAAACCCCTGATTGATGTTAAAGGCAAGCCAATGATTCAGGTTGTGGTTGAGAACCTAGACTTTGATGCCAACTACATCTTCCTAGTTCGCAATGAACACCTACAGAAGTACGCGGGGCTTGAGACCACCTTGGCTAGAATAACAAACGGTCGCTTCAAGATTGTTGAGGTTGATGGTCTGACGGAGGGTGCTGCATGTACTGCCCTTCTAGCCAAAGAGCATATCAACAACGATGATGACTTGCTGATAGCCAACTCCGACCAAGTTATAGAGTACAGCAAAGAAAACTTTGAGACTCTAAAGACTATGACTAGTGTAGATTCTATGGTTTACACCTTCCACGCTGTTCACCCCAAGTGGTCATTCGTCAAGACAAACTCTAGGGGATTTGTAACAGAGGTAGCCGAGAAGAACCCAATCTCTGACATAGCAACATGCGGAATCTACTGGTACAGAAAGGGTTCTGATTTTGTAACCTGTGCTGAAGAGATGATAGCCAAGAACATCAGGGTGAACAATGAGTTCTATATCGCTCCTGTTTACAACGAACTGATAGGTAAGGGTAAAACACTCATTCCTTTCTTCGTACACAAGATGCACGGTATAGGAACCCCCGAAGACTTAAACTTCTATCTGGAGAAGTCATGAGTAATACATCTTGTCTAGTAACAGGAGCAGCAGGCTTCATCGGTTCAAATCTAGTTGACCACCTGATTGAGATTGGGTGGGATGTTGTTGGTATAGACAACGAGTCTAGCCTTGCACACGACCAGTTCTATTACAATCCAAAAGCCTCATATGTACCGAAGGAAGAAGCAGACATCTCAACAGACAAGCCTTGGAAAGCACTAGCCAATCAAAAGTTTGACTATGTGTTTCACATGGGTGCGGAGTGTCGTATACAGCAATGCATAGAGAACCCTGCACTATGCATTTCCACGAATGTCTTGGGTACGGTAAACACTCTAGACTATGCTGCCAAGATAGGAGCCAAGAGGTTTGTCATGTCATCAACATCCTCAATCTACGCGGGGTGTGATTACATGGCCGACGAAAACGAGGAGCCTATCTGTCTGAATCCGTATGCTTCAACCAAGTTGGCGGGAGAAGTGTTCTGTAAGCAGTACAGCATGACCACGAAAATGGATACAGTAATCCTCCGCTACTTCAATGTCTATGGAGAGAGACAGCCTATCCGTGGTTCCTACGCCCCCGTGATTGGTGTGTTTCAGCGTCAACTAAAAGACAAGACTCCGTTTACAATAGTTGGAGATGGCGAACAGAGAAGAGACTTCGTGCATGTGTCCGATATCGCTAGGGCTAATGTGCTAGCAGCAAAGAATGAGATTGTAAACAACCGCCTAAACGCCGAGGTTTTCAATATCGGTACAGGGGTAAACTATTCTGTAAATCAGGTAGCCCAAATGGTCTCTGCGTCCCATAACAAGATAATGCTGCCCCCGCGTGATGGTGAGGCTAGGATAACCTTGTGTGATTGGAGTAAGGCTAGCAACTGGCTTGGGTGGGAGCCAAAGGTTCAACTAACCGATTGGTTATCTGTTGACAAGGTATCCGTTTGATGCTATACTTGGCTAAATGGTAGCCGACAGAACAGAACTAGTTATTCTCCGCTCCCTAATCCACAACGAGGAGTATGGACGAAAGGTTCTACCCTTCTTGCAGCCCGAGTACTTTACCGAGCGTGACGAGAGGGTAGTCTTTGACTCTGTTTCGGAGTTCTTCTCCAAGTACAACAAGCCCCCTAGCGTAGAGACCCTGCTGATTGACTTGGGTAACCAAGATGACATGAACGAGGCAGAGTACAAGGGAGTGACTGCTATCATTCGCTCCTTGGAAGACGATGTAAATATTGATGAGCGGTGGTTGCTTGACACTACCGAGAAGTTCTGCAAGGACAAGGCGGTGTACAACGCCATCATGGAGTCAATTCAGATTATTGACGGTAAGAGCGAGAAGTCTGCTAATGCTCTCCCTGAAGTTCTCTCCAAGGCTCTAGCCGTATCGTTTGATAGACACATCGGACACGACTTCATTGAAGATGCAGACAAGCGATATGACTTCTACCACACCATAGAGAAGCGTATTCCGTTTGACCTTGAACTGATGAACAAGATTACCAACAACGGAACACCCTACAAGACTCTGAATGTGTGCCTCGCGGGCACGGGCGTGGGCAAGTCCCTGTTCCTCTGCCACCATGCTGCGAACTGCCTCATGCAGAGCAAGAATGTTCTCTACATTACCTGTGAGATGGCAGAGGAGCGTATTGCAGAACGCATTGACGCTAACCTCATGGACATCTCGTTGGATGACCTGAAGTCCCTGCCCAAGGACATCTATGACCGCAAGATGGAGCGTATCATGAAGCAGACCACGGGTAAACTGATTATCAAGGAGTACCCAACAGCAACAGCGAATGTCATGCACTTCAAGCACCTGTTGGATGAACTGCGACTCAAGCGTAACTTCAGTCCCGAGATTGTGTTCATTGACTACCTGAACATCTGTGCCTCTAGCCGATTCAAGGCGGGTGCGAATGTCAACTCCTACACCTATGTCAAGGCTATTGCAGAAGAGTTGCGTGGTCTTGCGGTGGAGACAGGCATTCCAATCTTCACGGCTACACAGACCAATCGTCAGGGTTTCTCTAGCACCGATGTTGAACTGACCGATACGAGCGAGTCTTTCGGTTTGCCGCAGACCGCCGACTTCATGTTTGCCTTGGTGTCTACAGAGGAACTAGAGGGCTTGGGTCAAATCATGGTGAAGCAGTTGAAGAACCGCTACGCCGACCCTGCTAGCAATCGTCGGTTTGTTATTGGTATTGACCGTAGCAAGATGAAGTTGTTTGACCTTGACCCATCGGCACAGCGTAACATCATCCTTGAGGGTGGTCGCGGCAAGGAAGACGATGAAGATGAAACGGACAAGGGGTTCAAGACCTTCCGTGAACGCATGAACGACAAGTTTGAAAAGAAGAGGAACTTTGCAGACTGGTCTTGACCGTCCACAAATACCTGTTATAATACCACTATGTTTAGACTCCACATTGACATTCCGTTACCGTTTGACGAAACCACCGCAGCCAGAATTAGCCAAACGGTTGTTGACGCGATGGTTGCTTCCACCGCAAGTTTTTTGCAAATGGCAGGGGTCGAAGAATTTAATTACAGATTAGGGCACGACGATGACCGTCAGAAGAGCAACTACCTCATCAAGACGGATTCGGGTCATGTCGTAAACAAGAAGTCTCGTATTGCCTTGGTTGTCAAGGAGGAGACTACAGACGGATAATGGGAGTGGGGGGTCTTTGGTTGGCCCAGATCGGTTTATACCCGATTGGAACAGGTTCGAATCCTGACGCTCCTACTAAATACACACAAAGGAGATTTACCATGATGCTTATACCAAACAACGAATACGCAATCCTTTCAGTAACGAATGAGATTGAGAGTGAACTCAAGCCCGGCGTTACCTTTACCGCAAAGGTTGAAGCAGTAGGTCAGACTCCCTTTGCTCCACAGCCTGTCGGTGGTGACGGACGCAACTTCTCTTTCGCAAGACAGCCCGATGCCTTCCCGCTCAAGAAGGGTGATGAAGTCCTCTGTGGTAGTTTTGTTGAGACCTTCAAGGACGGTGCTAGAACTCTAGTTGTAGTTTTCAAGGACCACATCTATGCCATCGTTAGAAATGAGGAAGAAGAGATTAACCTCTTCAACCAAGAGATTGCTCAAGACGAGCGACAGTTTCTCAAGGGCTAATTGATGAAGGTTCTTCTTCTGAACTCAAGCGAAGAAGTCCTCAACATCATTGACTGGAAGCGAGCCGTCAACCTCCTCTGTTCGGGCAGGGCGGCGAAGCCTTATGGTCATGAAGACTTCTATCAGATTCGTACACCCGTAGGACACTACGACCTACCCACGGCTATCGTGCTTGTGGAGTATGTCAATGTTCCCTACAGGGTGGAGTGTGTTACACGCAAGGGTATCTTCAGACGAGATAGGTACTCCTGCCAGTACTGTGGCTGTAATCTGAACTCCACGAACGCCACGGTTGACCATGTGCTGCCTGTGAGTAGAGGTGGGCTATTCTCATGGAAGAATGTTGTGGCTTCCTGTAAGCCCTGCAACTCCCGCAAGGCTAACCGAACGCCCGAAGAGGCTAGGATGCCTCTAAAGACTAAGCCTTTTGTGCCTACTCGCAAGATGCTCATCTATACTATTGTGGACAAAATGGGGGTCAAGAGATGGGGGAGATGGGTTCAGGGAAATGAATAAATACTCTAGCCTATGCTCTCATTCACCCATTTTTCAAATTCCCCGTGTAAGGTTCTAGCCGAAGAGGGCAAACTCACCCACCTTCAGCATCTAGAAGACCTGATGTTTTTGGATGGGGCAGATGGGCTATCGGATTCAATAGACATACTGAACAGGGTCGCGGGTACGCTCGCGCCCGCCCGCGTGGGTACGCCCACGCCCGTGAGCGTGACTACGAAGTGGGATGGTGCTCCTGCTGTAGTTGCAGGCACAGACCCATCAAACGGCAAGTTCTTCGTAGCAACCAAGTCTGCATTCAATCCGAAGACCCCTGTAATCAACTATAGCATAGACGATATCAACAAGAACTATTCAGGCTCAGGGGTAGCGGAGAAGTTGATAGACACCTTTACCTACCTCAAGCCCATGAACATCAAGGGTGTGTTTCAGGGAGACTTGCTCTACACAACCACAGGAAGGAAAGAGGAGACCATAGGCGGTATCCGTTACATCACCTTCCGTCCCAATACCATCGTGTACGCTGTGCCTGTAGACAGCCCCGCAGGAACAGCCATCAAGGCATCCAAGATTGGTATCGTCTTCCACACCAAGTACACGGGGTCTACGATAGCAACCATGACCGCTTCGCCCTTGGGTACTACCAAGGTTGGTAGCACATCTAATGCGGTGTGGTCTGTTGACCCTAAGATACCTGCACTACCAAAGAACTCTCCTGCTCTTATGCAGCCGCCTGAAGTCAAGTTGCTCGGTGAGTTAGTCAAGAAGATTAAGAGCAAAGGCAAGACGCTATCTGATTTCCTGACTAACTTCCTATCCAAGGACCCTGCCAAGTACATTAGCCTGTACATAAACTCAACAGTCAACGCAGGTATCTCCAACAGAAACATAAACTCGTTTGGTCTCTACATCACTACAAGAGAGACCAAGGAGATGGATAAGTTGAAGACCGAAAAGGCAAAGGCTCAACGCAAGGAAAAGTTGGACAAGATGATTGCCTATCTAAATGCATATGCCAAGCAGATAGACGGTCTGTTTGAGTTGCACTCGCTGATATCACAAGCCAAGTTGATTGTGGTCAACAAACTAGGGATGACAAATGTCGTTGACACATTCAACATCACGGACAAGGGTTATGTAAAGACTGCTCCTGAAGGTTTCGTTGCTGTGTGTGGCGATACTTGCAAGATGGTCAAGTTGGTAGACAGAAATCATTTCTCGCGTATCAACGCGACATCTACGAAGGAGTGGAGCAAGTGAAACGGTTCACCGAAATAGTATCAGAAGCCCCCAAGAAGGAAAAGGCTATAGTAATCGGAGTCGGCAGAATGAATCCTCCGACTATTGGCCACGAACTACTCTGCAAGAAGGTCACGGACGCTGCTGCTGCTAGACAGGCAGAACATGCCATCTTCGTTTCCACATCCAAAGACCCCAAGAAGAATCCACTTGATGTCAAGACCAAGATGGAGTATCTGAAGAAGTTCTTCCCCAAGGTTAACTTCAAGGAGATGGGTGTATACAAGTCTCCCGAAGGAAAGAACATTGGTGGACCGTTCGGTGTTCTACAGTACTTAAGTGACAAGGGCTACAAGAAGGTCTATGTTGTTACGGGTGCTGACCACTTGGAAACTTACAAGGGTGCAAAGAAGTATATCAACACCGACCCCAACGACAAGACGGGCTACAAGTTCACGGAGTACGAGGTAATCAACGCCGGTGACCGTGACCCTGACGCAGAGGGTGTAACGGGAATGTCTGCATCCAAGATGCGTAAGGCTGTATTTGACGGAGACTACAACGAGTTCTTGAAGGGC
>Ga0172372_10009587_pt1 | contig 12566 bp, 10 predicted proteins | sample LakKiv5m_2_FD_114544 | JGI IMG/M metagenome (GOLD analysis project Ga0172372, IMG submission 114544) | Freshwater microbial communities from Kabuno Bay, South-Kivu, Congo - kab_092012_9.5m | ecosystem: Environmental > Aquatic > Freshwater > Lake | place: Democratic Republic of the Congo...
CAAGCTATGCACGCTTTGACTATCGGGCCATATCAAAAAGTATGCTAGTACTATCGGGCACTCTGAACTATACGCTCGGCACATATCGGGCACTCCAAGCTATGCACGCTTTGACTATCGGGCACTCTCAAAAAACATGCTAGTACTATAGGGCACTCCACAAACAGGCTCACCCGTCTTCCTCCATGCCTGTCGGACAAATCTCTTAGACTCTTCGCGGTTTTAAAGGAAATCCACAGGCCTATTGTAAAATTAAAACCCGGTTACACCACAAAAAAAAAATTTCGCACGAGCCCAAAAAATTTAGTACGCTCAAACCCTACAATAAAAAAAAATAGTACACTTGGCCTACATTAAAAAAACTCTACAGCACGCGCCGCCTATATCTACAAGCCCACTTTGCCAAATCCAAGCAAACCAATCGAGGCATGCTCCCCTACCGCTCGCCTTCCCTCTGCCTCCCCAAGGAAGTCTTCGAGGCCCTGAAGACCCCTTCTCCGATGAAGGTGGACCCTCCGAGGTACCCTTACCTTACCAAGCAAGGCGAAATGTTGAGCAAAAGGTCCTGCGAGGCCTTCTCGGTCCAGCAGGTGAAGGCCGGGGAGATGTTCGATAGGGACAGCATCATCTTCGGGTTCCACCGGGAGGGATTCTCGAACAAGCGCGGGGAGACCATGCAGGGCTACGTTGCTGGTGAGTCTTTACTTTGCTTTTTTTAGTTTTATTCACTGACTATTGAGCATGACAGGCCAGCGCATCGACTTTGTCTGCAACGAGATGGTCTTCAAGCTCGCCTGCGGGGCTCACCACGGCCACACCCCCACCATGCTCAAGACTTGGGGCAGCAAGGACTTCAAGGAGTGCACGAGGAGCACCAAGGACATTCCCAATTTCGACAAGGCGGGCTGGGACAGCATCTCGGGCGACGTGATGATTGCCGGGTGCATCATGAAGCTCACGAATGGGAGCACCTATGATTTCTGCCAGACTTTGGTTCAGCTCGCTTCCAAGTGCGGGGTCTTGCCCAAGGACATCTACTTCTTTGAGGTCAACGACAACGACGTCTGGGCGACGAACCACAACAGCATCAAGGAGTTTGAGAAGGATGTGGAGAAGTTCAAGGAGGAGGGCAGGGTCCACGAGCTGATTCTCTCGTTTCACAGGGACGTCAAGCCCTTTTCGGGGGAGAACAAGATGGGCAAGTGCCTCCGCCAGGCTTTCATTACCGTGTTTGGCGAGAACGGCGAGACTGCCAACTTGCCCATCTTTGAGCAGAAGATCAGGGTGACGGAGGATTATACCCTGTTTCACGTGGAGCCACACATGGAGTGCAAGGAGGACATGCCGTCGAAGGAGGAGCCCCACATGGAGTGCAAGGAGGACATGCCGTCGAAGGAGGAGCTCGGGGACGCGAAGGTTTCTCCGGAGGCTGAGAAGGTCTCGCCTGAGGTGTCGTCTGAGTATGTTTTGGTGGAAGCGAATGGCCAGCTCGTGGAGGTCCGCGACACGGAGATGCAGGACCAGGAAGTGCCCGATAATCTCAAGCGCTGCCTGTCGGAAGCCTCGAACGTCCAGGAGGAGAAGCGCCCCAGGAGCGGCACCCCCTTGCCTGGCAAGGAGAACTAGGCTTGCTTGGCTTTTGCCTTGCTTTTTCTGGCTTTGCTCTGTCTAAAAAAGAGACGAATGTCGTTTGACCTTGGATGAAAATAAAATGTAGCAAGCATGTTTTATGCGAACCCCTCGACTTTCATGGACGTCTTGCTCAGCGCGTCTAGGTACCTAGAAGAGGCCAGGGAAAGCGAGATGACTACTAAGCAGGACGTGATTGACAGCATGGAGAGCAGGGTGTCTGTCATGATGGGCAAGCTGGCATCTGTGCCCACCACGACTTCTTTTTGCATTTTCAGGGAGAGCCAGCCTTGAGCGTGGTTTACAAGATTAAACTTGAGATTTTCAGGGAGAGCCAGCCTTGATCTAAAACTTAGACTTGAAAAACCCCGCATGCAACAGAGTATTTAATGAGTTTGCACGTATCTGGCACCACTTGCATCTGCAATGTCGGGAAAGGGAAATATCTCTTACAAAATTTTAAAGGGCGTTGAAAAACCTACTGAGTTTTTTCTCAATGACAGATGCTACGAGTTGTTGATTTTGACCCACCAGGTGGGCTTGATGCCATTCGCAGCTACCAAACAAGGGCACCTAGTCGTTGTGATGATTCAGAGCGTGGCTGACAAAGCGGTCGTGATGCTTCACCTCGACACGATCAAGGCGTACGGGTCGGTAGCCGAGCTCCATAACGGCGATAAGCACACCGTGAGCAAGCACAGCTACATAATCGACCCGGGACAGCACATCAAGTTTGCGTTCACGAGTGAGAAAACACATTGCATTACCGACAGCATCCTCGTGGTTACCAACCTGCGAGAGCCGTTCGTTCCCATCTTGGAGCGCATCGACCTCTTGGTCAAGTCTACTGAAGAGCTCGACCGGAACGTGAGTTCCAGGAAGTTGACGCCGTCAGATGCTACCAAATCATATGAGCGGCTCAACCAGGCATATAACCAAACAGACGCTCGCGTTAAGGAAGAGGTGGAAAAGACCCAAACAAAGCATGGCGAGGCCCTTCTCTGGGACAGAGAATGGAAGGACAAGAAGGAGGTGTGCGGCGCCCATTTGAGAAACGTTCACTCTCAGATCCCCACCTATCGCGTCGACCAACTCGTCGTACTCGACGAAGACTCAGCGCCGGAGACATCTGGCAAGAGGAAGCGCCAGGCGGATCAGGACGCAGGTCATGCGAACAAGCGCCAGACACCCTTGGTAAGCCAGTGGGAACTTGATATCAACATGCACTTGGATGTGATCATCAAGGCAGTTCAAAACGTGCCTATGACTAATTTAATGTTCAGGTCAGCATCCCAGGTTCGCCGCCAGGCCAAGGATCACTTCGACAAGCTTGACAAGGGCCAACAGAAGGTTTTTCTGAAAATCGCCTGTGAATGTCGGGAGGAGATTGGCAAATATTTGCATCAGCCAAACGTGACGTGGAGCCCGCTCTGGTTCGCCTACATCGGCGAGTTCAAAACGGATGCCATGTCCCCAGTTCTCAGATACCTCCTCGACAAGGTGAGCCTGCCCTCGGACGCGGCTGGCCCGGCGAGGCCCGCTGTGGCGAGTTCCGCTGCGGCGAGGCCCGCTGTGGCGAGTTCCGCTGCGGCGAGGCCCGCTGTGGCGAGATCCATTGTGCTCGGCCCTGATTTTGCAAGCCCGGACGCGGCAACCTCTGCGGTAGGCCCCGCCAAGCTCTCGAATGATGCGATGGTCTTTTACCACCTCAAGGTGCTCAACAACGTCGCCAACTACGATGGCAACGAGAGCATTCCTCACATCGACGCCGGCAAGCTCAGGGCCCAGTTTCGCGTTCACTTTGCGCAGCTCGGCGGCCCAGGCCAGGCTTCGTTTTGCAACGAGGTCTCCAAGATGTTCGACGAGTACTCCACGTTCAGGGACCACCCCCGCACGGGGACCCCGCCGGAGTGGCTCAAGGACGTCAAAGAATTCCGCGACGACATGTGCCCCGTGCTCAGCATCCTGCTCAAGAAGGCCTACGCCGCAGGCCCCGACTACGCCGCGTGGTGCGACCAGGCCGAGCTGCCTTTCAAGTGGGTCTCTGAGGACGCGCTCAAGTTTTTCAAGGGCAAGCCCGACGTGATCAAGCTCGCGCACAACGTACTCGTGGAGCACGTCCTCAAGACCCACGAGGTCGCGGTGATCCACGCCAAGTACGACAGGCGCAAGGAGATGTACATCCACTCGATCTGCGTGCTCAGCACAGCGGAGTACACGGCGGGGCGATTCGGGACCGATGACCCGAAGGTGGAGCCATACGCCGATATCCTCGAAGGTACAGCGAGCCGGACCAAGATCATCATCAACGCGCAGTGCGTGCACGTGCCTGTCAACGTCGGGCACATCGTGGTGTCCGGCGACTCGGAGTGCAACTTCGACGAGGAAGTCGTGCTGCATGACAAGAGAGACTCGTTGGAGTACTACTACTTCTCCGACATCACCAGGATCGCGTACCACTTCATGAGTGAAAACAAGCAGCACCTCTACGTCGTCACCAACTACGCGAAGAAGGTGGAAGAAGCTCGAAGGCAAGAGGCAGAGCAGGCGGCCGAAGAGTCCTCAGCGCAGGCTGACCAGCAAACGCAGGCCATGTTCGAAGAGTCATCCGCGCAGGCTGACCAGCAAACGCAGGCCGTGTTCGAAGCGCCCTCCGCGCAGGCTGACCAGCAAACGCAGGCCGTGCACGAGAAATTGCCGGACCAAGAAGATGAGGAATTTGTCGACGAAGCGCAAGCCGCATTCGACGACAAGTACGGTTTCAAGGGGACGCACGAGGAAATCAAGGCCATGTGCCAGCGCCTGCTTCAGGAGGACTCGGGCGCGTGCGAAGCCGACAGGAAGCGTGCCAAGGACTATCTCGAGTACCAAGCGATCTGTGGAGAGGGTTCGTCTAGCGATGAATCGTATGACGAACGTGATTCGTCTAGCGAGAAATGGTATGACGGATATGCCCAGGAATACTGAGATTGGGCCGGGTTTGGAAGTATTCAGATTTAGCTGGGATTTACCCAATCGTGTGGTCTGGCCTGCTTTAAAATCTACAGGATACATTTTTCTTTTCGAATAAACATTTTGAGTTGTTATTTTGTTTTTACTTAATAATTAGCTTGTTATTAGCAAAATTTTAAGACGCGCACTCGGCCAACAACGGCCTCTTCTCCATGACGTCCGTGGTCACCGGCGGCGCGCCCGGCTCCTCTTGTATGGTGAAGATCTTTTGCAAAGGGTAGTGCTCTTCCCCCAAGAGGTTGAGCTCCTCCTCCAGGTCCACGTCGTCTTCCATCCCTATGGGGTTGGCCAGGACCGTGGTGACGTCCTGCATCTCCCTGATGTGCTCGTCGAGCTCGCCAATGACCTGCTCCGCGTCCTGCGCCCCCACGCCCACGCCCGCCTTCTTCATGGCTGTAGTCGAGGCCTTGAGGCTGAGCATGATCTCCTTGTCGAGCTCGCTGGTCTTGATGGCGTCGAGCTGGGAGTCTACTAAGTGCATGCCGTTCCTCAGCTTGTCCAACCTCTTGTGGGCCCTCTTCCTCTCCGCGAGCTTGCTCCTGGCGCTTGCCATGTCTTTTAGGTTTTTGAAGCGCAGAGCCGACTCGCTGAGCTTGGCGATCTCCTCGACCAGCTCGCGCTCTCGGTTCCGCATGGTCTTCCTGCAGTCCTCCAGGCTGTCCTGGGCCGAGTAGATCTCCTCCTCTAGGGGGGGCGCCATGACCTTGCCCCGCATGAACAGGTAGAAGCCCGCGACGCCTTCCAGGAGGCAGTTCATCTTTGCTGAGCCTTGAATAAATTGATATAGTTCAGGCTGAAATTTGCTGGGTTATCCAATGCTAAAGATGCAGCGTACCAGACTTAGAGCAGTCAGCAGACTAAGACCAACTCGACTACCAGACTAAGAATAGCGCCGGACCCACTGTATTAAAATTGAGCGTACAAAAAAAAACAAAATGGCTGCCCCCCCAGACGCGTGGCACCAAGGTTACTGGAACGTCGAGGACCACGCGGTCCACAGGCACGAGGAGGAGCCAAACTACGGGAACTTCTTCCAGCCCGGGATGCAGGAGCACTACAGGCAGATCAGGGACGTCGTGCGCAGCCTCAAGAACGCGAGGATAGACCAGCTTCCCATGTCAAAAGTCAATACTCTCAACACAGAGCTGAACAACCTGAGGCACAAGGAGCTGGTGTCGAGGCTGAGCGTGGAGTACGACGAGGGCGCCCTCTTCACGAACAAGTACGGCTACAGGACCATGTGGGACGACATCGACATCCCAGAGAAGATTCAAGAGGCCAGAGCGCGAGTGGACCCTACCGAGCCCATCACCATGGAGGACGTCTACAAGGAGCCGCACTTCATCGAGCCGTACAGCAGGCTCCAGGCGCACGAGGAGGAGGTAGAGGAGGACATGGTCAAGACGATGAGCGTGGCCCACGTCATGAAGGACAAGGACAACAGGCAGCACAACTTCAAGTACGCCCTGACCACCGAGATCTTCCACGTCGACGAGTTCTTCGAGGAGGCCGACGACGCGATCATGCTGTCGAGGATCTGCGATCTCTTAAGGGTGCTGAGGGAGCACGTGAAGACCATGCACGTCGGAATGTCCACCGTGGAGAGCGAGCCGAACATGTCTGTGTTGTTCAAGATGATGGACGGGATGAACCTAGCCCGGGTCGGGGAGGTCAAGAACGCGAACAACGTCTTCACCATGAGCGTGCCCACGAACGACGACTCCATGAAGATGCATCTCAACTTCCAGGCCGACTCCCCGGCCGTAGAGGTGCCAGGCAAGGGCAAGCGTGGAAAGTTCCTGAAGAAGCTCTTGACGTCCGTGCTGAGGATAGAGAACGTCAACAAGGGGGTGTCGCTCCAGCTCCTGATCTTCGAGACGTTGGGCCAGTACCAAGTCCTAAAGGAGCAGCACCACATCGGGCTGATACAGGACATGAAGGGGCACCACCAGTGCTCTTTTTTCAGGGTGGCCGCGCCCGATTTCGACGACTCCGGATTGATCTTCAACATCAGGACGGACCTGAGCGCCAAGGTCAAGAAGATGACCAGGTTCAAGAACCCGATCCCCTACGACGAGAACGCCATGATGTCCCTGCTGGTGCAGGCGCTAGACGAGGCCAGGAGGGACGACGTGTACGACGACAGGTTTCCTGAGATAGTGTTAAACCACGACAAGGGGAAGGTGCAGTACGTCTTCTACTCCCACTTCAACTACGCGTATTACCTGGCCTACCTGGACATGCGCGAAGGCTTCGAGAAGGTCGGGAAGGACGCGTACGACCTCTTGCCTGTGCAGGTGGCCTTCGCGTACGTGGGCTACCCGAACCTGTACACGAACCCCGAGTGGAACACCTCCAAGTGGGTGCGCCAGACCAAGATGGCGAGGCTGGCCAAGCCCCCAACAATAGACGGCCCGTTCTACTCGGTGGACTACCTGAACCCGGGGAACTTCGGGACCGGGCTGTATGTGTCCCTGGGGCGCAGGGGCATCAAGTTCGAGAAAGGGTCCCTGCACAAATTTTTCGTGAATCACCTGGACCCGGACGAGGACGACCGGGTGTACGTGAGGCCGTTCGAGCAGAAGGACTGGGACAGGCTGGACGAGATCAGGGTCCGCTGCCAGACTTTCGTGTCCACCTACCTGCACCTGAACTACAACGCCCCCTTACTGTTAGACTTCAGGAGGTCGCACCCGCAGACCGAGCAGGGCAGGAGGGTGCACGTGTTCAGGGAGTACCTCGCGCGGTTCCAGCCGAGGGACGACCAGGTCTACCCCAAGATGATGCGGGCCATGCTGAGGATGGAGGGGTACGAGGTGGACACGTGGGAGAACTACAAGGAGTCGGAGAAGCAGGCGGAGAGGGACAGGCAGGCGATGGAGAGGGCCAAGCAGAGGTTTAACAAGAGGCCATCTATGAGGAGACAATGATTTTTTTTATTTTTCTTGCTCATCCTCCGCCACAGGCACGAAAGCCCCCATCTGGTACAGGGGCAACACCGAGGCTCAGGGGCTGCACTTGTCTGACTTCAACACGGACACCAGCTGAGTCGAGCTGGACGGGTAGTCGTCCGGGGGGTCCAAGAGCCTAGCGAAGAGGTAGTCCACCCTCGCCCGGCCCACCAGCTTCCCCCCGTAATTTTTCTTGGAGAGAGTGGCTATCTCCGCGCTCCTCCAGGAGGCGGACAGGGACCTGAGTAAAGACTTGACGTCGTCGTCCGAGTCCCTGCACGTCTGCGCGATCCTGAAGAGGAGCGCCTCCGAGCCCACGCACGACGCGAAGGAGTCGAAGCTGGGCTCGTGCCCCCCGTTGGCGAGCGCGTAGAGCCTGGGGAGGTAGTCGGGGTTGAGGAAGTAGAGCCCGATGTCGTCGTCCAGGTCCTCGTAGTCGCCTGACACTAACTGAGCTAAGGGCTCGAGAGCCTCGCATATCGTCCACAGGTTTTTGAAGGTTTTGCTTAACAGAGATTTTGAAGTCCTGCCCTCGAAGCTGAAAGAGAACTCGTCCACCATCATTTTGCCCAGTTGCCTCGACGGGAACAGCTTCTTGCAGTCCAGGGCGCACCAGAAGTAGACCTGGTGCCACTTGGAGAACTCGATGTCGAAATTGGGGGTGAACAGGGAGAAAACGCGCCAGCAGAAGAAGGAGATGTAGAGCTCCACTACCCCTAGATGACTCTTGAGCATCTGATTCTTCTTGTGGTCTGGGTCATTCTCAGGCCCTATCTTGTACTCGCAGAGGACGCAGGCCAGCTCCAAGACGATCCACGCGAGGGCCTGGTACTGCTCCTTTTTGTTTTGGTCCCTCTTCAGCTCATGTGGTCCAAACGGCAGGCACATGTGGAGGTAGTAGGCTATGGCCGGGGACAGCGCGTCGTCCTTCTTAGACCACTCCTCCTTTGGAAAGGTCCTCAAGGCTGGGTTCCTGCTCAAGAGCCACTGGTGCGACTTCTTGATGGACTCTTTGTTGTTCCTGCTCATGAGCACGATCGAGATGGCGTCGTACGGGATGAGCCTGTGGTTGTTATTTGGATTGTAGAGGTGATACCTGAACCAGAACTCCATGGTCATGGTCATGTTGCACCCCCTGCAGGTGCCGACTTTCAGGTCCAGGTCTGGGGCAAAGTCCTCGTTTACGTTTGTGTTTGCGAACTTTTCAAGCAATTCTTCGTAGACTATCCTATTTTCTTCCACCGGCCTGTCCCAGAACGCCCCAGACGGACCCTTGTCCGCGTCGCTGGTGGGCGCGCGGAAGTAGGGGAAGACTCCCGTGTTGTGAGACGGATCGAGCTGCACAAGGTCCACGTCACCCCTCCGCTCGCCCATGAACTTCAGCGCGTGGGCGTGGTGGCTCTCGTGGACCAGGTGGGCCGCGAATTTCTTCGAAGAGAAGACTGGGTTTTTCACGCTGGCGCGCACGGAGTCGCTCTTCTGGACGTGCTTGTGGAGGTAGAGCACGGAGAGGTTGCCCACGGTGTCGAACTCGATGAACTCTTCCGAGACCGGGAGGAACGGGACGCCGCACGCCAGGCACAGGTTGAATTGCATCTTTGCTATGGAATCTATTTTTATTATAATACATTTTATTTTGATTTTAGATAAACTGCAATCCTTAATTCAGTCTCGCACAAGCTCAGATAATCTGCATCTCAGCGTTCTCCACCTCCCCGTTCGCCTTCAGAATTCCCCCCGTCAAGACCTTCTTGGCCCGCTTGGTCTTTTGCTTTGGCGTCTCCTCGATCTCAGGCATGAGAGACCCAGTTTGCCCCCCCAGCTCCTCGAGCCCCAGAGACGGCTTCCAGGAGTTGTCCACTGCCTCCTCGCCCGTCCTGGAGATGTTCTTGTACCTGTCCGTGTAGAGCAGCGCAGAGTTCGTGACCACCATGGGGAGGGAACAGAACACGGGCTGGAAGGTCAGCTCTAGGTGATTCGTCTTGAGCATGTTGGCCATGTCGTTGTTGTAGAACTCGTCGATGCCGTACTTCTTCATCATCACGAAGCTCTTCCCTATGTGCCAGTAGCCGAGCTGGTGCCAGGTGATCGCCACGGCGGGCCCGAAGTTGGGAAGGTCCAGCGCCACGTCTATGATCCCCGCTGGCACGTGGCGCGGGCGCGTGCTCACCATGCCCTCGTTCAAGAAATTGTCGAATTCGAAGCCCTTCAGGTACCTCTCGCGCCCGTCACGAGCGGGCAGCCTGCCCAGAAGATCGATGAGCTCTTCGTACTTCTCCATGCCGTAGAAGTCGTGGTTCAGGACGTCGGGCACCAGCTGCCAGACCACGAGGTCGGGATTGGCAACGGGGAACGTCTTCCTCTCGAAGCGCTTGTAGTAGTGGTTTAAAGTGTAGGTCCCCAACGGCTTCATGCCGAGGCGCAGGACCAGGTCGTCCCCCGCCGAGACGTCGTGGTGGTGCCAGATGTTGACCACGTTGGACTCCTTGCCGTCTATGGCCAGCGTGCATATGAAGGGGACGGGCCAGGTGGACGCCGAGAGGGTGACCTCGTCCTGCCCGCCCTGCTTCTCGGAGCCCCGCATGATCCCGAAGGGCTTGATGCAGTGCTGGACCACGTGGACGACCTCCTCCAATTTGAAGGGGTCAGCTGTGAAGTCGCGGTTGGACGGGAACTGCACGGCGTCCAGGTTGGTGGCGAACTCCTTCCAGAGGTTATGAAGCCCCTCAGGGTCCATCAAGATGCCGAGCTGCAGGCCGGCCAGGATGTAGTTCAGCGTGGGCAGGTTGATCAAGGGGTCGATGACTGTGCCCAGGCTCCGCGCGCTCTTGGTGCCCTTGCAGAAGACGCTATTCTTGTCCAGGCGCATGACGAAGACCAGGTCGCTGTCGTCCACGCCGTGCGAGAGGGCGAAGGTGGCCTTGCGGTCAGGCTCGGGGAGGTGCAGGACGGGCACGACCTTCTGGACCCGGTGGGGGGTGTGGAGGTAGGCGTTCTGGCTCGAGAGGTAGGCGGGGCCTCCGTACGAGTAGGGGGTGATGTCGCCTAATAGGGTGGAGCCGTAGTTTATGCGCGAGTCGGGGACGTCGTGCAGGGGATTGGGGAGCCGCCCTATCCCAGGCAGGGGGCCCTGGTTCATCACCACTTCGGGGAAGCGGACGCCCGTGAGCCCGCCGAACAGGTTGGACATTTTCGAATGAGAGAGAAAATAGTTTATATACAATGCGGCGTGCGTGCGCGGGGTTATTTAAAAGCGCGGGGGTATCTTGCAATTGCTCGGTTTTCCTGTTTTTGAGATCGCTGACGTCGGGTCCGCAGGTGTCGACCACGAAGGGGACCGGCGGCGACATCATCATATTGGAGGAGGCGGCTTATATTGAGCAGGGATTCTTCTATGTGAGTTTCTTTGATTATGTGCTACCTTCACTCGAAATGGACTGCCTCTCATTCGTTCTAAATACTGCCCTCGCTCGAAATCGACTGCCAATCCTCGTCCGTGCTCGACAGGAGACCGTAGCTCCCCTCATGCTCATGGGCAACGCCTCGCTGATCGGGATCTCCACGCTGCGGGACGAGGTCAACTTCTACACCAGGCTCATTAAGCTGCGGGACAAAACCACCGGCCTCCCAATCTTCACTTGTCGTCAAGTCAAACTGGCTTGTGATGAGTGCATCGAAAAGGGAAAGGGCGGCGACTGCGTCCACCGCCTCCACCTCGTGCCCCAGTGAGTCCGGCACGTAGGGCGCTATGCGAATTTCGGAGTCAGAGTCGGTGTCGTTGAGCAGGCGCTCGTAGGTATCCGCGTCGCTGGCTTCAAATTGGGTGTGCTCCGTCGAGTTGTTGCTTCTCTCGTACTGGCTATGCTCCGTGGACGCGTCACTGAACTGACTCCGTTCCGCTGAAGCATCTCTGAACTGACTCCGTTCCGCAGAAGCATCTCTAAACTGACTCTGCTCCACCGAAGCATAGTCGAACTGACTCCGTTCCTCCACAGGTGGCAGTCCGCCGACCGGCACGTCCAGCTCAAGACCGTCATGCAGGACCGCCCTGACCTCATCGAGTCCGAGCTGTCCGGCCTCGCATTCGACTCGTGTCAGCAAGTTTTTAAATCGCCTGACCTGGAAGTGATGTTCGCCCAGAAGCCGCCCCCCATGCTCATGAACGAGGCCATCCACGTCTTCATCGACCCCGCCGCGGGGGGACCTCACAGCGACTACGCCGTACTGAGCGTCACGAGGCAGAAGGGGATGATTACGGTGAGAAAATCGAGTAAAGGGCAAGGGCGGGCGGAGGGGGAAAGTGTAGTTCTGCATCCTGCGCAGGGGCTCCACGAAGACCATGAGGGTTGTCAAGAAGGGGAGCATGCTTTTATGCGCGTGAGAGGGTTCGCCTTAATATTTTCTTTTAATGGTGCCCTGTTTATTTTTTTGTCAACTTCTGAGGTAGATTGACCTCAGCTCGTCCACGAAGTCCCTCAAGGTGACAGACTCGTTCTGCACGAAGCGGGGCAGGGCGGAGTCGTAGAGGTCGTCGTATAGCCTCCGGGCCTTCTGGATGGGGAGGGGCTTGATGTAGGAGACGTGCTTGAACGGCTCCGTGATGGTCTTGCGCATCTTCTCGTCCTCGTTCAGGAGCATGAATAATTTTACCCTGAGCTTGTCCATGCTGTCCTGCTCGCTGGGCCTCAGCCTCTGCAGGGCGTCGCGCACGCCGTCCGAGGGGTACTCCCTGGCGATGTTGATCGCGCACTCCTCAATAAGGCTCCAGGCGAGAGCGCGGTTGCCTCCGTATAATACGTGAAATATGACGTCTTTGTTGTGGGCTTGGCAGGTAGTCGGGATTGACATCTTGAAGGCTTGCAAAGGTGCGTTTTTGTTTGATGTTTTTAGAGTAATTTTTTGATATTATTTGCTTATTATTAAGCTAATTTTATTATTTTTTGAAGATCCCGGCAAGCAATTTGACTTGGTGGA
>Ga0172372_10009588_pt1 | contig 12566 bp, 7 predicted proteins | sample LakKiv5m_2_FD_114544 | JGI IMG/M metagenome (GOLD analysis project Ga0172372, IMG submission 114544) | Freshwater microbial communities from Kabuno Bay, South-Kivu, Congo - kab_092012_9.5m | ecosystem: Environmental > Aquatic > Freshwater > Lake | place: Democratic Republic of the Congo...
GCTGTCGTCTGAGCCGGTTCCCGATCCAGGGGATCATCAGCGACATCACCACCACCGTGGCCAGAGGATCGACCGCGGTGCGGAAACGGGACTGCTCCCCGAGTTCGGCGACCGCACCCACGACGACGGTGAACGCCGCGATCGCGCCGGCGGTGGCCACCACCACGTCGCGCGGGGTCCGCCACCGACGCCACCGTCGGGGCAGAAGTGCCCGGACGGCGAGTCCACCGAGCGCGAGGTACATCAGAGCCACCGTGATCGAGAAGTCGGTCGGCGCCTCCATGGAACCGTAGATGGGCGTCCCCCAACCGGTGGTGGAGAGCACGCCCCGGTAGTCGAGACGCACCACCGAATAGACGTCGTCGAGCGCGCGCATGCCCAGCGAATCGGAGGTCGCCGGATTCATCGACACCGCGATCGTGTTGCGCATCGACCACAGCCGACCCTCGAGCCACACCCCCGGGTGCTCGAGGATCACGGCCCGGGCGTCGCGACCGGCCTGATCGAACACCGGCAGATAGCACTCGAAGTTGAAATTCGGGCTCGTCTCGTCCGTGGTTCGCGCGGGTTCGCTCAGACCCCTGAACGAATGCCGCGGAGTGCACGGCTCGACGAAGGGTGCGTACAACTCGTAGGCGCCGAAAGGTCCGACCATCGCAACCTCGGAGATCGCTCCCGAGTCGTGCATCGCCTCGAGATCCTCGACGTCGAGCACCGGGATCACCGCCCGCTGAAGGTTCATGCCGAACCAACTCGACAGTGTCGGGGATCCGAAGAGGATCTGGTTCTTGACCATCCAGCCACCCACGACGACGAGAGGTATCCCCACGACGACCGCCACGACCCTGAGCAGCGAACGACGATCGAAGAATCGGCGCACCGCCCAGAGCGGAAGGGCGAACAGGACGGCGAGCAACGCGGGGTGGTACAGGCTGCGCGTCATCACGAGCACGGTGGCGACGACCGACAACTGAACCAGCCGTCTCGCCGCCACCTCCCGCTCCGCCGAGCGCAACACTCGGGAGACGCACAGAACGACCGCGAGCAGCATCGTGCCGACGGCCAATTCGTAGTTGGGCTCGAATGCTCCCTTCAGTACCTCGGGGTTCGCCGTGGCCACCACCGCCACGATCGCAGCCGAACGGGTTCCGAGACCGAGATGCTCGGCGAGTCGCGCCGCCAACGCGACACCGAAGACTCCGACCACGAACATGAGAGCCTGAATCGTGAGCGCATCCGAGAACGGTGACAGCCGGGCCGCCCCGCCGAGAAGCAGATTCCAGCCGGGGGGCTGCACGTGCAGGTACCAGACGCTCGCGAGCGGATCACGCGACAGCACGTCCCACGGAATCAACTGCCATCCGTAGTCGAGGTAGCGCGCGTCGAATCGCTGACCCGAAACGACGACGGCGAGATAGATCGCCGTCCAACCGGCGACCGCCCTCGGTCCGGCGGTGCGTCCCCACGACCTCAGGAGTGCGCCGACGTCAGCCACCGTGCAGTCTCCGAACCGTTCCGTCGATCCACGTCACGAGATCCGGTGCGCGGGTGAGATCGATGTGCGCACCATCGGGGCGCATCGCCGGGTCGAACTCGCCCCCGGGATGGGCGCGCACGGCGGTGGCGAAGTCGGCCCACACGACATCGGGGTCGTTCCTCGACTCCACGACCTCCGCGATGAGTCGGTTGTAGCGAGCGGTGCGCGCCGGATCGGCTTCGGCGAACGGCGGCACGCCGGTCTCGCCGGCGATGTAGGGCGGATCGACGTTCGGACTCGTGAACCAGACCACTCGGGCCCCCGACGACGTCACCACGTCGAGGAAGGAATCCATCTCGTCGCGCAACCATCGATCGAACTCGACCTCCCCCACGTGCGACCAGTCGTCGAATCCGGGGACGCGACGATCGGAGAGATCGGCGGTGCCGCCGACGATCACGACCACGTTCGGTCGGAACTTCTCGACGAAGCGCGGCAACGCGTCGCGCCAGGCGTCGCAGCCGGGGCGCTCGTCCTGCTCGACACCCAGGTACACGATCGGTGTGTTGGATCCGATGCCGCAGCCGACGCCCGGACTCGATTCGACGACGACACCGTACGTCGCCGACCACTCGTCGAGGCCCGAGTCGAGCACCCACGACTGCGAATCTCCGACGAGCAGCAACCGGGCCGGCAAGGTCGGATCGGTGCTCGACGACACCGGAGCGTCGCTCGTCAGTTCCGGAAGACCATCGAGCGTGGCCTGCTGCAGGGCGAGCGCATCGGCGTCCAGAGAGGAGAGAAGATCGTCGGCCGCGGCGCGACGGTCGTTGCCGAGCACCACGACGGCGACACCGACCAACGCCATCGAGGACAACCAGACGTAGAGGCGACGCCCGTTCCAGAGTCGTCGGCGACGGACCGGATCCTCGATGAGGCGATAGATCGCGACGACGATCAGCAACGTGATCGACGATTTGATGAGGAACGACCAGAAGTGGTCGACCAACACCCAATCGGTGACGGGAACCCTCCATCGCGGGAACGACAGGTCGATGCGCAGCGACTCCCACCACAGGAACACCGGCCAGTGCACCAAATAGATGGTGTAGGTGGCCTGGCCGGCGAGAGCGATCGGACGCCACGCCAGGAATCGACACATTCCGACGTTGGCCACCGAGTACGCGATCAGGACGAGGGTCAGCAGTCCGTTGAACAGCACCGCCCACGGAAAGAAGCGATCGGCCCAGTCGTTGCGCCAGCCCACCTTCCACCAGACGAGATAGGCGCCCACGAGCAACGGCCACGAGAGGCCGGCGAAGAACGGAGTTCGCAGGCGCTCCACGATCCTCGGGGCGGCCCGCCACACCGACCAGAGAACGGCGAAAGCCGCCCCGAGCAGGAACTCGCCGACCCGCACCTCGGTCGCGTAGTACGCGCACGACGAGCCGTCGCAGCGGGCCGCCAGTCCGGGAAGTCGATCCCACAACGGCGGGTGCGACGTGTACCACGCGCCCAGGGTGAAGCCGACCGCGGCCAGTCCGGCGAGGAGTCCGAACAGACGCCAGACCGCCCGACGATCGTGACGCCGTCGCATGGCCAGCAACACGACGACCGGGAACACCAGGTACACCTGCTCCTCCAACGAGAGGCTCCACAGGTGCTGCAGTGGATTGCCGAGTCCGAACAATCCTCCGTAATCCTTGCCGGCCGCCTGCAGATACACGTTCTCGAAGTAGAAGGCGCCGCTGAACCACTCCCACGGGGCGAAGCGCCGCCCCGATCCGGGGAAGGCCGTCCACAGGACCGCGACGGCGAGCAGGACCACGAACGAGGCCGGGAAGAGCCGACGCACCCGCCGGTCGTAGAAGTTGCGCAGCGACAGGGTTCCGGAGCGGCCCCATTCGGCCACCATGAGGCGCGTGATGAGGAAGCCGGAGAGCGTGAAGAACATCGAGACGGTGAGTTCGCCACCGGTGATCCAGGTGATGCTGTGGTGGTACAGCAGCACGATGACCACCGCGACGCCCCGGACCCCGTCGAGACCGGGAAGGTGTTCCAACTGAGTGGCCACCGGTGATCGGTCGTGGTCGGCGACTCCGCCCCCACTCCCCGAAGTCGCCAGCGACGCGTTCATCCCGTGGCGAGGCTAGTTGTGGTCGCCGGAGCGCACCGGCGATCCGTGACAGACTCGGCTCGTGGCCACCAAGAAGGGCAAGAAGCCCGTTGTCGTGACGTCGACGATCGACGCGCGAAACGCTCCCGAGTCGGTCGAACTCGACACGCTCGAATCGGTGCAGCGCCGAATCCTCTGGCTGGCGACCCGCATGATCGACCATGCCAACCACGGACGACCCGCCGACGAGATCAAGGTCGGCGGTCATCAGGCCTCGTCGGCGTCGATGATCGGCATCATGACCTCGCTGTGGTTCGCCCATCTCTCGGGCCAGGACAAGGTCGCGGTGAAACCGCACTCGTCGCCCGTGTACCACGCGATCAAGTACCTCACCGGCGAACTCGACCGCTCCTACCTCACGCGATTGCGCGAACTCGGCGGACTCCAGGCCTACCCGAGTCGCACCAAGGACCCCGACGTCGCCGACTTCTCCACCGGATCGGTGGGCCTCGGGGTCGTCGCGCCGTTGTTCGCCGCCGCCGCCCGCCGCTACGTCGAGTCGCATTTCGGTCCGTCCCCCGTGGTGGGCTCCCGCTTCATCGCGTTGGCCGGTGACGCCGAGCTCGACGAAGGCAACGTGTGGGAGGCGATCACCGATCCCGCCCTGCGCGGTCTCGGCAACGTCATGTGGGTGGTCGACACCAACCGCCAGAGTCTCGACCGGGTGATTCCGGGTCAGAAGATCAAGAAGTTGATGGAGTTCTTCGAGGGCGCCGGTTGGCACGTGGTGGAGGCCAAGTACGGGCACCTCCTCCAGGAGGCGTTCGCCCGGCCCGGAGGCTCGGCCCTTCGCGATCACATCGACCAGATGTCGAACGAGGAGTACCAATCGCTCTTCGCCCACACCGGCGCCGAGCTTCGGGAGCGCTTTCTCGTCGGTGCCGATGCGGGTCTGAGGAAATTCCTCGAGCAGTGGAGCGACGATGAGATCACACCGCTCGTGCAGAACCTCGGCGGTCACGACCTGCGCCGCCTCGTCGAGTGCTACCGGGAGTGCGACGCGGTGGCCGATCGACCGAGCGTGGTGTTCGCGTACACGGTGAAGGGCTGGGGCCTCCCGATCGCCGGCGACCCCCTGAATCACGCCGCACTGCTGAGTTCCGAGCAGATAGACGCGTTCCGTGCGTCGCTCGGACTCTCGGCCGACGACGAATGGAACCGCTTCGACCCCGAATCCCCCGAGGGTCGACTCTGCGCGTCGATCGGCGGTGAACTGAACAACGTGCCTCCCGCGCCGCGTCCGGTGCTACCGGTGCCGACGTCCGTCGGTGGAGCGATGGGAGGCAAACCGGTGAGCACGCAGGAGACCTTCGGTCGACTTCTGGTGCGACTCGGTGAAGTCCCGGAGTTGATGGAGCGAATGGTGACCACCTCGCCCGACGTCAGTGTGAGCACCAATCTCGGCGGCTGGATCAACAAGGCCGGTGTCTTCGACGCCGACGAACCGCAGGACTTCCTCGGCGAGGGCCGACTGCTCCGTTGGAAGCAGACCGCGTCGGGGCACCACATCGAACTCGGCATCAGCGAGATGAACCTCTTCCTGATGTTGCACGCGCTCGGACTCGGCCACGAATTGCACGGACGGCACCTCGTCCCGATCGGCACGGTGTACGACCCCTTCGTCTGTCGCGGACTCGATGCGCTGATCTACGCGCTCTACAACGGCGCGCGATTCATCATGATCGGAACACCGGCCGGAGTCACACTGGCTCCCGAGGGTGGCGCCCACCAGAGTTCGATCACCCCGTCCATCGGACTCGAACTGCCCGGACTCGACTACGCCGAACCCGCCTACTCGCGGGCCCTCGACTGGCTGCTCTGCGACGGCGTCGACCGCCTCTCGACCCCCGATGGCAACAGCCTCTACCTGCGACTCTCGACCCGCCCGATCGACCAGACGGGATTCGCGTTGGCCGAGGAGCGCCTCGGATCCGAGGTGTTGCGCGATCAGGTGTTGCGCGGGGGCTACCGCCTGCGCGAGCCACGGGGAACGGCCGACGTGGTGATCGCTTCGTGCGGCCCGGTGACGCCCGAGGTCCTGCGGGCCGCCGACCTGCTGGAGGACGAGGGTGTGTCGGCGCTGGTGCTCGACGTCACGAGTTCCGATCGGCTCTACCGCGAGTGGCGCACGGGATTGCGCGACGCCACGCGTGCCGCGACGTCGAACGCCGGCGACATCCATCTCGCCTCGCTTCTGACGCCGTCCGAACGTCGTCTTCCCATCGTCACGGTGCACGACGCCGCCAGTCACCACCTCGCGTGGCTGGGCGGGGTGTTCGGCGCCCGCGTCGTTCCGGTGGGTGTCGATTCGTTCGGCCAGTCGGGTTCGATCTCCGATCTGTACGGACTGTTCGACCTCCAGCCCCAGCAGATCGTCAACGCGGCGTTGCTCGCGACCAGCTGACCCGTTACTCGACGAGTTCCGTTACTCGACGAGTTCCATTACTCGACGAGACGCAGACCGGTGGGTGCGATCGACGGCTCGGCCTGCGGCAGATCCACCACGAACTCGGTTCGGTGGGCCGCGAACACGTGCTCGGACAGCAACACCGCTCGGCCATCGGTGTCGGTGGTGACGCGCGTGCAACGCAGCACCGGCGATCCCACCGGCACCTGCAAGAGGCGCGAGTCCTCGGAGCCAGCGGCGTCGGCACCGATGGTCTGGGTGGCACCCTTCAACGGAACGTCGAGCAACTCGTAGAACGGCGAACGTTCGACGTCGGCGCGCGACAGATGTTGTCCGAGTTCGCTGCGACACCACACGGTCACCACCGCGAACGGTTCCCCATCGGCGAGATTCAGTCGCCGAACCCGCAGAACCTGCTCGGCTCCGAGCACCTCGCGCACGTCGCGCGAGGCACGCTCGAAAGCGAACTCGAGGATGCGTCGTTCGGGTCTGATCCCACCCTCGGCGAGTTGAGCCTCGATCGTGGCGAGCCTCCCCAGCGACTGTCGCAACGGCGCCGCCGACACGAACCAACCGAAGCCCTGCCGTGCGTCCACCAGTCCCTCGTCGCGCAACGACTCGAGGGCCCGCCGGATGGTGACCCGACTGGCGTCGAACTCGGCACCGAGGTCGGCCTCCGAGGGAAGCAGACGCCCGGCCGCGTGGGTGCCGTCGGAGACGCGTCGCCGAAGTTCGTCGGCGATGGTTCGGTACCTGATCTCCCGCACACTTGTATTATACTTGTCTCGTGAGCATCGCGACCGCAGGAACTCCCATCGAACTCGTGAACAAGGTGTACGCCGCTCTCCCCGAGCGCGTCGCCATCGGGCGCCAACGCCTCGGCCGACCCCTCACGCTCGCCGAGAAGATCCTCGTGAACCACCTCGTCGATCCGGCCAACCAGGAGATGGTGCGCGGCGGCAGTTACGCCGACTTCAATCCCGACCGAGTGGCGATGCAGGACGCCACGGCCCAGATGGCCCTGCTCCAATTCATGACGGCGGGTTTGCCCACCACCGCGGTGCCATCGACCGTGCATTGCGACCACCTGATCCTCGCCAAGGTGGGCGCCAAGATCGACCTCGGTGTCGCGATCGACGACAACCGCGAGGTGTACGACTTCTTGAAGTCCGTGTCGGCCAAGTACGGCATCGGCTTCTGGGGTCCGGGCAGCGGCATCATCCATCAGGTCGTGCTCGAGAACTACGCGTTCCCCGGCGGAATGATGATCGGCACCGACAGCCACACGCCGAACGCCGGTGGACTCGGCATGGTAGCGATCGGAGTCGGCGGAGCCGATGCGGTCGACGTCATGACCGGCTTCCCGTTCAACGTGCGATGGCCCAAGGTGATCGGAGTGAGGCTCACCGGAACGTTGTCCGGCTGGTCGTCCCCGAAGGACGTCATTCTCGAGGTTGCGCGCGTGCTCACCGTCGAAGGCGGAACCGGAGCGATCGTCGAATACTTCGGACCCGGCGCCGAGACGATCTCGGCCACCGGCAAGGCCACCATCTGCAACATGGGTGCCGAGATCGGCGCCACCTGCTCGGTGTTCGGTTACGACCACAACATGGCCCAGTACCTGAAGGCCACCGGCCGCGAGGACATCGCCGATGCCGCCGACCGGGTGGCCGACCATCTGCGCCCCGACGACGGAGCCCTCTACGACCAACTCGTCGAGATCGACCTCGACGCGTTGAAGCCCCTGATCAATGGTCCGCACTCCCCCGACCGCGCCCACAAGGTCGGCGACGCCGTCGGCGACGCCGCGCGCGAGAACGACTGGCCGCTCGAGATCTCCGCCGCGCTCATCGGGTCCTGCACCAACTCGTCGTACGAGGACATCACCCGTGCCGCATCGATCGCGCGACAGGCCGCCGCCAAGGGCCTGCGTGCCAAGTGCGCTCTGCTCATCAGCCCCGGCTCCGAGCAGATTCGCGCCACGATCGAGCGCGACGGGTTGATGGCCGACCTCGAAGCGGTCGGAGCCACCGTGCTCGCCAACGCCTGCGGACCCTGCATCGGTCAGTGGGAGCGCGCCAAGGAGATCACCGATCGACCCAACTCGATCGTGAACTCCTTCAACCGCAACTTCCCGAAGCGCAACGACGGCTCGGCCAACACGCTCAGTTTCGTCACCTCGCCCGACACGGTGATGGCCCTCGCTCTCGCCGGTCGACTCGACTTCGATCCCACCACCGACACGCTCATCGCGTCCGACGGCTCGACGGTGCGTCTCGACCCACCGGTCGGCGAGGTGCTGCCGTCGAAGGGTTACGACCCGGGCAGCAACACGTTCACCGCACCGCCGGCCGACGGCAGCAACGTGACGGTCGCGGTCAGCCCCACCAGCGACCGTCTGCAACTACTCGAACCGTTCCCGGCGTGGGACGGCCGGGACTACCTCGGACTTCCGGTTCTCATGAAGGCTCAGGGCAAGTGCACCACCGACCACATCTCGGCGGCCGGCAAGTGGCTCACCTACCGGGGACATCTCGAGAACATCTCGGGCAACCTCTTCATCGGTGCGGTCAACGCGTTCACCGGTGCCGTGGGCGAGGGCAAGGACGTCACCGACGGCGGCACCCGGTCGTACCCCGACATCGCCAAGCGGTACAGCCAGGCCGGCATCCGCTGGCTTGCCATCGGTGATCGCAACTACGGCGAGGGCTCGTCGCGCGAGCACGCCGCGATGGAACCCCGTTTCCGTGGAGGCGTGGTGATCTTCGCCCGTTCCTTCGCTCGCATCCACGAGACCAACCTGAAGAAGCAGGGACTCGTCCCCCTCACCTTCGCCGACCCCGCCACCTACGACCAGATCGGCGAGGACGACCGCATCGACGTGCTCGGCCTTCCGCCGGTGCCCGGACGCCCGGTGAAGTGCCGCATCGTGAAGCCCGACGGCGGCGCGGTGGACTTCGAGGCCACGCACACCTTCTCCAACGAGCAGGTCGAGTGGTTCAAGGCCGGTTCGGCCCTCAACATCGTGCGCGCCAAGGTGGCCGGACAACGCTGATGCAACTGCGCGACGCGCTGCGCACCACCGGAGCGGTTCGCGGTTTCACCGCCGAACCGGTCGACGATGTGGTCGTGCGCGACGTGCTCGACGACGCCCGGTTCGCGCCGAGCGGAGGCAACCGTCAGCCATGGCGCGTGGCGGTCGTGAAGGACGCCGCCACGCGACTCGCACTCGCCGACTGCATGCGACCGGTGTGGGACGAGTACGCGGCGGCCACCGTCGCCGGACGCACACCGTTCACCGCGGTCGAACCGGCGCCGTACCAGTTGGCCTCCAACCGCGCGGGCAACGTTCCCAACCAACTGATCGATGGCATCGCCGACGTGCCGGTGGTGCTGGCCGTGGCGGCCGACTTGTCGCGCATCGCGATGATGGACAAGGACCTCGATCGTCCGGCCATGACGGGCGGAGCCTCGATCTACCCCTTCTGCTGGAGCATCCTGCTGGCCGCGCGAACTCGCGGTCTCGGCGGCGTCCTCACCACCTTCGCCTCGCGTGCCGAGGCGACCTCGGGGCCGTTGCTCGGCCTGCCCCCGCACCACGCCCTGGTCGCGGTGATCTTCCTCGGTCATCCGGTGCACCAACCCACCAGGTTGAAGCGCGGTGGAGTCGAGAGTTTCACCACCGTCGACCGATTCGACGGGGTCGCATTCGGCGACCGCCCCGACAACAGGTGAGCGACGAGCCAAGAACGGCCCGGACGTGGACTTCCGCCCACGTGGATCAGCGGCGAGGTGGGCTACTAGACAGTCATCGGCTTGGAACCCTTGCGGAACAGGCGCTGGGAGAGCAGGCGTCCCATCTCCCGGTTGGCGAGAACGGTTGCGCCTCCCAGCTTGCGGGCCTCCCTGCGTCGTGCGTTCTTGTCGGCGAAGAAACGCCGTCGCTCTTCCTTCTTGGGGTTCTGGGTCGTCCTGGTCATACCCCTACTGTCTCGGCGTTGTTCGTAAGGATTTGTCGGCCGTCAGCGCACGCTGAAACCACCTCTGTGCAGGGCAACCTCAGCGAAACTCCGTCGAGGCGACTCCATCTTCCGGGCGTCCGAAGACTCGTCGTAGAGTCGTGACGTGCGCGTCGGATTGCTGTCACTCGGCGATCTCGTGCGGGATCCGGTCACCGGCACGGAACGCTCGCCGGCCGAGCGACACCGACTGCTGGTCGACATGGGTGTCTGGGCCGAGCGAGCAGGGTTCCATTCGTTCCATCTCGGCGAGCACCACTTCAGTCGCTACATCATGTCGTCGCCCCAGATCGTGCTCGCCGCCGTCGCCGAGCGAACCACGCACCTTCGACTCTCGACGGGCGTCGCCCTCGCCGCCAACCTCGATCCGGTTCGCGTGGCCGAGGATTACGCGACCGTCGACGCCCTCTCCAACGGTCGCGTCGAACCCTGCTTCGGTCGGGGCACCCTCTTCCCCGACGTCTACAGCGAATTCGGCCAGGACGAGTCGCTCGCCAAGGAACGCTTCGCCGAGAACGTCGAGTTGATCCTTCGTCTCTGGTCCGAGGAGCGCGTCGACTGGACCGGTCGATTCCGTCCCGATCTGCACGGAGTCACCGTGCATCCCCGACCCACCCAGACCCCACGTCCACCCGCATGGATCGGCGGTGGCTTCTCGCTCGACTCGGTGGAACTCGCCGCTCGTCTCGGGTGTTGGCTGATGCTGCCGACGGTCTTCGGGACGTGGGAGATGTTCCGGCCGGCCGTCCAGCATTACCGCGAGCGTTGGGAGGCTCACGGACGTCGTGCCGAGGACGCCCGAGTCGGCGCCATCTCGCACTTCCTCGTCGCCGAGCGCTCCCAGGACGCGCACGCGACGTTCCGACCTCGCTACCTCGCCTACCTGAACGAGTTGCGAATCTGGCAGGCCGAGAGCGCCTCACGAGCCGGTCACGCCGCCTTGAATCTCCCGGTGGTCGACTACGACACGATGACCGAAACGGTGGCCGTGTGCGGATCGCCGGCCGAGGTGCTCGAACGTTTCGCGATCGCGCGCGACATGCTGACCCTCGACACCCAGTTGGTGATGACCGACATGGGCGGAATGCCGAGCGACACGATCGCGCGCACCATCGAGATCACCGGGTCCGACGTGTTGCCGGCGCTGGCCGCCTGAGTTCAGTCGGTGCCGGGTCGACGCGAACCCTCGCGGGCCGGGTCTCCCTTGTAGCCCGACGGGTAGGTGAGGCGAAGTTCCTCGTTGGTCGGAACCCGAGCCAGCCGAGCCTCGTCGGGCAGAAGGGCCGAGATCGCCGCCATGAGTCGACGGGTGTCGGGTCCGGGAGTCTTGCCTCGCAACTGCAACGGGTCCCCCACCCGAACGCGAATCGTGGGCGGAGCGGTGACGTTGAGCAGGTTGGGCAAACGCGAGGACCGGGGCCACACCTTCTCGGTGCCCCAGAGGCCGACGGGCACGACCGGCGCACCGGTCTGCTTGGCCAGACGCGCGGCACCCCAACGCCCCTTCAGCACCGGATCGAAGAACGCCGGTCCGCGCGGGATCGTTCCTTCCGGCATGATCGCCACCAGTTCACCGGCATCGAGGGCGTCGGCCGCGGCGCGCAACGGCTCGTCGCTACCAGTGCCACGCTCCACGCGGATACCACCGAGGGCCGACGCCAGTTGACCGACGATCGGGGCGTCGAACACCTCCTTCTTCCCGAGGAAGCGCACCGCGCGGCCGGTCCGAGCAACCGTGACCGCCATGGCGAAGACATCGAAGTACGAACGATGATTGCCGCAAATGATCGCCGGTCCATCGTCGGGAATCGATTCCGTTCCGTCGATGTCGAACTTGGCGAAGGGAATGAACGACGGTCGCGCCAACTCGAGGAGCAACTTCTGCAACTCGAGGTTCACCACCGGCAACTTGGCGACGCCGAGCGGAACATCGAAGTGCATCACCGGCCAACGCCGGGCGGCGGCGACCACCGCCATTCGAGGGTCGGGATTCACCACGTTCGGATGACCGACCGCCGACAACAACGGAACGTCGAACACGCTGTCGGAGTAAGCATGCGACTCGGCGAGGGAAACTCCGTTCGATTCGGCGAAGGCCCTCACCGCGGCCAACTTGCCCACGCTCCACACGAAGGGGCCGTCGATGCGACCGGTGTACACGCCGTCGGAGTCGACTTCGTAGCGAGTGGCCACGACGTCGTCGAAACCGAGGAGGTCGGCCAACGGCTGCACGAGATCGAGCGGGGTGGTGGTGGCCATCACCAGACGTCGACCCTCGGCTCGATGCCCCTCCACCACCGCCCGCGCGTACGACGGAACCATGTCGAAAAGCTTCGGGGCGACATGGGTGGCGGCGCGACGAACCCGGTCGCGTTCGATTCCCTTGGCCAGGGCCGCGGCTTGACGAGCGAGGGCCATCGACGGCAACGTCTCGCCGATCCGGTTGAAGATCTCGAACAGCAACTTCTCGCCGGGGACGGTACGCGA
>Ga0172372_10009589_pt1 | contig 12566 bp, 8 predicted proteins | sample LakKiv5m_2_FD_114544 | JGI IMG/M metagenome (GOLD analysis project Ga0172372, IMG submission 114544) | Freshwater microbial communities from Kabuno Bay, South-Kivu, Congo - kab_092012_9.5m | ecosystem: Environmental > Aquatic > Freshwater > Lake | place: Democratic Republic of the Congo...
GCACCCGTTGGTTCAATCTCCACCCACTCCGGGAGTTCCCACTACTACAGGAGCTCTCGGATGAGACGCGAAGCTTTATCACGATCGAAAACTCGTGTTTTGTTGACCCCCTTCGCCGCGAAGATCTCGATGGATTTGCCGGCCTGACTATCGATATCTCACACCTTGAAGATACTCGACTCGTCAACCCTGAAGGCTATCAGCACCTGATTTCACTGTGTCACGAATTTCCTGTCCGAGCGAACCACATAAGCGCCTCGATCAAACCAGCAGGCCGAATCCACCTAGGACTCCCGCAACACTCTTCGCACCACCTAGTCTCTGACCACGACATGGATTACCTGCGCATGATGCCGCGTCACGTAGTCGGCGAAGTTGCGGCGCTAGAGCTTGAGAATCCGCTTAGCGAGCAACTACGGGTAGTCGCGGCAGTCCGTGATTCACTCGCCTCATTACAGGTGACGCCGCATAAGAACGCAGCGTAGGTTTCTACAAAAAAATCGGGCTACGCCCTTGATGCTAGACAAACCTTAAAGCCTCACGAACCAGGTCCCCGACCTCTCCATGAGACCACCCGCCTTCAGCAGCCTTCGACACGGCTATTTCGGCGTCTCGGCGAGCAAATCCAAGCACCTCTAGTGCCGCTACGGCGTCCGATGAAACGGGCTTAGTCTGCGCACCGCCTGTGACCCCGACCTCAATACCCATCCGCAGGACAGAAGCGCGTTCGTCAGCCATAGAACCGACAAGATCTTTGAGTTCCACGACGATCCGCTCGGCCTTCTTTCGTCCAACGCCCTTGATCTTCATCAAACCCTGAATATCGCCGGCACCGATAGCACGCAGAAGTTCTCGAATAGAAACGTTAGACAATACGTCTAATGAAGAACGGGGTCCCATTCCGGAGACCTTGTTGAGTAGCAGAAACATCTGCCGCTCGGCTGCCGAGTGAAAGCCAAAGAGTCTGATGGCATCCTCGCGCACGTCGGTGTACACGCATACGGTGTGCTCTGACCCTCCCTCAAGGCTCTGAAGAAGTGCCCTGGTGCACGTTATGCCGTATCCCACCCCTTGCACGTCGAGAACAACAATGTCCCCTTCCATTTCAACTACTACTCCTCGTAACCGATTGATCATACCACTCTCTGACCGTACTAAACTTTGCGCTCTGCACGCCGGCGAACCGTGCCGATCTCATTGCTACCCGAAGATTACCGCCGCCGGACGTCCAGAGCAATTAAACCAACATTTAACCAGCGCTACCAGCTTTAATTTTCAGCTGAACAGCAGATGGGCCCCCCTCACGGCTGGCCGGTCGGACTCGGGGCTAGTCTTTCGGAAATCAGCCCCCAAACACCACCTTCGATCCTTTCCCAGAAGATCTACTCGCGATATCTTTGGGCCGTATGAAGCCTAGCGCCAAGCAAAAAAAGCCCGTTAGGCGGTCGAAGAAGCCACGCAAATCAACCGCCCCCCGAGTCCGTAGACCACCACCGCCTAAGACGCTGCGCCAGCGACTCCGCCGATTTCTCGTCCTGGCGGTACTTGTTGGTGTTGGCGTGTTTTACTTTGGCTGGGCTTCGATCGAGCGAAAGGTAGCGACCCGCCTCTCTTCAATGCAAAATCCTCGTCTGCCAGTGATTTACTCGGCCCCGTTTGATCTGGGGCTCTTTGTCGCACGCCTTGAGGGGTATTCTGCGCGTAACGCCGCACTTATTCGGGCTGCTTTAACCGAACGCCGCTACTCAGAGGTGGCCGGTCAACCGCAGCGCCCCGGCGACTTTTTGATAACGGAATCAGGCGTCAACGTGTTTGTGCGGGCGCACACCGATCATACCGGCGACCTAGTTCCGGCTCGTAAGGATGTCATCCCCTGGCGCGAAGCAGGTGGCGAGCAGCGACGGACGGTCGTTGAGCCCCAGGTGATATCGTACATCGGTGGTGCAGATGTGCGGGCGAGCAGTTTTATCCCGCTAGCATCGATTCCTGCGATCGTTCAACACGCCGTACTCTCGATCGAGGATGAGCGCTTTTACTCGCACTTCGGTCTGGACCTTGTCAGTATCGGTCGAGCAACTGTGCGGAACTTACTGGCGCTTCGTTTGGTTGAGGGGGGCAGCACTCTTACTCAGCAGCTTGCTAAAAACCTTTTTCTCTCGCCCAAGAAATCCTTCTCACGCAAGCTGATGGAGATCCCAACAGCATTGAGCATCGAGCGTCACTTATCAAAACAGCAGATACTTGAGCTCTACCTTAACGAGATCTACCTCGGCCAGGAGGGCGCAGTAGCGATCCACGGGATGCCAGAGGCTGCGACGGCATTCTTTGGAAAGAAGTTAGAGGATCTAAAGGTCGACGAAGCAGCAACGCTGGCCGGTATGATCAAGGCGCCCAGCCTTTTTAACCCGCGACGCTTCGCTGATCGTGCTAAAGAGCGCCGTGATACGGTACTGGCAAAGATGCGGGAGTTAGGAAAGATCTCGGAGGCAGAGTTCACTGCGGCTCGATCCCGCCCTATCGTCACCGTTCCTAAGCAGGAACACCGCCGCTTGGCTCCGTTTTTTACGGCGGCTCTTGAGGCCGAACTTTCGCAGGGGATTGATCTCGATTCAGCTGTAACGTCCGGCCTAGCGGTCTACACCGGAATTGACCTGGGGGTGCAGCGCTGCGCCGAAGAGGCGGTCGAGCAGGGAATCCGCCATCTCGAAGGTACCCACCCGCGCCTCGCTAAAGATGGTCGTCATCTTGAGGCGGCTCTCGTTGCCGTAGAGCCCTATTCCGGCCTTATAAAGTCATGGGTTGGTGGTCGCGACTTTTCGGCCAGCCAGTTTAATCGGGTGATTCAAGCTAATCGCCAGGTCGGCTCGACCATCAAGCCATTTCTCTACCTCACAGCACTCGATGGATCGCTCAACTCTTACAAGGTCGCCACCGCTGTCAGCAACGTTGAAGACAAGCCGATGGAGTTTAAGATAAAGGGACAGAAGACGTGGAATCCAGAGAACTACGACCACGACTACCGAGGCGATGTCACGGTGCGTTACGCACTTGAAAACTCGCTTAACATGCCAGCGCTCTACATCGCTGAACGGGTGGGGCTTCAGACGCTAAAACGAACCATTGAGCAGTTCGCGCTCGCATCACAGGACTTCAGCGCGGTGCCGTCTCTAGCCCTCGGTGCTCTTGATACGAATCTGCTTCGTCTCACCAGCGCATACGGCGCGATCGCAAACGGAGGCATATTCGTCGAGCCGCGCCTCTACAGCTCAGCTCTCGATTCGAGTAACGAGCGACTAAGCGCCCCGCGATTTAAAGAGCGCAGGGTCGCTGATGAGGCCGCAACGTTCGTTCTGACAAACATACTCCAGGGGGTTATCGAACGGGGCACAGGCAAAGCGGCACGCTCAAAAGGGTTCACAGCCCCGGCAGCCGGCAAGACAGGCACCTCGGACAGCGCAAGGGATGCGTGGTTCATCGGGTTTACCCCCTCACTTAGCGTTGGCGTTTGGGTAGGCTTTGACGACAACACCCCGATTCGGCTGACAGGCGGCGCGGCGGCAGCCCCGATTTGGGGGGCGTTTATGAGCTGCGCCAAGCTCTATACGGCTGAAAACGCCTTTATTCCCCCGAGGGAGGTGTCCTTTGTGCCGATTGATGCTGACTCAGGCACGTTGGCGACTGCCAGTTGCCCCGGCGGGCGCGTCATCCAGGAGGTATTCGTCCGTGGCACAGAACCGAGCCTGTCCTGCCCTAATCACCCTGGTGAACCCATACAATCAGCGGAAACTCAACCTAGTCCAGCGAGCCGAGAGAGCTTCTGGTCGCGGTTCTTACCCTGATCGTTAACGGATTGGAGCTTACCCCCCGGCCAATCCGCGCTCGGCCCACGAGTGGTATTGGTGTTGATGAGGCCCCTTGCCCCAAACGCGTCCGCCTAGTACCTTGTTTGGTTATGCAGTGTATCCTCGGAATCGATTTAAGTTGCCAACCGTGTGAGCTAACGGTGTCTCAGGTTGACGGTACTCAAGTGGAGGTACTGAACCGGGCTCTTGTTTCACTGCCGGTTTTTGCTTCACAGGAGCTTCTGAAGACTCCAGGGCTTGTCAGTGGCAACGCGCAAACCCAGCATAAGGCTGTTGGGGCAGACGGGCCGGGAATGGCGACTCCAGACGGGGCCGCAGAATTTCTTGCGCGGCATCAAGAGACTGTCGCCGATACAATCGCCTCTCTTCGTCAGTCAATTGCCGAGCTTCCACCAGTATGGACTGCCACGTCCGTCATTCTACCGCAAAACGATTTCTTATCGCTCAATCTCGATCTTCCGTTTGCTGATCCGCGCAACCTCGACCGAATCATCGACCTGGAGGTGCAGGACGTAGTGCCCTTTGAGTTAGAATCCTTCTTCATTCAGTACTCGCCCCTTGGGGCCTCTTCCGACGGGTCGACTACACTTCGGGCGCCAACGAGCAGGCAACAGTTTGACGTTCATGTCGGAATACTCCCACGAGTAGTCGTAAAAAACGTGCTCGACATCTGCAAAGAAGCCGGACTCGAGCCAAATGTCCTTACCGTTCCATCGAGTGCTATCGGTGCCGTATATCAGCTCGCCAAGGATTTTCTATCTGCCAACTCGGCTGTGGTCTACAACCGCGGCGACGAGTACTGCATCGCTGTGTGCATCAACGGTGAAGTGCGCGTTGAGCGCTCAGTCTATGCCTCTCAGATACTGTCTGCCACTGCTCCAGATAAACGTCAGGAGAGTCTGCAGCACATCTTCACGGCGCTGAAGTTAATTTTAGCGGCCGCAGAGCGGCGCTACGGCGAAAAAGTGGAAAAAGTCTACCTACTCGGTCGGCAAGTCAAAGGGACCAACACCCACCAGCTTTTTGGTCGCCCTCTTGAGGGGCTCATGCTCAGCGATGTCCTCAAGTCATCAGAGAATGGAGTCGGCATATCGGCGCTCAGCGCTATCTTCGCCCAAGATGAGACCGAACGGTCACCGCTATCGAATTTTCGGTCGCGAGAATTTTCCTTTACACCACGCGTGGCTGAGTTTATCCGTGCATTGCTAGGAACGCGTCGAACTGTAATGAGAGCCTTGGCGGCGGTCGTGGCGGCTGCGCTCGTTGTATACCTTACCCGCTCGTACCTCATCAGTTCATACGAAAATGAGCTCATCGCGCGCATTCGAAAGGTGATCCCAGCCTTCCCAGACCAACCAGAGCGTGTGCGCGAAAATCTGATGGAGGCGACAAATAGGCTGTCCGAAGAGCTTGGGGCCTTCGGCTCACGCGCAAAGGTAACTCCGGCCGATGCGTTTATTGAGGTCGTTAAAAATATCCCAACCAACGGTGATATCGCCGTCACATCAATTCGAGTTGCGGGTGTGCGTATTCAGATCGGTGGCAACGCTGCGGAGCTCTCTCCAATTGAGCGATTTATCAAATCGTTTGACGCTCGGAAGGATATTTTTTCAAAGGTTGAGTACACGACTACGCGCACCGGAAACCGATTCAATCTGTCTGTTACGATTACCCTAGCGGCGTAAGTGAGGCGATAGTATGTCTATGAAGTCGCGAATTAAGAGCTTCTGGCAACAACGCACGCCGCGTGAAAAGGTTGTTGCCTCGCTTGCAAGCGTGTTTCTCCTGATAACTGTAGTGTATCCTACATGCGTTGAGCCGATCGTCGCTGCCTTCGCTGATCAGTCACAACGGATAGATACTCTTCAAGGCACGTATAAGGTAACCCCGGATGTTTTGGGACGGTACTCGCAGTTGGTTGGGCGGCGAAAAGAAATCGATACCTTCTACAGTCAGGCTGACCTGTCGGCCGACCCGCTCTCATATCTAGAGGGTCTGTTAAAAGACACGGCTCAAGCAGCAGGCACATACGAAGTTATTCCGCGCCCCGGGATTCAACTCGGCGGAAAGTACACGCATAAGTTTTTTGTTGTTAAATTCAAAGCATCAAGCTACGAGAACCTGGTTGCCTTTCTTAAAGCAATCACCACAGGTAAGCAGCCGATGCTTATTTCACAGATTAACCTCGACAAGCAGGGTGCTGGCGACAGCCTTAATGTACAGCTTGAGGTAAGCGGGTTCGAGGCGATCACTAAGTAGTTGATATCAAACAGCTCCATGTCCAAGCGGCGCTTCATTATTGCTCTCCTGGTCGTCGCAGTAAGCGTTGCAATCGGGTTGGTCCCATCGATACTTCAGTTTGTGGCCGAGCGCGAGCTGATCAAACTTAAAGACCGCGGCATACGAGTTCAGGTACAAGGTGTTTCCGGTTTTCTGATCGGAGTGTCTGCAACGAGCGCGGAGGTCTGGGTAGAGATTCCGGTCCGTTCGGGTGCTATTAGGTCCTTTCCACTCCAAGTGTCAGTTGAGAATGCCTCCGTGTCGTTAAGACCTCGACTCAACCCGTTACAAACAGCCGCTGAATTTTCGGCTGCAGCGTACAGCGGAAGTGTTGGCGTCACCCTCACCAATCTGCTCGCTTCCCCTCGTATCACCGCCAACGTCGAGGGTCTTGATATCGGCCTCCATCCTCAACTCCGTGCGCTAGGGATTGAGCAAGGCGCGCTTAGCGTACAGGTTACTGAGCACCCGCTCGGCCCAGTGTGGGAGAGCGATGCAACGTACGCTCTTGAAATAAAAGACTTAAGTGTACTCCCATCAAGCAGCATTCAGCAGATTAGTGGAGTTTCCCGCTTGGAGGGAGGAAAAGCATCGCTTAAGGCAACGATCAAGAAGGGCGGCAATCTGAAGATCGACTCGGGCAGCTTCGACAGCTCGCTAGCTTCGGGCACACTACTTGGCTCAGCAGTTATCGACCCCAAAGGAGACATTACTAACATAAATGGGACGATACGGGTCAACTTAGATCGCGACGGAAGCTCTAAGCTTGCAGCATGGCTACCGATACTTACAAATCAAACCGTCTCAAGTGAGGCGAGCAGTTTTGTATGCAGCTTTCGGTCTGCCACCTGCGGCAGCAGTGGGACCATCAAGGTGGGCACAACATGCTTGCGGTCAACGTGTGCAGGTTAGATAGCGGGGGTTTTCAGGGGGCTCTCAAGGAGAATCCGTTCGGATTTATCGTCTTGCCGCGACCGCACGCTGTGCTACTCTCAAAATGGCAGTGATTAATCTGCGTGCAGCTTATGTCCTACTCTGTTCTCTTAGCGTCTGCGGGTATCGCTTTGGTGGTACCACTCTTAGCGTACCTCCTGGGTCGGCGTGTCGGCGTGGCAGCCAGTGATGAGGATGCCGCGCAACTACGTGAGGAATCGCGAGTTCTGGAAAACAAACTCGTTGAAACTCTAAGCGAGGCGGGTCACGTCGCCTCGAAATCACAAGTCGAGTTCTTGCGTCAGCAGTGTGACGCCTTCCGCCAAGCGGTCGCTGAACAGGAAAAGTCATTGGTCGATCTCGTGGAGCGCGTCGATCAGACTCGAAATGGAGTGCAAAGCAAGGAAGGTGAACAACAAGAGCTTCGAGCAATGAAGGAAGAGGACGAGGCTGCCATTAATACAACCTTGGCACGCTATAGCGAATTCTCGACCGAATCCCTCTCACTAGAGCAGAAACTCGCAGAGTCACTGCGGACTCTTGATGTGATGACCAGCGAGATTCAGATGACCACCGATCAGCAGGCGGTGTTCGCAGAACTATCGAACGCGTTAACTCAGGCGAGCGCTCAGCTTCGAGACGTTATCATCGACTACCAGAACGCTAATGATCGGCTCCGCAACCTAAGCTCCCGGTTCACCGACCTCGAAAACGAGTACTCTAAACTAGTAGATCAACAGCTTGCCGGCTAATCAAGCGCCTGGCGCCGTCTCCGGTGAGTTCCTCGGCGGATTACAACATATCCTCAAGGACCTTTCCTAGCTGCTCCAGTGATGCGCTTCGGACGGATTCATCAACTAGCTGGAAAAGCTCCTTACAAAGGCTTGAGTCGCGACAATCCCAGCGCAGCCCATACTTAGAAAAGTACATGCCAAAACCTGCTGTCCTGTCCCGAACGACCGTCCATACGGTAACTGCCATGCCGTTAACATCGGCGCAGTAACCAGAAAATCCCTGCTCCGATCCCTCTACCGCCTTCCAGTCATCAGCAGCCGTACCCTTAATCTGTTCATGAATGTTTGAAATCAGCCGTGCGACGAGATCATTAAAGTCCCGGCGAAGACTCTCGCGATGGTTTCGAACGCTAACCTGAACCTCTTGGTAAAGCTGCCGAGCGACCCCACCATCAGCGAGCACCTGGTAACTCTTATCAACAACACCAGCGCTTCGAAACGATGGGTCTACCAACATCTTGGGCGTCCACCCACGACTGCGGAGCTCAACAAGATACCGCGGCTCTGAAGCCTCAACAAAAGCATAACCTCCGCCGAAAAAATTACTGGTTATAGGAGTCGATTTTCGCAGTACGAGTACCCCTGTCTTTGTGTCGGTGCAAAACAACTGCTCCCAGTTCTCCTGAGGTTTCTGATAGCGCCTGTTCGAATCGAGGTCTTCTCCCGCCTGCTCCCAGCGTTCAGGCGCAGTACTGGCAAGGGTCTGCTTGATGCGCTCCAACAGCGGCATCGACGCTCCTGCCCTCTTCTCGTTTTCGTTGTCACTACCTGTCATACACAATCCCCACTACCTACAATGTACGTTACCATTCAGCCTAGGGCCGCTGCGTGTGCGTAAACCCCTTTTGAGAGATGATTTTGCGGAGCAAAATCGGGTCGGAAACAATAACTATTCACCCAAAAATCGACATCCCCGATTAGGGGATGTCAAGAAAGACGTTCTCCGACATACTTTTATGTGCGAAACATCTTCTTAAGCACCGTCACTCCCCACTCCGGGTTAATAGTTACTAATGTACCGGAAAACACCCTTTTGCCTCAACAGTAAGACGCTAACTAGTTTCTGTCCGCCAGGACAGAAACCTAAGACAACATTGACCTTTTCGCATGGATACGAGGTCGGGTCTTCATCGGTGGAATAAGCGAGCAATCCAAAAACTCTCAGAAAACGGCGATTCTTGCCCTGTCAGTCCAATTACGCCGGTGCAGATTAAACATCGCACCGGAGCGAAAAGTGTAGTGTTATTGATGGTTTCTGTCCTGGCGGACAGAAACTAACTAGCTGATTTCTACCAATCATAAAGCGCTTATCACCAAAGTTCAGGGCCTTGGCGTATGCAGTTACGTGAATCCTACCAGTCAGAGCAAATTGTATGCGAAACTACTCACTCGTTTGTGAAAATGCTGCAGGCGTAATCCTACGACCCATTTGAACGCGCCGGAACTATTACTTCTCGTGGGCGCACTCCATCCATCTTTCCTACAACGCCCTCGCGCTCCATCATCTCGATGATACGGGCAGCCCGGTTGTATCCAATTCGAAACGTTCTCTGGATCATCGAAGTCGATGCCTGGCCCTTCTCGACTACAAGCTCCACGGCCTTGTCGTAGAAGGGATCGTGATCGTCTTCGCCAAAACCATCATCACCTCCGCCACCCTGCTCTTCGCCGTCACCTTCGCTCATCGCTTTGTCGCAAGCAGCAATGATCGCCTCGTCGTACTGCGGGGTGCAGTTAGCCTTTAGTGAACCGACGACCTTTTGCACCTCTGCATCCGAAACAAATGCTCCATGAACACGCTTTAGAGGCACCGCTCCAGGCAGCATGAACAGCATATCTCCCTTGCCGAGCAACTTCTCTGCCCCCATTGAGTCAAGAATAGTTCGAGAGTCGATCCTACTGGAAACTCGAAACGAGAGCCGTGCCGGGAAATTGGCTTTGATCAATCCGGTGATAACATCCACAGATGGCCTCTGTGTTGCGACAATCAGGTGAATTCCAGCGGCTCGTGCTTTCTGAGCAAGGCGGGTTATCAACTCCTCGATCTCCCTTCCCACACTCAACATGAGATCCGCCAGCTCGTCTATTACTATCACCAACTTCGGCAGCGGCTTGAGCTGTTCTGGTGCAATAGACTCTACCGATGATTTTTCAGCCTCGACCTCGACTGGAGCCCCTTCCGCTGCTTTCTCTCCAAACATCTGCATCTGAACAGCATTAGGACTTACCGGAGGCTCACTCGCGTCGATCGGAGGCTTCCCGGCGACGACCCTGTTGTACCCGTCAATATTTCGCACGCCGAACTTCTGCATGTACCGATACCGGCGATCCATCTCCTTGACTGCCCATGAAAGCACTCCTTTGGCCTGGCGAGGATCCGTCACTACCGGAACTCGGAGGTGTGGAATGCCCTCGTAGATACTAAGCTCGAGGACTTTTGGATCAATCAGGATTAGCCCCAGCTCTAGGGGATGTGCCCGGTACAACAAGCTAAGCAGAAGCGCGTTGATACTCACGGATTTACCGGTACCTGTGGCACCCGCCATCAGCAAGTGCGGCATAGCCGCGATATCCACTACGACACTATCCCCGTAAGTATCTTTGCCGAGAGGAATACTAAGAATGGATTCTGCAGAAGCAAACGCTTGGCTCTCAAGACAATCACGAAGACGTACTATTGCGCGATGTTTGTTCGGAACCTCGATTCCAACGGTGCCACGCTTCGGGAGCGGTGCGATAATTCGGATACTGCTCGCCTTCAGGCTCATAGCCAGGTCATCCTGCAGCGCTGCAATACGTCCAACCTTAACCCCCGCTGCTGGCTCGAACTCGAAGAGGGTAATTACCGGCCCCGGATGAACCTGAGTTACTCGCCCTGCGATATTAAAGTCGCGTAGCTTAAGCTCAATCTGCTCAGCTTTCTGTCGAAGCTCATTATCATCCTCACCAAGCTCTTGAGCATTCTCTCTGGTAAGTAGGGAAAGGTCTGGAGGCTCATAATCATCGAATTGAGGTACGGTACCGGTGGCGGGGTCCGGCTCCGGAGCTCCCTTGCTACCAGGCGATGGGCGTAGAGTCTTAACCCCGCTAGAGTCCCTTATTTTCGGCTTGACGATGATCGGATCCGCGCGCTCTGTAACCAGCGGAACTGGCATAGTAGCGGCTGGCCTAGCTTCAACAGAAGTCTCTATTAAGCTTTCAGCATCCGCAGACGGCAATATGCCCGACTTTCGAGGCCGATCCTTGGGTATAACCGGCGAAGCATCTCCTTGATCGAGTGGAGCCCTGAGCACGAACAGCTTGCTAAGCAGGTAGATGCCCCTCTGTAGCACTCCGCACACCAGCCCGGTGAACATTAGACCGACTCGAACCAACAAAAGCGGCAACTTAACCGCGACCAGCCACAGCAGCGTCTGCGCCACTATTCTTAGGGCTTGAGCTACATCGCCGACCGATTGCTGAAAAAGCACCGCACAACTCATCAACGCGACCAAACCCATCGCGATAACTGTGCCACCGATACCGAGCCAGCGACTACACGTGGTCAGACAAACGCTCCCGACAGAGCCGCTATACTCAGATTTCGCAACCGCTGCACTGATTGAAGCTAGCGCTACAACCATCACAGCCCCAGCTAAACCTACGGCAAAAGGCGGGTAGATTGGTCGCTTGGTGCCCTCCCCGCCAAGCCTAAAAAAGGCTAGCCACACAAGCCCGACAATCGGCACCAGAGCAGAAACCCCCAGCCCCCCAAAGAGTATATTTGCTACCACATGACCGGCGGTGCCCATCAGATTTGTGGTTTGATCAGTCTGCGCGCCTGTAGCGAGGTGGTACCCATGGGAACAGAGGCTGAGCAAAAGAAATAAGCCCATGCCAAAAATGAGAACCGATAGCGTGTCTCGAACCCATGCTCGAGGCCGCAATTGTCCCTTACGATTAGGACCCTCAAGGCTCGCTGCCTTCTGGTTTTTTGCCCGGCTTACTGGACGACGTTTCTGAACTGCAGACATTTTACTACCCTCATCAGCGTCAATAACGACCAATCTGAATAGCTAGAGGATAGCAGAAGATACTCCTGTGCCACAGAGGAAATCTTATAAAAACAAACCCCTTTTTACCTTGCTGTAGCTGCCTGATCGCGGCTTAGGAACTGTCTCTCGCGTTGGATATTAACGTCCGACAACGCCGCACGAACCCCCTTCTCGAACACCTCTCTGGCGGTGCTCCAACCGACCCCCAAACCAGATGGCCCCATCCGCTCACCAAGACGAAGGAGGTTTTCGCTTACCGCCTCCTGTTTAAGAAAATACTGCGCGCTCCACACCGCACCTCGCCCCTTTGACGATTCCAGGTTCATTCTAAAGGAAACGACTGCCGGCTCACCTCCTACTGCCGACCCCTGCCGTTGATCAAATCGAAGAATCTCCGTACGAAGAACCGCATCAACAACACCGGATTTCAGCGTGTTCCCAGCTGCAGATTGGGCAGCAGACACCACCTTAAGGGTCATCGTCTCTCGCGCGGTGCGATCGATGACCGCCTTCGCCTCATCCGCAGACAAGGGACCCGCAACCACCCCGGTCGCGAACGAGGGTCGCTCTATGGATATTGAGTTAATTGCCGCCAACGTCCGGGCGTCAAGCAATTGCGACTTAAGTGGCGGAGCTACCATACTATTCTGACTGGCAGCCGA
>Ga0172372_10009595_pt1 | contig 12561 bp, 10 predicted proteins | sample LakKiv5m_2_FD_114544 | JGI IMG/M metagenome (GOLD analysis project Ga0172372, IMG submission 114544) | Freshwater microbial communities from Kabuno Bay, South-Kivu, Congo - kab_092012_9.5m | ecosystem: Environmental > Aquatic > Freshwater > Lake | place: Democratic Republic of the Congo...
CGGGGAATCGACAACGGGGAATCGACAACGGGGAATCGACAACGGGGAATCGACAACGGGGAATCGACAACGGGGAATCGACGATCCACTCTCAAAGTGTCGACAGTTCAGCTCCATGCCCCGAGCACGATGGAAAGATCCGATGCGCCCGTTGACCCGTCGCCGTCGAGGTCTGTCGCACCAGGCAGCCCCCACGCACCAAGCAAAATCGCAAGATCTGCTGCGTCTACATCGAGATCGCCATCGAGATCACCAAGTATGGCGGTGCAGCCACCAACGAGGACGCGGACATGATCGACGCCCGCTTCGACGATGGAACCTGCGCCGAGGTCCCGTGCCTCAAATCGCAGTCGCAGGCTTGTCGCGCTTGGCGCAACATCTGCAATCCGGAACGAACGCTCGACCCACGCGTTTGCGTTGTCCGTCACCAACTCGAGTTGCACAAACGGCCCTCCATTCGCAGAAATCGTGACAGGCATCGAGTCTGTGTTTGGCGACGAACCAGCGTTGTTTGAGTACCAGCGTCGATACACGATGCGAGCATCACCAGTTGGAACCGGAATTGTCGGCGATGTGAGCGTTGTCGTTCCACCGTCTACATCGGCTGCACCGACGGCACCACCGAACGCGCCCTGCCCTGTAACAAAACAGAATGTTCCTGCATCCACCGAGTCGTTCTCAGGTTGTGCTGCTGTGCCAATCGGGTCGACGCGCGTCCACACACCGCTCGTCGCTGTATCGGTTGCGGCACCAACGATCCAGCCGCCGTTGGTATCAAAGGTTTCCTCGAAGGTCGTTGTCGTTTCGATGAGCGCGGTTGTAAAGGTGCCGCTTGGATCACGCGGTAAACGCGCTGTGCCGACGGTACTCGCGCCTGCGATGTACCACTGCACTGATTGGCCACATGCATCAAACGGAAGCGATGCTGCGAACAGACTTGGTGAAGTCTCTTGCATCGCAATGGGCGTGAAGGCGCTACTTGCACCAACACGCGCATACAAAGTGACTGGATTCGTCGTGAGTGCGCCGCGAATCGCGCGCGCCTCGACCGTGATGGTGCGGGGCCCGTCATACTCAAGCGTTGCTGGCGCACCGAGCGGGAGCCGCAACACGGCGCCATCGACCGTGGCATCTGCGAGATCAAGTGCTGCAGCGAAATTCTCTTCCGCATTTGGAACCAATTCACTTACTGGCATCACGAATCCATACGAACCTGTGTCGCGCACCTCGATGGTGTAACTGGGAACGCCGTGCTGGCCGTACGCATGATCGACCGAACTACCGCTTGCGACATACAGCGTGCTTGCGATCGGCCCAACGGTGTAGGACTTTCCACTCGTGCGCGCGATGGCGTCTTTCATCTCGTTGCCGAGCAACAGAAAGGCAGCGTTGTTCGCAGGAGGCGTTGCTGTATAGCCCCACGGAGACAACACCAACTGGCTGTACGCGTGGAAGTCGATATGTCCGGCGAGCGTTGTTCGCGAGATGAAGTAATCGCGCAGCGCAGCGCTTTCGGGTTCACTGAATGCGCTTGGCCCGCGATAGGTTTCGTCGGCGGGATTGGTACTCGCGCCTCCGCCTCCCCACTGAAACGCCCAATTGCGATTGAGATCAACGCCGAACGAACCGTCGCCGTTGTTTCGCCGGTTCTTTCGCCACAACCGATTCGTGGTCCACGAATACACATAGCCATCTGGGTTACACACAGGGATCACATCGATCCACGCACGCGCCAAAAGCGCGGTGACGCGCGCATCTGTGCCTTCGAGTGCGATCAATCGATCTGCGATGAACATCGAAGTTGTTTGCGCGCCCCATTCACGCGCATGCTGCGTGGCGTTGAACAAAACACCGGGACTTCCAGCCGGCGCCTTCGAGATTCGAATGCCACGAATCGGGCGCCCTTCAAGCGATGTACCAATCGTGAACGGCGTCACCAAATCCGGTCGCGCGGCGATCCACGCATCAAGTTGCGCATAGGTTTCATCGAGCGTGCGAAAATCGTCGAAGTAACTTGCTCCAGCGACTCCGCCGTCGCTCGCGTCACTTTCACCGCCGCCACTTCTACCAGTCGATCCCGCACTCGGACGACGCGCCGAACGCGCTGCAAAATCCGCGCGAAGTAACGGACCAAGGTCGGCCACGCGAACCTCAAGCGGCAACGCTGACAACTTGAGTGCACGAAGTCCCGAAGCATCCACAATGACATCGACCGGACCGACATCAATGCGATGGTTCAAAACATCCTTCGCAATCGCGAGAAGTGTGCGAACATCACGCTGCGTCTCGACGGTGACGCGGACCACCGAGTGCGCGTCGTAATACTCGACACGCTCAACGCTCGGCGCGTCGTGCTGCGCTGCGCGCGCGGCAGTCGAAGCGGTCGAAGCGGTTGAAGCGGCCGAAGCGGTCGAGCACGCCATCAGAAGCAAAGCGGGCAATGGGCGCATCCGCGAAACGATCGAGTTCAAAGTGAACGACATACCAAAGTGTGCAGCGGAACACGCGTCACAGCAAGTGGGATCGCAGAGATCTCTCGAGATCGATCCCGACCGCGGGACACGGAGCGTCGGTACACTCGCCCTCCCATGCGTCATCGCACATTGTCGATCTCGATACTTCGCACAGGTTTCCTCTGCGCAGCGCTCGCTGGAGGTCCGATTGGAATCACGGGCTGCACGCGCTATTTCACAAGCGATCCAACGCTTCGCGAGCCAAGTGGCGCGATTGTTCCGACGGAGCCAGTCGCCCCGCGTGCGCTCACCATGTTTGAGGGAACGACTGGTCGCTCGCTGGGTTGGGCTGAGGTGATGGCTTCCGCGTCTTGGGCTGACGCCGTTTTCATCGGCGAACGGCACGACGACCCCGTCGCACATCAAGTGCAACTTGCCGTCTTTGAGGATCTCGCAGCGGGATACCTAGGCACAGCGATCGCGCTTGAGCATCTTGAGCGCAACGAACAAGCGACGGTCGATCGTTACTTGCGCGGTGAAATCTCGCAAGACGAATTCATCGACAGTACTGGCAGTCGCGATTGGGCCGGGAAAGGTACTTGGGTACGCTTCTTTCAACCATTGATCGATGCGGCGCGTGAGAATGGTTCACCCGTGGTCGCGGCCAACGCACCACGAGACGCCGTTCGCGAGGCGCGCGAGATCGGACACGATGCCATGCGTGCGAAGTCGCCTGAAGATCGCGCGCAGTTTGATCTACCCATCACAGCGCAGGATGGGCTTTTCACGAATGACTGGAACACGCGGTGGAATGCCTACTTTGATCGCTTCGTCGACATCATGTCTTCGTCCGACGACGAAGATCCGGAGGGCACACGCGAGCGATTGCGAACGATCTTCTTGTCGCAATCGACATGGGACGGAACGATGGGCGCTTCGGCTGCGAATGCGCTGACGAATGGCGCGCCGAAAGTTGTGCTGTGCGCCGGCTGTTTCCATGTCGAACGCGATGGCGGAACCGTGCTCCAGTTTGAGGCGCGTGCGCCGCGGGCAAAGGTGCTCACGATCACCGTGATCGACGAGGCAAGTCGCGAACTGCGCGATGCAGATCGTGGCGCGGCGGACATCGTGATCTATGGATTTCCTGTGGATCGCCCGAAACGCGATGAAACGCGCGACACAAACCCTGCTCCTGCCGCAGAGCCTGCCCTCCATGCACCGGGCGATCCCGCCCCTGCTGCTCCAGAAACCACCCCTCTTGCGCAGCCCACCCCTGCACCTACGAATCGGTAGGATGCCCCGCCTATGAGTTCGCTGCCTCCCACGAAGAAGACAACCCTTGTCGAGATCACGCGTCACCCAACTGCGCTTCAGGTGAAGCTCGTTGGTCCACAGGTTGGACAACGCGAGTCGCCGATCATCAGCCAAGAGGTCGAGCCGTATCTTCGTGACGCAGGAAAGTCATTGCAACACTTCGTCGTGGACCTCTCGTCGGTGACCTTCATGTCGTCGATGGGGCTTGGAATCTGCATCTCGCTGCGTCACAAAGCACACGCGGCTGGCGCAAAGCCGATTTTGTACGGAACGCCGAAAGAATTGCTTTCGTTGCTCACGATGATGAAGATCGACAAGTTGTACGCATTTGCAAAGGACCGTGCGGAACTCGAGAAACTTCTCGCTTGAAACTTCTCGCTTGAAACTTCTCGCTTGAAACTTCTCGCTTGAAGTTTCTCGCTTGCAATCGCGGCGCGTCAACGCGCAATCTTTCGCACCACGCTTGGAGTCAACATCCAACGCATTTTCGCGCGAAGCGTTGAAACGCTGGTCGAACTTGGGTCGATCGTGAGCGAGAGCGCTGCGCCCTTTCGAAAGTCGAACGACACCGTGTCGGCAGAGCCAGAGAGCAGAAGCGACGCGAAGCGCGAAAGCAATGGTTCGTGTCCAACCCAGACCACCACCGAAATCGCTCGAATGGCGAAGGCGGTGCGCAAGAGTGCGTCAAGTTGTAGTTGCTCATCAAGATGCGGGGGCTTCTGATCGACCGCATCGCCTCCTTCGAGTCGCTCCAATCGCGCTGGCTTCGGCCAATGTGCGTGCTCTTCAAGCAGCATCGCTGTCTGCCACGCGCGCACGAATCCGCTTGATTCAACAAGATCAACTTTGGGTACCAGCCGTCGCAATCGCTTCGCACATCGCACGAACTGCTCACGCCCCTCCGTGGTGAGCGGGCGACGGCTGTCGTCTGGCCATGCCGCCGGATCGCGCTCGAAAGCTTTCGCGTGTCGCACAAGAATCAGTTCCATAAGCACCCCTTCCACTTGAGTAAGGCGCGGTCACTGCGCGCTCAAGGTAGCCAAATCACACGGATCTGCGACAATCGCCGCATGACTTCTGCGGTCTTGTTCACGAATGTGCGCATTCTCACGCTGGCACAAGCACCGAAAATCGGCGCCAATACAAAGGGCCCGCGTCGGGGACACACGATGCGCGACCTTGGCGTTATCGAACGCGGCTATGTCTACACCGTGGATGGTCGCATCGCAGCGGTCGGGGCGGGCGATCCTCCCGCAGAGATCACCGCTGCACGCTGCGACTACGACGGCTGCGTGCTCATGCCCGCATTCGTTGACTGCCACACCCACGCGTGCTGGGGTGGCAATCGATACGGCGAGGTTTCCGAGCGGCTTGCAGGCGTGCCGTATCTCGACATTCTGGCCCGCGGTGGCGGCATCATGTCGACCGTGCGCGCCACCCGCGAAGCGTGCGCGAGTGATCCGCTCGGCGAAGGCTTGCTTCGGATCCTGTCGAAGCGCACCGAGGAAATGCGGCGTCGTGGAACTCTCGCCATCGAAGTCAAGTCTGGCTACGGCCTCGATCGGGTGACCGAGCTTGAGATGCTTCGAGCCGTTCAAGCGTTCGCGCGCAATGCGGCACACGATGGCGATGGATTTTTCGTGCCGACCTTTCTCGGCGCACATGCGATCGACGGCGACGAAACGGCGTATTGCACGCGTGTCATCGAGGAACTCCTACCCGAGGTTGTTGCGGAGTTTGGGCCGATTGCCTGTGATGCGTATTGTGAAAAGGGCGCGTGGAGCCCTGCGTGGACACGCAAGTTGTTTGAGCGCGCGCAACTGCTCGGTTGCCCACTCCGCGTCCATGTCGATCAGTTCAACGAACTGGGTTTCCTTGAGACAGCGCTCGAAATGGGCGCTCGCAGCGTGGATCACCTTGAGGCAACATCACGCGAAGGACTCATACGCGTCGCGCGCTCGCAGTCGACCGCTGTGCTGCTACCCGGCTGCGGACTCACACTCGATGGCCGCTACGCGAATGGTCGCTTCCTCATCGACGAGGGAGCAGCGGTCGCCATCGCCACCAACTGTAATCCGGGCTCAAGTCCCATTGTTTCGATGCCATTGATCATCGCGCTTGCTGCACGATTTTGCGGACTCACACCCGCAGAAGCGATCACCGCAGCGACCTACAACGCAGCATGCGTGCTGGGTATTGAGCACGAAACCGGCTCGATTGAAGTGGGAAAGCGAGCGCATCTTGTGCTGCTTCCGACCAGCGACGAGCGCGCGTTGGCGTGCGAATGGAGCATGTCGGAGCCATGCGAGGTCTTCGCAGGTCACACCACGCTCTGGTAGCCAGCGCGTGGCGGACTCGTGCGTCGCACAAACGGTTTTTCATCGTCGCGCGCAATTCTTGCGTGTGATTGGCTGCGCAGTCGACATTTTCGGATCTTTCGACGCGTGTGCCAAAGTCGCACCTGCTGTGACCCGATTTCTGCGCCACGCAAGTTTGCGGGCTGGTCCGCGACACGCGAAGAGTCCCTGCGAATTTCTACGGAGCAACACATGTATAACACGATGCCGAACGGCTGGTCGCCAATGAATGGTTGGAACACGGGCAATGCGTGGAACAACGCGAATGCTTGGAATTCCTGCAACAACTGCCCTGGCTTTGACACGAGCGACTGCTGCGGCGGCAACGGGTTCACCGGCTGGAACAACAACTGGAACAACAACTGGAATCCGAACTTCGCTGGTTGGACTCCGTCGAACTTCTTCCCAAGCTTTGGTGGTTTCCCAAGCTTTGGTGGTTTCCAGAACGGTTTCCAGAACGGTTTCCAGAACGCCTTCCCGAATGGCTTCGGCTTCAACAACTCTACGCCATGGAACGGTTGGAACACACCGTGGACAAGCGGCTGGTTCAACAACAACTGGTTCAACAACAACTGGAATACCGGTTGGAACACCGGTTGGAATTGGAACCGCACATCGCCGTTCGCATGGAGTGGCTTCAGCGGTAACACTCCGTGGGCGAGCAACTGGAACGGCTGGAACACGCCATGGACCAACGCATGGACCAACGCATGGACCAACGCATGGACCAACGCATGGACCAACGCATGGAATAACAGCCCTTCCAACAACAACTGGAACAACGGTTGGAGTAACGGTTGGAGTAACGGTTGGACTGGCGCTGCTCCGACGCAGTCGAACTCGTGGACCGGCAACACGCCGAACTTCACGCCCAACTGCACCACTTCGAACGACACCGCTTCAACCACCACGCAGAACTCAAACTTCGGTGGTCCAACCATGAAGGTGCGTTCGGTCGCGTAAACCCGCGAAAACAAGCATCCACCACGCGACATCGCCCGGAGGATTCCGTGGCGATGTCATTTTTGCGCCGATGCGGTTTTGGCATTTTTGTTGGCAAAGGCGGGTACATTTCCTCTCCCATGCTCGTCACGAAGCCCGCAGACATCGAAGGCGCAACGAAGGCTGCAGCGTGCGTTGTGAAGACGCATCAACGCTTGGTGGAGTTTCTGCGCGAGGGGCAGACCCTCGCGGAGATCGATGCATTCGTTGGACAGACCCTCGCTGAACTCAACGCACCAAGTTGCTTCGTGGGCTACAAGATTCGCGGGCACCCGCCGTTTCCATCTCACGCGTGTCTCAGTGTGAATAGTTGCGTTGTGCACGGCACCCACGACATGCAGGCTCCCCCGCTTCGACGCGGCGACTTACTCTCGGTAGACATTGGAGTTCGACACAACGGTTGGATCGGTGATGCTGCGTGGACCTACGCCATCAAAGAGCGCGACAGAATTGGTGAAGCGCTGATGGCGTGTGGCGTAGAGAGCCTTCGCCGTGGCATCGCAGCCTTGAAGCCAGGCCGACCGTTGATTGATTTTGCGAAGGCCGTGCAGGGACATGTCGAGAAGGAGTGTGGTTTTGCGCTTGTGCGCGGTCTTGGCGGTCACGGCTATGGCAAGGACTTGCACGCACCGCCGTTTGTCTCGAATGTTGTGCCGTCGTATCCCGGCGAATGGCCAGAGGCTTGGAAAGAAATCAAGCCAGGCCTCCTTGTGGCCGTTGAACCCATGATTGCAGTGTCGACCTCGGAAACGCGATCCAATGGCCGCGATTGGCCGGTCTTCACCGCAGATGGCTCGATGAGCGTTCACTACGAAGCAGATGTATTGGTCACAGCGCAAGGACCGACCAACCTCACGCAGGGTCTCTTTGATCTTCCTGAAATTGTCGGCTGATTCGACGCCCGAATCGCTTGGCCGCCAGAAAGCAAATTTCTCTATGCATATCGCACGCATGTTTCACTGGTCCTTCTTCGCTCTCCTCGTTGCAGGTTGCTCGAGTCACTCCGCCATCCGAACGAGCGCCACGCCTCCAGCGACCAAGAAATCGCCTGTTGTAGAAACAGTGCACGGCGTTGAAATCTCCGACGATTACCGTTGGCTTGAGCCACTCGAGAAGGATGCACGCGAAGTTGAGTCGTGGACGACCGCGCAGAACAACTACACGCGCGAGGTGCTTGGCACACTCCCGTGTCGCGAACAACTTGCGAAGGCGCTCGAACCATGGATGACGCTCGATTCGATCGGCGCCCCAACGATGACCGATGCTGGCTACTTCCACTCCGAACGAAGTGGCACACAGAATCAAGCCGTCGTGCGGTTCCGCGCAACCGTGGACGGCACATCGCGCACACTGCTTGATGTCAACACGCTTGACGCCAAGGGGCTCACAAGTCTTGATTGGTGGCGCCCAAATGAGCAAGGCACGCTCATGGCCTTCGGCACTTCGCAGAAGGGCAGTGAAATGAGTGAGTTGCACATCCTTGATGTCGCGACGGGGAAATGGCTTCCCGACATGATTCCTGGAAAGGTGAGTTTTTCTGGTTGGATGCCGGATGGGAAGAGTTTCTTCTACTCGGCACTTCGCGATGTGACAGACCCCTACTCGCGCGAAACTCGCCACCACCTCGTTGGGCGCCTCTCAGCACAGGATCCGATCGTGGTCAAGCAAGTGACTCCGAGTGAGATCCCGAGCGCTGGCCCATCGACCGACGGCAAGTGGCTCATCGGAACACTGTCGAAAGGATGGCAGGCGAACGATTTGTGGATCGCTCCAACGCCCCCGTGGCTTGCGCAGGGCGAACTGAAGAAGACTGTGCTCGCGGAGGGGCTCGATGGCCGCTTCGATCCGATCGATGTGATCGGAAACACGCTGTACATCACGACGAGTTTCGGTTCGCCAAAGGGTAGTGTGATGGCGATCGATCTTGCAAAGCCAGCCCGCTCCGCATGGAAGACCATTCTCGCTGAGCGCGCGGACATGGTGCTTGAAGGCGTCGCGGTTGCGAAAGACTGCTTTGTCACGAGTTGGTCAAAGGATGTGTGTTCACGCTTTGAAGTGATGGGGTTCGACGGAAAGGTGCAGCGCGAGATTCCGTTGCCTGGTCTCGGCACAGCGGGTGTTTCGACAGATCACCGACGCACCGAAGCGTTTGTCACATACACGAGTTACGACGCACCCCGAACGATTTACGCGACCGATGTCGTCAATCCAGTGATGCGCATTTGGGCCGAAACAAAGGTTCCCGGCGATCTCTCCAAGTTCACCGTTGAGCAAGTTCGCGCAACTTCGAAGGATGGCACGAAAGTCCCAATGTTCATTGTGCGGAAGAAGGGCATGGCGCAAAGCGGCGCAAATCCAACATTGTTGTACGGATATGGAGGATTCAATGTGTCGCTCACACCCGCATTCAATCCGTCGATTGTGCCGTGGCTTGAGGCCGGTGGCGTCTATGTCGTTGCCAATCTTCGTGGCGGTGGCGAGTATGGCGAAGATTGGCATCGTGCTGGAATGCGCGGAAACAAGCAAAATGTGTATGACGATTTCTACGCGTGTGCAGAGTGGCTCATCGCAGAGAAATACACAAGCCCAGCGCATCTTGCGATCGAAGGCGGATCGAACGGCGGACTCTTGACAGGTGTGGCGAGTACGCAACGCCCTGATCTCTTCACTGCTGCGATTGTTGGCGTGCCACTCCTTGACATGATTCGATTCCAAGATTTTCTCATCGCGCGCTACTGGACGCCGGAGTACGGATCGAGCGAAAACGCCGATGAATTCAAGTGGTTGTACGCATACTCCCCGTACCACAATGTGAAGGCGGGCACACAATTCCCCGCACTGCTTGTGACGGCAGGCGAGAATGATTCGCGTGTGCACCCGTTGCACGCGCGGAAGTTCGTAGCGCGTGTTCAAGAGCGTGCGGCGAACGATGTAGCAGCCAAGCCCATCATGCTTTGGGTTGACCGCGACGCGGGCCACGGACAAGGCAAGCCGCTTGCCAAGCGTATTGAAGACGAGGTCGACCAGTGGTCGTTTGTCATGTGGCAAACAGGCTGCTGTCGCTAAGACACCGTTTGATGCAGTCCTCGCGCGGGCCGTGCTGATGGCATCCACAGCATGGCCCGCGCTGTTTTTGCGTTGATGTCGCCCCGACAGCGCGATGGACTGAGGAAACCACCCCCGAACGAGCTGGTTTCCGGTGCTCGGCTGAAGTCCCCGTCGCAGCCTGCCGATGGCCACAGCGTGCCGTCGTATGACCTCATCTGTATTGGATCCGGCCCCGCTGGCGAGAAGGCTGCGCTTGTTGCCGCACAGTTTGGCCGACGCGCAGCCATCGTCGAACTCGCACCGCGCCCTGGCGGCGCGATGGTCAACACCGGCACCGTCGCTTCGAAAGCACTCCGCGAAACGGCGTTGGTCGCAAGTGCTATGCGCCGTCGCCCGATTCCGGGCTACGACGCCGTTGCTCCTGTTGGGCTTTCCATGCAGCGATTTATGGCCCGCAGAACGCTTGTCCAAATGGAAGAGCACGATCGCATCGAAGGCGGACTTGAGTCTGCCGGCGTTGAGATCATCCGCGGCCGCGGTGAAGTGGTTGACGCGAACACAGTGCGCGTGACACGCGCCGACGGCTCAAGCGAACTGCTCAACACGCAGCACATCCTCATCGCAACCGGTTCGTCACCCGCGCGGGCGAAGGGTGTTGACTTCACACATCCTGCGATCGTTGATGCGGATGGGATTCTTGAACTCGAGTCGATGCCGCGTTCACTTGCGATCGTCGGTGCTGGCGTGATTGGTAGCGAGTACGCAAGCATCTTTGCGGAACTTGGCGTCGCGGTCACCCTCATCGAGCCGCGCAGCACGCTCATGCGATTTCTCGACGAAGAGATCCGCGAGATCCTGAAGCAAGGCATGGAAGATGTTGGTATTCGCTTGCTGTTCGGCCGTGCGACCTCGTCCGTCGAAGGATTGCACAATGGCCAAGCGCGCACCACGCTCGTAGACGGCGAAACGATGGACACCGATTGCGTGCTCTGGTCGCTCGGCCGCAACGGGAACTCGCGCGGTCTTGGTCTTGAGACCGTTGGCGTGGTGCCCGATGAGCGCGGAAACATCAAGGTTGACAGCCATTACCGAACGGCCTGCGCCACCATTTTCGCAGCCGGCGATGTGATCGGATTTCCAGCGCTCGCGTCGACCAGTATGGAGCAAGGCCGCATTGCAGCGTGCCATATGTTTGGGATTCCCTTTCTCACGCGACTCGCAGACACGGTACCAATGGGGATCTACACGATTCCTGCGATTGGTTCTGTTGGACTGACCGAAGAGGAAGCCGTCGCAGGTGCACGGGATATCGTCGTTGGTCGCGCGCACTATCGCGACAACGCTCGCGGGCGCATGCTTGGCGACGATCGAGGTCTCTTGAAAGCGGTTTTCGATCGAAAAACACGGGCTTTACTTGGTGTTTCTGTGGTCGGCGAAGACGCGACCGAGTTGGTGCACTTTGGACAACTTGCGATTGCAAGCGGTCACGGAATCCAACACCTCATCGAGACCTGCTTCAACTACCCATCCCTCACAGAACTCTACAAAACCGCCGCGTACGACGCACTCGCTGCATCGATCCCGTATCGCGCCGCTGCATGATCACGCTCGCGTGCACCGCATGTCATGTTGAGTGAAGCAGTGCTGGCGCGCCGTCATCCTCACAGAGTTCGCAGGACAGCACGCGTCCGCCGTTCATGAAGGAAGCTCATGAAGGAAGTTCATGAAGGAAGCTCATGAAGTTGAAGAAGGCATCGACGCCCCGCCTTCCCAAACTTCATGCTTCCTTCACTCATGCTCTCGACGAGTCCCCATCGAGTTACGGCTCTGACGGGAAACCGGTTGCAAACTGCGTGTTCGCTGGCGTCTCGCGCATGGCGTCAGCCACTGCCTGAACAGTCCGATGCAGTTGCACGCGACGAGATTTTGTGCGATCAACCATCGCGTCGCTCGCCTGTGCGAGCCGTAGTTCATGGGTGTCCACAAATCTGTCGGATCGCGCGATGACAAGATCGCGTTCTGTTGGTGAAAGCATGTCGCCAACCGTTGCAGCGTAACGCTGTGCACCTCGTCGCAGATCGCCCTGAAGAAGCCGCGTTCCATTCAACGCCCAGTAGTACGCTTCTTCCGTTGATGCTTGCGTTCCTCGACCTTCAGCAAGCAGTCCAGAGAGATTCAGCATCGCCTCTGCAACACCGGCATCAGCGGCAACACGCAGAAGCGACACCGCTTTTGCTTCGTCGATTTCCACGCCGAGACCGTCCGCGTGGTGCACAGCCAAATTGGTCAGCGCGCCGGAATGCCCCATTTCTGCGGCACGGGTGTACCACTCCACAGCACTGGCATGATCCATGACAAACGGAGCAATGCCGGTTGCAGTCGATTCA
>Ga0172372_10009597_pt1 | contig 12560 bp, 11 predicted proteins | sample LakKiv5m_2_FD_114544 | JGI IMG/M metagenome (GOLD analysis project Ga0172372, IMG submission 114544) | Freshwater microbial communities from Kabuno Bay, South-Kivu, Congo - kab_092012_9.5m | ecosystem: Environmental > Aquatic > Freshwater > Lake | place: Democratic Republic of the Congo...
CGTTTATAAAAAACGAGATGGTGGTTATTTGGAAAAAGTATCTATTCGTAAACGACCGGGTACAGTTGGAATTTGTGCGGCTATCATGAATAAATATCCTGTTGAAGCTGTACCGCATATAATATGTGGTGGTTTTACAAAAGAAGAAACTGAAAACGCATTAATTGATTTGTCTTTTCTGGGCATTGATAATGTTCTTGCATTACGTGGAGATTCTATTAAAACTGAAGCTGCATTTGTTCCTGAACCGGGAGGTCATCATTATGCAACTGATTTAGTTAAACAAATAAATGAAATGAATCACGGTAAATACATGGATGAAGAAATGAAAGAAGTTGAACCAACATCATTTTGTGTTGGTGTTGCCGGTTACCCTGAAAAACATTTTGAAGCACCCAATATGTTTAGCGATATTAAATGGTTAAAAGCAAAAATTGATGCAGGTGCAAATTATATTGTTACTCAAATGTTTTTTGATAATTCAAAATATTTTGATTTTGTTAAATTGTGCAGAGAGAATGACATTAATGTGCCAATTATTCCTGGGTTAAAGCTTTTTGGAAGCAAAAAGCAGTTAACAGTTCTTCCTAAAATTTTCCATATAGATATACCACAGGAATTGTATGAAGCGGTTTTAACTTGTAAAGATGATAAGCAAGTGAAAGAAGTAGGTATTGAGTGGTGTATTCAACAAAGTAAGGAATTATACAAAGCTAATGTGCCTTGTTTACATTATTATACAATGGGAAATTCTGAAGCTACAAAAAGAGTAGCAGAAAAAGTTTTCTAAAAAAAAGGCAATCCGAAAGATTGCCTTTTTTAATTTATAGTTGAATATTAATCTGCTTGCAAAAATGGATATCTGTAATCAACAGGAGGAACAAATGTTTCTTTTATTGTTCGAGGTGAAACCCAACGCAACAAATTAATTTTAGCTCCTGCTTTATCGTTTGTTCCACTTCCTCTGGCACCTCCAAATGGTTGTTGACCAACAACAGCTCCGGTTGGTTTATCGTTGATGTAAAAGTTTCCCGCACTGTTCGCTAATTTTTTTGTAGCCAATTCAATGGCATAACGATCTTGTGAAAGTATAGCTCCGGTTAATGCATAAATAGAAGTTGAATCAACCAACTCGCAGGTTTCTTCAAATTTATTTTCATCATATACATAAACAGTTAACACTGGCCCAAACAATTCTTCACACATGGTAACGTATTTTGGATCTTTTGCAACAATGATTGTAGGTGCAATAAAATATCCTTTTGATTTATCGTAAGTTCCACCAGTAATGATTTCAACATTTGGATCATTTTTAGCACGATCAATGTATCCGGCTAATTTGTCAAACGATTTCTCATCAATAACCGCATTGATGAAATTAGTGAAATCTTCTGTTGGCCCCATTTTCATGGTTTTTAAATCTTCAACGACATAAGATTTTATTTCGTTCCAAAGGTTGGAAGGAATGTAAGCACGTGAAGCTGCAGAACATTTTTGTCCCTGATATTCAAATGCGCCTCTGCTGATGGCAACAGCCAATGATTTAGCTTCAGCGGATTTGTGTGCAAGAATAAAATCTTTACCTCCTGTTTCACCAACAATGCGAGGATAAGAACGATATTTATGAATATTGTTGCCTATTGTTTGCCAAATGTTTTGAAACACCTCTGTACTGCCTGTAAAATGAATGCCTGCAAAATCACGGTGATTAAAAATTACTTCTGCAGCATCAGGTCCACTTGGGTAAATTAAATTTATCACTCCGTCAGGCAATCCTGCTTTTTTGAAAATTTCCATCAGTACATTTGCACTATAAACCTGAGTATTGCTTGGTTTCCAAACAACAACGTTGCCCATCATAGCACAACTGCTAGGTAAATTCCCTGCAATGGCAGTAAAATTGAAAGGCGTTAATGCGTAAATAAATCCTTCTAATGGACGCCATTCCAATCTGTTCCACATACCTGGTGCACTCTCTGGTTGCTCCGCATAAATTTCAGTCATATATTTTACGTTGTAGCGTAAAAAATCTATTATTTCACATGCACTATCTATCTCTGCCTGAAACGCATTTTTACTTTGCCCTAACATAGTTGCGGCATTCAGTTTTGCACGAAATGGTCCTGCAATTAAATCGGCCGCTTTCAGGAATATGCTTGCGCGATGTTCCCAACTTAAATTTGCCCATTGCTCTTTTGCTACTAATGCAGCACCAATAGCTTGTTGCACATGCGTTTTATCACTTTTATGAAAATAACCCAAAGTGTGTTGATGATTGTGTGGAGGAGCTAATCGGATTTTATTGCCACTTCTTACTTCTTGCGAGCCAATGTACATCGGGATATCCAATTCCTGACTGCGCAAGTGTTTAAGCATTGCTTGAACTTCTTTTCTTTCAGGGCTATTGGCAGCGTAACTTTTAACGGGTTCATTTTGTGGAACCGGTACTTTGTAAATTCCTTTTGGCATATTTGAAAAATTATATTTTTATTTCAGTAATTAATGTGGCAAATATAGAAGATATTTTTTCATGATTTTGAGTAAGGGAACAATAACAATTCACTTCATTATAGGTTTGTGTGGGTTTATAAAAAACTGATTTTTATTAAGTTTATAAGTTTAAATCTAAGCTCAAAGTAAATTGTTCTATATTTTTAACCTTACCAAAATTCTTTGTTCTTAATATCGCTATTTTTTTATTTCTATCTGCCAATTATATCCTCTCCAAAAACATTATCAATGCAATACCGAAAATTGCTGATGATATAAAAAATAAGTAGTCTGTTTTTTTAATATAAAAGATTTTAGTTAAAATAATAATTATTAAAAGTGTTATTGCAACTATTATTAGTTGTCCTATTTCAATGCCCAGATTAAAAGAAAACAAAGGAAATAAAACACTTTCTTGTTTACTTAACATTGATTTTAAAAGATAGGAAAATCCCATGCCATGAATAAAACCAAATAATAAGGCTGCTATATAATTTGCTTTTAATAAAGGTTGATTGGTTTTTCGTTGAACAATATTTACAATTGATGAAAATATAATTGTTAACGGAATAAGTATTTCAATTAAGTAGGAAGGTGGTTGAATTATTTCTGTTACCGATAACAGCAATGTTAATGAATGTCCGATTGTGAATGCAGAAATGGTTAGTAATAATTTTTTCCACTCTTTTAAAGGAAACGGAATACACAAAACCAGAACATAACAAATATGATCATATGCTTTTAAATCACAAATGTGTTGGATGCCCGTAAAAAACCAAAGTGAAAATTCATTCATTTCAATTAACTTTGTTGAGTATGCAAATTAAATCATTATTTGTTTTAGAATTTAGCCGTTTAACAAAACCGTTATTTTTTGGATTGATTTTGCTTTTAATTTTTGGCTTCATCAATTTTCATCCTTATTATGTAAGTAACACCGATATAAATTATAATTCTAAATCAAAGAACATTGAAGTCACTTGCCGAATTTTTACTGACAATTTTGAAGATGTATTGGAAAAATCAACAAAAAAATCAATAAATATTTTACAGCCAAAAAATAAAGAAGAGGTAAATCAACTCATTCATAATTACGTATCCAATCATTTTCATTTATCAGTAAACGGTAAATTAAAAATATTACAATTTATTGGTTATGAGCAAAACGAAGACGCTATTTGGGTTTATTTTGAAACAACTGAAAGCGACGTTCCTAAAAAAATTGAGATTACAAACTCATTACTTTATGATCATTTTCCTCAGCAAATAAATATGGTTCACTACTCTGTAAATGGAGAAAAAAAAGTAAGTCATAAATTAAATAATCCTGAAACAAAATTCAGCTTCTAAAAACAGCACATTTTTAAAGTGTTTTTCGATTAAACAGTCAATAATTCTTTTAATTTCCGTAATATTGTAGTTTACAACAAATCTGAAAAATGATGCAAAAAGTAGCTTTAATTACAGGAATTACAGGACAAGATGGAGCATATTTAGCCGAATTGCTTTTAGAAAAAGGATACATTGTACATGGACTAAAAAGAAGAAGTTCATTGTTTAATACCGATCGTATCGATCACTTATACCAAGATACTCATGAGAAAAATGTAAATTTTTTTCTCCATTATGGCGATTTAACCGATTCAACTAATTTAATTCGTTTAGTGAATGAAGTGCAGCCGGATGAAATCTATAATTTAGCGGCTCAATCTCATGTTAAAGTTTCTTTTGAAACACCTGAATACACAGCTAACGCTGATGCTGTTGGAACGCTAAGAATATTAGAAGCAATTCGAATTTTAAAGTTAGAATCAAAAACTAAATTTTATCAAGCATCAACATCCGAACTTTATGGTTTGGTGCAGGAAATTCCTCAAAAAGAAACCACGCCATTTTATCCAAGAAGTCCATATGGTGTTGCAAAACTTTACGCCTATTGGATTACTAAAAACTATAGAGAAGCTTACGGTATGTTTGCTTGTAATGGGATTTTATTTAATCATGAAAGTCCATTACGTGGCGAAACCTTTGTTACACGTAAGATTACCCGCGCTGCTTCAAAAATTTCATTGGGGCTTCAGGAAAAATTGTTTATGGGTAACATCGATTCTGAGCGCGATTGGGGACATGCAAAAGATTATGTGGAAGGAATGTGGAGAATTTTGCAACACAATGAACCGGATGATTTTGTTTTAGCTACAGGAAAAAAGATCAGTGTTCGTAAATTTATTGAGCTTGCTTTTGCTGAGTTAGGAATGAATATCGTTTGGGAAGGCAACGGAGTTAATGAAAAAGGAATTGATAAAGCAAGTGGTAAAACCATTGTTGAAATAGATGAAAAATATTTCCGCCCGGCAGAAGTAGATTTGTTGGTAGGAGATGCAAGTAAAGCAAAAGAAAAATTAGGTTGGGAACCAAAATACTCGGTTGAAGAACTATTGAAAGAAATGGTGAAGTGTGATTTGGAAATCTTTAAGAAAGATAAATACTTGATGGATGGCGGACACAAAGTTTTTATTCAACAAGAGTAACAATCAACACTAATTTATTTTCATCCATGAATTTTAACGATAAAATCTATATTGCCGGTCACAGAGGAATGGTTGGTAGCGCTATACACGCTAACTTAAAAAACAAAGGATTTAATTCTATTGTAACGCGTACCTCTTCAGAATTAGATTTAAGAAATCAACAGGATGTAAATCTTTTTTTTGAAACAGAAAAACCACAATATGTTTTTCTTGCTGCTGCAAAGGTTGGGGGCATTCATGCAAACAATACCTATCGTGCAGATTTTATTTATGATAACCTGATGGTGCAGAATAACCTTATTCATGCTGCTTTTCGATACAAGGTAAACAAGCTAATGTTTTTAGGTTCTTCATGTATTTATCCAAAACACGCAGCACAACCATTAAAAGAAGAATATCTGTTAACAGGTGAATTGGAACAAACGAATGAACCATATGCAATAGCTAAAATTGCAGGCATTAAAATGTGCGAATCATACAGAAGACAATACGGCTGTAATTTTATTTCTGTTATGCCTACTAATTTGTATGGGCAAAATGATAATTATGACTTGGCTAATTCGCATGTACTTCCTGCACTAATAAGAAAAATATATGATGCTAAGGAGAATAAAGAAAGTCACGTTACAGTTTGGGGCACAGGAACTCCCATGCGCGAGTTCATGCATGCAAATGATATGGCGGATGCTTGTGTTTATTTAATGCAAAATTATGATGGTGAAAAGTTTGTAAACATTGGCACCGGTGTTGACATCACCATTAAAGACTTAGCCTATTTAATTAAAAAAGTTGCTAATTACGAAGGAGAATTAATTTTTGATACCTCAAAACCAGACGGCACTCCAAGAAAATTAATGGATGTATCGTACCTGCATAGCTTAGGATGGAAACATAAAATTAATTTAGAAGAGGGTATTAAAATGGTTTATGAAGAATTTAAAATAAACCATGGTCAAAAAGTACCGGTTTGATATAATAATTAAAATTGTTTGAAAAGGAAAAGAATTTAAAAATTCAATTATAAAAAAAATAATAGAGTTATTTTTTGGTGTTTTCTGAAATGAATTTTTTAATGATTTCATCTGCATCTAAAAGAGCAGTTTGTAAATCTTCATTTAAAATGAAACGATCGAACAATTTTGCTGTTTTTAATTCTTTTTCAGCTTTCTCTAGCCTTCTGGCAATACTTTCAGAACTATCAGTACTTCGACTTCTTAAACGTTCTTCTAATATTTTTATGGATGGAGGCATTACAAAAATAGCTAAAGCACGTTCTCCAAATTGATTTTTTAAATTCAGGCCACCTTCTACATCTATGTCAAAAATTACATGTTTACCTGTGTTCCAAATTCGCTCCACTTCTGAGCGAAGTGTTCCGTAACAAGTACCGGCATAAACTTCTTCCCATTCTAGGAATTCTCCTGCTTCAACTTTGCTTTTAAATTCTTCTGGAGTCAAATAATAGTAATCCTTACCATTTTCTTCTTTACCTCTTTTTTGACGGCTAGTTGCAGAAATAGAAAAATCAATATATTCAGGAAAAGTTTTTAAAAGATGCCTAACAATTGTTGTTTTTCCTGAACCTGATGGCGCAGAGAATATGATTAATTTTCCATTCTGCATTACATGAAATTTAATAAAAAAGCACACCCAGTTTCCTGAGCATGCTCTTGTTTAATTTTAAATTTAAAATTAATCTTCTACTTGCACCATTTTGAATGGCACACCAATAATTGCTTGGTAATCTTCACCAGCTTCCAACATGTCTTCATCATCTTCTTCGTAGTGCCAGTTGATAGTAACTGCACTTCCTGATTTATGAATTGCTTCTAACTTTTTAAATATATCTAAAATACATTTAGATGAAGAAGTATTGAAATATTCCAATTGAATATTTACATTGGTTTGACCTTTAGGACTTGTTGCATATTTATCCAACGAATCAACTAATGGCTTGTAAAATTCAATTGAATTTTCAGGTATAGAGCGACCTTTAATTTCTAGAACTCCGGCAGCTAAATCAAAGCTGATAGAAGGAGTTTTTGGTGTACCGTCGATTGAGAACTTTTCCATTTTTTGAATCTATTTATTTGTTGTGTTAAATTTGTGAAATTTTAATTTCTAAATTAAAGAAAGAAACCTTATCATCAATACGATCGAAATGATAACCTAATTTCTGCCCAGTTTTACGAGCAATGTCAATCATTCCTAAACCTCCTCCTCCTTTTAATGACATTTCTCCATTATTTAAAATCTGTTTGTAGTAATCTTTTAATTCATCTTTTGTTAAAGCGTTTACCTCATCTAAACGATTTTTCATGCCAGTTACATTCTCATTAGCGATATAATTTCCGGTTACAATTTGATAACCTTCGTTATTTCTAGCAATCATAAAAATTGCGGATCTTCTCTCGCCTGTAATGCCTACAGTATCGTCCATGTGATGGTAAAGGTTTTGCAAACACTCTACTAAAACATTATACACTTTTTTCTTCATTTTTGGTTCCTCATGCAAATTTTCCATTTTACTTTCCATAATTTGCAGGATAGATGTTAAAAGCTCAGACGTAATATCTCCCTTAAAAGAAAGGATGATATTATTCTCTTCCATTTTGTGATAAAAATCAAAAATATTAAGCATAGCTTGCTTTTAACTTAAAACCGAAAACAAAAATAAACAAAATTGTTGAATGTCAATTAAATTTTTTAGAGTCTTGATTAATCAATTATTTTTTTGTTTTTTGCATAGGATTGCCGCCGGTACTTTGACCTCTACCGGTTGTTTTGGCTTTGAATACATCAAACTTAGATGGTGTAGCAGATATGTTCCAAGTATTATTTTTCTCGTCTATGTCTGCGGTTTCTTTATATGGATCAATTAAAATGGAAGCCACTTCTTTATTTTTAGCAAATGTCTTCACTACATTTTTTTCGTTTTTTCTCCAAATGTATGCATGAATGCGATCCACTTCCGAAGTTCCATCTTTGTAATTCCACTGAATGATTATTGGCATTACCAAGCCACCTTTATTAGTAAAGTTTAACTCGTAAATGAATTTATTGTTTAATCCATCTTTGATGTAATTCGAATCTGGCAAAACTTCTAAGTTTTGAAATTTATTTACAGCGATTTTATTTTTCTTTTCCACTTCAGGTTTGTAGTAATAATAAAAATCGCGAAGTGTGGTATCTGTATCTACTAAAAATTTCATTCCTGATTCACGGTTTCTTTTTTTACTTACAAATTCAAAATCCGGAGGTGTTTGTCTTGGTGTAATGCTATCCATCTTTACAGGAATTTGTTGATTGTTTACAACGGTAAATACTTTTACCGAATCCAATGAAATATCAACCGGCTCAATATCATAAAACCAACCTCTCCAGTACCAGTCTAAATCAACTGCAGATGCATCTTCCATGGTTCTGAAAAAATCGGATGGTGTTGGATGTTTAAATGCCCAGCGTTTGCTGTATTCTTTAAATGCATAATCGAACAACTCTCTACCCATGATAGTCTCTCTTAAGATATTTAAAGCAGTTGCGGGTTTAGAATACGCATTTGGACCAAACAAAATGATGTTCTCGCTATTCACCATAATTGGCTCCAACTGGTCTTTTGGCAATTTCATGTAATCTACAATTTTGTGAGCCGGACCACGAGAGGAAGGATAATTGTTATCAAACTCCTGTTCGGTTAAAAATTGCACAAAAGTATTTAATCCTTCATCCATCCAGCTCCATTGGCGCTCATCGCTGTTAATGATCATAGGGAAAAAGTTATGCCCTACTTCATGAATGATAACGCCAATCATACCGTATTTAGTGGCTTCCGAATAGGTGCCATCTTTTTCTGTTCTACCGAAATTGAAACAGATCATTGGGTATTCCATGCCGTTTGCTGCTTCAACACTTTGTGCAACCGGATAAGGATAAGGTATAGTAAATTTGGAATAGGTTTTAATGGTGTGTGCAACCACTTTAGTAGAAAACTTACGATACAAATCGTAAGCTTCTTTAGGGTAAAAACTCATGCACATGGTTTTCTTACCTGCATCAATGCTTGGCATTGCATCCCAAATAAATTTTCTTGAACTGCCCCAGGCAAAATCACGCACACTATCTGCTTTAAAAATCCAGGTTTTTGTTTTTTCAGATTTATTTTTTTCGGCAGCTTTTGCTTCATCTAAAGTTACCACCTCAACAACATCTTTAGCTTGTTGTGCTTGTTGCCAGCGTTGCAATTGTGAAGCAGATAATATTTGTGCGTAATTCTGACAAACACCTGTAGCGCAAACAACATGATCAGAAGGCACAGTCATTTTCACTTTAAAATTCCCGAATGCAAGCGCAAATTCACCTCTTCCGGTAAACTGCTTGTTTTGCCAACCTTGATTGTCGGAGTAAACACACATTCTCGGATACCATTGTGTGATGGTGTAAATGGAATTACCATCTTCCGGAAAATATTCATAACCTCCACGACCACCTGTTTCCAAGCGGTTGGAAAGTTTGTATTTCCATTTTACATTAAACTTAACTTTACCTTTTGATGCAAGTGGTTTGTTCAAATCAATACGCATCATGGTTTGGTTGATGGTGTATTTTAACGGTTTACCTAATTCATCTTTTACTTCTAAAATCTTGCAACCCAACTCTTTTAACTGACTTGCATAATCCATGTTTTTAATATTGTCTGAACTGATGGGCTGGTTGATTTTGTTGTTATCGAATGCATGATTTTCTCCATTAGGATCGTGTTCATTTTCATCTAGCTGCAACCACAAATAAGTTAACTTATCCGGTGAATTGTTATAGTAAGTAACCCATTCGCTACCTTGTAAAGTGGTTGTTTTTTCAATCAATTCAGCATCAATTTCATAATCTGCTTTTTGTTGCCAGTATTGATGTCCGGGTGATCCGGATGCAGTACGATAAGTATTAGCATCGGGTAGGATAGTTCCTAACTGTTCAAATTTATTTCCGTGATTTGAACTTGGATTATTTTGAATGTTCTGGGCATAAACACTTATGCTAAGTAACAAAATGAAAATAAATATTTTAATTTTTATCATAGTGTTTTTTTATTGAATTTATTATGTTTGCAATTATAACTAAATAAACTCGTATTATTTTCTCTTTTTAAAATGCAATAAAACTCTAAATCGTTGAAATAAGAAAACCTGTTTAAATTTTTCTAAAATTTTTTAATCGTAGTTTACTTCTTAATTTATTAATGAGCTACAAAGATTATAAAATTGATTATAAACAACTGTGTTTGAAAATCGATTCAAATAAATTATTAATTAGTCATTTGCAACAAGCATGGGCACATTAATCGCGTGCCTTACTTTATCTAAAGTTGTTCCAAACAAAATATCTTTTAATCCTCTGTGACCATGTGATGCCATTACAATGATGTTGCAATTTTCATTATTTGTAATCTCTGGAATTACTTCAGATGCTTTTCCTGCTGCTAACTTAAATTCACATTCATATCCAAGATCTTTAATTTGAATACTATATTCCTCTAATTTTTTAAAGTCTTCCTGTGTTTCAAAATCATTACTGTTTTTACCTAATAGCAAGGCGTTTGTAGATTCTATGGCATGAATTAAAACATAGCTACTATTTATTCCTCCTAGTGCAATTGCTTTACTAATTGCTTTTGAATCGAAGTCAGAAAAATCAACTGCAATTGCTATTCGTTTAAATTTACGTTCTGTTTGTATGTTTAGTTTTTTTGTTTCTCCATGTGGTACATAATCATTTAATTTTTTTTCATTAATGATTGGTTTAAAAGTGATGTAAAGTAAAACAACTAAAAAAAATACACTTAAAGGAATTAAAATAAATGCCATTAAAATCGGTGAACTACTTGTGTTTATTGCTGTTTTAAGTTGTTCTGAGGCTAATGAAATATTTAAACTCACAATAGTAATTGCAGCAATCCAAGCAACCAATTTTGTTGGCCATTTTATTACAAACGTCCCCATGTTTTTTTTGTCTGATACAAAATGTATTAACGGTATAATGGCAAACCCCAGTTGCATACTTAATAAAATTTGACTCCATATTAGCATATCATCTACTGCTTTGTCACCAAATATTAAAATAATAATAATTGCCGGACCAATTGCTAAACAACGCGTAATTAATCTTCTTACCCAAGGCTGAATCCTTAGATTAAGATAACCTTCCATGATGATTTGACCTGCAAGAGTACCAGTTATTGTACTGCTTTGTCCGGCTGCTATCAGCGCAATAGCGAATAAAATTGCGGCAATTCCAGTTCCCAACAGTGGAGAAATTAATTCATGAGCGTTTTCAATGCTGGTAACTTTAATGCCATTTACATTAAAAGAAGCCGCTGCAACTATTAAAATTCCTGCATTTACAAATAGTGCAAGATTTAATGCAATTACCGAATCAATAGTATTAAATCGTATGGCTTTTTTAATTTCGGGTTCAGTTTTATCAAATTGCCGAGTTTGGACAAGCGAACTATGTAAGTATAGATTATGTGGCATTACTGTGGCACCAATTATTCCTATAGCTATAGTTAGTGCTTCAGTATTTGGAAGTTGAGGTATAATGCCAGATAGTACATCGGTTACATCAGGTTTTGCTAAAAATAGTTCTATACCAAAGCAAATACCTATTAAAGTAACGAGGCAAATTATAAATGCTTCCATTTTTCGAACTCCATAATTCAATAAAAAAAGTAGTAAAAATGTATCGAAAACAGTAATACAAACACCAGCCAATAATGGCAAGCCAAAAAGAAGTTTAATGCCGATGGCCATGCCTATTACCTCAGCCAGATCGCATGCTGCTATTGCGAGTTCTGCTAAAAAATAGAGAATATAATTTATAAACTTTGGATAAGCTTCACGTGATGCTTGCGCAAGGTCTTTGCCTGTTACAATTCCTAATCGTGCACTCAGCGACTGAAGAACAATTGCTATTAGGTTACTCATTACTAAAACCCAAAGCAGTTTATACCCAAATAAACTTCCTCCTGCTATATCAGTTGCCCAGTTACCCGGATCCATGTAGCCAACACTTACAAGATAAGCGGGACCAAAAAAGGCAGTAATTTTTTTCCAGCCTTTTACATTTTGTGTTACTACACTTGAATGGATTTCACTTAATGATTTATGACCATTTGCGCTTTTCAACTGATGTAAAATTTAATATCTCTATGTAATTTATTACCCTAACCTTAATTTTTTACTTTTGGAAATTACACAAATGTAAACATTATGTTTGACTAATCTAACATTACAAAAGTCATTTAGATTTTGCTTGCAACAATCTAAAAACAAAAATTAAAAAACTAGAAATAAAGAAATCGTAATTTACATCGAGGGGTTTATAGACCTTCAGCAAGTGCTAGTTTCAAAATATAAAAAATCGGGTATAATAGCAAAAAATAGTTGGTAAACTGCTTGTAAAAATTTGGTTTACATTTAGTTACAACCACCTTATTGGAAAGCGTTTCAATTTGTTTTCTTTGCTGATGAAAAACTCAAAAAAAAC
>Ga0172372_10009599_pt1 | contig 12559 bp, 9 predicted proteins | sample LakKiv5m_2_FD_114544 | JGI IMG/M metagenome (GOLD analysis project Ga0172372, IMG submission 114544) | Freshwater microbial communities from Kabuno Bay, South-Kivu, Congo - kab_092012_9.5m | ecosystem: Environmental > Aquatic > Freshwater > Lake | place: Democratic Republic of the Congo...
CCATTAATACTTTGAAGACTATTGAAAACTACCCCCCCATTTGCTTTATTTTTTATTTCAATCGCAAGTCCTGTTGGACCTGTTGCTTGTTTATATTCAACATATATTTTGTAAATGCCCGCTTTAAAGTTATAAGGAAGGTTTCTAACTCCATCATACTCTGTTTTAATTCTAAGGGGTTGTTGTGTTGGGACTGGGGGTTGAATTAGTTGTTGCTTAACTACTTTCTCTTTAATCTGCCCATTTTTGAGATCTAATCGTATCCTATGAACTCCTGCCTTAATTGTTTTTGTAATTACCTCAGGAGCGTTATTGTAATTAGCAAGTGTTGCTAACTTTTCATTATCAAGATAAAGATTTCGTATTTCTCCGTCAGCAGATCCTCTAAAAATATATTCACCATCATAAGGAAATTCTTCCTCCCATTCAAATGTAAATAAGTCTGCACCAAAATCAGTTCCCTTTGCATTGGATGGAGGAACTGGTGAAATTGCATAAGTATTCAAAAACTCTGTCCAGGTTCCACCGGGTTGTGGTTCAACGACATTATGTTTAATTCTGGTTGTTCTATTCCCAGAGGTTACTCTAAGTGGATTTTCTTTTCGTGTTGTCCACCAAGGAGTTTGTAGTTGCTGTAAGAAATCCTGATACTCTTTGATTTCTATTGCAATTGGATCTTTAGTTAGATTTGCATAGAGAGTTGGATCCCAGTTTCCTAAGACTTCTCCATTAGGGCCATATCTTAATCCATATCCAACATCAGTCGGGTCGCAGATTTCATACTCTTCAAAGTCTCCTTCCTGATCATAGTACTCCACGGTCTCTACGATCTCTCCAAGAACTGCACGGGTCACCGCACCAACACCAACACCACATTTATCTTTGACTTCTACGATTGGTGGGTATTGATATCCAAAACCTCCATAGACTAAATCAATTGCAAGTAGAGATCCATCTGTACCAATTACAGGATTACCTTGAACTCCTACTCCACCGCCACCATAAAAGTATGCCTGAGGTTTTCCGCAGTCAGCATCTAAAGTAATTCCACCACACTCACTCCCTGCCGATAAAAGTTCATCAGGAGTAAGTTTATTGACTTCGTTGATGTTTAGATACTTAATAAACTTTCTTGTCTTAAAAATAAATTGAGTGCCTGGGTTCAACTTTGCATAATCATTCGCTTCGCAGATAGTTACATTATCTACAAAACCTCTATCAGTTGATATGTAACCAACACGAATTGAGTTCTTAGAAGCAGGACCAAAAATATTAAACGACATTCTTTCGCTTTTTTATTCCTTTTTGATATTTATCCATAGTCTCTGTAATCAAAATCTTCAGAATTTCTGGTGGGTTCCACATAAGGAACTTCGGCAGTTGGTGATGCCGATACTGGATTTGCTGCTGTATTTTCAACACCCTTCTCACTTGGTAGTTGAGCATCAGGTTGTGCTGCTCCACCTCTTCCAAAGGTATAGAAGTCAGACACAGCAACATTTGGTTTCAATTCACATCCAAATACATTTAACTTGATGTTAGTAAAACTGAGAGCATCCGTTAAACTACCACCGATGTTTCCAATATTAGAAGTAATATCTGCAAGTGATCCACTTACACCAGCAATCTGTCCTTGAATATCATCAAGGAAAGCATTTACATTATCAATGATTGTATTGTTTGCATCATTAATCTGTTGCTTATTAAATGAGATTGCCTGCCCTGCAAGTTGTTCTGCATAACATATTGGAACACTAGGAACTATATTTCTGTTAGAAGGGCTGGACCTCATTTGTTCTTCTAACTGTTTTGGTTTTAGAATATCAATCAGCAGTGCTTGTATCAATCCACAGAGACCTTGAGTGATTTTATTGTATAAGCATAGAATAAGTTCAACAAGTATCTCTTTCATATCAGCAAACATACTTCTCATACTTGAAGGCATTGCTGATACAACTTTGGTCAGTTCTTTGTTCAACAACTTAAGAACATATTCCATAATCTTATCAAAGATAATCTTCATATACTTTGCAATAATGCACGCTGCTTTTGCAATCAAGTTCTGAATACTACTGATCAAACCAGAAACTGCATCGGCATAGCAAGTAATTGCATCCAGATATTTTTTAATTTCACGCATCAAATTATCCAATACTGTTTGAATACACTTCAGTGCTGATGCGATTTTATTTTCCCCTGGCTTCATTAGAGGAATTTTTTCTTTATACTTATCTTTAAGTTTTAAATCTGCAGCACTTGTTTGGTGAACAGCATCTGCACTTTCTTTTGCTGCTCCTGGTTGCGACGGTGATGTTGATGAACTTGCTTCCTTACAACGGTTCTTAATTCCTGCTTGAACTGCGGTTTTGATAAAGTCATCAAAGGCAGTTTCAGTTAATCCTTTGGTTGTTGCCTCTGCAGCAGCACTTTGAATATCTCTTAATTGAAATTCATTTGCTTCACCATAAGGAAGACCATACTTATCTAAGGTCTTTCCTGGTGCAAGAGGAGCACATTCATTATACTGTGCTCTTGATTTGGGTTTGACGACTACTTTATCTCCGTCAGGTACTTTCTCAGTTGCAGCACCTTTTGATTTCTGACCTCTTGCATATCCACTTGTTGCTAAACTACCAGGCGATGCATTGGTAACTTTTTTGGTTTTATCCCAACTAGTGTTTAGTGCGGTCTGGGCATTGTTACCCAGAACACCCATAATCACAGGAACTTGTTGATCCTGTCCATCAAGGAAGAAACCAAATACAAAGTTTCCTTGACGTAGGTTAGGAGTCTGTGATGAATTAGTTTGACCACCACCTGCGGTGATGGGGTACATAACATTTGCCCAAGGAAGTTTTTCGTCAGGTATTGCTTCGTTACCCTGATCGTGAAGACCAATAATTCTTACCTTATATCTTCTACCCCATCCAGGAATGGTGTTTGCATCTGCAAATTTTCCAGGGAGAATATTTTCTCTCCAAGTAGAGTCATCAGCAATCTGACCAACCCACCAGAGAAAACTACCGCCTAAAAATCCTGGATTAAAGAGTGCTCCGCCTTCCATCAGTTATCAATCATCATACATTCTACACTCTGAAGCATCTGGATGTTCGTCACAATACATTTCAAATGCTGTTGGATCATGACTCTTATCTGGATGATTGAATTGATACTTTTCAAGATGCTCTAACTCATCCTCAACGTGGCGTCTCATTTGAGGAGATAGAGTTGGATCCTCTAACTTATTCTTGTCATCATTAATGTGTTGTTGAATGCTTTTATCCGTCATAATGGTATCTTACCCGATGTGTGATTACCAGTTCTACCAAAGGAATCTCTGACTAGATTAAGTTTGGTATAGGTTTCTCTTGGAGAAATGTAATGGCATAAGTCCGCTATAATATATAGACCTCCATATTCTCTGTTTATTTCCTCATCGGCAGCAGCAAGTTGTTTAGCATCAATAAAAACAGCATCACCCGCGTGTAAAGAGAAGTCTCCAGGTATTGTAATTGTGCTTTTCGCAGAAAACAACTGATTGTATCTCATTATGGATTGATTCAATATTTTTTTATATTCAAAGTTTTCTGTTTTTGACTTTTCTATTTGCTGTTTTGTTGTTCCAGATGGAAGAGATCCTTTATCTAAAAGAGAAAAAGTTGTTCGTGAAAACTCTTTATTGTTTTCATTCTTATTGAACTCTGGATTTAAAGTAGGAAGTTCTTTACCTGCAAGTTTTAGTGACTGCTCTACTTGTTTTGCATTTGGTGTAATCACTTCATAGTAGCAAGAAAAGGGATCAAATAAAATAGTGCGAGTAGAAAATGCTCCCATCTTCAATTTTTCTTGCACATCTACATTATTATCTTTCGAATAATCCAAAGCCTTTACATCATAACCAGCGGGAATATTATCTCCTCTTGAATCTGGTGTTTGATTAAATGTAATCGATTTCTTCTTCTCTTGTGCTAAGAGTCCATCAATTGATTTGAATTTAAATCCCTCTGAAGTTTCAAAGAAAAAATATCCTGCACTATCACCACTCTTTTGATTCTTTGCAGAAACTGCTTTTTTAGATAACCAGTTCATGGCATAGTATGGTTTTCTATTGTTGCCTATGAAGTTATAGTTGTTTGAAGTCTCTTCAATATCAATATTTTTTTCTGTGCCAAGATAACTTCTATTTGTTAAAATCTTTTTAATATGATCAGATATTTTTCCATCAAACCTTTCATTCAATCTAACCTTTTCATTCATAATAAATTCCTTAGACACTAACTCTAACTGAATCATAGACTTTGTAGTGTCTTCTGTTATAGGAGTCACTTTATTCACATATAACACTATGTTCAAACCAGAGTCATTGTTATCTCTGAACTTCAAATAAACTTTTTCTTGCCCAACCAAAGGCAGTCCTTCTAAAACTGTTTTATTATCAATCGCATTTCCAGTATCAGTAAAAGTCACAGTTGCTTTAACAGAGTCTTGTAGTATGCTCTCATAATACATTAAGCGAATAGTGCCACCTGTAACACTTGCCGTTTTACTTTGACTTTTATTTGAGACAATATCAATCCTTTCTATAAAAGACGGTTCAGCACTTTTCGTAACGATTAGATTTGACATTTCTTATTACCTGATACCTTATTTAACCACCAATGTGAAGAGACTCAAATGGATCATCTCCTGCACCACTTCCACCCATCATCATCGCAATACCAGATGAATCTCCATAGTTTCCACTCATAGTATTTGTAGACGGAGAATCCACAACGACTACCGTTTGTTCAGCACCAGATTCATAAGAAGCATATTGCTGAAGAATGCTTGCAAGTTGTGGTTTAGTTTTCGCCATATTCAATTTCTCCGCTAATCCAGGAGCAACAGAATCTAATCCAGTGGTTGTATCCGAGTCTAACATATACTCAGGACCTTTTTCGCCACCTTTGATGAGAGTTGGTCCATTAATTCTGCCGCCCTTATACATTGGTTTTGCTAAGGGACCGGTCCCTAAAAATTCTTTCAAAGTTCTCCTAACTTTTGAAGATCCAGAATACTCAGTTGGACCAATAGCACCGGATCCCCCCCACTGTGCTCCTGGAATATCAAACGCTAAACCGGAGTAATGATAAGACCCAGATGCGTGTCCTCCGACTGGATTAAATCCTTTAAATTCTGTTACCTGTATTCCCTTAGACTTAAAGAAATTATATGCTCTAACTGCGGTTCCTCTATCTTTAAAAGCAATATGGTCGTGATAATTTGAGGGAAGTCCATGGCCAGCTTTATCAAATCTACCAAATGAAGTGTTTGGATCTCCAGTAATATATTCTGCAACCGCGCCGCCTATTCCACCTTTATCCATTTTTCCAATACCCATACCACCAGCTTTGCCGCCACCAAAACTTGCTAGTGCATCAGCAGCATATTGATATCTTCTAGGATAATTTGGAGTACCTGCTTTTTCCATTTCACTTTCAAAAATTTCAACTGCTTTTTTAACATCAGTAACACCCTTTAATCTATTGAGAGTGCCATAAGATCTCATTTCTTTCATCATCCATTCAACTTGAGTATCCAATTTCCAAGGATCTTTTCCTGAAGATGCTGCCCAAGCAGAAAGGGCATCCCATCTACCACCACTTCCAGGACCAGTTCCCCACTGCATAATACCCCTTCCAGGTCCTCCACCAAGTTGTCTTGATTGTGGATTAACTCCAGACTCCTGCATTAAATTACCAATTACTCCTGCGGCTGCTTGTTCAGTAAATCCATATCCAATAAGGTAGTTAAAAACTTTTTCAGCATTTGTATTCCCAATTAAAGCACCAGTTCCTTGAGGCATTTCATCTTCCGTTGGTTTTGATCCTTCCCCACTGCCTTCTTTTTTCTTTTCCGCATTTTCTTTAATTAAACGCAAAGTTCTTTGAGCATTACTTTCAATTTCACCTTGGAAAGTTTTTGCAACCCAATTACTAATATCTCCACCAGTTTCTGCTGCTGATAAAACATCAGGATCAACCATTCCACCCTCTGCAAAAGCAGCAACAACTCCTCCTTTTAATTGTTTATCTTGAATACCTTTTGCAATTAACATATTAATTCCAAGGCCAACATTTTCATAATCCTGTTGACTTGGTTTTTGTCCGACAAGTAATTTGGAAGTAATTGCAAGAATGGGCCCAAAATAGTCAGTTTTTCCAAGTTCCTCTCCAGACTTTTTAATTGTATTAAAAGGATTCATTGCATCAATGACTTTCTGAGCTCCTTTCAAAGGATTTGGAAATATTCCAAATAGTTTATCTTCACCACCAATGTCTGCTCCAGGAGAAGTTATTTCAACTCTTCCTGGTTTTTGAGGTACTACTCTTTTATACTTTGTTTTTTTCGTTTTTCCTATAGTCCTTCTCACACTTCCCTTAGATTTTCCACCTCTTGTTGGAGTGCGACCTCCACCTTTATATACATATGGTTTTCCTGTACTAGGATCATTATCAACTAAACCTAGTTTTCTAAGTCCGGCATCCGTGAGGTTAAATGCTGCAGTTCCTGCTAATGCGGAAACACCAAATCCAGCAAGAGCAAGAGCAATAGCAGCAGGTAATCCGACACCCGTTATTCCTAAAGCAGCTGCTCCAGCAATAGTTGCAGAATACGCAGCCATCCCAGCAGCAACACCAGAAACAGCACTTAAAAGTGTCCTTAATCCATCTTTACCTCTTCCCTGAGACATTAACATTCCAGACTGAATTAAATCAGGGATAAGAAAAACTAATCCAAGCAATCCCCCTCTTGCTTTAATTCCAGGTAATCTAATTCTTGGGCCTCCGCCACCAGAACCAGTAACTCTAGGTCCAGTTCCTGGAAGTCTAGGTGCAGAGGGCTGACCACTTCTACCCTCAGTAATACGTGGTCTTTCTCTAAGTGGATTTCGTATGTCAGGACCTCCTATTGGAGCACCACCAGTCCTTGTTCTAGTTCCACCTCTTGTGGGTCCTGTGGGTCCAGATCTCCTCATTCTATCCATTCCAAAGTCTGCACTTGCCATACCCACAATGATGGCAAGGTTCATAAACTTTTCAAACTCACTAGTGAGTTTATCAAAATTCTTTAATGCATCATCACCAAATGTTTTGCCAATTAAACCACGACTAAAGTCAACTGCCTTGTATCCCCAGTCAATAAAAGTTGCTAATCCGTTTAGAAGTTTTCCGCCAAAATCTACAATGAAATCACCCGCTTTGCCCAACAGTTTAACAATAGGCATTATTTTGGGGAGATGATCGACTAATCTTACAGCAAAATATCCAAGAATAATATTACCAATAAAGTTTTTAATCCAATCAAAGATACCTAGTCTTGGGCGTGATGGCATTTTAACTTGCCCCATTCCCATATTAGTTTTTGTTTCTAATTTTTCCTCTTGCTTTTCTCTTCTTTCCGAACTTTCCTTTCTTTTCTTTTGATCAAGTGCTTTCTTTTCTGATGCAAGAGTTCCTTTTAGAATACTTTCAATTTGAATAACTTTAACTTTGATCGTAGCAATATTTTTTACAGAGTTTTGTGAGAGAACAATGGAAGATTTCTTAATATTAAGAGTCTCTGTTTCTTTTTTTATTGATGGTAAAAACTTCTGAGTATTAATTGCCATCTCTTATTACCTATAAGAAGCTTGATTTGGAATACCCAGTGTATTCGCTTTAGCACTAGACCCCCTCGTGCTTGCGCTGAAACTTGGAGTTTTTGGTCTTGATATTCTTCCTTCACCTTGACCAGTACTAATAGTATCTGCTTTAGTTCTTACGACTTTTACTACAGATTTAGCAGGGGGCCTAACGGGTTTTACGCCTGCATTTCTTGGACGAGCAAATCTTGACTGATATGGTCCAGACTGATTTCTTCTTGGATCATTCTCACCGTACATCATAATTGAAGAAGAAGTTGTTTTTGGTTTTCCTGTTTTAAGATCAATATATTTAATAGATCCCACATCAATTTCAGATCCTAAAGCTCTTTGGTTCATCCATCCAACATCTTGAGCAAATTTTCCTGCCATAGATGCAATATTATATAATCCCTGGCCAAAATCACCTTTTTTTATAGCGTCCATAGACTTTTTGGCATAGACGCCGACAGGTTCATTGAAATTATATACATCATTAGTAACTATTCTATCTCCCTTTTGAGTTCCAGACCACCTACCAAAAGTAGAATTGAAAAATTTACCTCCACCAAATCCACCGGCACCACCTAAAGATTTAAGGTCATCAGTGTATTGTCCAGAACCTGGACCAGATACTCTATTCCACTCCATAGACATTTTTCTATCCGGTCCAACTCTTAATCCATTTGCCGCTGCTGTCCTATCAATCATCTCCTGTCTTGCCTTATCAACCGATTTATTGCTCAAAATTTTAAAAGGTCTGCCTAAGGGACCCAGCATAGCTTTGACATATGTCAATCCAGTCATACCAAAGGCATTTCCTGTGGGGATGGGAATCAGTCCCCTATTCATAGTATCTTTTAAAAATCCTTTTGGTAAAGTTTGTATCCAAGCATCATATTTGTTGATGGCTTCTTGACTTTTCTTTTCATTATTTTTTGCCATTGTCTTATATCTTTCACTAGTTCCCAACCTCCCAACAGATTCGGAAGCATTTTTAGCAACTTCCCTTACAGTATTAAAGTTGTTTTGTAAAGAATTTATTGCTCTATTTCCAAGATTCATTACATCATTTTGCACCTTATCGCCGGTCAGATATCTTTGAGCCTTTACTCCTTGATTAATAATTTCACCGACAGATTGTTGCATCGCATTTTGAGCGGAAACACCTGCTTGTTTCGCCAAACCTTCTGCCCATTTATATTGTGGAGACAATCCTTTTAAAATTTCAGAAACATAATAATCAGATCTCCCTACCAATCCACCACCAGCAGCATAAGTTTTGCCTCCAATAATCTTAGGTTTATTTGTTCCACCTCCAGCAGCATTCATTGCTTCTAGAGTATCTACCCCATATTTTTCAACAGCCCCACGAGACATAACAAATTCACCATCACTAAGCATCGCGGGAACTTTATCTACACCCTTTTCCCCACTTACATATCCATTACTAAAAGATCCGCCCATCATATTTTTAAAATTAAATCCACCTCCACTAAATGCAGGGAATCTAAATTTTGGTTTTACAAATCCACCACCAAAAAATCCTTGTGTAGAAGAATCTCCACTACTAAAAGCTTTCCCCGCAAGTTGCGTGGTAGCATATGTTCCGGCAGCAACCAGAAGAGCAGTTCTTGGATTTCTTCTAGCAAATCTCAATAATGTAGGTATTGCCTTTGCAAGTCTTGCAACTCCAGAGAGTGCGATTCTTGTTAGAATTCTTACTCCCTTTCCAAATCTAGTTCCGAATAAAATAAATCCACCAAGTAATGCAGGGCCCCAATCAGTCAAGAACCGAATTATTGATTTAACCTTACCCGCATTCTTAGGATCTCCAAACCACTCAATCAATTTATAAACAACTCTTCCAAGTAAAACAGTAACTAAAAAGTTAATTATTCTATCTAAGATACTTTTAACTGGAGAGAGTATCTTTTCTGCCGCTCTCTTTAATCCATCAAATCTTTTTTCTAACTTACTTTCTGCTAGTGCTCTTTTCTCTCGCTCTGATTTCTTTCTATCATAAGCAGCAGTATCATCTGCAAGTTTTTTTCTTCCTGCTAATATTTCCGCAATTGAACTTACGGATTCAGTGATCGCAGCAATATTTTTATCTACAGTTTGAACAGAACCACCAGGTAGTTTTGCGCCAATATTGGTTCCTCTGATTTGTGGTCCCTGAAGTGCAGAAATATTTTTGAGACTTGTAATTTTTCTAGATTGATTATTAAAAGACTTTTCTAAATCACCAACTCTTATAACAACTTTCCTTAAATGCCCAGCAAGACTTGACAAAGTTTTATGAATACTCACAAAACTTTTTGCCGAGTCAAATGTGCTCCCTCTCTTAAAACTTTCCGCAGAGATGACCGTTTTTTTAACTTGTAAATCTAGATCTTTTACGTCATCAGAATTGGGCATTGCTCATTTGCTGTCTTTGTTTTGACTCTTCTTCTTCAAGATGTTGTTGCAGTAAAGTAACATACACATCCCTTTCCCAAGGTAGCATATTTTCAATCTCCCATAAAGAATATTTATGGTACTGCATCAGAGAAAAATTAAGACGGAAATAATTCTCAAGGTCCATATGGACCATTCCTATGCGAAAAAAGATGCTAACCCTTCAATAACAACTTCACTTTCAACCTGAGTATTTGGATTTGTAACCTTAATTGTATGAGACAACTTAGGCATCGTCTCAAAGAATTTTTCAATATCCTTGAACTGAGAAGAATTCATTGACTCCAAAAACTCTACAAGTTCTTTTTTTGTTACATCAGCAGAGGACCAAACCTCATCCTCAGTAAAGATTTTATCAATACAAGATCCAATTAATTCAAATGATTGATCCATTGCATTCTTATCATTAAAGTCAAAGTTGTTTTTAATAAATTGATCCAGTGATGGATACTTCATCTCCATCATAATATTAGAGTCAAGTTTGATTCGATTAGAGTGCTCTTCGTTCTTTTGAACTTGAATATCATCAAGATTGATTTTTATGGGTACTTGGGTTTCACCATCATCGGGACAAATGATATTAACTTCTATCTCTTCTCCAACCGACTTACCACGAATATTCAAGAACAAATATTCAATATCAAAAGTAGGTAGTGCTTCTACTTTAATATTTTTAGTAAGAATACAGTTTTTAATAACTGTCTTAATCGCTGTTGTAATTTGCTTCGTATCTTCGCTTTCTAAAGCAATTATAAGTAATTTTTCTTCCTTAACTAGAAAAGGTCTATATTGAATTGTCTCTCCTGTTGATGGCAATTCAAGTTCATACGTTGGCGTAGCAATCTTAGGTAAAGGCATAATGTCCTATAGAGTGTTCAGTGTGATTATTTATAGGGGATGGTCAGATGGAAAAGCGTCCATTAGAGGATGACAGGGGAATGATTTCACCTTATAATACAAAGGTAAACAAAAAACCAATGCGTCGTCTCTTCTTCAGTCTTGTCTTTCTCTACGGTGTTGGACTTTCTATGTACTTTGGTTCTTGGGGAGTTCGTGATATGGCAGCTCTAGAAAATGCAGTTGCATCAGGATCCCATCACGAAGAGATGCGGCATCGACTAAATGTATCTGCCGAAGGAAACTGGTTTCTCCTAGCAAACTTGATTGCAATTACTGGTGCTCTCGGAACAATTGGTACTTCTAAAAACGATGATTAATATTCTAAAAAAATTATTCATAGCATACTGCATTTTAGTATGCACTGCTTTTGGCGCTGGATACGTCTTTACTGGACTAGCAACGTTAGGTCTTATTCCACCACCTCCAACAGATTGGAAAGACAATTGAGGGTTCTGAACCCTCTTTTTTTATGCTAAAATATTCGCACCTGTTGTTCCAGCAGCACCTCTTCCAAATTGGTCTCTAACACCAAACTGATCAAGTGCAGGATTGCCAATATTAAGAAAGTCATTTGGCGTTGGAGTTCCCTGAGGACCTTCGACTCCAAACTGTGGATTTAAGAAATAATCAGGAGCATTCCACTGAGCTTGTTCCAAAGGAGTTGCTGGTAATCCACTTTGTTCTTGTTCTGCAGGTGGATCAGTTAGTCTCTCAACAATGTATCTAATATAACTCATACTTACTGTACATTTTAATAGGGAAGAAGAATCATAAGAAACTGGCATTGAATTTATACTAATCGGAAAAGATCTTATAAATTCATAAGTCAGAATACTAGCTCTTACACTTCTAGTTTCTTTAGACCCACCCAAACTACTTCTTTCAAATTTATGAATTTTTAAACCCTGGTCAGCTATGTAATTATCAGGATAATTAAATCTATAGAAATATTCTTTATTTTTTGATGATAATCCATTTCTCTCCGCTACACTTTCTTGAGAAATGTACTTCATCCAGACTTCAAAGAATCTAATTGGTAAATTGTATTCTGCATCAACATAAAATGTGAAATCAATTCGATCATCATAAACTCTACGATACGCGTGTCTTTCAGTGACTCCAGTATAATCGTTTGTAACTTCTAGAGTAGCTAAGTTAGATCCAGGAAGAGATGCTTCACAGCACAACAATCTCAATCTGTCTTCATTTACACTCGAAAAATTAAGACCATTGTCGCTTAGATATTGTTTGGTTAATTTTTTTGGTCTAGGTATCTCTACTTCAAAATGAGAAGTTGTTGCTGGATGCAATAAAGCTGCCTGAATTTGAGAAACTGTCTTGATACTAGGCATCTATAAATACTTTTTGACCTTATATATTATGTATGATGGCAGAAAGTTATAAATAATATTACATATTTAATTCATAATGAAAAAATTTATTAAGTTTAATACTAAGTATCTTAATCAAACATTTAATATTTCAACTTCTCCAGAAATTTTATATGAAGAATATGAGGGAGTTTCTGGGTATGAA
>Ga0172372_10009600_pt1 | contig 12559 bp, 10 predicted proteins | sample LakKiv5m_2_FD_114544 | JGI IMG/M metagenome (GOLD analysis project Ga0172372, IMG submission 114544) | Freshwater microbial communities from Kabuno Bay, South-Kivu, Congo - kab_092012_9.5m | ecosystem: Environmental > Aquatic > Freshwater > Lake | place: Democratic Republic of the Congo...
GCGGATTACCTGAAGCGCCTCGCGGGCCTGATCCGCGATGACGCGGTGCTGCCGGAATTGCCGGCGGCGGGTGAGAGCGATCTGAACAAGCACAAGGACACCGTCTATCTTTGCGTGGTGGATAAGGATGGCAATGCGTGTTCCTTCATCAATTCGCTGTTTGAAGGTTTTGGGTCCGGCATCCTTGCGGAAAAATCCGGCGTCATGCTGCAAAATCGCGGTTTTGGGTTCCGCTTGCAGGATGGTCATCCGAATTGCATCGCGCCCAATAAGCGCCCGCTGCATACCATCATCCCTGGCATGGTGATGAAGAATGGCCGCGCCATCATGCCTTATGGCGTGATGGGGGGGCGCTATCAGCCGACCGGGCATAGCTACTTCCTGACCAATCACTTCGAATTCGGCCTGGATGTGCAGGAAGCGATTGATCTGCCGCGCCTGATGCCGATGGACGGCAAGGTGCAGGTGGAACGCGGCTTCAGCGGTGCGGTGATTGATCAGCTGAATCGCCTGGGTCATGTCTGCGAAGGCATCGACAAGCCGCATGGCGGCGGTCAGGCGATTTTCATTGACCATGAAAAGGGCTGCCTGGTGGGTGGTTCTGACCCGCGCAAGGATGGCTGCGCGATGGGTTACTGATTAGCGGCACTCACGCAATTTCAAGAAAAACCAAGGAAACGCCGATGACTGAGCCCTGTGACCTGACCGCGATTGAAGCGCGCCGCCTGATCGGGCGGCGCAAACTTTCCCCGGTCGAATTGCTGGAAAGCTGCCTCACGCGCATCGGTGAAGTCAATCATGCGGTGAATGCCGTGGTGGCCTTGGATGAGGACCGCGCCCGCGCTGCCGCGCGCGAAGCCGAAGCCGCCGTGATGCGTGGCGATGAATTGGGTCCGCTGCATGGCTTGCCTGTGGGCATCAAGGATTTGGAGGAAACTGCGGGGCTCCGCACCACTTATGGCAGCCCGATTTTTCGCGATTTCGTGCCCGATGCGGATTGCGGCATGGTCGCCAATCTGCGCGCCAATGGCGCGATTGTCGCGGGCAAGACCAATACGCCGGAATTCGGCGCGGGGGCGAATACGCGCAACGCCGTCTATGGCGTGACGGGCAATCCCTTTGATCCGATTAAATCCGCCGCCGGGTCTTCCGGCGGTTCGGGTGTGGCGCTGGCCACCAATATGTTCCCGATCTGCTCGGGTTCCGACACTGGCGGTTCATTGCGCAATCCGGCCGCCTTCAATGGTATTGTCGGCTATCGGCCATCGCCCGGCCTGGTGCCTTCCGAAAAGCGCGCCCATGGCTGGTCCGGCCTGCCGGTGCTTGGCCCAATGGCGCGCAATGTGGCCGATGTTTGCCTGTTGCTGTCGGCCATGGCGTCTGATGATGCGCGCGATCCGCTCGCCTACACATTGCATGATGGCTATGTGCGCGAGGAACCGAGCCTCTATTTCCCCGTGCCGCGCTATGACCTTTCCAGCCTGCGCTTGGCCTTCAGCCCGGATTTCGGCCAGGCGCCGACCGAAAACCATATCCGCGACATCTTCGCCGACCGCGCCGGCGCCATCGCCCCCATGTTCGGCGTGGCGGAGGCTGCGCATCCGGATTGCACTGGCGGTGATGAAGCGTTTGAGGTGCTGCGCGCGGCGGGCTTCCTGACATCGCATCTGGAAAAATGCCGCACGCGCCCTGAGGATGTCGGGCCCAATGTGCGCGCCAATGTGGAAGAAGGGCTTCGCTATAGCCTGGATGATTACGCCCGCGCAGCGGCGGCGCAGACCAGGATGTACCGCGCCTGGCAGGGGTTTTTCGCGGCGCATGATGTGCTGATCACGCCGGCGATCACGCTTTCGCCCCGGCCCTGGAAGGAACTGTTCCCTGCCGAGATTGATGGCAAGCCGACCCGGACCTACTTCCACTGGCTGGCGCTTGCCTATTACCCGACGCTCTGCGGCCATCCGGCAATTTCCATCCCGATGGGGCTGGACCGCAACGGCATGCCCTTCGGCCTTCAGGTGGTCGGGCCGCGCGGGGGGGATAGGCTGGTGCTCGGTGTCGCGGCGGCGATCGAGGAAGCCTTTGCGGGCGATTCGCTCCGCTGCCGCCCCGTGCCGGATTTGGCGAAGCTGAAGGCGGCCAAGCCGGTCAAGGACATGCCAAGCGCGGTGGGGTGGGATTGAGGCGCGCGTTTCAATCCGCCTGTGTTGCTGAATGGCAACGCTGTCGCCAAGCGCCCTTCCGGGCGCTGTGAGGCTACGGCGTGGGCCTGAACCGCAGATCGGCAAGGCGATGCGGCGCATGAGATGCTCGATAAGCGTCAGTATGGTCATAAAACTAAATATATTCAGATAGTTGAAACTATACTCCGTGCTGTCCGGCTGGGCTTCGCCCGTCCTTTGGGGCTTACTGGGTCGGCGCAGCGTTATCGGTGGTAAGCCGGGCGCGCATAAGAATTCCGGGAAAATCGAATTGAAATAACGCCCTCGGTGCTTTAAAAAAGAGGTAATTGGGTATAGTCATGGAATGACGCGAAGGAGAGACACATGTTTCGGTTTTCTGGACACCTCGTTGCCGCATCGGCGCTCGTACTGCTTGCGAGTGGCGCCTCAGCGCAAAATATCCGTGGTCTTTACCTGGGCGGCGCAGTTGGCGCCATTTGGCAGCTCGAGGATGAAGGCGGGGTCGGCGGGAACAGTTTTTCGGCCGATTTTTCCACAGGCGCTGTTGGCCTTCTGAGCCTGGGTTATGGCTTCGGCAATGGACTTCGCGTTGAATTCGAGGGCTCGTTCAACAGCAGCGCGGTGGATTCTGCCAAGATCGGCAATGCGGCTGCGAATGGCAGTGGTCGGTACGAAAATATAGCCTTTATGGGGAATGTTCTTTACGATCTCGATCTGAGGCTCATCGGCATTGATACGAAAGCCGTGGTGCCCTACTTCGGTGCCGGTATCGGCTACCATATCGGATCAACCGACGCTGTTCGCCTGAGCAACTCAACCACTACCATCAGTTCGGATGACGATGGTGGAAGATTGGCCTATCAACTCATCGCTGGTCTGTCCTTCCCGATTGACGCGGTCCCGGGCCTGTCGCTCACGACCGAATATCGCTACTTCTTCAATAATTTAAATAACGGACCTGACCTCAAGTTTTCGGACTCAGCTTCTGGTACCAGCAAGGTTCAAGATTCCATGTTTGCCTACCACGCGGTTCTCCTCGGGCTGCGCTACGCCTTCAACGCTGCCCCGACTGTTGCTGTTGCCGCTGCCGCTGCCCCGGTGGCCGCCGCGCGCACCTTCCTGGTCTTCTTTGATTGGAGCAAGGCAGACCTGACCGATCGTGCCCGCCAGATCATTGGTGAGGCCGCTTCCGGGCGCGGTCAGGGCGTGACCCGTATCGAAGTGAATGGCTTCACCGACCGTTCCGGCCCCTCTGACTACAACATGCAGCTTTCGGTCCGCCGCGCCAATGCGGTGGCCGCCGAGTTGGTGCGGCGTGGTGTGCCGCGGAACGAAATCGTGACCCGCGGCTTCGGTGAGGAAAACAACCTGGTGCCGACCGCCGATGGTGTGCGTGAACCACAGAACCGTCGCGTGGAAATCATCCTGAAATAGGCTTCGCAAAGCCCTTTGAAGGCCGCTGTCCCGGCACCGGGCGGCGGCCTTTTTTGTTGCGCCACGCAAGGCTTGTCAGCGGCGGATCAGTCGGCCATTGCAGTGATCCATGCGGCCCTTGCTGATCGGATCGGAAATCTATCGCGGCTCCACCTATGGGCCGAAGCATCCGCTGGCGATTCCCCGCGTTTCCACCACGCTTGATCTGATTCGTGCGTTGGATTGGGTGGCGCCCGATCAATACATCGAAAGCCCGCGCGCATCGGCGGAAGAACTGCAACGCTTCCATCATGCTGATTACATCGCGGCCCTGATGCGCGCTGAGGCAACGCAGAGCGTGAGCGCCGAGGACCGCGCGCGGTTTCGCATCGGTGCCGATGGCAATCCGGTTTATCGCGAGGTGTTCCGCCGCCCCGCCACCAGCGCCGGTGGTGTCTTGTTGGCGGCGAAGCTCACTGCCTCCGGCGGCGTTGTGCATGTGCCAGGCGGCGGGACGCATCATGGCCGCGCAGATCGCGCTTCAGGGTTTTGTTATGTGAATGATGCCGTGCTGGGCTTGCTCGCCTGGCGCGATCAGGGGCTCTCACCGCTGCTTTATTTGGATATTGATGCGCATCACGGCGATGGCGTGCAGGACGCGTTTCATGATGACCCGCATGTCTTCACGCTTTCAGTGCATGAGGATGGGCGTTGGCCCTTCACCGGCGGCATGGGTGAGAGGGCGGGCGGCCATGCGGCGAATATCCCGGTGCCGGCCGGCTTCAATGACAGTGAAATGGCTTGGGTGCTGAATGAAGCGATCCTGCCCATCGCGCGGCGCCTCTGCCCTGCCGCCATCATGCTACAATGTGGTGCCGATGCCTTGGAGGAAGACCCGCTATCGCGCCTCGCTCTTTCCAATAATGCGCATCGCGCTGTGGTGGGCGCGCTGATGGGCCTCGCACCACGGCTGATCGTGCTGGGCGGTGGCGGCTATAACCCCTGGAGCGTCGCGCGTTGCTGGGCCGGGGTTTGGGGCGCGCTGAATGGCCATGCAATGCCCGAACGCCTGCCTGCTTCGGCGGAGGCGGTGCTGCGGACCCTAAGCTATCACCGTGCCGCCGGGCGCAACCCGCCCGAGCATTGGTTCACCACGCTTGCGGATGCGCCCCGTCCCGGCGTGGTGCGCGCCGTGGTGCGCCGCGCGGCAGCCGCCGCGCTTGAGGCGCTTCCCAATCCCATGCCATGAAGGTTTCCATGCGAAGACGTTTCCTGCTGGCGCTTGCCGCTCTGCTCCCCCTCGCCGCTGTCGCGCAGCCGGGGGTGGATCGCCCCCAATCCCGCCTGCCGACCGAGCCCCTGATGTTTGAAACCCGCGATGGGCGCCGGCTGACCTTTACGGTTGAAATGGCCGTGCAGCCGGAACAGCAGATGATCGGCCTGATGTTCCGCCCGGAAGTCAAACCGGATGAGGGCATGTTGTTCGATTGGGGGAGCCCACGCGAAAGCTCTATGTGGATGCGCAATACCATCACGTCGCTCGACATGGTGTTCATCGCCGCCGATGGGCGTGTGCATCGCATTGCGGAGCGCACCGTACCCTATTCACTCGCCAGCATTTCCAGCAATGGGCCAGTGCGCGCCACACTTGAATTGGCCGCTGGGACGGCGGAGCGGCTCAATATCCGGGTTGGAGACCGCGTGCTGCATCGGATTTTCGGGACAGCGCCCTGAAGACCGAACAGAACCGGGCTTCAGCCCCGCGCGCCCGCCCAGGCCTGCAAGCGCGGCCGGATGCGGAGAAAGCCGCGATAGGCGCGCTCCAGCAGCCAGAGCAAAGGCGGGAAGCGCGCGGCGCGGCCCAACGGGCGAAGGGCCGGAATGGCGCGCCACATGGCAGCGAAGGCAGCCGCACCATCCAGCAAGGGGCCATCCGCCTCGCGGGCGTGAAAGCGCGCCAGCAATAGCGCGGGATCAATCGGGCAGGCTGCGCCCTCAGCACCGATATCAATGAAGTCAATCGCGCCCCGCCGATCCAGCCGGCGCATCAGCGCGATTTCGCGCAGGCAAAGTGGGCAGGCGCCATCGAACCAGACAGTGAGCTGGGCTTGGGTCATATACCCCAGGTAAGGCGCGCGGCGGTCCCGGCAAGGCCGATGGGGTTTTTTACAGCAGCGCGCCGATAATCCGCCCGCCCGTCAACGGGCGGGGCGCGCCGGTGGTGCCGGGGAAGCTCAGCGGCAGGCCGCGCGCGACTCGGGCCGCCAGCACGCCGAAAGCCTGGGCTTCCAGCGCATCGCCATCCCAGCCCGCGACCTCAACCCCGCGCACCGGTTCTTCCAAGGCGCCGCCGAGTGCCTTCATCAGCGCTGGGTTGCGCCGCCCGCCGCCGGCGACCAGCCATTGCAGCGGCGGTTCCGGGAAATGCCGCCCGGCAGCGGCCACGCAAACCGCGCAGAAAGCAACCAGGGTCGCGGCTCCATCAGCGGCGGAAAGGCTGCCCGCGCCCGCTTCCCGCAGCGCGCGATCAAAATCCAACCGATCGAGCGATTTCGGCGGCGGTGCGGCCAAATAAGGATGCGCCATCAACCGCCCCAGCACCGCGCCATCCGCCTGCCCTGCCAAAGCAAGCTTGCCTGCGGCGTCATAATCCTTGCCGGTATGCTGCCGCGCCCAATCATCAAGCGGCCCATTGGCCGGACCGGTATCGAAGGCGAGCATCTCCCCCTCTGGCCCCAGCCAGGTCACATTGCCAACGCCGCCAAGGTTCAGGATGGCGAGCGGCTTCGGCAAGGGCGCGGCAAGGGCGCGATGAAACACCGGCACCAAGGGCGCGCCCTGGCCGCCGGCGGCGACATCGGCGCTGCGGAAATCATAAGCGACACTCATGCCGGTGCGGCGCGCCAGCATCGCGGCATCGCCGATCTGCCAGGTAAAGGGGGTACCGCTTCGCGCCGGGGCGGCGGGGCGATGCAGGATGGTCTGGCCGTGAAAGCCAACCAGATCCGCCGGCAGGCCAATGGCTTCCACCGCTTCGGCATGGCGTTCGGTCAGGCGGCGCGTGGCATCCAGCAATTCCGGGTCATTGGGCGTCAGGCTTTCCGCGCGGTCCAGCAGGGACCGCAGCGCGCGGCGGAGCCCAGGGTCATAGGGCAGGGTCTGGCGCGGGCCGAAGCGCGCAATCGCCTCCCCATCCGTTTCCAGATAGGCCGCATCCACGCCATCCAATGACGTGCCACTCATAAGGCCGATGGTTCTCAGCATGATGGGGACGTGCTACCCCCGCGCGCCTGTCGGTGGAAGCCCCCGGCAGGCAGTGAGTTTCGACAAACCGGATAGCATCATGAACAGTGCGCGAAGCGATTTCCTGCATGTGGCGCGGGAACGCGGCTATATTCACCAAACCACCGAAGAAGGCGCCTTTCTGGCGCGGCTGCAGACTGGGCCGCTCGCCGGCTATATCGGCTTTGATGCGACCGCAGATAGCCTGCATGTCGGGTCCTTGGTGCAGATCATGCTGCTGCGCCTGATGCAGCAAACCGGCAATCGCCCGGTGGTGCTGATGGGCGGTGGCACGACGAAGGTGGGCGATCCTTCCTTCCGGACTGAGGCGCGGCCCTTGCTTTCGGACGCGCAGATCGAAACCAACAAGGCCGGCATTCGCAAGGTATTCGATGCGTTCTTGACTTTTGGTGATGGCCCGACCGATGCCATCATGCTGGATAACGCGGAATGGCTTGACAGGCTGCTTTATATTCCGTTCCTGCGCGATGTGGGGCGGCATTTCAGCGTCAATCGCATGCTGACGATGGAAAGCGTGAAGCAAAGGCTGGAACGCGATCAGCCGCTGACCTTCCTGGAATTCAATTACATGCTGCTCCAGGCCTATGACTTCCTGGAATTGCGCCGCCGCCATGGTGTTGTGTTGCAAATGGGCGGGTCCGATCAATGGGGCAATATCGTCATGGGCACGGATCTGATCCGGCGCATGGATCAGGCGGAAGCCTTTGGCCTGACAACGCCGCTGATCACCACCGCATCGGGCGCGAAGATGGGCAAGACGGCGCAGGGCGCGGTGTGGCTCAATGCCGATCGCGTTTCGCCCTATGATTACTGGCAATTCTGGCGCAATACGGAAGATGCCGATGTGGCGCGCTTCATGGGGCTGTTCACTGAATTACCGATGACCGAGGTCGCCCGCTACGCCGCGCTGCAAGGCGCTGAGGTAAATGAGGCGAAAAAGGTGCTGGCCACCGAAGCCTGCGCGCTGCTGCATGGCCGCCATGCTGCGGAAGCAGCAGCCGAGACAGCGCGCAAGGCATTTGACGAAGGGCTGAATGCCGCAAGCCTGCCGACTGTGGTATCAGCCCTGCCTGTGAACATCGTTGATGTGCTGGTGGAACATAAGCTCGTGCCAAGCAAGGGTGAGGCGCGACGCCTGATCGCCAATGGCGGCATTTACGCCAATAACGAAGCCGTTGGCGCGGTAGATCGCGTGCTGGGTACCGCGGATGTTCAGGATGGCGTGATCAAGCTTTCCATCGGCAAGAAGCGCCATGTGTTGCTGAAGCCGGCGTGAGTTTATCCGGCTTTACTCCATAATTCCGGCTGCAATTCTTCCTTGCGGTTCGGAAACAGCATGGCGCAGGCGAGGGTCACGCAAGCAACCGCGCCCAGCACCAGCATGGAAAATGCGAGCGATCCTGTTGCCTCATGCAAAAAGCCAATGAGCGGAGAGGCTATGGCCGCACCCAAGAACCCCACCGTGAATCGAATGGAATAAAGCTTCGCGCGCAAGGCGGGCGCGACGTAACGCGCGGTCATTGTCTCATTCACTGTCACCTGCCCGAAGATGCAGGCCGCGACCAACCCCGCCACGGGCAGCACCACCCAGCCATCCAGGAAAGCCAGCGCAAACAAGCCCGGCACCACCAGCACTGCCAGCGGCATAAACACGGTCTTGAGCGTGTGGCGGTCAATCATGCGGCCCACGCTGAATTGCGCGACACCACCGCAAATGGTGGCGAGGAAGGAAAGCAGCCCCACAATCGGCAGCAAGTCTGGGCTGCCGGCCAGGCGTTCCTGCATCAGCTTCGGAATCAGGAGCGTATAGGCGTTGAACACCAGGCCCGAGACGGTTGCGATCGCCAGCAGAATAATCACCGCGCGGCGCACCAGCGCGGCGGGGATTTCCGGAAAAGGCTTGCCGCCGGCCTGGATGCGTTCTGAATCAAAAGGCGGTTCGCGCCAGTAAAAAAACCCGGCAATGATGCAGGCGATACCGGGGATGATGAAGGCCCAGCGCCAGCCCCCTTGGGCGGCGATGAAGGCCGTGATCACCGGTGCGGTTGCCACACCCAGATTACCGAAAACGCCATTGATGCCCATGGCGCGGCCCACTTTCTCGCCAGCAGCTTCGACCAAAATTGCGGTGCCGATTGGGTGATAAATCGCCACAAAGGCGCCCATGGCGCCAAGCGTGATGGCAAGCATCATGGGTGAAGGCGCAGAACCCGCCGCCACCATGAAGGCGCCGGAGCCCATGAAGAAGGCCACCATCAAAAAGTGCCGCCCGAAGCGATCCGCAAGCCAGCCCATCGGCAGGGCGCAAAGCCCGTAAATCACGAACATGGTGGTGCCGAGTGCGAGGATCGGCCCATAATCCGCGCCGAAAATCCCCGTATCCTGCTGCACCATGGCAAGCACGGCCGTTGCCAGGATCAGCAGGCTGTAATGGGTGAAACTATGCGCGGCATTGATCAGAACCACCTGCCGCCGAGCCGCATCCATGCGCCTAACCCCCAAATGTCAGGGGTATCATGCAGTATCGGCGGGGCTTGCGCCACGGGGGGCGCGACGGCGCAATTGGCGCAGCACCTCGCGCGGGTGAAAGGCCCCGAGCGCCATGCCGGCAAGGGTAAAACCCGCCATGCCAACCAGGATCATCAGGCCCGCGCGCAGCAGATTGCCGAGCCCCAGCAGCGCTACGCCCAAGGCGAAAACTGCAGCCGCCATGATCGCACTCGCCAGCACAAGCCGCGGCAGCACGCGCCGGCAGCGCCGGTCCAGCACCAAATGCCCGCGCCGCACCAAAAGCCAGGCGAGCAAGCCGCCATTCACCCAGGCTGCGATACTGGTGGCGAGTGCGACGCCGACATGCCCCAGCACATTCATGAAGGCGAGGTTGAGCGCGACATTGACCGCAACAGACAAAATCCCGATCCGCACCGGGGCCGAGGTATCGCCGCGCGCGAAAAACGCCGGCGCAAAAACCTTGACCAACACAAAGGCGGGCAACCCAACGGCATAAGCCACCAGCGCAGCCGCCGAAGCCGCACTCGCCGCCGCATCAAAGGCACCGCGCTGGAACAAGGCCGCAATGATCGGCCCTGCTGCGACTGCCAGGCCCGCCGCGCAAGGCAGCGTCAGCAGCACTGCCAATTCAATGCCGCGATTGAGCGCACGATGCGCCGCTAGCTTCTCACCCAGGCGCAAATGCCGCGCGAGCAAGGGCAAAAGCGCCGTACCCAGCGCCGCACCAATCACGCCAAGCGGCAGCTGCGCCACGCGATCCGCGTAATAGAGGTAGGAAACCGACCCACTCACCAGGAAGGACGCAATGATCACATCCACCGCCAGATTGATCTGCGTAACCCCGGCGCCGAGCACCCCAGGCACCATGCGGCGCAGCACTTGCCGAATGGGCGGTGTGAGCGCCGGGGGGCGGTAAAGGCGCAGCGCCATCCCCGCCTGCCGCGCCGCGACCCAAACCATGGCAAGCTGCACGACACCGGCAGCAAAAACCCCCCAGGCCAGGGCATGGCCAGGTGTGGGCAAATAGGGCGTGAGGCCGACCAAGGCCGCCATCAACAACAAATTGAAAAACACCGGCGCGGCAGCGGCAGCGGCAAAGCGATCCAGGCTATTCAGCACACCGGAGATCAGCGCCGTCAGGCAGATCAGCGGCATGTAGAAAAATGTGATGCGCGTGAGTTCAACGGCGAGCGCAAACTTGCCCGGATTGGCCGCAAAGCCCGGCGCCAGCACGCCAATCACCTGCGGCATGAAAACAAGCGCAATCAGCGTCAGCAGCGACAGCCACAGCATCATGAGCGTGCCCATGCGTTCCGCCATCTCGCGTGCGGCGGCGCGGCCTTCGGCGGCCAGAATACCGGCAAAGGCGGGCACAAAGGCAGCGTTGAAGGCGCCCTCACCGAACAAGCGGCGGAACAGATTGGGCAGCTTGAGTGCGACGAAAAACGCATCCGCGACGGGCCCCGCCCCAAGGCGGGAGGCGATCAGCATGTCCCGGGCGAAGCCGAGAATACGGCTCGCCATGGTCCAGCTTCCAACGGTCAGCACGGAACGCAGCATGGGCATGGGTGTAGGCGCGGGCGCGGCGAAGCGGAAGGGCGCTTGTCCTGAAGGCCCTCAGCGCCTAGGTGAGAGGGCCTTATCCAGGCAGCGATGCCGATCCCTCCCGCGAGTAACCACGCGATACCAAAATGACCGATACGAACGACCCCAACGCCCCCCAAAAAGCGGCGGCGCAAGAACCCGCCCCCGAAGCCCCGGTGATGACCGCCGAGGAACGGCTTGTCATGCTGGCGCAGGAGATGGAGGCTTTGCGCGACAAATGGCTCCGCTCAGAAGCCGAAATGCAAAACCTGCGCAGCCGCACCCAGCGCGAAGTGACGGATGCGCGCGCCTATGCCACGCAGAAATTCGCGAGCGATGTGGTGGAAGCGGCTGAGAATCTGCGCCGCGGCATCGAAGCCCTGCCGGCGCCTGCCGAGGATGAACCCGATCTGCTGACCAAGCTCCGCGCCGGGTTTGAAGGGGTGGAGCGGTCCTTCCTGGGTATCCTGGAACGCAATGGCGTGCAGCGCCACGACCCCAAGGGCCAGGCTTTCGATCCGGAAAAGCACCAGGCGATGGCGGAGCAGCCCGCGCCGGAAGGTGTGGCGCCGGGGACAGTGCTGCATGGCTGGACTTCGGCCTGGACGCTGAATGGCCGACTGCTGAAGCCTGCGATGGTGGTGGTGGCGAAGGCTGAGGGGTAAGCCTGGGGCGCCTTACGCCTCAAGCGCTGCCGCGCATCATCACGCGCTGAACCGTGCCGCCGAAAAAGCCCGGCATGCCCGGCACCCTAACGGCAAGCAACGACAATTCGCCACAAGCGATCAGCCAGATACGGGCCCTTCGAAGGGGAAGGGCGCGGGCTGCCATAGGCTTTGGATCTGGAGGTCCTCTACTTCGCGCCGCTCCAGCTCACGCAGATAACTGGCAATAGGCCCTGGGTCACCGCGTTCAAGCAGTGGGAGAATTTCTCTCATCTGCACGAAACGGGTCGTATCGAGGAGTCGCTGAAGATTGTGCTTTTCCACCCCAGCAAACGCTTCGAGTATATGGGCCCGCGCCTGCTCAAACTGGCCTGTGGCACAATCACACCAGGCCAGCCGAATCTCAGGCCAACTGGTAGCAGTGAGGCTATCCAAGCCATTGCGGACATGATCGACCATTGCGGGGAACGACCGCATGCGATCGCTGAAGGGAACCAAATCTGACTTGATCAGCTCCACAAGGGCGCTGGAAAAGCCCGGCGCCCTGATATCGACGGAGAAAGTACCGTCAATATAAACTCTGGCCTCGTTTCCATAAGGTAATCTGCTAGAGTCCCCGAACAAAGACAAGGGACGCAGTGCAAAAAAGATCTTCATGTTGAATTTTGATGGCGGACCATCGAAAAATATTCCTGAGACATGGTGGTCGCCTATGTGCGCGAATACCCACTTACCTCTGACGTGATAGGCTGGGAATTCCGACAGGATCTGGTCAATCATGGCTTTGAAGGGGGGTTTTTGACGAGCCTTCGTGGCTTTAGGTCTATTACCATGATTTGGCGCGGCGAGCTGGGCTGAGGATTTGGCCTCCGCGATCGCCGCCTCGATGCTCATCACCACGCC
>Ga0172372_10009601_pt1 | contig 12559 bp, 10 predicted proteins | sample LakKiv5m_2_FD_114544 | JGI IMG/M metagenome (GOLD analysis project Ga0172372, IMG submission 114544) | Freshwater microbial communities from Kabuno Bay, South-Kivu, Congo - kab_092012_9.5m | ecosystem: Environmental > Aquatic > Freshwater > Lake | place: Democratic Republic of the Congo...
ACGCAGGCCTTAATTAATAAAATTATGAGTAAAAATAAAATAACATTGATTGTTGAGAAAACCAATACAGGTTTTTCCGCCTATTCTGATAACTATCCGATTTTTACGACTGGAAAATCAATTCCTGAATTGATAAACAGCGCTTATGAAGCAACTGAATTTTATTTTGAAGAAGAAAATGTGAAAGTCGAACCAAATGACATTAAATTTGAAATAGATTTTAAACAGTTTTTTAAATATTATAAAGTGATTAATGCAAAATTCTTAGCTGAAAAAATTGGAATGAATGCTACTTTACTCTCTCAATATGACTCCGGAACAAAAAAACCATCACCAAAACAAACGGAGAAAATATTGAGCGGAATTCACCAAATCGAACAGGAACTATCGGAAATAAATTTACTTCCAACCGCCTAACAGAAGGAGTAAGAACTTGGTAACCAATGAATTGCTAACTACTTTGAGAAAAATAATTGAAATAGGGCTTGGTAAAAAATTAGAGATAAAAATAAAATGACCCTTTATTATTTAAATTCAAGTCAAAATAGTAGAGAAGACGTTCTCATCAATACTCAAAATCCTGATTCAAAACCTTTATTTACCTGAAATATTACATTGGAACCTATCGGGAAAAAGACGCGAAGCATCGCGTTGCTACAAAAACCTCCCCATCTATTCCAAAGACCAATTCACACGATATATTGACAGGAGCTAAGTTATCCTCCAGGTAATGTATAATTAGCTAATGCTTTTTTGATATTATTTTTCATTGTTTGCCAGGAAGTATTATGGAACATAAATGGCATTTCCTGCTCATCGGCATCATCAAAATAGGCAAGGCTCTTAAGCACCAGAAAAATAGAACCATCGTGGTATTTTTGAGAATACAAATCAATTAAAGTAGATAGCGTGTAATTTTTTAAAATAAAATATAGATCGATAAAATCCTTTTTACTACCTCTACCCATTATTGCATTTAACTTCATAGCAGCAATGTCTTCAATAGTGGCAAAATATATATTATCAATGGTCATTTTATTTGTCAACCATTTATAATTATAATTGACAATATCTACTTTAATATCATTGATTAAGAGGCTATGAATATTTTTTGAATTCTTTAGAAGGACGACTTCACCAAGGGTCTTTAATTCATCTATCAAAATGTCAAACTCAACGTTTAAAATACCAAATAAATCAATATCAATTGATTTTCTATGTCCAATCTGAAGGGCTAAGGATGTCCCACCAACTAAGCGCATTTCGCTCAATATATCCAAGGACTGCAGTTGTTTTAATAATCCCAGTGTGCCTTCATCAACTGTTTCGTAGTGTAACATCTGAAATTATTTATAGGAAGTCCAGTTATATTTACCAAAAATGCCAGTGCTTTTGGATCTAATGTTCTAAATTGAGTAGCTACCCTGCCAATTTCAGTTAACCCATACCAAGCTGCAATTAAATGCCAATCATCGATGAGCCCGTATTCCAACACTCTGTGAATAATAAAACTTTTGTCCTTTTCAACCTCAATTTTTGTTAGAGGGGTGTCCCAAAACAGATGTTTCGATAATAATTCCATCGGATTATCACTTATTTCGGTTAGCGTTGACATCTTAACTTTAAAATTTTTTAGTCTTAATAAACAGGAGGTTACCTTTTTTTAACTAATTAAAGATAATTAAAATTTTTGATTAACATCGCTCTCCAATGCTGATAGCCCTCTGCTAATTCAGCGGCCGCAGTAATAGTTGCTAAATTGGCTGCAAATCTTACCCCCTCGTTGTCAGGATATTCATGGGATAAACGGTTCCGAATTTCACGCCAGCGAAACCAATTATTAACATCGAGATACCCAAGTTTTTCAAGACGATTTAAGATATCAATCATCCCCCAGTCCTCGTATATTTCAAATAAAGCCGATAAAGTAGCAGGAACCAGCCTTTGACCTATCGCATCTTGCAACTTAGAAAAACGAAAAAGCAACTGATCCAGTATTCTTAGTTGATTAGGGTCTTTTTCAAGTCCCGCAAAATCAACTACTTTAAAATTTTGCCAATCGGCTAAGGCACTTTCAAGAACTGAAAGATGACGATCAGCCTCCCAAACAGCCGTTTTCAACTTATTATCGTTCATTCCACTGGTATTTTTGCAATAATTATACCTTTTTTTCTTGCTTTATGAACAATAGGTCGTTCATCTGGACATTCCGTTGGTATGATTAACACATTATTTTCTGCTCTCCCAATATTCGATATAGCCTGGCCAAAAACCTATTTCGCTTATCCACCAAATCGTCAGGAGCTAGTACAGCTGGCGTTTCAATGAGCAAATCAATATAACCACCCCGGCGATGGTCATCTAATCGCGAACCAAATAATCGAACCGTAGCACCGGGTGAAAAAAAAACCTTTACTGAATCTTCAATTGCTTTAATTTCTGTGTCCGTTAAGCGCATAATAAAGAATTAAAATAAACTCAGGAGAAAAAATCAATTAATAATATGCCCTAAAGATACGTCATTAATATCAAACCCTGGAAGTGTTACAAATAACCTACCTATTCATATAACAAATACGCACCCTCTAATCCTCGAAATCCTGTAAATCCTGATTCAAAACCCTAGCTCTAAGCACACCAAAAACCAAAACAAAACCTCTCTCTATAAATAATTACAGATTTGTGCAAGATGTTCTCGCATCGCTATTTTATATGCTACTTCCATGATGTTGTTTATGATATAAATAGTCAATTTCCCACATAGATGTGATTCTGTTTTCCTCCCGTGCAAGGCGATACGCATTTTTAACATATAACACTTTTCCTGTGGTAACGATTGAAAGTGCCAATGGAATGGGAATATGATTTATATCCGCTACAGAAAGCCTGTTTTCTGGCCATCCCAGGGCATCAATCCAATCAAAAGCAAGCAATTCAGGCTGCAATCGTTTGTCCCAGGCGTCCTCAGGAAACGAATTAAAGGCTACGGCCAAATAGTAATCACTATGTTCATTGGCCGTTCCTTTGGCTTGAGAACCATAAAGCCAAAGGATGTTAATAGGGGAATCTGATGATGTCAGTGCAATTAAATTTTCAATGATATTATCCCCATTTTTGTAAACCTTTTAATACCTGGTATTTTCATTAATCAATGACTCCAAATCTCCTCTTGTTCCCATTCCTTTATATTTCTCAGCGTACTGCTCAGATGAATACCCACGCCAATAATCCTCTTGTTTTTACCTTTATATGGCATAAAATATTCCTTGTTTTTGATCTGCTCCAAGGCTTGTTTTGCTGAAATATCCCTTTTAAATTCAAAAATATATAGGACGTCGGGTAATTCAACGACACTATCTACTCGTCCGTTGCTGGTACAAACCTCACTTTGAATGCGAAGTCCTATTTGGGTAAATATTAGATGTATAGCGGCATGATAAAATTTCTCCGTCGATGGAGATATCAGTTGATAGGGAATAGAATGAAAAAGAATTTTAAGATTTTCCATAACTTCAGATAAATTGCCCCTTTTAAAGGATTCCTCCATATTGATGGCCAGTTCCAGTCCGGAAGGGGCCACCTCGGTACTGGTGTAGGCCTCCATCAAATATAATAACATGGTCTTTTTTACCTCATAATTGGGGTAATCAAGAATGTAAAGTCCATTATCCAATCGAGATTGAATGGTTAAGTACCCTGTTTGATACAATAATCCGAAAATCCGTAAATCTTCCAGATCATAAGAATTAAAATCCAGTTCTGTTTTTTTCTGTTGTTCCAGATTATAAAGACCCTTCTCTTTCAACATCTGAATTAAAAAAGTGGGTGTCCCTGTTTCAAACCAATAATTGTTAAATTCCTTCGATTTGAAAAACAGGTTCACAGACACCGGGTTGTAAACGGATTCTGCTGATTCATGAAAACGATAACCATTATACCATTTTTTCAAATCTTTCAGTAAAGCATATCGCGTTTTTTTTAATTCTTCACAGCATTCCTCTATTTCATATTCAAAATTTTCTTCTAACTCCGTTTGGGTATAACCAAGCATGGACGAAAATTGCTTTTCAGTGCTGATGTCCCACAGATTATTCAAGCCTGAAAATATGCCAACCTTTGAAAACCTGCTAACTCCTGTGAGCATCACAAACTCTATTGAAGAATCTGTTTCCTTTAGAATGCTGTAAAACTCCTTCAAAATATTCCTGTTTTCAATACTTTTTGCAGGATTTTCCCCCAAAAAATCAAGAATAGGTGCATCATACTCATCTATTAGCACGACTACTTTATTTTCAATGGATAATTTTTTAATTAAATCGTAAAAAACATCCTTAGCAAACTTACCTGATAAAATCAAACCTCTATCCTCAGCTATTTCCATTAGTTTTTGAACCAATGCCTGATCTAAACCTGATTTTTTATAATTAAGGCTTTTAAGTGACAAATGAATCACTGGATGAATATTCCCCCAATCCCATTGATCGAAAATCCAGAGTCCCTCAAAAAGGGATTTACTCCCCAAGTATAATTCCTTAATCAGAGAAATATGTAAGGATTTCCCAAATCTTCTTGGTCGGGATAAAAAATAATATTTACCCGTTGTACATAATGTATGGACATACCGGGTTTTATCGATATATCTGAACCCTCTTTCTATAATCTCCCTGAAATCTGAAAACCCGATGGGTATCATCCCTTTCATGTACTTCTCATTTTCACAAATATACATGATTTATGGATACCATAAGGGCACCGTACCTGGCTGACTTATTTAAATTGGAACAATCTATATAAACAGATCATTTCATATCATAAAGTGCTGGGTGGAAATCACCTTTCAAACCAACAGGAAAAGCATTTCGGATGGCATAAACCGTATCAATGGAGGTACGGGTATCTTCAAGACTAAATCCATAACCTGCGAGTACTTCCTTATAACTACTATGATGCAAATCGGTGAAGCCTTCACTAAATTCAAACAATTCTCCACCTATATTTATAGCTCTGAATGTGCGCATTCCTTTCGCTTTAAATTCTTCCGGTATGGTATTATAATCAATACTCAGAAACCAGCGTACCCGGGCGTTTTCAAATTCAAGAAATCCGGCGGCCGTATTTGGGGTATGAACATGGACGATATTTTCCTGCACCCTTCCAAAAATCCAGCTTAACATATCGAAAAAATGCACGCCGATATTTGTAGCAATTCCACCCGATTTAGTGACATCCCCTTTCCAGCTGGTAAAATACCAATTCCCACGGGAAGTGATATAGGAAAGGTCAACCTCCCATTTTTTATCTTTTGGACTTTGATGTATTCGATTTCTAAGGTCAATAACACTGGGATGTAGCCTTAATTGAAGAATAGTATTTACCTTTTTATTCGTTTCTTTTTCAATTTCCTGTAAAGCATCAATATTCCATGGATTCAGAACTATTGGCTTCTCACAAATGACATCAGCGCCAATCCGAAGTCCGAACCTAATATGAGAATCGTGAAGATAATTGGGTGAACAGACACTGACATAATCCAAGGATTGCTGACTTCGCTTCAATTTTTCGACATGCCTGTCAAATCTTTCAAATTCTGTGAAAAATTGAGCATTGGGGAAATAACTATCTATAACCCCTACTGAATCAAAACGATCCATCGCTGCAACCAGATCATTTCCTGTATCCTTTATGGCTTTCATGTGCCTTGGTGCAATATATCCTGATGCACCAATGAGGGCGAATTTTTTCATCACTATTAAATTAAGCCCACAAAGCTATTCTTTTTTAGTGATAAATGTATTGGTAACCTCGTCCATACGTTTTAATTTAAGGACAAAATCACCCTTTATCCTACTTCTGAAATCATTTAATTTCCCCAGAGATTCGTCAATTTCGTCAGGTATAATATATTCCAGCCATTCTCTCATTCTTTTGGCAAGGGTTGGAGATTTTCCCTTTGTCGAAATAGCCATTTTCAAATGCCCCTTTGTAACAATGCTACCCATATAAAAATCGCATAAATGTGGCGTATCGGCAATATTTACCAGTATTCCCTCTTTTTGGGCATCTTTTGAAACCTTCTTATTCACATCTTTATCGTCGGTAGTGGCAATAACCAACTGATGGCCTTTCAAAAATACCGATGTATATTTTTCATTAATGATGGTAACCTCTTTGTCGGCAATAAAAACCAGCGTTTCTTCCCTAATCATTGGAGAAACCAGGGTAACCATGGCTTCAGGACTTGATTTATAAAGAAAAGTTAACTTTTCAAGTGCTACAAATCCGCCACCAACAATTAAAATACGAATATTTTCAGGTTTAATGAAAATAGGATAAAGATTATTCATATAAAGGCAGGTATCTGATGAATTTGATTTTTAAACTGGACGATGGAGGATTTGACAATGGGTCCAAAAATAAGCATAGCGGGCGCCTCTATCTCATTTTCAATGACCTGAAATTCAATTTGTTCCAAATCCGAAAGTACCGTTTTTTCATTAGGTAAAGTTCCATTGGAAATAACTGCAACCGGGTAATCCAATGGTTTATATCGTTTAAAAACAGATACGATCTCACTAATCTTTCCCAGTCCCATAAACACAATTACAGTTGCCGATGATTTGGCTGCAGGTAAAATATCCTTCGACATGGTACCATTGGCGGTTGTACCAGTCGTTATCCAGAAACTTTCAGCTACCCCTCTTTGCGTTAGGGGGATTTTATGTCTGGCTGCAATACCACTGAAGGAAGAAATACCTGGAATTACCTCTGTATCAATTTTTGCATTTCTTGCCATTTCAAGTTCTTCATTTGCCCTGCCAAATACGAAAACATCTCCCCCTTTCAGTCTTACCACCCGTTCTCCCTGACTGGCTAATGTCACCATTTTTAAGGAAATATCGCGTTGTAACATAGCATGTGAACCTGCTCTTTTTCCAACATAAATTTTAACGGCTCTTTGATTAAAATCAAGCAAATCTTTATGTATGAGAGCATCATATAAGATAAAAGTTGCTTGTCTTATTGCTTTTATTCCCTTTACCGTTATCAATTCAGGATCGCCGGGACCAGCACCCACTAATTTTATATTTCCTTTAATTAATTTGTTCATTCCTTTGATTTTTTATCCATCGTATGGTATTAGACGCAGTATCCAGATAATTTTCAGCAAATAAGAAAGTTCCTGAATCAGATCTATGATTATCAATTACCTCCTCAAAAGAAATGCCTAGATCAGATTTAAACCCGGGAAAATGGATATCAAAACTTTTTATAATAGATTCATGTGAGTTTACCGAAATATTTTTTGCGGTTAAAAGTGCCTTTCCCGCTCTGATTTGCGCAGCGTAAGCATGATAAACCGCATCGCCAGGTCTTTCTTCCTTCAAGGAAGTTTCTGCCCATTCATACATTTCATCTGCTTCAAAAATCAAGGTTTGAATCAAATCGATCATTACGCCGGCGCATTCTCCCACACCAATTGCCTTTTCATATCTGGCTTCATTTCCCCAGTCAATAAAATCAAGGGGAGCCAATTGCGTCGTATCTGCAAATGATTTGAGATGCTGAAAAAAATAATCAGCGGTTTTCCTGTCATAATAGGCATTAAAAGATTCATTTTCAAGGTGCTGATTTGAAAAATCATTCAGGATCCACCGCAAGACATCGGGAACTTTTCTGGAAGGCACTTTAAGTAATTTATCAGCAAAACGTCCATAACCATTTCCCAAAAGTCCGCCGCCCAGTAAAACTTGTGTAGCCGGGGCAATCTGATTTCCCTGCTGAATGGTCATACCCTGAAACCCAATATTGGCGACAGTATGTTGCCCGCAAGCGTTCATACAGCCACTTATTTTAATGGTCAATTGATAATCGGTAATTAAATCCTCAAACTCTTCCTCAATCACTCGTTTCAATTCCGAAGCCAGTCCCATGCTACTTCCAATTCCGAGATTACATGTATCGGTACCCGGACAAGCGGTAATGTCATTAATACGTTCGAATCCTGGAGTTGCTAATCCAATTTCTTTCAATGACCAATATAAGGCAGCAATATTTTCTTCTGGAACATGCCTCAATAAAATACTTTGGGAAACGGTAAACCGACTGTCATCACCTGCATAAAGTTTAATGATATCTGCTAAAATTCTGGCAGTCTGGGATGAAATATTTCCATTTTCTATAGGAATACCAACGGCAAATAAGCCAGATTGCTTTTGCTTGAACACATTGGTTTTATACCATTTTTCAAAAAGTAAATCCTTAGGATTCGACTGGGGAAATAAATTCGGTTGAGTAAAAGAAATAAAATCTGATTCATTCAAAAGGGGGGCACTTTGATTATTTAACTCCAGATTCACCCACTGCATAAACTGCTCCAATCCCACTTCCTTGATTAAAAATTTTAGCCGGGCCTTGTTTCTTTTCACTCTTTCCCCATATCGGTCAAAAACCCTGATGATTGCTTCTGACATCGGGATAATCTGCTCCGCTGGAATAAAATCAAATAACACATCGGCACTTCTGGGTTGAGCACCAATTCCACCTCCCAATAGCATCCTAAAACCCTTAACTTCATTTTCAATAACTGGAATAAATCCAAGGTCATGAAAATAGGTATAGGCGGTATCTGACGGAGAACTTGAAAATGCCACTTTAATTTTTCTTCCTAAATCCTGGCAAATCGGATTTCTTAAAAAATGATTAAAAAATTGATAGGCGTATGGTGTAATATCAAAAGCTTCTTTGATATCTATGCCAGCAAAAACAGAGGCTGTAACATTTCTTACTGTATTTCCACAGGCCTCCCTTAAAGTAATCTCATCCTTTTCCAGTTCAGCCCATAATTGAGGCGTTTTGTCCAGCGATACATAATGAATCTGAATATCCTGCCTGGTTGTAATATGCCAATTACCAGTGGAATAAGTATCAGAAACATCCGCTATACGAATCAATTGTCGAGCTGTAAACCGACCCAGGGGAATTTTAATTCTAATCATTTGAACGCCGAGTTGTCTTTGGCCGTACACACCCCTGGCCAAACGAAGGCTCCTGAATTTTTCCTCTCCTATCAAACCATTTTTAAAAGCATATATTTTCTTTTCCAGATCTAAAATATCTTTTTCGACCACTGGATTTTCAAATTCGGTTCTAAAACTTTGCATGTGAATTAGATTAAATGAGATAACAAAATTAAAGATTATTTCTATAAATTCTATATAATTAGTAGAATAAATAAAATTTATTGATTTTGCTTGTAAAATTTTACCTTCACACTATAAAACCATTACCAATGGAGATTTTATGAAAGTAAAAGCCACCACATACTGTCTCATTACACTCATTTTTTGTCTTTTAACAAATTATGGCTTAAATGCTTTTGCCTGTATTGATAAAATTATGGTTTCACTGCCTAATGCATGCAGCAGACAAATCACACTAAGTGAATTAACATTAAGTGTTTTTCCTCCGGGAACATATATACAAATAAATGATGCAAATCCATCAAACGGAGCGATTGTGGATGGGTTAAGTCCTGAAAGTGGCTGGAAATATGGTATTTTCTCTTTAACAGGGAATCTTATTTGTTCTGGTAGCCTGATTACCCGAGATTTAACACCACCTTCATGGAGCGATTCAGATTCATTGAATTGGTTAAATTATGACACTATCGTCATGTGGCGACATGATTTAAGTCAGATTGAATATAATTTAAATTCCTGGCAAGATCCTTACGACCTTTATTTTGTCGGAAAACCCATCATGAAAGAAGACTCCTGTGGTGGATTAATTCAAACATTAGTGACCGATAACACAAGTTTTCAAGCGTGTGGAACTTATGAAGCCACTTTATTCAGAACTTTTTCTTTCATAGATTCAAGAGGTAATACCAGTCGGATTCAACAGGTCATTTATTTCAGGAAACCACCGCTTAATAACGATTGTAACTTTAGTATTTCACCTAATACCTTTAATGATTATGGACCCCTTTCTAATCTTACGGCATTTGGAGTGATTGGTGATTATTCAGGTTTGGGAACATGTGGAGCTCCTGACACGATACATTATAATCAATGTGGCAATTATTCAGAGGTTGAATTAATAGGATTTGCAAAGCAACATTATGTGGCTAATTACCTACTTCCATCTGGAAATCCAACCCAGGTTAATCTATTTGATCTGTCTGATTATTTTTCCTGGGCTTTTAGTATTAAAACCTTTTCCGGTTGCCCGGGAAGCACTCTTTCTGAAATAGTGGTACATATCGTTGACAACTGCAGCGCTGGCATTATAAAGGATACGTTGTATCTGACTTATAAGGATTCTTCTCCACCGGTTGTTTCTGCATTAGATGGCGCTTTGCCCATTTTGGGGCATGATAAACCAACCAATCTGAACGAATATCTGGCGTTGCCTGTTTTATCCTTTGATTCCTTAGCTCATGGCTGTTCCGGAGAACTCATTTTACCAGATGGTTCGGATGATAAACAGCTGGGTACTATATTTAACTGGACCCTGAATGACGATTGCTCATCCAGATATGATGTGAATCTTCAATTTAAAATTCAAACAGCCTGGGAGTTCAATAATCCTTTTTATAAAAAGTATGGTGATTTTATAGATCGGGATTATCCGTTAATTTCATTACCGGAAGGTGGAAATATGATTTATAATATTCCTGTTGGCTATCACAGACTTGTCATTTCAGCCTTAGATGCTTGTTATAATAACCTTCAGGATACACTTTATTTTTTGGTTTATGATAAAATTAAACCAAGGATGAAAACAAAGGATCAACTAAATATCTCGCTTCCAATTACTACATGGAATTCAAATAATAAAGGGAAATTTAGTGCAGAAAATGGAGAAGCCAGGATATATGTCAAGGATATAAACCAAGGTTCCTATGATGGTTGCCAATTGGATTCTTTATATATGCGACGAAAAGTATCCAAAGCATATATCCAACAATTTTTATCATCAAATATGGATTATGACTTATTCAGCCATAGTGGAAAATCAAATGGCGTCGTAGCATTGGAAGACTTTGAATCAACGCCAGACAGTGCTTATTTTACGCCAAGGGGAATGCCCTATGTTTCTTTTTTTTGTGAAGATGTTGGTAAGGAAGTAGATGCAGAGTTATGGGGAGCTGATTATATTCAAATATTGGATTTATTGGGGACAAATAGGTTGACCTTACAGCCAAATTGGGATTGGAACCAAACCAGGATTATTGTGGAGGATAATTCTGTTCCTTTGATTAAAGCCCCAACATTACCCAATATTGAAAATCCAGCCTGGATTAATTATATTGATGGTACCGATAAGGAAAAGTTTAAAAAACTGGAAGATCCTTATCAATCTAACTTATTATTCGGCATTCCTGAAATTATTAGCGGACCTTGTCAACCTATTGTTTTATATCATATAGAAAAAAAGCTAAGTTGTGACACAGGATATATTGATCGGGTATGGACCTTATTACATGTCATAAAAACAGGGGACACTTTAAGACATACAGCCAGACAGAGAATAACTATTCGGGCTCTGCATTCCTTTACTTTTTCAGTACCGGAAGATAAAACCACCACTTGTTTAGCAAAAATTCAACCTGAGAATGAATTTACCTGGTCTGAACAAGGTTGTGATCTGATTGCGATTAGCTTCAACGACCAGACTTATTCATCTGATTCTGAAAGTGAAAACTGCATTAAAATTTACCGAACAGCTACTTTCATAAACTGGTGTATGATTCCAAATCAACTGCATTGTGAAAAAGCAGATCCGGTAGAATATGCAAGAATATTGCCGCGAAAAAATGGATTGGAGCAAACTTTTAGATTTTTAAAAGGTGCAGAAGGAATGCAGCTACATACGGGTGCAACCAAAAGTCTGGACGGATATCCTTTATCCTATTTTACGCCAATCAAAACTGCTTCCTGTGCTGGGGAACAAACTTTCGCCTGGCAATATACCCAAATAATAACGGTGGTTGATAATATACCTCCGACAATTCTTCCGGGAAATACCAGAAAATTTAGTTTAAGAGAAACCGATTGCCAGGCGAATATTCTTTTTTCATTTTATTGTAAAGATGATTGCTCGAATAAATACTTTCAGGGGCGTAGTGTTCAAATCAGGAAAAAGGAAGATGGAATTTTAGTTAAAACATTCAACTCATTTCCAGGATATTTCAGGTCTGATACCTGTCAGCTTGAATTAGGTGATTTTCCAGAGGGTGAGTTTACGGCTGTAATTACCCTTGCTGATGCTTGTGGAAATACTACAACCGGAAATATCTACTTTATTGTTGAGGATAAATCCATTATTCCTGGAATATGTGTATTACAACTTCAGGCATCTTTAACATTGGATGGATCAGAAAGCCCTGGTGTTACCATTCATTATAAAGACTTTTTACAAGATTCCGATTCAGGAATCAAAGATTGTTCAGGGACTGTACAATATTTCTTATTGCGGGATACTTCTTCATTCAGACCACAATATAATAGCGAAGGCTTTAAATCAGTTCGCTTAAACTGTGCCGATTTAGAACAGG
>Ga0172372_10009603_pt1 | contig 12557 bp, 11 predicted proteins | sample LakKiv5m_2_FD_114544 | JGI IMG/M metagenome (GOLD analysis project Ga0172372, IMG submission 114544) | Freshwater microbial communities from Kabuno Bay, South-Kivu, Congo - kab_092012_9.5m | ecosystem: Environmental > Aquatic > Freshwater > Lake | place: Democratic Republic of the Congo...
GGCCCCTCGGCGAGTCCAAATTATTTGTCCCTCACCTTGCTCACCGGGAACGACCTGCAATAAATTGAGAAAGAATATTTGATTTAAAGAGAGAAGGTGTCCAGCAAAGGGGACTTTGCCAAAATGCAAGGCACCACCAAGGAACATCTCCACCGAGCCAAGAATTGCCCCGAAAAATAAACTTTTCTGACTAACCAACTTATTTTTCTTTTCAAGATCGATGTGATCAAGGCCCTGATTTTCCATATGAAGCCATTAAAGCAAAAATATTCGTTTTTGTTGAGAAATATTCCTTCTGATTTACCCGTATTCAGCCTACAATTTGCCTAGAAAATTACTAAATGACAGCATTTTTTTAAAGGTATCTCCTATGAGCGAAAAATTCGACATCTTAGTTATTGGCGCGACAGGATTTGTAGGAAAGCGATTTATTAAAACTTGGCTATCTTTTCATCAAGAAAAATATTCAATGCTCGTCACCGCCAGGCAATCCAATAAACTTGCATCATTAATAGAAAATCACCCCAAAATAAAACTGGCCGATCTCGATTTAAATAACCAAGAACAAGTCGATCAATATGTTTCTCAATCCTATTTGGTTGTTAATTTTGCAGGACCATTCGATTTACTGGCTGAACCAGTTGTAAAATCCTGTGCCAAACATGGAGTGCATTATCTAGATATCACGGGCGAAATTCAGTTTGGCAAAAGAATGGCAGAAAAGTATCACCATGAGGCCAATAAAAACCGCGCCATTATCGTTCCCTTTGCAGGTTTTGACTCAATCCCATCTGACTTAGGTGTCCTACTTGCGGCGAAGGCATTGCATGAGAAAATTATTGAACATGCAGAAGAAAAAGTTGATACCGAAGAAAAGGTGGCCAGTATCGACATCGCCTATCGAGCAGTCGGAGGACTCAACGGGGGCACTCTGGCCTCCGCGATTGATATTGGCTCGAAGGTCAACGACACAGATTGGCACAACCCCTATTACATGATTCCTGAAATTCAAAATCATCTAACTTCTAAACAATGGCAACTAAGAATACCCAAAGAGAAATGGCCAGCGATGCGCTATCTTCCAGAAATTAAAAAATGGTGTGCTCCGTTCTTTATGGAACCAATTAACAATAAGGTTGTTTATCGTGCCTTGATTTTGAGACCTGACTCAGAAAAAATCTTTGCCAAAAATTTTTATTATCGAGAGAGCCAAATTTTTAACAGAAGTGGTGCTGCACCAGGCGCCTTTATTGGTGACAGTGTTTTCAAATTAGGTCACGCAATAATGGAAAGGCCCTGGGGAATTAATTTGGCCAAGAAATTGGGACCAAAACAGGGCGAAGGTCCAAGTGAAGAAACCATTGAAAATGGATTTTTTACTGCAGACGTCATTGCGAGAGGGGATCTTGGCACAACCGTCATAAAAAAATGGCGAGGAGTTGGCGATCCTGGAAATAAGGCGACAGTTTCAATTATTATGGCGGCGACTGAACAGCTGCTCGATTTAAAAAATACTGGACTAGACAAAGCTCCGAACCACTGCTTTGGCGTAGTTCCTCCATCCGTGGCGTTTGGTGAAGAGCTCCTAGCCTACTTAGAAAAGCACCAAGTGACTTGGGAATAATACATTCAGGAATGCCCAAAATAAAAAGGCCTTCCATACGGAAGGCCTTCATCTATTAACTTAGTTTCTTAAATTAATAATTAGCGATTGCCGCCACGGTCACCACGGAATCCACCGCGATCACCACGGAACCCACCGCGATCGCCACCTGGGCGAGGACCGCGACCGCCGCCACCTGTACGTGGACCAGCTGTGTTTGGACGAGCTTCGTCCACGCGAAGAGCACGACCATCAAGTTGTTGGCCATTGCACTTTTCAATTGCAGCTTGAGCTTCTTCGTCAGAAGACATTTCTACGAAACCGAAGCCTTTGCTTTTTCCTGTCTCACGATCAGTAACAACTTTAGCAGAAGCTACTGTACCAGCTTGTGCAAAGAAGTCAGAAAGTGATTGATCTGTTGTTGAGTAAGATAAATTACCAACATAAAGTTTATTGCCCATGGAACCTCCTAAAAAAAAAAATAAACTTACTGGGCTAATCCCACTTAAGAGGTCCTGGTAAATCACAATAACGAGCGACCGAGAGACTCTAAGGGAACCGTACGAGCCCTTTTTAACTCAACTACCATGGCGTGTCGAGGGGTAATTTTTAACCTTCTGCTTATGACTCTTTTAATATCAGCAAATGCACGGCGTTACATAGCTAAAAAAATGTTTCCGGCCTGACAAAACGTCTTGTATTCCCTCACAATTTTACCCTTTGCCACCCATCATTTTTTATCGCATGGAAGGTTAAATGGTTGAATTTTTTATGAGAATCTGGCCCCTAACGGCCTTTTTGTTTATTTTGAACCCTGAATTGACCTTTTCTAAAGCCTTAGAGGGCCCCATGCAGCTATCGATTGAAAGGGATAGCCGTTGGGGTCAGAGCGTTTATGTCACTGGTCCAACGCCATATTGGGGCCAGAATAATTGCCAGAATGGAATAAAGCTCCTTCCGACCCACTATCCTGAATGGAGCCTGCGTGTTCAGTTTCCTCAATCGGAGGTTAACCAAAGCTCACTCACCTACTGCTTAATTGATGATGGTCCGGCCATGAGTGAAAGCAAAAATAGTGAGACAAAGCCTGAACTGTCTCAGAAGAAATTAAATCGAAAACCAGTTATTTATGAGTATCAACAATTAATTCATTATTCGCCCACGCTAGGGATTTCCCGTCCCCTGGGAATATTCTCTCCTCAAAAGTTTTCAACTAGTAAAAAAACGCTGTTGCTTTATTTTCATGATGGTCAAAATATATTTGAACATGTTCGTCCAGGTCAAAGCTCCGCTTTTAGTTGGAAGGTGGACGAATGGCTGCCACCTTTGGCCGAAGAATTTTCTAACTACCAATTAATTGCTATTGCGATTGGAAACACGCGCGATCGCCTGAGAGAATATTTACCTCCAGAGTCAACCGGCCCTCAAGGTGTAGGGATTGGAGACCAGTATCTCACAATGATCGATCAAGAAATAATGCCGTTGATTGAAAAAAAGCTGTTTCCCAGTAAAAAGGGGCCATCTATTACCCGTGCATTGATTGGGTCATCGATGGGTGGCCTTATCAACCTTTATGCCGCCTCGTTGCCCAATTTTAGTCAAACGGGAGCTCATCCGATCGACGGCATTTTTGCTCTATCTCCTTCACTTCAATTTAGAGAAATTGAACAACGATTGGCCTCGATCCCCATGAAGGGAATTCACCTCTATCTCGACAGTGGAACCACCGGTGGAAACAATGATAATTATTATTTGGTCTACAAAACAAGGGATGCCCTTCTCACCCAAGGAAGAGTTTTTGGCCTAGATCTTTGGCACCAAGTGGGACGCGGAGAGCCTCACCACGAAACGGCATGGGCCAGAAGAGCACCTCTGGCCTTGCGCTGGTGGATACAAAACCTACAGCAGTCTAATCCTTAATGAATTATTGGCACAAATTGCGAATTTGCTCCCAGGTTGCATAAATAATGCGCGAGCTTTCGCTGGAAACTTTTTGTGCCACAAAGAGACCGTGAGACAGAGGAACATAATCAAAAATCGCGCCAGGAAAACATTGGTCTGCTGCTATTTCTTTTTTCATTTCTAAATCATAAACGCGAATAGAGGGAGTTGAAGTTGCAGGTGCGCGTTTAGTACCATAAACAACGTAGGGTCCCCAAATTCGCGCTTGATAGTGAAAACCTTTATCCTCTATTTTTATGACCTCGCCGTCTTTACGATCAATGATGGTAAGAATACTTTCGTCAGAGACAGAAAAGCCTCGCTCTGATTCTTCCCACGCGATAGCGCGATATGAAACACTGGCCCGCTCTTGATAAAAGGAGGAAGGTTTTAAACGCTTATTCTCCGATGTCCAAGGGTTATAACTATATATATTGGGCGTTCCATATTCGTTGTTTTGAAAAACTAATAGTGGCGAGGCATTTTCCATAGCAGCAGCGAATGAGGGATATTCGTTTTTGACTTGGTCGTGGTATTGGCGAGGTATATCATCGCGACGAAAAATTGGGCCAGCTATTAAGGCCCTTTCTGGTCTCACTTGACCAAATGCTGGAGAATAAATAGCAGCACCAGTTCCATCGGCATCTTTGGCCTTGTCATAAAAAAATTGAACGGACTCAGTCGTTTCATTAGCTGCATCAACGGCCATACTTGGAATCCACTCAAGATCCTTCTCTAAAGTTTTATGTTTGCCAGTGGCCAAATTGTATACATAAACGTCAACTTTTTTGGCCATGTTACCGGCAGAATAAAGCAATTGACCATTCTTTAACTGCGGCCCAAAGGGGCGAAGAGAGCGAGGAGGTTTTATATCTTTGACTTCCAAAGTGCGGGCATTCAAGTGGTAAAGTTTCGCGTCCTCTTTATTTCCACCGACGACCTGGAAAACGACATCTGATTTATCGGCGCCCATGCGAACAATGATGGTGCCCTTAGTAATATGCACAATCTTTGCGCTTGCTTGGACCGTTCCTGAAAAATTAAGGCTAAGCATTAAAAAGCTTATGGCCAGGACTAAGCGATGACCACCCAACAGTTTTGATAAACTATTCATAAATTACCTCGATGAAAAAATCTTGAGCTTTCATTATAGTGATGAATTTGGGATTTTGTTTTATTGTAAGAATAATTGAGAAATAATCCACTTATTAAACGGATTTGTGATTTCAATTTCAATGCATGCTTAAGATTTTTCCCCTCTCAATGATTGACTTTCTAACAAAATAGTTCATACTAGAGTGATAAATAATTCTTCACTTGAATTGCTGTTAACGATTTTAGCAAGGAGCCTTGCCATGAGATTAGGCCTTTCAAAAGCAAAATTAATTGTCATTTTTTTCCTCATGACACTTCAAATGGCCTGCGACCTTCAAGTTTCAACTAAAGATCAGACCCCGCCACCCAATCAAAATCAAGATCAGGGAGTTTTTCAACAGAATGCACTTCCCGCTGGTCGATTATGTTTCGTCGGTAATACTGGAACAAATGCCCAGGAACAGAAATTTGTGGCCAGGGCCATGCAGCTGCATGGTTGCAAGGAAATATATCATACAGGCAATATTATTTACCCGAAGGGTATAAGCTCTCCTTCTGATTCTCTTTTGCAATCCCATTTCTTTTCCATTTATCAAAATAACTTGGCCTCAGGAGCGAGATTTCATTTATTGATGGGTTCCGTAGACTGGCGGGGAAGTGTGAAGTCTTGGCAGGAAATTTCCAATAAAAATCGCCAGGTCTTTTTTCCCAAAGATTATTATGCGGAAATTTGGAGTGATTTATGTATTGTCGCCGTTGATACCATCAATCCAGGTAAAGAAGAACAGGCCAAGTGGTTTGATAAATTCTCTCCAACTTTTAACCGTTGCAAGGCCAAAATCGCTTTCGGTCACCATGCCTACGTTTCACCCGGTCAAATAGGCGACTCTGTCGGGACCATTAAGGATTTTCTAGAAAATCGCATTCGCAAAAAATTTGATCTCTATATTTCAGGTGGCGATGCCATTTTAGCTGATAATGGGAATATTGAAGGAACACAATTTCTTATTAGTGGCGGTGGTGGACTTGCGCCAACTGATTTGATGACCGCTCCACGCCGGTATGCCGAGAAAGCACTTGGATTTGTTTCCATAGAATATAACCAGCCAAGCGGTATCATTACTTATCGCATGATGGCCGTTGATGGTACCCGTGGAAATGAACGGGTGGCACACACCGATCAAATTAGATTGTAACTCAATTATTCTTTAGCTTCCGCTTCCAAACAATTTTGAATTGCTTGTTTCAAGATGGGAGATTGATACAATATTGGTCCTGCGTTTAGGCAATTCTTTTTACTGTTTCCATCGGAGCAAAGAAAAGTTGTGTGAAGCCCAAGCACCTGGCCGTTTTCATTCACCATAGGTCCACCACTCACGCCCCCGGTGGTGTCAGCATTATGATAAAGTTGACTTCCCTTAGAATGAGAATAGAAAGATAAAACAACACCGCTGTCGTAGCGAGGTGCAAGATCAAATATTTTTTGCTCATCTGATCCAAATCCCAACACTCGAATACTTTCTCCTATCTCTGGCCCTTTATCAATGAGAGGGAATTTTCCATAAATTTGCCCAGGAAAATAGTCCGTGTCTGGATATTGAAGAAGCTTTGGTTCGCGACGTATTTTAAGGTCAAACCAACGGGCCAGAGTTGATATTTTTCGATGTTTTTTGAAACGAAAAACGGTCCAATCAAGTGCGATGAAAGTTGAATGATGGCGTTCTATAGAATCTTGATCAACGAGATAGGTGTCAACTCCACGCGATGAATTTTTTCCAAATCTGTCGTTGTCTGGAACCTTAAATTCACCCTGATAAAGGGCCTCTTCGCAATGGCCTGCTGTCATGGCACAAGATTGACCAATCATAAAGGCGGTACAAAAATGAGTTCCATTTTTATCACTCAAGCGAGCAATGCGTGGCTCATTAATGGCGACTCTATGGTCAACGCCAATAACGCCTTTGCTAATTATTTTGCTTTGAGCTGAATTGTGGGCCAGGGAGAAAGTAAGGGCCCCAAAAGCAAAGAAAATTTGTGCCAGTCTCATACGTCCCTAAACAACTTCAAATCCCCCCAAAAAAAGTTCTGCCTATTTTAACAATTAGGAGGGAAGACGTGGGAATTACTTGGAATTAGAGTAATTTTTACAGAGGAGTCTGAGAGTTCATAATAAGCATGACCTTTTCCGAGCGCTTAAGCCGTTTAATTTGCGCTTCACGCTTTAAGGCCATACTGCGGTCCCGACAGACCTCCCGATAGCGAATTTGCATGGGAGGATCAATTTTAAAGAATCTGGCGCCACCTTTACCAGACTGATGTTGCTTAAATCGGCGCTCCACATCAGTCGATATACCCGTGTAAAGCCGCCCGCCGAGGGTTTCAATGATATATACTTCCCAATGTTTTTTAAGCTTTTTGGCCATCGAATTTCCTTAGACATAATTATAGGAGACCATCAAAATAGTGGAAACGATTAATTGAACAATTCTTTGGAAACGGTATGAAAAAAAAGATAAACAAGAAGCGCCCCCCTGCTCAAGTTAAAACGCAAAAAAAAATCCCCAATAAAATAAATGAAGAACAATTATATTTAGACGAATTAGAATCCTTGCAAAAAAAACTCTCCCTCATCCAACAAGCCGTCATGCTGCAAAATAAACGTGCGGTCATTGTGCTCGAAGGAATTGATGCTGCCGGAAAGGGAGGACTCATTCGCCGAGTTTCGTGGGCCATGGATCCCCGCGGACTAAAGGTTTGGCCTATCTCAGCGCCAAGCAAGGAAGAAAAGGGGCAACACTACCTACAGCGCTTTTGGAAGTGCATGCCTAATCAAGGACAAATTGCCGTATTTGATCGCAGTTGGTACGGCCGTGTGTTGGTAGAAAGAGTAGAAAAATTGGCATCCAAAGAAGCTTGGACTCGGGCCTACAACGAGATCAACCAATTTGAACAACAATTAATTGACGACGGCATTATCGTCATTAAAATTTTTCTTAAAATTGGCCACGATGAACAATTGCGCCGATTTAAGGAAAGATTAGAAAGGCCAGAAAAACGGTGGAAACTAACCTTTGAAGATTTTCGCAATCGCGAAAATAAAAAAGAATATGACCTGGCCTTTAAAGATATGTTTACAAAAACCGGCAAATCTAAATGTCCATGGCACATTGTCGAAAGTGACCATAAAAAATGGTCCAGGTTGCAATCATTAAAAATAATCATCAGCGAACTATCCGAGCATGTCGATTTAACTCCACCAAAAATTTCGCCTGAGATAATGGGAATGGCCCGTCGCCTGCTCAAAAATAAGAATTTTAAATAATATTTATAAGGGGATTGTTTATGCAAATTAAAGATAAAATTTTTCTCGTAACCGGTGGAGGTAGCGGACTCGGAAGGGAAACAGCAACCTTTCTTTTCCAACAGGGAGCCAAAGTTGCCATGGCCGATGTCAATCCTCCAAGTCCCCTTTCAGAGGGCCATAATTATGCTTCCAATCAACTTTCAATTACCATGGATGTGAGAGAAGAAAAAAGTGTTGAAGCAGCATTGGAGCAAATTTGGACAAAATGGGGCCATCTCCATGGAGTCGTGAACTGCGCTGGCGTGGCCACACCAGGGAAACTTATCGATAAAGACGGAAAGGCAATATCACTGGATATTTTTAAGAAGGTTATCGATATTAATCTAACTGGGACCATAAATGTCATAAGGCTTTATGTCCAAAAACTTCTTCAATCTAAACCAGACCTGAAGTGTGACCCGAATGTAGACAATGGAATCATTATCAATACCGCCAGCGTGGCCGCGTTTGAAGGTCAAATAGGTCAAATTGCTTATGCCTCTTCTAAGGGCGCTGTTGCCGCCCTAACCCTTCCTTTGGCCCGAGAATTATCCCGCTATGGCATTCGAGTTATGACGATCGCACCGGGAATTTTCTCTACGCCAATGTTAAAAGGTTTGCCGGAAAAGGCCCAGGCCTCACTAGCAGAGCAGGTTCCCTATCCTGCCAGATTAGGCCGTCCAGAAGAATACGCGGCACTGGTTGGCCACATTGTCCAAAATAGCTATTTAAATGGTGAAATAATTCGTCTCGACGGAGCGATTAGAATGGGCGCGCGCTAAGGAACAAATCGGCCCATCAAGCCCTTTGCCAGGAAAGCACAATCGGAGTCCAGTCCCCTATTGCTTAACAGAATCAAAGCTAAATAGGGTTTGGCGTGATTGGGTCTATGGACCAAAAGAACATGATGCTGAACCTGGACTTTTTCTTGATCCTTCAAAGATATCGTTGCGTAATTACCGCCGGGATAGCTTAGCTTGGGCACCAGGCCGGCATAGCTCCCCGTCTTACCTCCAGTAAAAAAATCAGAGGAAATATAGGCCCTTCCCTTTTCTTTACCAGAGCGGGTTCCCAGCATTAGGCGAAAGGTTAATTCGGCCCAATCAGGTGAAGCCTTTTTTGTGCTATTAAAAAGAAATTGGATGAATTCTGCCGTTTCTTTGACGTTAATACGATTTCCCACCGGCCGGTTATCGATACTGCGCCAAGCGCGAGTCGCCTTTAATCCTAGGGAAGTGGTAAAATTTTGAAGTTGCTCCAGCCCTAATAATCGATCAAATTCTTGCCAGGGATTGTTATCCGAAACGGATATCATGGCCGCTAATTTTGCAAAACGGACGTCGCTAGGAGCAGGCAAACTGCCACTTTCTGTCATAGACTTTAACAAGGCTCCGGCGGTGAAAATCTTTATAATCGAAGCACCATAAAATATTTTTTCGACGCCAATACTCTGACCTAAAATTTCGCCTTTTTCCAAATCTCTAATTTGCCATTGAACGGGAAAATCAGAATCGTTCATCGATTGATCGTAGAGTTCCTTATATTTTTTATCGAACGCGGGCGTAAATGTCTTTCCAACACCTCTCTCCAAAGACAACGCACTTCCTTGAACAGAAACGAGCGACCAATCGTGGCCTTGATGAGAATTGAGTTCCCATAGATCTTGTGCCAAAGCATGAAGAGACACAAAACTAAAAAAAAGAATTAAATAAAGTCTTCTCGACATTGTTCTAGGCCTTGTTCTAATGGTTTCCTTCCTGACTGGCAGGCTCGCCCTAAAATATAAAGTACTTAAACCATGTTCCTTGGGCCATTTCAAGGTTCCTTCTCCAATCTATTCCTTTTTACCTAGGCACTCTTTTGATGATAAGATCATAATCTGTTGTTCCCTCTGATAAGTTCATGAAAAGAGGTCCCTATGGTGAGCCATCTCATTTCGCCTAAAAATCGCGCCATCCTTCGACGCTTTAGCTATCTTGGAAAGTTTGAATGGAAGGGTCTTGCCGTAGGTATGACTTTTTTATTATTGGCCAGCGGAGCTGGGCTGGCAGCGCCCAAGCTGGTTTCCTTATTTGTTGATGAGGTGATCAAAGGTCAAAATCGTCAGTATCTCGCGCCTGGAATTGCGATTATATCCTTAACCGTTTTAATCCAGGCCATTGCTGCATCTCTTCGCTATTACTTTTTTACTTTTGCGGGAGAAAAAATAGTCGCCAGACTGCGCGAACAACTATTTCTTAAAATTTTAAGTAACGAAGTGACATTTTTTGACAATAACAAGACAGGAGATCTCACCAATAGATTGTCCAGTGATTGCACCACGCTCCAAAATACGGTGAGCGTAAATATCTCAATGTTACTACGAAATCTTTTACAATCGATTGGTGGCCTGGGTTTGATGATTTACACTTCTTGGAAATTATCACTCACCATGCTGATTCTCATTCCACCCGTTGCATTTTTGGCAGCTAAGTTTGGACGCAAGGTAAGAACATTGTCTCGACAATTTCAGGACACCCTGGCCCTTAATGGTTCCATCGCTGAAGAAACAATTAGTGGAGTACGGACTGTCAAAAGTTTTGTGGCCGAAAAAACGGAAGTACAGCGCTACAAAAAGGGCCTCGACCACTCCTTAAAAGAAGCCAAATTGAGAATTCGCCATATCGCCATGTTTATGGGCCTCTCTGTTTTAATAGGTTTGCTTGGAATTATTGCCGTTTTGGCACAGGGAAGTTTTGCTGTTCTTGAAGGCTCTTTAAGCCTTGGTGACCTCACGCAATTTCTTCTTTATCTCCTTATCGTTTCCATGGGTGTTGGAACTCTTGGAAGTCTCTATGGTGATATCATGGCAGGAATTGGCGCTTCTGCTCGCGTATTCGAAATTCTTGAAAGACCCATTGCCTCCGAGGAAAAAGGACGTGGAGTTCACCCTGCCGTAAACTTAACAGGCGAAATTGAAATTAAGAATGTTTCATTTTTTTATCCTACCAGGCCTGAAGAACAGGTTTTAAGCAATTTGAATTTTAGCATTAAGACAGGTGAAGTCGTGGCACTCGTAGGCCATTCAGGCAGCGGTAAAACAACCTTGGCCAATCTATTGCTAAAATTTTACGCCCCATCAACGGGAGAAATATTATTTTATGGTGCGGAAGGCCCCCACGATTCGAAAGATTTATCCACGCCTGATTTAAGAACTCAAATTGGAGTCGTTTCACAGGAACCCATTTTGATGTCGACCAGCATCCTCGAGAATATTCGCTATGGGAATCATCAGGCAAGTTTGGAAGAAGTTACCAATGCTGCAATAAGTGCAAACGCCATGGAATTTATTGGCCGATTTCCAGCAGGACTTCAGACTCTTGTTGGTGAAAGAGGACAACAATTATCTGGCGGACAAAAACAACGAGTGGCCATCGCTCGCGCACTCCTAAAAAATCCGCGAATTTTAATTCTTGATGAGGCCACCAGCAATCTTGACAGTAGTAATGAGGCGCTAGTGCAAGATGCCTTGTCGCGACTCATGAAAAATCGCACGACTCTTATCATTGCTCATCGCCTTGCGACTATCATAAATGCCGATCGAATTGTCGTTATGGATAAAGGTAAAATTGTGCAGCAAGGACGGCACCAAGAATTATCTCAGCAAAAATCTGGACTTTATTACCAATTGCTTTCGAAGCAGTGGGTCACACAAAATTAGACAAATAACTGATTTTCTGTTCTAATTACGTTTCGCCTATTTTTTAGAGGATGAAAGCAAGTGCTTTTAAGGAAATCTTTTTTTTATATTTTACTCGCATCAGGACTACTGATGAGCTTTCGCTCACCGGAAGCTGTGGCCAAAAATAAAAAAAGAAAGGCTCACCACCTAAAATCTCGAGTTGAAGCTGAAGTTTTTGCAGACAATTTAGAAGGACAAGCAATTGGATATTACTCTCGTGGCAAACTCCGAAATGCAGCAGAGCTTCCCGATGAAACTGAGGGAGTCCTTAAATTATTCCCCAATAAGGGCCGGCAATATGGAACCAAGGATATGGTTCAACTTTTAATCGACAGTGGTTTGGCCATTCAAGAACAATTTCCACAAGGCGAGCGGCTTCAAGTTGGAGATATCAGTGCTAAACACGGTGGGCGAATTCGCCGCCATAACAGCCATCAAAATGGTCTTGACGCAGATTTGGTCTATTACCGTAGTGATTATTTTGAACAAGATCCCCGTGGACCGGGCTTTTTTGAGAATTTTGTTAAAAAAGGTGAGATTACTGAAATTTTTGATCTTGAACGCAACTGGGCGCTGTTTAAAGTTTTTGCCCAGTCAAAAAAAATTAATCGAATTTTTGTGGATCCAGCAATCAAAAAGGCCCTTTGCCAATATGCTTATGACCAAGACGATGTAGAGGGCAACCATGAAGTCTTTAAAATTTTAAGGGCCTGGCCCCACCATGCCAACCATATGCACGTGAGGCTTTCTTGTGGAGTGGAAGATAAAAACTGTCGCGAACAAAGACGCCCTGATGACATAAAAGGTTGCGGCGAAGTTGAAGAAAAAATTGCGCTTATTTTAAAAGAAACAGA
>Ga0172372_10009604_pt1 | contig 12557 bp, 10 predicted proteins | sample LakKiv5m_2_FD_114544 | JGI IMG/M metagenome (GOLD analysis project Ga0172372, IMG submission 114544) | Freshwater microbial communities from Kabuno Bay, South-Kivu, Congo - kab_092012_9.5m | ecosystem: Environmental > Aquatic > Freshwater > Lake | place: Democratic Republic of the Congo...
ACGATGCTCACCGGCACCGGGCCTTTCGACTCGGTGAGAGCTTGTTCGCCGAGGGCCTTCGTGAACGCGTAGGCGTCGGGCCATCCGACGCTGGCCGCACGGGTGCGACCGGCCTCGACCAGTCGATCCTTCACCCACTTCTCGCGCAGTTGCTCGGTCTTTTCGGCCAGTGCCGGCGCTCCGGCGGCGCCGAGTTCGGCGCGAGCCTGCGTGCGGAAACGCGCGAGGTTCTCGGGCTGGCGACTGGCGGCCTCGGCGTCTCCGCGCAAGCGACGCGCCGCTGACACCTCGGTGCGCCAGTTCAATCCGATGTCGAAGGGACCGGCGCTCACCAGTTCCTCGGGAGCGGTGCCACGGCGGTTGCCCGCGACGTAACAGGTGCTGACCGCCACCAGATGGGGGAACGTTCCGTCGGCGCGCGGACCGTGCTCGTTCAGCAGATTCGCGATGCGCGTCGGACCGAGCAGGTTCACCTCGACGGCGCTGTCGAGCGGGGAGTCGAACGACACACTGGCGGCCGAGTGAATGATGACGTCGCAGGATGCGAACGTGGCGCGGTCGGTCTCGTTCAAGCCCAGACCGTCGGTGCCCACGTCGCCGGCCACCACCGACAGGCGACGCGCCATCGTGGCGTCGAAGTCCGCGCCCAACTCGGCGCGCAGTCGATTGAACGCGTTGTTCTTCAGGATCTCCTTGCGGACACGATCGGCCGCCGAGGTGCGACGACCGTTGCGCACGAGAACCACCACGCCGCATCCGGGCACGCTGCGCAGAAGGCGCTCGACGAGTGCCGTGCCCACGAAACCGGTGGCGCCGGTGACGGCGATGCGTTGCCCGGACAGGCGGTCGGCGATCACGCGCCCATTGAAGCACAATTCTCTACCAAATGGTAGAGAAAGGTCACGGATTTTGGTAGGAAGTGCTCCATGGCTCGTCGGACCCGTCAAACGATCCTGGATGTGGCGGGGAATCTGTTCGGAAATCGGGGTTTCGACGCGGTCAGCCTGGACCAGATCGCCGCCGAGGTGGGGGTGGCCAAACAAACCGTCCTGTATTGGTTCTCGACCAAGGACGAATTGGTCCAAGAGGTGCTGGCCGAGACCGCGGTGGAGTTGACCGTGGTGGTGGAAGCGGCCATCCGTTCGGCACCCGACGACCCCCTCGATCGCATGGAGGCGGTGGTCAAGGCGGTGTTCCGACCGGCGGTACGTCGTCCGTCGTTGCTCGGTCTGGTGCGCGAGATCAGTCGCCTGCCATCGGAGTCGTCGGGACGATTGACGGACTCACTGCGACCCCTCGTCGAACGGGCGATGAATTGGATGAAGGCCGAGATGGATGCGGGTCGATTGCGTCGCGCCGATCCCGGCTTGATCGTGGCCCTTGCCTACGCCACCGTCACGGGGATCGCCACCGAGCCCGAGGCGTTGCGGGTCGTCGGCTGGAACGCCGACATCGCCGGTCTTCGTCGTCTGCGCGACGAACTCGTGGATTTCCTGCGCGCCGCGCTCGCGCCACGTTGAGGCTCGTTAGATGATCAGCGCGCGGTGTTGCGTCGTCGACGTGAGTGGCGTTCGACGGCCAGATTCACCAGACGATCGACGAGTTCGGGGTACGAGACACCCGAGGCTTGCCAGAGTTTGGGATACATGGAGATCGGCGTGAACCCCGGCATGGTGTTCACCTCGTTGCACAGGAAGCCACGGCCCTCGGGCTCGTAGAAGAAGTCCACGCGGGCGAGACCTTCGCAACGCAACGCGGCGAACACGCGCAACGCGAGTGCGCGCACCTCCGCACCGCGCACGTCGTCGAGGTCGGCCGGGATCACCAGGCTCGCCCCGTCGGTGACGTACTTGTCCTCGTAGTCGTAGAAGTCGTTGCCCGGGATGATCTCGCCGGCCACGCTGGCTTCGGGGTCGATGTTGCCGAGCACCGCCACCTCGATCTCGCGACCGACGATGGCCTCCTCGCACACGATCCATTCGTCGTAGGCGAGGGCGGTCCGCGCCGCGACGGCGAACTCCTCGATCGTGGACACCTTGGCCACGCCCACCGAGGAGCCCATGTTCGCGGGTTTCACGAACAGCGGCAGACCGAGAGACGTGGCGACCTCCTCGAGGCGGGACGGGGACACCTCGTGCTCGCGAAGCGCCACGAACCGGGGCTGCGGGATGCCGAACGACGACAGCACGCTCTTCGCCATGGCCTTGTCCATGCCCACGGCGGAGCCGAGCACGCCGGTGCCGACGTACGGTAAGTCGAGCAATTCGAGCAAACCCTGAATGGTCCCGTCCTCGCCGAGCGGACCGTGCAACAGGGGCAACACGACGACGGGTCCGGTGGAGCCCGCAGCCTGAAGCACCGGGGCGGAGGAAACCTCGCGGCCGATGGCGTCGAGTCGGGCGGGCAGTTCGTCGGGTCCGCGATCGAGCGCCGCCATGGCTGCTTCGGCGAGGTGCCAACCTCCACCGCGATCGATTCCGATGGCGAGGACGTTGTAGCGGTCGCGGTCGACGGCCCGCAGAACGTGAGCGGCGGTGACGCAGCTGACGTCGTGCTCGGCGGATTGCCCCCCGAAGACGACGATCAACGTCGTGCGCGCGGTGCCCGCTCCCGAATCGTCCACGTCCCGAACATACAGGTCGGTCGGGGGTGGGGCGTGAGCACTACGATCGACCTCGTATGTCCTCCGAACGCAACATCACCCACGATGCCCGTTTCTTGACCCATCACGCCCTGCGCATCAAGGGCTTCGCCAAGAGCGAGACCCTGGCCGAGATGACCGCGCTCGAGCACGCCGAGATCGAGCGGCATCTGGCCGACCTCGCGGCCGCGGAATGGGCCATGTTCCGTGAGGCGCGCTCGTTGTGGCAGTTGACCCCGACGGGCAAGGCCGAGCATCCCAAGGTGTTGGCCGCCGACGTCGCCGCGGTCGATCTCGGTGTGATGAAACCGCACTATCACGAATTCCTCGAGTTGAACACCGCCTTCAAGACGCTGTGCGGAGACTGGCAGTTGCGCGACGGTGCGCCCAACGACCACTCCGACGCGTCCTACGACAAGAAGGTCGTGAAACGTTTGGTGGACCTGCACGGGGACGCGGCACCGGTGGTGACGAACATGAGTGCCATTCTCGGACGGCTGTCGCCGTACGTGCCGCGACTGGCCGGCACGTGCGAGGCGGTCGTCGCGGGGCAGACGAACATGTTCACGGGGGTCATGTGCGGTTCGTTCCACGACGTCTGGATGGAACTGCACGAGGACCTGATCCTCTCCCAGGGCATCGATCGTGCGGCGGAAGGTTCCTTCTGATGGCTCGCTTCGGACGCGTGATCACCGCCATGGTGACGCCCTTCAAAGACGACGGTTCGCTCGATCTCGACGGTGCGCGCGCCCTCGCCAAATGGCTCGAGGCCAACGGCAACGACGGTTTGGTGATCGCCGGCACCACCGGTGAAGCGCCGGTGCTCACCGACGACGAGCGGTTGAGTCTGTTCGCCGCGGTGATCGAGAGCGTCTCCATCCCTGTCATCGCGGGAACCGGCACCAACGACACCTTGCATTCGATTCACATGACCAAGGAGGCCACCAAACTCGGCGCCGCCGGGATCCTGGTGGTGTGCCCGTATTACAACCGTCCGCCTCAGGCGGGAATCGAGGCCCACGTTCGCGCGGTGGCGAACTCCACCGGCCTGCCGATCGTCGTGTACGACATCCCCGTGCGTTCGGGGCGCAAGATCAACACGCCCACGTTGCTGAAATTGGCCAACGAGGTGCCCAACGTGCTGGCTCTGAAGGACGCGGCCGGCAACCCGGCCGAGACCGCCAACGTCATCAATCAGGCTCCGGCGGGCTTCGAGGTGTACAGCGGCGACGATGGGCTGACTCTTCCGCTGATGGCCGTGGGCGCGGTCGGTGTCATCGGTGTGGCGACGCACTGGTCGGCCGTCGACCACCAGGAGATGTTCGCGAGATGGCACGCCGGAGACACGGCCGGAGCGCGGGCCGTGAACGCGCGACTGCTCGAGAGCTTCGCTTACGAGACCGGTGACGATTCACCGAATCCGATTCCGAGCAAGGTGATGATGAACATGCTCGAGGTGCCGGTCGGGCAGTGTCGCCTGCCCATGGGGCCGCCGGCCGATTTCGTCGCCGAACGGGCGAAGAAGGTGTGGGCGAATCTCCAGGCGGCGCGATCGAAGGGCATCTGATGCCACATCCGGTGCGGGTGGTTTTCCTCGGGGGACTGGGCGAGATCGGTCGTAACTGCATGGTGATCGAGCAGGACGACAAACTGCTCCTCATCGATTGCGGGCTGATGTTCCCCGACGTCGACATGCACGGCATCGATCTGGTCCTGCCCGACTTCACCTGGTTGCGCGAGAACGCCGACCGGGTGGTGGGGTGCGTGGCCACGCACGGGCACGAGGACCACGTCGGGGCGTTGCAGTTCCTGTTGCGCGAGTTGTCGTTCCCGGTGTTCGGTTCGGCGGTCACGTTGGGACTGGCACGTAGCCGAATCGAGGAGGCCGGGCTGCTCGGTCGCACCGACCTGGTGGTGGTGCGAGACGGAGAACGTCGCATGATCGGCCCCTTCGACGTGGAGTTCATCCCCGTGACGCACTCGGTGCCCCACGCGTTCGCGGTGGCGGTTCACACTCCGCAAGGGGTCATCTTGCACTCGGGCGACTTCAAGCTCGATCTCACGCCCGTCGACGGGCGTCGCACCGATCTGGCCCGCATCGGCGCCATCGCCAGCACCGAGGGAGTGCGTTTGTTACTGTGCGACTCGACCAACGCCGAGGAGCACGGTCACGCGCCGAGCGAAACGAGCATCGGTGCCGTGTTGCGGGCCTTGTTCCACGAGCACCGTGATCGACGCATCATCACCGCGTCCTTCGCCAGCCACATTCATCGTGTTCAACAGATCATCGACGCCGCCGTGGACACCGGACGCAAAGTGGCCACCGTGGGTCGGTCGATGCAGAAGAACGTGCGCATGGCGCGCGACCTCGGGGTGTTGAGGGTTCCCGACGACACCCTGATCGACATCGAGCAAGCCGCCGATTTCCCACCGCACAAGGTGTGCGTGATCTCCACCGGCAGTCAGGGCGAGCCCATGTCGGCGCTGTCCTTGATGGCCCGTGGTGACAGCAAGTTGCTCAAGGTCGGTGAACACGACACGGTCATCCTGTCGAGCCACGCCATTCCGGGCAACGAGTTCAACGTGACGCGCGTGATCGACGGGCTGTTGCACGCCGGAGCCGAGGTGGTGCATTCGGGAATCGCCGACGTTCACGCCACCGGACACGCCCAAGCCGACGAACTGAAGACCTACCTGTCCATCGTGAAGCCCGAGTGGTTCGTGCCGGTACACGGCGAGTACCGCCACCTGGTGGCGCACGCCAAGCTCGGCGAACTGATGGGCGTGCGTCGCGACCACATCTTGTTGTGCGAGGACGGTGACGTGCTGGAGTTGTCCGACGACGGCTTGATCGCCTCGGGCCGGGTGCCCGCGGGCATGTTGTACGTCGACGGCATCGTGGGCGACGTCGGACAAGGCGTGTTGCGCGATCGTCGGGTGCTCGCCGAGGAGGGCGTGGTGGTGGTGATCGTCACCGTGGACACCTCGACGGGCAAGGTGCTCACGGGTCCCGAGATCATCACCCGTGGTTGGGTGTACGCCCCCGAGGCCGAGGATCTGTTGGACGAGGCCTGCGACGCGGTGGCCACGGCGGTGGAGAAGGCCTTGGCCGAGGGCGTGCGCGATCCCGAGGGTCTGGAGAAGGACGTGCGCCGTGCGGCGGGCAAGTTCGTGTCGGAACGCACCAAGCGCCGACCGATGATCGTTCCCGTCGTCATGGAGGTCTGATCCCGTGCGTCGCGCACGTCTGGTCGGGGTGTTGCTCGCGGTGTCCTGCTCGGTTCTGGCGGCCTGTGGCGGGGGTGGCGAGGGGTCGGCGACTCCGGCGTTGCGTGTCGATCTGATCGAGCCGGCGCTCGACGCGGTGGAGGAGACACTCGGGGACTCCACGACCTACTTCGAGGTGAACGCCACGCCGTTGGTCGTCAACGTGTTCGTGGCCGTCGAGGGTGCCTCGGTCGTGCAATACATCTACGACGGCGAAGCTCTGGTCGGACCGTCGACCCCGGTGGAGGCCGGCGGGGTCACGTTCGTGCGCGGGATCGTGGACCTGAACGTCGACGAGGTGCTGGACGACGTTCTGAGAGAACTTCCCGAGAGCGAACCCACCATGTTCGTCGTCACCGGTGCGGGTGTCTCCGGGGCGGCCCTGCGGGTCGAGTACCGCGTGTTGATGCGCTCGTCTCGCGGTGGCGAGCTGGCGGTGGTGGTGGACGCGAACGGGTCCATCATCGGCACCGACGCGGAATAAGTCCTGCTCCGACGCGGTACGACCCCTGCGGGCGGCGCGGGGTATGCCCGAACACGTATCCCCCCGGTTGTTAGCGTTTCGCTTGATGGCCAGCACCAAACCCTCCGGATCCCGCAAGAAGACGGGGACCACGTCGAGTTCGCGTTCGGGCGCGGCCGTGGAGACCCCACCGTCGGGTTCCCGTCGTCAGTCGAACACCCGCGGCGAGGTGCGCGAGGCCCTGTCGGGGCGCGAACACGAGCTGTCGGCCATCGCCTTTTTCGTACTGGGCGTGCTCATCGGACTGGCGGTGTACGTGCGCCTCGCGGGTCCGGTCGGCCGCGGGACGGACACCGCTCTGGGCGCCATCATGGGTCTGGCCCGCTACGGATTGCCGTTGGTGTCGGTGGCCATCGGTGTGGCGCTGCTGCGGGGCGACGAAGCACCCAGCCGCATGAAGTTGGCGCTGGGCTGGGGTGCCATGGTGCTGGCGGCGCTCGGTCAGTTGCACATCGTGCGCGGCCCCGATGCCTTCACCGGAGTCGACGCGTTGGGTGGTGCAGGTGGTTGGGTCGGCGCCGCCGTCGGTCAGACACTGTCGTCGCTCATCGGGCCCATCGGAGCCTCGTTGGTGTTCGTGGCTCTGGCGCTCGGTTCGTTGCTCCTGATCACCAACATGGGACTCAAGGCCATGATCGACGCGGTCGGTTCGATGCTGTCGCGGTTGTTCGGGGGTATCGGGTCGAGTCTTCGCCAGGTGATGAACCCCGAACGTGAATCCGACGCGGTCGCCGGTGAGTCCGAGGAAGCGGAGTATTCCGGCGAAGGGGTGTACGACCCCTTCCTGGCCGACGACGACACCGCCGAATCCGAGGTTGCTGACGACGAGGTGGCCGACGACGACACCGCCGAATCCGAGGTCGCTGACGACGAGGTGGCCGACGACTCCGAGGAAGAAGTCGAAGAGCCGGCGGCCAAACCGGAGCGGCGTGAGCGCACGCCGCGAGCCGAAGCATCCGAGCCGCACACGCAGGGTCGACTCGACACCCCGGTGGCTCCGCCGAGCGAGTGGGTGCTACCGGCGGCGGCGTTGCTCAGCCGCTCGGGCAAGCAGGCCATCGACGACGCCGAGATCAGCGAGCGAGGACGTCTGCTGGAGGAATCCTTGCGGTCGCACGGTGTCGACGTCACGTTGAAGGGCCGCACCGTCGGCCCCACGGTCACCCGGTACGAACTCGAATTGCACCCCGGCGTGAAGGTGGCGCGGGTGACGAGCCTGCAAAAGGACATTGCCTACGCCATGGCCGCCACCGACGTGCGCATCCTGGCGCCGATTCCCGGCGAGTCGCTCATCGGCATCGAGGTGCCCAACCGGTCGCGGCAGTTGGTGTCGCTCGGCGACATCATGGCCTCGGCCGAGTCGAAACTGGCCACGCACCCGCTCGACGTGGCTGTGGGCAAGGACATCGCGGGTCGCTCGGTCTTCTTGAACCTGGCCACCACGCCCCACCTGCTCATCGCCGGCGCCACCGGTGCGGGAAAGTCGAGCGGCATCAACTGCATCATCACCTCGCTCCTGATGCGTTCGACCCCCGACAAGGTGCGCTTGATCCTGATCGACCCCAAGCAGGTCGAGATGGGGCAATACGCGCGCTTGCCCCATCTGCTCACCCAACCAGTCACGAATCCCCGTAAGGCGGCCAACGCGTTGGCGTGGGCGGTGCGCGAGATGGAACGTCGCTACGACCTGCTCTTCGAAATGGGTTACCGCGACATCACCGGCTACAACGCGGCGTTCGACCGCGGTGAGATCAAGGCCGAGAAGGGCTCCGATACCGAGGCCGAGCGCATGTTCTTCATCGTGGTGGTGGTCGACGAGCTGAACGACCTCATGATGGTGGCGGCTCGTGACGTGGAAGAGAGCATCACCCGCATCGCGCAAAAGGCTCGTGCGGTGGGAATCCACCTCATCGTGGCCACCCAGCGTCCGTCGGTGAACGTCATCACCGGAGTCATCAAGGCCAACGTCCCCGCCCGCGCCGCGTACTCGGTGTCCAGTCAGACCGACAGCCGCGTCATTCTCGATCAGGTGGGTGCCGAGAAGCTGGTGGGCAGGGGCGACATGTTGTTGTTGCCGGGCAACTCGTCGGTGGCCCAGCGCATCCAAGGATGTTGGGTGGAAGAGGACGAGGTGCGCAAGGTGGTGGCCCATTGGCGCAAGCAGGCCCCCGAGGTGACCTACGTGAAGGGTGTCGAGGGCGACGAACCCGCCGCCGGCAGTCCGGCGGGAATGGCGATCACCGAGAGCTACAGCGACGACGATGACGACGAGACGTTGATGAAGGCGGCCATGGAACTGGTCGTGCGCAGCCAACTGGGCTCCACCTCGATGTTGCAGCGCAAGTTGAAGGTGGGCTTCGCCCGCGCCGGGCGCATCATGGACCTGCTGGAAGAGCGAGGCGTGGTCGGGCCGAGCGTGGGCAGCAAGGCCCGCGAGGTGCTCATGACGGTCGAGGAGTTCGAGGCGCTCGGCTGAAAACACGTTCGTGCCGGCATGGCATGATCGGGGCATGACAAACACCGGGGAATTCATCGAAGTCGCCGCGGGGCTGAAGTTCCCCGAAGGCCCGATCGCCATGGCGGACGGCAGCGTGGTGTTGGTGGAGATGTTCGGCCCGCGCATCACCCGCGTTCGTCCCGACGGTTCGAAAGAGACCGTCGCCGAGATCGTCGGTGGACCCAACGGAGCGGCCATCGGTCCCGATGGTGCCTTGTACCTGTGCAACAACGGGGGGAGTTTCACCGAGATCGACTTCGGCGGTCTGTCGTTCCCGGGACCGTTCGATTCGACGCGATACAGCGGTGGTCGGATCCAGCGCGTCGATCTGGCGACCGGCGCCGTGACGGACTTGTACACGTCGTGCGACGGTCATCCGTTGCGCTCTCCGAACGACCTGGTGTTCGACGAAGACGGGGGCTTCTACTTCACCGATCACGGCATCCGCGATCTCGTGGCCCGAACGAGCGACCTGTCGGGCATCTATTACGCCAAGGCCGACGGCTCATCGATCGTGGAGGTGGATTTCCCCGCGGAATCTCCCAACGGAATCGGATTGTCGCCCGACGGCAAGAAGATCTATTGGGCCGAGACCCACACCGGTCGCGTGTTCCAGCGCGACGTCGTGTCGCCCGGTGTGTTGTCGCCGACCATGCCCGGAGACACCAGCGTGGTGTTGTGCGGATTGCCCGGTTTGCAGTTGCTCGATTCGTTGGCGGTCGACGGTGCGGGCAACGTGTGCGTGGCGACTCTGGTGAACGGCGGCATCACCGTCATCGCACCCAACGGCGAGATCCTGCGACACATCGCCACCGGTGACTTGTTGACGACCAACATCTGCTTCGCCGCCGACGGCTCGAACACGGCATGGATCACCCTGTCGGGAACCGGGCGACTGGTGAAGATGGAATGGCCGTGGCCCGGCCTGCGCCTCGCCTACTCGGCGTGAGGCGACCGGTAGCCTGACCAGCGTGTCGGGTCAGCAGAAGCGCTTCTACGTCGAGACGCTCGGCTGTCCGAAGAACCAAGTGGACTCCGACAAGTTGATCGGAACCCTCCTGGCCGACGGCATGGTCGCGACCGATTCCGCCGAGTTGGCCGATTTGGTGGTGGTGAACACCTGTGCCTTCATCGACGAGGCACGGCGGGAGTCGATCGACACCATCTTGAGCCTCGACGAACGTCGACGGGACACGTCGCGTCTGGTGGTCACCGGCTGCATGGCCGAGCGCTACGGGGACGAACTGGCCGCGGAGTTGCCCGAAGTCGATTTGGTGGCCGGATTCGGGGTTCCGGTTCACGAGCCCGCCGCGCGCAAACTGATCCCGGTGGGGAGTGCACCGGTTCCCTCGCTCGATCTCTTGAATCTGCCGCGCCCGAAGAGTTCGTCCCCGTGGGCCTACGTGAAGATCGCCGAGGGGTGCGACCGCTCGTGCGGCTTTTGTGCCATTCCGTCGTTCCGCGGACCGCAACGCAGTCGCGACGTCGACTCGATCCTGCGCGAGGTCGAGGAACTGCAGGCGCGCGAGATCGTCTTGATCGCCCAGGATCTGGCCAGCTACGGCAAGGACCGTCCCGACGAGCTCGGTGCGGGCTCCATCGTGCCGTTGGTGCGCGCGGTGAGCGAGCGAGTCGATCGGACCCGGTTGCTGTACCTGTATCCGAGCGACCTCACCGACGACCTGATCGACGTGATCCTTGACAGCGGGGTGCCGTACTTCGACTTGTCACTGCAGCACGTGAGCAAGCCCCTACTTCGGCGCATGCGACGCTGGGGCGACGGACGACGATTCCTGGATCGCATCGCCGACATTCGTCGCCGCGAACCGGAAGCGGCGTTTCGCAGCAACTTCATCGTCGGTTATCCCGGTGAGACCGAAGAAGATCACGACCAACTCCTCGATTTCGTCGCCGAGGCCCAACTGGATTGGTGCGGATTCTTCGCGTATTCGCCCGAGGAAGGCACCTACGCGTACGACCTCGATGGCGTGGTCCCCGAGGGTCTGATGCGCGATCGACTCGCGGAGCTGTCCGAGATGCAAGACGCCATCACCGCTCGCCGTCGCGACGACTTGGTCGGTCGTGGAATTCGAGTGTTGGTCGACGAAGCCGGTGTCGGTCGCAGCCACCGTGAGGCGCCCGAGATCGACGGTATCGTCGAGGTCCCCGACTCCTTGGCGGTCGGTGAAATCCACGACGTCACGGTGCGGTCCGCGATGGGGCCCGATCTCGTCGCCGACTGAATCGGCCGGTAACGGCACCGACGCGAAGTCGGTTTCGCCTGGTGCGATGTGGCACGATGAATGCGTGCCGGTCGACCCCAATGCCATCGCCACGTGGGCCAATGCGGTCACGGTCGGACGGATACTGGTGTCCCCACTGATGTTCGTCGTCATCCCGGACTCCTCGCGGGGGTCATGGGTGGCGTTGGCACTCTGGTTCGTCTTGTGCTCGAGCGACGGCATCGACGGATACCTCGCGCGTCGTCACGGTGCCACCCGATCGGGTGCCTTTCTCGATCCGTTGGCCGACAAAGTGTTGGTGTTGGGTGCCATGTTCGCCCTCGTCAGTCGGGACATCTACTGGATCGTGCCCGTGGCCATCATCGGTGCGCGCGAGGTGGCCATCAGCATGTACCGCGTGCTGGTGGGGGCCAAGGGCATCAGCGTTCCCGCCAGTCGCTTGGCCAAGTGGAAGACCCTCTTCCAGCAGCTGAGCGTGGCTTTCGCGATCGCGCCGCTCACGTCGGACGACGCCACCTGGCTGTGGCTGTGGTTGTTGTGGATCTCGGTGACGTTCACCGTGGGAAGCGGTTTGCAATACATGTGGCGGGCGCACCGGCCTCGTGGGGCCACTCCGGCGACGGCGGGTTGACGTGCGTTGTTCCGTTATCGCCGTCGGAACCGAACTGCTGCTGGGGCAGATCGTCGACACCAATTCTTCGTGGATCGGTGAGCAGTTGGCGGCCAACGGAATCGACTCCCTCATCCAGGTGAAGGTGGGCGACAATCGTGCACGCATCGTGAACGTTCTGCGGTCCGCGTTGGCCGATGCCGACGCGGTGATCATGTGCGGTGGTCTCGGTCCGACGCACGACGACCTCACCCGCGAGGCCATCGCCGAGGTGATGGGCCAACCCCTGGAAATGCACGACGACGTCGCCGCCGTCATTCGTTCGATCTTCGAGTCCCGTGGTCGTCGCATGGCCGACAACAACCTGCAACAGGCCATGGTTCCCCGGGGGGCCAAGGTGATCCATCAGACGCGCGGAACCGCACCGGGTCTCATCTGCCCGGTGGGGGACAAGGTGGTCTATGCGGTGCCCGGAGTGCCGCACGAGATGCACGACATGATGGATCGCGCGGTTCTTCCGGATCTTCGACGTCGCGGTGGCGACACGTCGGTGATCGCCAGTCGCGTGATTCGCACGTGGGGCGAGAGCGAAAGTGGTTTGAACGAGCGTTTGAATCCGATCATCGCCGAACTGGAATCGTTGGGAAGTCCCACTCTGGCGTTCCTCGCCAGTGGTTGGGAGGGCATCAAGGTACGCCTCACCGCCAAGGGCTCGACGGCCGACGAAGCCCGCGGCGTGCTCGACGAGTGGGACGCTCGCGTGTGCGAGCTCGTCG
>Ga0172372_10009605_pt1 | contig 12552 bp, 10 predicted proteins | sample LakKiv5m_2_FD_114544 | JGI IMG/M metagenome (GOLD analysis project Ga0172372, IMG submission 114544) | Freshwater microbial communities from Kabuno Bay, South-Kivu, Congo - kab_092012_9.5m | ecosystem: Environmental > Aquatic > Freshwater > Lake | place: Democratic Republic of the Congo...
ATTAAATGTTTTTTCTCGAATGACTCGCCTGGTTCTCCTAACTCCTGAACAGCCTTAAACAGAATACTGGCAAACCGCTCACCATCGTGGTGTACCTCCAATGAGTCAGTCGACCCACACACCGTGCAACGAAACCCACTGGCTTTCAACTTCGGGTATACCCAGACGCTGTGCAGATGAGAACGAACAAGCGGTTGCAAGGCAGAAGTACCGCCTTTCCACTGAGAATGAGCAGAACCGGTGAGAGGTGAGATTACGCCATTTTCCCAATGGCTTTTCATCATTGATGATTTTCTAATTTTTTCTTTTTTAGAGTTGTATGCTCTTTCAGCGATCTTCGCAAATTCTGAGTCATTGTCTTTCGTCTTGCCCCTATTCCACGGATCACGACTCCACAGTCCTTCGTCTCTTCTCTTCTTAAGGCTTTTTTCTCGGGCCACCAGATTGTGACCCCAGTTGTTATTGATCCGTGCAGCATGTCCTAAGACATATTCTGAAAACCCCTTTTGAAGAGTCAAGAACTTAGTTGGCTCTCCACAACCACAGGCACATGTCGGTTCTTTACCTTCGGGCAAGAAAAGTAACGCGTAGAGCTTACGAGTTGGCAAGCTATGTTTTTTTTGGCAATGAATTCTTAGAGAATCTAGTTTAGTCGTTTCGTATTGTCCACATTCAGGGCAGTTAAAAGATGAAAGGTCCATGGTAAGTAATATACCACAGACCTTTTGACTTGTATAATTGATAACCGCTTTTGCGATTGCCGAATGATGACGTCAAAATTGTAGAACACAGTTGTCGAAACGGAGTGTCATTGAGATTTCCATTGGGCCGCCGTCTTCGTAGGTGACTTCGCCGAAGTTTGCTTCGGTGATGAAGGCGCCCTTGATGTCCCAGAGCTCCACCACGGTGCCGACAGGATCGAGGAGCTTGAGCTGGATGTCGCGCTTGTAGAAGTCTGCGTAGCCTGCGCGGCCGGAGACCGACTCGAAGTGAGTGCGGACCCATTCCATGACCTGTTGAGCGCCTGAGGGAGCGATTGGGTCGTGAAGTGTAACGGCGATCGTACCGAACGAAGTCTTACCTGCGAGGTAGCGACGAGAATTGATGAAGGGAACTTCAACTTCTTCTGTGGATATCGTTGGACGTGCTGTTGTCTTGATGATATATGCATCGATACCTTCGATCATAAGAATCCATCTATTCTTACGCTTTGGTTCAAACTTGTTTGGAATCATCGATGTTACGTCTAATGTCTCTGCGGCCATGGTTTTATTCTCCTGTCACCTTTTTTAAATATCTAAGAAACCTGTTTTTATTTATTGATTTTGAAAATATCAAGCAACTGATTGTAGATTGTTCGCGACGACGAAGTCGAGGCTGACGAACTCGATGCTCTTGGTCGGTTGAACGAAGATCTTTCCGCGGACGGTATTGTTAAGAATGTCGTCTTGCGTTGTTGTCGAGGAATCGATGATAACGCGGAATCTTTCAAGACCCGACAATGCTTGGATTCTTTGTAGTCTCGGCGTAACTGCCGCAGAGAATCGTGCTAGAGTCGCCTCGCGATTTGGCTCGAAGATAATCGTTTGAGCGATTTCGCGGACTTGACGACGAATCTCGATGAGGAGACGACGTACGTTAACACGATCAAGAGCAGAAGCTGCGATCTGTAACGTCTTTTGTCCCCAAACCAATAGACCCGAAGACGGTGCTAAACCTTCTTTCGCAGTTCCTACGAACGCGACGAGAGGATTAATACGATCGTTGTATAGCGCGTCTAGATCTTCTAACTTAAGTTTAACGCGGGCCTCGAGGGCTTGTTGGGGTAACGCGCCTCTTGTAAAACCAGCCGGGGCGAACCATGGATGGCCAATCGCGTCGTTGAGCGAGAGCGCGCCGAGGACCAAAACCGAAGGTGGTACGAATAGATTGACGCCGTCAGGTGCCGAGTAATTAACGTCTGGGAAGTAAGCAGCTGCGAACGAAGAATCTATGTTTCTATCGCGGAAACTCTGTACCGTGTTTGCAACTGATGTTATTTGAGAATCTTGACGAATCTCATTTTCGGCGTCTGTGCCATTAACGTCGTATTGCTCGATATCCATGATATACAGCGCGTCGAAGCGTTCTTCAGTCGCGACGGTCGCATAATCTGTAACGACGGGATGTCTCAATCCAGGAATCGTCAATAACTGGATATCGACGTTCGTCGTGTTCTTCATAATGTCGATCGCCTTCGTGTAAACCTTGACGCTAGGACCTTCGTTGAGCAAGCGATCGTTACCAAACACCATGTCGGATGACACGGCATTGTTGTTGATGTTCGATTCGTCGATATCGAATATGTTGACACCGTTAAAGCCGCCCTGCATGAACAGAGTAAACTTAGCGAATCTTCTATTGGTCGTTTCTACCAAGTCGGCGGTGCTAAATGCTCTCGTCTTATTGGCGTCATTTGATTCGATATTGCCCTTACGAACGTAAACAGCTTCATCCCATTCGAGCACGTCAGCGCGTGTATTAGATCCTGTGACTACCTGAACGTGTTCGAGTGTGAAGATGTTGTTACAGAACCTATCTGCGTCTATAATGCCATTCGCCGCAGTATCTTCTGCACCGGCGTTATCACCAACAAAGACAGGTTTTGCGACAGTAGAAAAATCAGGGAAATACTTAGCGAAGGACTCGATAGAAGCGTTCTTTAAGTCGCTAGCGTTTGGTTTCGTTATCAATTCGATATGTTCGAATTGAGTTCCCCAATAATAATCGGAATTTGCTGTTTCTCTTTCATCGTCTACGATACCATCCGTTACCTTTCTGCGGAAAGGAACTGGCGGGGTTGTAAGCTTACGAAGTATGTTTAGATCGGTTGAACCGCCGCCTGCAGCGTTGTCGGTCACGGCATTTAATGCGCTAAAAACTGCTGAGCCGGAGGTTACGAGATGCGCAACTCCACGGAAACCCATAGGCATCGCGGTCGCGTCGACGAAACCATTTTCGACGTCGGGGTGGACTTCGACTCGGACGTAGTTTGAACGATTCGCATAGTTTCCTTCTATAACGATTTTTTGTTCTTCTATGTCTCTGTCAAAATCGTAGTAGACGTTAAAGTCTCCAATTACTTTAGCAATATAACGATCCGACGTTGGATTGAGGTTACAGATATAGCTTTCTTTGTCTAGAACTTGTGACGTCGAATCCCTATCGCTAAATCTTCTTAGTTTAACAGTAAATGTTGGATATTTGTCGTTTAAATCGGCCGAAGGAGTAATATCTTCTATGGATATTTTGTATAGAGAAGAAACATCTTGTCCCGCGTCGAGGGCATGCAATCTAAACAGATTGACTGCCTTACCACCGAACTTTTGCGAGATTATCCATGGCGACTTTGCATATCCAAAACGATCTTCGAAACTCTCAAAGTTGGGTACCGTAGAAGTTCCAGCGTTTCTTGCTTGCGACGATGTTAGCAATAATACCGCAGTTTCAGTACCTGCCTTACCGGAAGGAGAAGCTGCATTCGCGCCGAAGGAACCAGATATAACGCCCGAACCTGTTAATGTACCAACCGCCGAGTGAATGTCCCAATTCGCATACAGATAATGTCCGGCTTCTTGCATCTTAAGCGGATCTGTATTGAAAACATTTGAAAAGTAATTGTTGGCTGTAGGATCGAATGAGGCCGTTAAGACGTTTGGATAGTTTACGTCGGTTCCTTTGTGTCCATTTAGTAATAACACGAAATCTTGCTTGGATATCGAATTTTCAGTTAAAACTACAGAACCGATAGCTGAACCTTTGAGCGTAGAGACAAGAGAACCAACTTGCGTTGATGCGGGAGCAGAAGAGTCTACACCTGACACCGATGAAGATAATCGTAATAGAACGCCAGACGCTGCCATCAAAACGCCGCGCAATATAGGAGCTGCCGTGTTTTGTCCTGACGTCTGTAATCCTGCGTCGCTGAAGAAAGTCGAACCAGCAGATTCGGACATCAAACAAGCTAACATATACGTTCGGCCTAGATCGCCATTGACGTTCGCGAATGGATTTATATCTAGTTTTCCAAGGGTACCGCTAGGTTGTTTTTCACCGACCACGAAACCCGCGTTCGTAACAGAACCAGGATAAGTTCCATTCGCATCTTGACGCTTTAGACCATTACCAATACCTGCAACGCGAAGATAAGTAACTGCTTGCGCGTTTCGTAACCATTCACGTACAGCCAATGGACCAAAGTGTTTACTGTCTACTGTTCCAAACTTAGCTTCGAAATCGACAGTTCTACCAACGGTGATTGGCACGAACGCGCGCCCTCGAGCAGCCGTACCTATGATACCTGCAGGAACGCCAACTGGTTGTACCGATACAGGACCTGAAATGTCTATTTCGTTTGCTGTTACGCCCGCTGCGCCTAGTTTTACTTGTGCCATCTACTATGCTCCATTCTGCTAATCTAACTATTAAGTTAATTTCAAATTTCTCAAACGAACTGCACACCTGCGTTTGTAACGATGAAGTCGATTGCGATGAATTCAATCGATCTTGTCGGAACAACCACGATGCGACCATTTAGACGGTTAAGGTCGATGTCTTCCTGGGTGTTGTTGGTTTCATTCATCACGACCTGGAAGGCCTCGATACCTGCTTGCGACTGGATCAAACCCAGCTGGAAGACCGAGTCTGACACGAAACGGTTGCGAACCGCAGGAGTATTTTGTTCGAAGACGATGCGATTTGCGATGCCGATGATGATTCTCTTCACTTCGAGGAGAAGACGTCGAACGTTTACACGATCTAACGCTGACTTGCTAACTTGCAGCGTCTTTTGTCCGTAGATGACGAATCCAAGACGCGGGAATGTAGCGATGGGATTAATGCGCGAATCATATAAACGGTCGCGGTCGGCGACGTTAAGTCGAACCGCAACGTTTGACACGAAGTCGAGTGCGGCTCTATTAAATCCAGCTGGAGCAAACCAAGGATAAGCAACTCTATCGTTGAAGCCTAGCGCACCCAAAGCAGCAATTGTCGCAGGAACCTTCACTTTTCTTACGTTCGTCGTGTCATCTATAAAGACGTCAGGGAAGTAAGTCGCGACATAGTTGTTGTCAATTGCGCGGGCGTCGAAGGCGTCGACGGTTTCTTTCACGCTTGGTTTTGATGTCGAATCATCGTATAAACGATTACCGTCGTCGTTGTATGACGGAATGTCCATCAAGTGTAATGCTAAACCATAATCCTTGACTTTCTTTGAAGTCAAATCGTTAATATATGGTTCACGAATACCTGGCAACGACAAGATATTAATACCAACCGTAAACGGGTCCGTCATAATATCGGTAGCTGCGTTATACGATGCGACACCGCTGTTTTCTCTACCTGTTCCGTTAACTGCCGTTCCAAAACCTGATGCAGTATAGTTGGAAGCTGCTCCACCTGTCGACAAGGCATCGGAATCGAAAGAAACAGATTTGTCATTAAGACGTCGCGCATCTCGATCTAGATAATTTACGCCATCGAAGCCGCCGTACATGAATGTTGTAAACTTAGCGAATTGCGAGAAGCGATTAAAACTAGCTGCTGATGTTTTTGCGAGTAGCGTTGCTAAAGTTACGCGATTGGTGATCACTCCGTCAGACACAGAATAATCATTGGAATCTGGCGTTGCGTTTCTTATATATGCGGTCTCCTTCATGTGCGTCGCTGCTGAACCCGTGATATCCGTCGTCGAGGTGTTTCGAAGCGCAACACGAGCTAGTGTAAACTTATTGCTGTTGAATGAGTCGACGTTGGAACCTGTGTGTAGAGCGTCTAGCTTGTCGATGCCCATGAATCGTGTATACGATGCAAGAAGATTATTCTTCTCAGTTATGAGATTTGGATTCAAAACGTCGTCTGCAAGCGAAGTCGAGTTTCTTTCAAATTTAACACCCCAATAGAATGATGGCATCGTGACTTCGGTGGTACCAGGAGCACCTGCGACTGTACCCGTAGTCGATACTGCACCGCGGGTCACCTTATAACGATATGGTATAGGTGGCAACACAGAACCTGTCAGGCAATGCGTAGTTGATATACCCACTGCGCCTAATCTTCCTGTGCCTTGTGTAATAGCAGACAAAGCGTTAAGATTGTTGTTGGTCTTCAGCAATGATGGTCCGTGGAATCCGAAAGGCAAAGCGTTTTCGGGAATTTGTTTTTTGTTGACGGCATCATTCACTATGACTCTGACATATTTCGAATTATTTTGATATTTGCCTGAAGCGACCAAGCGGCGGGCTGCAGGATCTATTTCATCAAAGTGATAATAGACCTTGCGATCACCGATCAACTTAGCAATATAATTGTCGGAATCTGGATCTAAAGAACAATTCGTAAATTGCTCGATTACAACTGGCGTTATATCAGAATCATTCCAGTCTCTTATTTGAACGTTAAACGTGCCGTATTTATTCGTCGCATCCGCGGACGCCTTTATATTTGCGATAGATATCTTGTATAGCTTGTTTGCATACTCACCGTCATCTATCGCTTCAAACTTGAATAAGTCATATTCGGTCTTACCAAATGGTTGCGATATAAACATTGGAGTTTGTGGCGCTTTAAATCGCGTATTATATGCGCCGAAAATTTCTCTATAAGTAAGAGTTGGGTCTCCAGACGCAGAACTCGTTAAACTAGAGCCAGACAGCGTCGCAACGTAATTATCTTCTGCAACCTCCGCGACCTGGGCATCGACTGCAAAATCAGCTGCTAAATAATGCTGATATGTATAAAACTTATCAGGATCTGTGTTCAACACCTTACCGAAATAATCGTCGGATGTAGGGTCAAAAGATGCTGTTAATATTTTAATACCTGGTTTACCTTCGTCGCTAGCATAACTCGAACCCAGTGACGACGAGATTAATATCTTAAATCTAGACTTACCGTTTACGGTTTTTGCTTGCGCCTCGTCATCGATAGCGGCGATTGATGCTGCTGCTGGTACTGCTTCCGTTCCATTTAAAACGAACATTCTTGCAGTATTAGGCATCATTAGCATACCACGAATCAAGTTAACTTCGCTACCTGCGCTGACTCCGCTAAAGGTATTGTTGTCGCTAAACATCGGCATACCGTATGCTTCGTTGGTGGATAACGTGTGTTGTGCAGCAAGGAACTGAACAACTTTAGTATGGCGATTGTCTGCAGCAGCCGCTGTTCCTCCCAAGGAGAAACCGGCATTTTTTACAGTACCTTTATTTATCGTATTTTCGAAGTCTGTTAACGATGAATTGGCACCAGCGCCGAGGACTCTTAGATAGGTTAACGACGTGCGGTTTTTCAAAAATTCATTAACGGCATAAGGTCCGAAATACTTCGTATCAAGATTACCAAACGTTTCGGCGAAAGAACCAAAAGTTGCAAAAGTAACAGGTACGAATGCTGGACCTTTATTACTAGGGCCAACAACACCTGCTGGTGTACCAATAGGACCGCCTACAACTGGCGCTGATAGATCAATCTCGCGTTCATAAAAATTTGGAGATCTAAAAACTTGCTCGGACATTATGTTTCTCCTTCACAGTCGAATTCAAGCAATAAATATCTTGTAAATTGGACAAAACAAAAAATTACACAGGTATTATCTTAAGACTGCGTAAATCCAATCCAGAATAAACAGTTTCGCCAGTCGAAGCGTTAACGGTTACGACTTTTGCGTATCTAATGTCATCACCAACCTGAATCTTTTGATACTGATTGGGATTAATGCCTCTTGGGTAAGTTGACAAAGCAGGATCGCTACTGTTCGCGTTTAAGTCTCTAGAGTTGGAAGGCTGAATTACTTGTTGACGCCAACCAGGTCTTCTTTGGTCATCTCGTAGATTGGACTGCTCGTCCAGGGGTAGCGTTGGATCGTCGCTTCCGATCAAATAGTTATTAGAGAACTCCTCTGGACCGATTGCGTCGCCGCTATTTCTACTTTCTATCTCAAAATTAATGATAGGAGACGAAACATATCTTTTAACGGGTATTGGAATTCCTGGCGCAGTGGACGCCCAAAGATAAGCTGGAACTTTGACATCGAACGTACATTTTGTAAATCTTTCGGTAGATGACATGTCTTCAAAACTTGTTTCAATGTTAAAAGCTCCACCGTCGACAGTCGCTATGAACCAATAACCTTTGGGCGTCAATAACTTCCATGATTGAGCCTGCGGCAAAAACGATGACATAAACTTTTCTAAAATTTGATTCATGTGTTGAGTAAAATGCGTCCACACAGTAACCTGATATTTGACCGTAAAAAATTGGGGTGCTGGTACAACGAGCGTTTCAAATATGTTGTTTTTTTTGTTAGACACTAGCAGGGCACCCGCTCGAACGTCAAAATCATTTTCTAGCGAACCGACTTTTCTCCCAGTCAATAATTGTTGACCACCAGAATATTGAGAGCCGCTAGTAACAGCAGCATTAACTTGATTCAAAATTAATTGTTTGTTAATTATGTTTTGATAATCCCTATCTGAATTATCAAGTCTTCTTCTGACGACCAATTCGCCCGTCTGTTGATTAATTCCTCGACCCGCTACATCATCTGACGTTTGTTCTATGCCAACACGCATTATCGTCACCAGCGGTAATATCAACGTGTTATTTCTGTCCCTTAGGGGACGTCCTCTTTTTAACATCGCCCATTTTTCGCCGGCAGCAAAAACTATAGGAACCCTCTTTATCTCTTGCGAATCTTTTCCTCCTACGGTAGGTTCTATTTCTTTGTCAAAAAGCGTGAAAATAGAAACATCGACGTCCTCTATTCCGCACGAAGGAATCGAAAAACTAGATTTAGATGCACCATCGTAACCCGACTTGACACCAGGCACGTTAAAACTAACTTCGTCAACTGCGTTAAATCTAGTTGTCATATGTCTTCCGTTAAATATTAGACACTTCGCAACAAAAGAAAAATCATTAGCAAATATTCGAAAAGCTCTTTTAGATACATCTTAACTTTTATGATATAATTAAGACCGCCGTTAAGGCAACAGGAGACAAAACAATGAAAAACACGATTACTATGGTTTGCTGCGCTGCAGCGTTGATTGGGTGTAAGGCGTCCGAGGTTAAGCCAGGGGAGGTCGCTTCAGCAGCTACAGTTGCAGAAGTAGTTCCTTCGGCATCAGCAGTCGTCGAAGCGACGGCCGCACCTTCGGCAAGCGTGTCAGCTGCGCCCGCAGTTAGCGCTGTTCCTGCTGAAAAAAAGTGAATCGCGCAAGTGCGCTCCCCTTTCGAGCGCACGTTGGCCCCGTCGTCTAAAGGTAAGGACTCGACGCTTTTCTTGTCGAAATCAGAGTTCAAGTCTCTGCGAGGTCACCATCTAGTTTTTGTAAACATCTACAGTTTATCCAACCAATCAAGTTGCGATGAGTGCATAATTTAGCTCCGAGTGGACCAATTTTAGGTTGGTAAATTTCGAGTACTAACGCAACTTCACCTTTTTTTAGGTCACCGACTATTATCGGCCAGAACTTAGATTCAATCGCAGAATATTCCACGTCGTTCCATGCAGCCCATAGAACCATAGAATTTATTTTGCCGACGTTACCAAGCACGACTAGGTCGCCAGATTTTAACTGATGAATTTTATCGATTCTATTCTTCGACTTCTTCCTTACCAAGTGAATCGAGCTCTATTATTAATTTAATTAGTCGCTCTCTAATTTTAATTGAACTCTTTCTCGCTTTTCGAGCTAGCTCGATCTCAGCGGTTAGTTCTTTTATTTCTTCCAACAAAATTTCTTTTCTGGACTTTTCGTTTTCCATACAGTTTACGTGTTAAATTTACGCTTGTAAACAGGCGAATTAATCGTCGTCATACGAGACAGCATTTTTGCAAATCGTATCATACGATTAATTTCTACATTAATTATGGTACGATTCGTTTGAAAATTATTTAGTTTTAAATTATGACAATCATCGATCGATTCACCAAAGAAACAGGCTACGATTTTTTATCTAATTTTTATTCTTCGACCGTCAGTTTTGAAGGAAAACTATATCCGACAGTCGAACATGCTTACCAGGCAGCAAAAACGACAGATCCTCAAATAAGAGAAATGATTAGAAAAGTGCGAGGGCCTAACGAGGCAAAAAAACTTGGTCAAGGAATAATCGTCAGGAACGATTGGCACAACGTACGATTGTCAATTATGAGATCTTTAATAAAAGAAAAGTTTTCTAATCCCTTTTTAACTCATCGTTTATTAGATACTGGCGAATCCCAGTTAATACTCAACAACAAATGGAATGATCGCTTTTGGGGCGTCTGTCGTGGAGAAGGAGAAAATTGGCTTGGCAAAATATTAATGGAAGTAAGAGAAGATCTTCGCAAAGAATCTTCTGAAGATATACAGAAATCAAAAGTAGATTAAAAAAGTCATAGGAATCAAATATTAAGTGAAAAGTGTCAAACAAGTAATCGTCGTTAGAAAAGACCTCAGATTTAGAAAAAGTAAAATTGCTTCTTTAGCAGCGCATGCAGCTATGCAGTTTATACTTGACAACAACGAATCTGAACGTCCCGACGAATTACAAGTTAAATTGTCTCAACAAGAAGTACATTGGTTAAATGGTTCTTTTATAAAAGATGTCGTTGGCGTCGAATCACATGACGCATTGAGCGATATGATACTCAAGGCAGAACTAAATGGAATAAATGTTTATTCTATTTTTGACAAGTCAAAAAAACCCGATGAAGGTCCTCAGTTAGTCTGCGCTGCATTTGGTCCAGACGAAGAAGATCAAATAGCACAAATTGTTGGTAATTTAAAATCTATCTAGTCTCATGAAAAAGGTTAGAATTACAGTAAAAAAAGGATCTTTAGGAAAAAAGTTTCCAATCTTTAGTAGTCCTGAGGCTCTCTACGTTTGGCTTCATGATCCTGAACTACAAGCCGCCGTTAGATTAGATCCTTCATTGGGTACAATGATTTTTTTAAGACCTGGCGAGATAATGGAAGTCGAATGGCTAGGTTGCGAGTTTTTTCAAGAGGACAAGCAAAACCTCTGTATTAACCAAATTAGATTAGCAAAAACCATGAAAATTAAGGGACTAGACGTCAGCAAGGTCGTCGGAGTTCATAGCGGTTGGACGATAAAAGACATCATTCATTTTAAAAATGGCGATGACATAGATACCAAAAGGTTTAAATTAACTTCTAAATCAAAACACAAATTTAACATTGAGGAGTTGTTTCAAAATAGAGGATTATTAGATAAAGACGCAGATATAAAAATTAAGCCTCAAGATCTTCATTAAGTAAGCAATCCATAATTCCTTAAAGCTGTGTACATATTATTTATCATATCTCTTTCATTTGAGCTATAGGCTAAATCTGCGGTGGCTGCGCCGCCTGTTTGCCTTCCAACAGGCGTTGCACCAAAAAATCCGATTAAAGAGCTTGTAGGATTAGTCGCTCCATCCTTACCAATCCAAATATAATCTCCCTGAAGCGCGACAGCGGTAAAACCGGCGCCAGATTGAACCTTGCCGACGAGTACTCTATTTTGTGTAGTAAAATTGGCTACGCCGGATGCCCCGCCGCCCGTGCCCGTTCCAATATTAATGATTCGATATGCACTGGCATTATTAGTAATATTCGCGGCGCATATATCGATGGTCTGTTGCTCTCCGGTTGCAATTGCACCATCTCCGATTTCAATTGTATTTGTAGCAGACGAACGACCAATTGTAATCGTGCCCGTGGTCGTTTCACCACCTATTCTATACGTTGAGGCTGCAGATCCTGTTAAAATTATGTTTCCTGTTCCGGCGAGTATTGTCGTTGAAGATGCACCAGTTGAATTTCCTATGGTCGTCGTTGTTGCTGTGCTCGTTTTTCCCGTAAAGGATACTGTATCATTACTTAATGTGCCAACGATGTCTGTTCCATTTTTGAAATAAATATCCCTTGTAGAAACAGCTCCTAAAAAAGTATCTCCCAAGTTACTCTGAACTAGCGCGTAATTTCCATCTGAACTATGGTCTAAATCTTTGTGCCCTACAAATGCGTAAGCATTTGGAAAAGCTCCCTGTGTAGCGGGTAGAGAACCAATTTCCCAAGCTCCGATCGCAGCATCTGTGTATGTTGTAGAAGAGCCTGTTATGACTGTTGAACCGCCCGATCCTGAAAGAGTGATACCGACTGTTCCTCCCTGAATTTTCGTAAATGATGTTCCTGTTGTGCTTCCAATCGTCACTCTAGACTCGTCGCTTAAAGTTCCTATCTTTGTAACAGCAAAACCTGATGGGCTAGCTGTTGTTATGGGATTAGCAATCCCGCCGTCGTCGCCCGTGTTAATGTAAACTTCATGGCCTGTTCCTGATGAACCATCAGCGATTCTTACTTTATTGTAGAAAGATGATGTCAGGGCTATGTTTACTGCGCCCAAGGCCGAGGTCGCGCCTGGTAATAAATTGATTGTATTCGCTGCAGTTGAAAGCGAACCTACATTGATAGTTCTGATTGAGTTAGATGTACCGATGTCGATATTGCCCGTACCTGC
>Ga0172372_10009607_pt1 | contig 12551 bp, 10 predicted proteins | sample LakKiv5m_2_FD_114544 | JGI IMG/M metagenome (GOLD analysis project Ga0172372, IMG submission 114544) | Freshwater microbial communities from Kabuno Bay, South-Kivu, Congo - kab_092012_9.5m | ecosystem: Environmental > Aquatic > Freshwater > Lake | place: Democratic Republic of the Congo...
CCCAACCACCGCGTAGCGGGAAGCCGGATGCCGGTACTTCACATAGGCGCCACGCCGCGGCACCTTGAATTCAATGGCCGTGATCAGTTCATCGGCTTCGAGCGCCGTCTGGAACATGCCGAGAAAAAACGCATCGGCTGCGATGCGACGCCGGTCGGTAATGACCATTGCGTCAAGCGCCAACACCGCCGACGGGTAATCAGCAGCCGGATCGTTGTTGGCCACCGATCCCCCCATCGTGCCCATATTGCGAACCATGCGGTCAGCGATGCCGCCTGCAAGCGCCGCGAGTGAAGGGAGCGCCCGCTGCAGTTCGACGGATGCCGCCACCTCGGCATGCTGGGTCATGGCACCAATGGTGACTGTGCGACCATCGATGCGAATGCCCGCAAGAGAGGGGATTGCACCGAGATCGATCAGTTCGGCTGGATCGGCCAGCCGCAGCTTCATGCTGGCGATCAGACTCTGCCCTCCTGCCAGCAGGCGGGCGCCCGGCTGCGCCTGAAGCCGTGCTCGCGCCTCGTCGACCGATGTGGCGCGCTGATAATTGAACGAATACATGGCTCAGGCTCCGGGCGTGAGGGTGGCCGCTTTTTTCACTGCGCGCACGATGTTGTGATAGCCGGTGCAGCGGCACAAATTACCCTCGAGTTGTTCGCGGATCTGATCCTCGGTGGGATCCGGAATACGCTTGAGAAGATCAATGGCGCTCATCACCATGCCAGGCGTGCAGTACCCGCACTGCAGGCCGTGCTCGAGGTGAAAGGCCTGTTGCATAGGATGCAGGGTGCCGTCGGCCGCGGCCACACCCTCGATAGTGGTGACCTGCGCACCCTCGGCCTGCATGGCCAGCATGTTGCAGCTTTTCACCGCACGGCCATTGACATGGACCGTACAGGCTCCGCACTGCGCCGTGTCACAGCCAACGTGCGTACCCGTCAGCTTGAGCGTCTCGCGAATAAACTGGACGAGCAGCGTGCGCTCTTCAACGTCGTGGCTCACGGCTTTGCCGTTCACCGTCATGGATACCCTGACTGTCATGGGTGAAAAAACTCCGGGTGGATCAGAGGGCGAGCTCGCGCGCGCTCACCTCGCGCTGGAAAACATCGAGACAACGCGCCTTGGCGCGTGTGAAGGCTTCCGAGGTGAGCGTGGCGGGCGTTCGGGGACGCGGCGCGTCAAATTTGACGCGGTCGGCAATACGCGTGGGCCGACGGGTCAGCATGAGCACCTCGTCGGCGAGGTAAACGGCTTCGTCCAGATCGTGCGACACGAGAATCATGGTGGTGCCGGTGGCCTGGAAAATATCCTGCAGCTTGTCGCGCATGAAAAGCGTCATTTCATAATCAAGCGCGGAAAAGGGTTCGTCCAGAAACAGCACCTCGGGGTGAACCGCGAGCGAGCGCATGATGGACACCAGTTGCTGTTGCCCACCCGAAAGTTCATACGGATAGCGGTTCAGGTCGAAGCGAATGTCGAATGACTGCACCAGCTCTTCGGTGCGCGCATTGCATTCGCCGCGTGACCGACCTGCGATCTGTAGCGGATAGCGGATGTTGTCGATGGCACGCTTCCAGGGAAAGAGCGCATCGCGATAATTCTGGAACACATAGCCGATGACAGTCTGGCTGAGCGGCTTGCCATCGAACAGCACCTGGCCGGCATCCATCGGGAGCAGTCCGGCAGCCATGTTGATCATGGTGGACTTGCCGCAGCCATTCGGGCCGAATACCGAGGTGATGCGGCCCTTCGGAAAGTCGAGATCGAAATTGGTGTAAAGGGGCTGACCGGCAAAGCTTTTGGTGAGGCCTCGGATGGTGATGTGCGTTGCGGGCGCCAACTGCGACGCACCCGAAACGGAGGCTTCAGACAGCATGGCACTCATTTGCCACCCCAATGAACAAAGCGACGCTCGATCAGGATGAAGATGAGGTTAAGGCCATAGCCCAGCACCCCCGCCGAGAAGATCGTGGCGTACATCTCCGGCATGTTGAAAATTGACTGCGCGTTGATGACGCGCTGTCCGAGCCCGTCGGTGGAACCGATAAACATTTCGGCAACGATCACAATCACCAGCGAAAACGAAACGCCTGCCCGCATACCCACCAGGGTCTGAGGGAGCGACTCAAGAAGTGTGACACCCACCATCACCCTGAGAGGCGATGCCCCCATCACGCGCGCCGCCGCCTGGCGGGTTTTCCGTGCGTTCATCACGCCGTACGCGGTATTGAACAGAATGAGGAGCCCCGCCCCAAACGCCGCCACCGCCACCTTGGTGCTTTCGCCCACGCCAAGAATGACCAGAAACAGGGGAAACAGCGCAGACGCCGGCGTGGACCGGAAAAAATCGATCACGAACTCGAGTGATCGATAAAGGCGTACCGACGACCCCAGTGCCAGGCCCAGCGGCACGCAGACACCCACCGCAATCACAAACGCAAGCAGAGTCCTGCGAATGGTAATGAGGGTGTCGCCCACCAGCGAGCCACCCACAAACCCCTGCCAGATCGCGAGCCCCGAGGCCTGAGGGGACGGAAGCAGCACGGGATCAATCAGCTCGAGGGCAGCGATGAGCGCCCACAGGGCAATAAAGACGACCGCGCCCACGGCGGGCGTGAGCGCGGAAGCAAGACGGGCACCTGACATTGCGATGGCCTGGGCAGGGGTGGGGCTAAGGGTTGAGCCTGATATCTGTCAGAACGTCTTCAGCATGGGACGAACGTCAACCTTGGTCTTGACCAGACCGTAGGCGGTTGCCTGATCCACCAGGTTCTGGAGGTCTGCGATTTCAGACGGCTTCAGGTCCTTGACCATGTTGTAGTACGAGAGCGGCACGGTCGCCGAAATGCTGGGCGACACATTCATGTGACTTGCCAACAGATCACGAGCCTTGGGATCGTTGTTACCGTCATGAAGTGCCTTGGCCCAGGCACGCGCCAGGCGCTCGGCCACCTGCGGCCGCTCCTTCAGAAACTTGACGCTCATCACACCACCCGCCAGCACCGCGCAGGCGTCGTTTCGGCCCAGCATGTACTTGGCGATCAGGCCAACCTCGAGGCGGCGCGCAAGCCCCTGCGACACCATCATGCTGGTGATGGGCTCGAGCGTGTAACCGGCATCAAACTGCCCGCCCTTGATTGCGCCCATGTGAACAGCCATCTGCTGCTCCTGCATGGAGTAGTCTTTCTCATCCAGCCCAACCGCTTTCAGCACTCCCTTGGCAACGAACAGGTTGCCGGGTCCGGGGGCCGAGAAGATGCGCTTGCCCTTCAACTCGGCAAGCTTGGTGACCTTGCTGTCGGGCGGTACCACGTATGACTCCACCTGATACTTTTCGTTCTGGCAGTTGATCGAAAAGTACTGAAGGGTGTTGGGCCGAATGGCGTTGATGTTGACACCCTCGAGCGACAGCAGATTTGAAGCCGTGTCCAGATCGCCCTTCACCAGGCCCTGAACAATCAGCGGATGGTTGGCGAGCGGGATGCCCTCAACTTCCAGATTCTCGGCCGCGAAGTAGCCCCGCTCGCGCGCGATGAAGTAGGGCATGGCCGACGAGGCAATGAACAGGCCCATCGTGACCTTGTCACGGGCTTGAGCGTCAGCGGCGCGCGGCGCGAGCGACGAACCGGCGGTGATCGCGAGGCCAATGGCCAGCGCGGTGAGCTTGCGGGACGAGGCGAACATGGATGGAATCCTCCGGTGTCAGTGGAACAATTTTGCTGGAGCCGCGCACACTCGCACGAGGGTCTGTGCGCGGTCAAGAATTTCATGCATCAACCCGAAATTGCAGCAGGGTCTTTTGCCAAGCAAACGACCCGAGTCTACACTCGAGCGCGGACGACTTCTCTCTACGCAAGCAATTCATGGGCCGGTCATGGGTGGCCGGAAAGTTGCCTGACGTAAACCGATTGGCGTTCGTTTCTGGGCCGCATGCACCGCCAGCGAACGCGCGCGCTCCCCGCTTCATTCCATGCGGGTGCCCGACGCACCAGTCGGGAGCAGGGTGTCCCGGATTTATCGCAGGATTGTTCAGACAATTGGAGTCAGGCATGCATCCAGAGGGAATTGGCGCATCAGTGCTGCGCCGTGAAGATCGACGCTTTCTCACTGGCCGCGGCCAGTATGTCTCTGACCTGTCGTTTCACGACGAACTTCATTGCGCCTTTGTGCGTTCACCGCATGCGCACGCCGTTATCCGCTCAATCGACACGACCGAAGCGCTGGCCTGCCCCGGCGTCACAGCCGTCTATACCGGCGCCGACATGGAGGCCGACCGGGTCGGCACCATGATTCCGCTCTGGCGCATTCCTGGCGTGGGCGGCAGCGTCATGAAAGAGCCTCCGCGCTGGGGCCTGTCCCGCGGCACCGCCCGCCATGTGGGCGAGGCGGTCGCCATGGTGGTCGCAGCCACCCGCAACCAGGCGCTGGACGCTGCTGAAAAAGTCATCATCGACTGGGAGCCACTCCCTGCGGTTGCCGATGTTCGTGATGCGGCCGCAGCAGGCGCCGTGCAGCTTCATCCCGAGGCGCCGGGCAATGTCTGCGTGCAATTTGAGCGCGGCACGCGCGCACCGGTCGACGAGGCCTTTGCGCGCGCCGCCCACAAGGTGGCCGTCGATATCGTCAACCACCGGATCATCTGTGCGGCCATGGAACCTCGGGCGGTCATCGCCCAGGCCTCGGCCACCCGCGGGCTGGACGGTCACGCGGTCACCATCTGGACCGCGAGCCAGGTGCCCCATCACATCCGGAAATTTGTAGCCGAGCAGCTCGATCTCCCGGAAAACGCGGTGCGCGTCATTGCGCCCGATGTCGGTGGCGGCTTTGGCACCAAAGGCAAGCACTATCCCGAGGAGATCGTGCTCGCCTGGGCAGCGCGCAAGCTCGAGCGCCCACTGAAATGGGTCTCCACCCGCAGCGAAGCCTTCGTAAGCGACTACCACGCCCGTGATCACGTCACCCGCGCCGAACTGGCCCTGGATGCCCAGGGACATTTCCTGGGCCTCAGGGTCTCCACGCTTGCCGCGGTTGGGGCCTATGTTTCCACCGTGGGCGCCGCGGTGCCCACCACCGTTTACACGGCCGTGTTGTCGGGCCCCTATCGCATTCCGGCCATTCATGCCGAGGTGCGCGCCATGTTCACCAACACCGTGCCGACCGACGCCTATCGTGGCGCTGGCCGACCGGAGGCGTGCTTCGTGCTCGAGCGGCTGGTGGAAGAAGCCGCGCGCACCTTGAAAATGGACCGGATGGAGCTTCGCAGACGAAACTTCATTCCGGCTGCAGCCATGCCCTACTCCACGCCGGTCGGCCCCACTTACGACACAGGCGATTTCGTTCGCCTGTTCGACCGGGTGCTGGTCCTCGCCGACTATGCGGGGTTCGAGAAGCGCCGTCGCGAGGCCGAGGCCCGCGGGCGCATTCGCGGATTCGGCATTTGCTATTTCGTGGAAAGCTCGGGCGTGGCGCCCTCCAAATACGCGGGCATGTTTGGCGCCCGCGCCGGCTTTTTCGATTCGGCCGATATCCGGGTGGGCTGCGACGGAAGCCTGCTGGTGATGTGCGGCACGCACAGCCATGGCCAGGCACATGCCACCACCTTCGCGCAGGTGCTCGCCGACCGTATCGGCGTGCCGCTGTCCATGATTGAACTGGTGGAGGGTGACACAGGCCGCGTGCCCTATGGCACGGGCACCTTCGGTTCACGTTCCATGGTGATTGCGGGTTCGGCCATCACCATGGCCGCTGACAAGCTGCTTGCCAAGGCGAAGAAGCTGGCCGCGCATCTGCTGGAGGCCGCAGAGGCCGACGTGGAACATCGCGTGATCGATGGCCGCGGTGAATTCCGCGTGGCCGGCACCGATTCGGTGATTGGCTGGACCGACGTGGCGCGTGCGGTGACCTACGCCCACAATCTGCCGGCCGGAATGGAGCCGGTGCTTCATTCCAACGCCTTTTTTGATCCGCCCAATCTCACCTGGTCAAACGGCGCCCAGGCCTGCGAGCTTGAAATCGATCCAGCAACTGGCGTGACCACGCTCAAGTCCTACGTGGTGGTCGATGACATCGGAACCGTCATCAACCCGGTCGTGGTGGAGGGTCAGGTCCACGGCGCCATCGCGCAGGGCATAGGACAAGCCATGTTTGAGCAGGCGGTCTACGATCGCGAAACAGGCCAGCTCTACACAGGCTCGTTCATGGACTACGCCATGCCGCGAGCCGATTTGCTGCCCGACTTCATTTCCGAAACCGACGAGTCGCAACCGTGCACGCATAACCCGCTGGGCGCAAAGGGCTGCGGCGAATCCGGCACCATCGGCGCACCGGCCGCCATCACCAGCGCCATGCACGATGCCCTCGCCCACCTGGGCGTGCGCAACCTGGAAATGCCGTTCACGCCTGAAAAGGTCTGGCGTGCGCTCCGCGATGCTCGCCTGCAGAAGGCCGCCTGATGAGCGCACCGGCCGATGAGCACGCGGCACAGCGCGCGGCAGTCAGCGAACGCCTGACCGAGCTCAGTCGCTGGGCGGCCGCGCTACGTGCAGAGCAGTTGCCCGCCCGGGTCCTGTCCCAGGCCGTCCTGATTCTGGGCGACAACATCGCTGCCATGCTGTCGGCGGCCGACGAACCCGAGCTTCGCACTTATCACGAGCAGTTGCTCGCTGCAGGCGGCCCTCGCGAGGCAACGCTCTTCCGGCGCGGCGCCCCCTCGGTGAGTCTCACCGATGCGGCTGTGGGTAACGGACTGGCCAGCACCTGGAACGAGCTCGATGATGGCTACACGCGCACCGCCGTGCATCCGGGTGCCCTGAGCCAGCCGCTCATTCTTGCTGCGGCCGAGGCCGGCAGGCTGCCGCTCTCGGCAATGCTGCGCGCAACCGTCGGCGCCTACGAAATCGGCACGCGCTTTGCACGCGCCTGGCACGGTACGCTACCGAGACTGCACCCGCACGGCGTCTGGAACACGGTCTGCGCGGCGGCGGGTCTAGCACTGATACGAAACTACACTGCAGAGCAGCTGCACCGCACCCTCACCACGGCGGCCAGCATGGCGGCGCCCGGCCCCTACAGCCATCCGATCGAAGGCGCGCTGGTTCGAAACGCCTGGCCCGCTGCCGGATCATGGTTGGGGATCTTCGCCTGTGATCTGGCGCGCATCGGCATCGCCGGTACACCGGGCGGTCCTTATGATGTGTTCACCCGGGGATTGGGAGCGCCCGTGCGTCCCGATGAGCTGGTTGTGGGCTTGGGATCCGAGTGGACCACCTGCGATGGTTATCACAAGCTTTATGGGGCCTGCCATCATTCGCACGCAGCCATGGAGGCCATTGAGTCGATCTTCGCCCGCAGGCCCGAGCTGCGCGGTGGCGCCCGTGTGCGCGAGGCCACGGTGGAGGGCTCGGCCATGGCAATGAACTTCAGCAACGCGGCGCCCGACACCACGTTGGGCGCCAAGTTCTCGATCCCGCATGCCATTGCGGCCACGCTCGCGCACGGCGCAGCTGCGCCAGAGAATTTTCTGGACGCGAGTTTGCGTGATCCGGCCATTCTTGCGCTGCGACCGCGCGTTCGGCTGTCTCTGCTCCCCGATGTCAAACCCTGGCCACTCGATCGACCAGCCCGCGTCACGCTCGAACTCGACGATGGCGAACGCCTCACTGCGTTTTGCGAAGCCGCGCTGGGAAGCCCCGCCCGGCCGCTCGAAGCAGATCGGGTGCTCACCAAAATCCGCGAACTGTCATCGAAGGACGCACCAGGGCTTGAGCGCGCCGTGGTCACGCTCCGTGAGCAGATCGATTCCGGCGCATCGCCCGATGCGTCATCCGCAGCGAGCACTGACCGCTGGATCGCCAGTTTTTTCCACGCAAACTGAATGTGTAGCCCGCCCAGCCGCCCAGCCGCGCACCGCGCGCTGCCGGGCGGCACGAGGCTTAGAGCGCGGGCCAACGTTGGTGCCAGGGATCAGCGCGCTCCCACTGCGCGGCCAGAGCAAACAGGCGCGAATCCTCACCCCATCGCCCCACCAGTTGAAGTCCATTGGGGAGCCCTTCAGCAGACTGGCCGCAGGGAAGCGATATGGCTGGCAATCCGGCAGCGTTGACGAAGCCCGTGAACACAGCGTGTCCGCGTGGCCCCACCGCCTGACCTGCGATCGAGTCAGGGTAGTTGTGTTCCACCGGCCAGGGCCAGGCTGCGGTCGCAGGCGTGAGCAGCACATCATGTTGTGTGAGACAGTCGCCGAGAGCACGTCTGAGCTTTGCCATCGATTCGAAAAGGCCCACCATCGCGGTGCCTGGCAAGGCGGCGCCGGCATCGGCGTTGGCTTGCGCCACCGACGACAGAAGCGCGCGCGGAACTGAGCGGGCGTGCAACATTTTGGCAAGCCCGCACTGCGACAAGGCCATCCAGCGATCATTGATGTCGTCAGCAATATCCCAACGGGTCGCGCGCTCAACCCTATGCCCCAGGGCAGCGAATCGGTCGGCCGCGTTCTCCACCTGCTCTGCGATCAGCGGATCCACCGGGGCCTGGCCAAAGGCCGGAACGTGCAGGATTCGCAGGCGCCCTGGATCGGTCGGCGGCTCAAACGGCCGATTCCCGAAAGCCTGCGATTCAGGGTCGTGTGGATGGGGCGCTGCCAGCGCACGGGTGAGCAGCGCCACGTCAGCGACCGTTCGGCCTATCGGTCCGCAGGCCTCGTAGTGAAGAAACAGCGCCGGGAGACCCCCTGCACGGGCGATACGACCCACCGAGGGCTTGAACCCCACCAGACCAGTGTGCGCAGCAGGGCGCCGGGTGGAGCCCCCTCCGTCGGTTCCCAGTGCAAGCGGCCCCAGACCCGCTGCGACCGCGGCGACAGCGCCGCCACTCGATCCGCCCGCGGTCAGTTTCAGGTCCCAGGGGTTGCGCGTCACGCCGAACACCGCGTTGTCGGTGTGGCCCGCCATCGCAAACTCGGAGCAGTTGGTTTTTCCGAGGATGACGGCGCCGGCCGCGCGCAGGCGGGCGATGGGCAACTCGTCCTGAGCAGGGAGATGATCAGCAAACACCGGACTTCCCCAGGTGCAGCGCAGCCCCGCCACTTCCAGGTTGTCCTTGATGGTGATCGGCACGCCATCAAGCGGACCCAGTGCGCGCCCCGCCCGCCAGCGCGAGGTGCTGGCAGCTGCGGCCGCGCGCGCGCCGGCCGCGTCGAGGGTGACGATCGCATTGATCCTGGGATTGACGAGCGCCACCCGCTCCAGAACAGCTTCCAGCGCATCGGATGGCGTCAGCGACCCTGCGGCGAACTGCGCGCCGAGCGCTTCCGCGCCAAGGCGCCAGGGCAGGAGTGAAGGCGGATCTGGCAGGCTCATTCAGCGCCCACCCGCGCGATCAGGGCGATCAGGCCTCCCCCGGGCGGCCCCTGATGCTCAGCCCCGCCTGAGACGAAAATTCGTGTGTCCCCGAGTACACCAGCGACCAGGCCACCGACTGCCCCGCGGATGTGGCGCTGCGCGTGAATATCGCCGTCCTGCCACATGGTATGCCGATTCCCGCGCACGGCGCCGCTGGCATCGGGTTCGCACTTGACCAGCGCGCAGGCAACGCGTGTCAGCGCTGCCGCCCGACTGTCGCCACGGCAGGCGATTCCAAGTTCGTCGAGACACGCATACACGCCGTTGATGTCAAGCGCGTCCGCCATGGTGTGATGCGCGATGACGAAGTCGCTGTCCCAGCCCTCTGCGTTGCCAAACACCACCACCTCATTCATCGTGACCTCAATGCCCGAGGACACGCTGGCTCGCCCGCTCCAGATATCAGGTCGCGCGAGAAACAGTGATTCATCGACCTGGGCCGCATCGCGCTCACCAAGCGCCTGCATGACACCGAAGGCGCCTGCCACCCGTGACAGGGTCATGGATCGGTTGGGGTCAGCGCTTGCAAGCGCGACGCCCCGGGCCTGCGCATCACGCACACCATCGGCGGTGACACAGCCCCCTTTCACCTGCACGAAATGAACATCATCCGGGTTGGTGATGCGAGCCTCGGCCATTGCGCGGGTGACCGCATCGGCGACCAGTGCCGCCTGCGCACGGGTGCCGATTTCCTCCGGCTTAGGGACTCGGGTGAGCGCGCGGCCCATGGCAAGACGCTTGCCGACCGATGCCACGGGAGCCGCTGATGGGTCGACGCAGAACACGGTGAAATGCGGCGTGAGCACGCCCTCAGTGCCGCCCGAAAACACGAAGACCACCGAGTGCGCGATGGCTTCCGGTCGCACGCCGAGTCGATCCGCGAGGAGAAGTGAAAGCGACTGAACCAGGTAGCCGCGCGTGAAGTCGTTGACCAGGCCGTTGCCCTCAGTCTTGCCGATGAAGGCCACGATGTGCGCGGCCACAATCTGACCTGAATCGATTGCGGCGGCGAGTTGCGACACATCCGAGGGGTCGCGCATGGTGAATCGATGAACACTGGCTCGCATGAAGGCCCCTCAAACGCGCGTGATATCGCGATACAGCTTTTCAAGCTGCGACAAAAACGCAGGTTCCAGCTTGGCGCGGGTGCCGGCGACGGGATCGGCGCCCGCCATCAGCGTGTCACTCGCGTCCAGCGAAAAACGCATGACGTACCGGATCCGCTCGTCACGAAGTGCTGCGAACCGCGCAATCAGCGATGCCACCTCGGCGTGTGGCTCGCGCAGTCCAGCCTCCAGCAGCTGAGCCGCCACGCACGCGTCCTCGATGGCCTGGGTGGCGCCCTGCCCGAGCGTGGGCACCATCCCATGCGCCGCATCACCCAGCAGAAGCACCGGGGCATCGGGCAGCGTGTACAGCGGTGGGGACTCCTGAAGGCGAGCCCAGTGGATGCTCTCTACGTTGTCACGAATCTGCTCGATCATCCACGCACATTGCGCCGAGGGCAGCCCCGCATACGGCGTGTAGAGCGATGCGAGCCATCTGCCATCGCGGGCACTATCGGGAACCGGCGCCCCGGGCTCGATGGGAAAGGTCCCCGCGATGTACACCGCTTCACCCGGCACGCGAAAGGCAAGCAGCCGATTGGGGCCGTTGAACCATTGTTCGTAGTCGTCGATCAGACCACCCGAGGTATCGGGTACGAGCAGGCGAAAGATCACAACGCCATGCTGGGTGATTGCAGGCGCACCCGCCAGGATCTTGCGGACAAGCGAATAGCGACCGTCGCCAGCGACCAGCAGATCGATATCGTCAATGCGGGAGGGCTGTCCCTGGGAATCGATGTCGACGCTCAGTCGCCCGTCTGCAGCGCTGCGGCTGACCGCCGTGATGCGAGTGTCGTAGCGGATCAAGCCCGCCGCCTCGCCGCGCAGCGCCGCATAAAGCTCCGACCAGCGAATGCGAATGCCTGGGTTGTCGGCGACCTCCGAGAGCGGCAACCGAAACAGTTCGGTGCCATCAGTCAGCGAAATCCGCCAGGTGTGCCAGGAATAGCTGCGCGCGAGTACCGCGTCATGCAATTGCGGATCATGCTCCAGCAGTGCTCGCACTGCATTGGGTCCGACGTTAAGGCCGGTTCCGGATTCCGAGTGGTCGCTTGCCGCGACCTGCTCAAGGCAGATCACCTCAAGACCGGGCACCCGGGCAAGGGCCCGCGCCACGATGCAGCCCGCCACGCCTGCACCCGCAATTACGCACTTCACAGTGTCACCTTTCCGCTTTCTCCGCCGAGGAATCCGGGGTCTGAAGGAGCGGGAGACGATACCGCAAATTGGGCTTCGCTTTGATCGGGTGCGCGTCGGCCGGGGCGGGAGCCGGCTGGCGGATCGACTGGCTGCGCCGGCGCATTCGCGCCGGTGCCCTCGGCAAGCAGACGCTGGGCGGAGGCGGACACAAACTCGCTCGCTTGCGCTCGCTCAAACATGTGTCCGCCTGGTGGGAAAGCGCATGCGCTTTCCCTCCCGCCCACCGCCCACTCGCCTCGGCTGGCCAGACTCACCGCCACCCGGCCCCCGCCCCGGCCTCAGGCCACGCCGTTAAGCTTCGCTGTGGTGGGGGATGAATGCGGCGGATCGACTGGCCGCGCTTTCCCTCCCGCCCACCGCCCACTCGCCTCGGCTGGCCAGACTCACCGCCACCCGGCTCCCGCCCCGGCCTCAGGCCACGCCGATTGGCTTCGCGTTGGTGGGGACAGTTGGCGCGTTGTACGAGGCCTGCGCGATGGGGCTGGCGGGCTTTCCAGGCGCTGCATGCGCTAACGGCTTGGGGCTTGGATGAGGTGGGTCAAGCGGAGACAGCAGCGCGGTATGCATGGTCTCTGGCTGGCGCGTTAGGGTTATGGCGTGCTTCGACAAAAAGAGAGGCTGCGATGTCCTTTGTCGGTGAGTTCCGGTCGTTTGCGCTCAGGGGTAAGGTGATCGACCTGGCCGTCGGCGTAATTATTGGTGGGGCCTTCGGCAAGATCGTGGATGCAGCGGTCGGTGATCTGATCATGCCAATCGTCGGCCTCGCTCTGGGTGGCGCCGATTTCTCCAACTTCTACATCGCACTCTCAGGACAGCCAGCCGGCTTGCCCCTGGTCGAGGCGAAAAA
>Ga0172372_10009608_pt1 | contig 12550 bp, 20 predicted proteins | sample LakKiv5m_2_FD_114544 | JGI IMG/M metagenome (GOLD analysis project Ga0172372, IMG submission 114544) | Freshwater microbial communities from Kabuno Bay, South-Kivu, Congo - kab_092012_9.5m | ecosystem: Environmental > Aquatic > Freshwater > Lake | place: Democratic Republic of the Congo...
GTCGTGGTGGACAGGGATATTGCTATCTATGAGGAAGAACCCGATTACTTACCACAATCTAAAATACCGAAAAATGCATTAGCGCAGTTCGCCGTATATGCCATAATCAACAAATTGGAAATGGCGAGAAAGTCGGGCATCAATGCTTGGAATCTGTCAAAACTTGTTGAAGAACAATGGGACGAACTTCATCAAGCCAATGATATTGGTGCCTGTATTGCGTTGACTGCTTGGTATGTCTCAGAACTCCAGTCACGGAAACTGACTAGAGCCGAGTATGGGCGTATTGGTCAAATGACCAAGCGATTTGGGCGTATTTCGCTACTAGCAATTGATGAAGCCGCAAGTAAAGACCTTGAAGACCTGCTGAGTTACGCTTTCCGCGTGGCTCAAAGAATGTATAAGGCACAGAAGGTCTAGATGTTTATCGGAGATAAAGAAATCGGCGAAGGGTGGGAGTCTATGACCTGCCCCTTTGCTGACGGATTTACGCTGATATGGGAAGTAGGGCAGGAGATAGACCCGACAGTACCTTTCATGGAGCACATGAGAGTTGCTCACGGAATCTTCATGCCTGACCTTAATCGCTGGCGATTCAAGTAGAAAGGGAAACATGAACAAGGAAAGAATGCTTAAAGCGATACAACATGGGAGTTCAGGATTAGATGTAGTCCATGGACAACTGAAGAACATGATGCTACAAGCGGAAGATGACAATTTCGCTATCGGCAAAATGAAAGACTGGAAACGCGCTCTCGGTCATGAGATATCAAGTAGAAGGGCTTGGTTAGAGGGATATCGTGAGGCTCTCGCCAATGTTTATAGACTGACCTATGAAGTATCATTCTTAGAGCGCGATGTTGAAACAGAAAGGAGTGAAGATAATGGGAATACCATGCCAAAATAGTTCTTGTATCTGTACCCACACAGACGGATGCGAGGCTGGCTGGATTTTTCAAGACTATTGGGTGGATAGCAGATACAAAGTCGTTGATGAATTTGCTATGATAGAGGGCAAGAGAAAGTATGAAGGCGTGATTCCATGCCGGAATTGCGACCCCGAGCGATGGGAAATCTGGAAAACATCCCGTAACAGCAGGGAATACCACGAGCGACTGATGGCTCGTAGCACCCATAACCGAACAAAAGCCTACGAAAACGAGGAAAAGTCTAAGACTAGAACTCTGTAAAAGGAGGGCGTATGAATAGGAAAAAGGGCTCTAACGCCTCTATAAACCGAAAGAAAATAAGAACGCTGAAACTTTACCTTGTCCTTTATTTGACAGGGCTAATGACCCTTCTCGTTCCGCATCAACCCACCCATAGTCCAGCCCTAACCCGAACTATGGAAGAAAGACTGGTTGAACCTAAAGAATATGCTTACAAGACTGCGTATTCTGTATATGGTTGGGGCAAGTCCGAGCAGAAATGCCTCGGTATCTTGTGGGGTAAAGAGTCGGCTTGGAACTATAAAGCCAAATCGCCGACACATGACTATGGCATACCACAACGCCACATGCGTCAGAACACTAAAACTCAAATAGCAGACTTTATGGAAAGTCCAGTTACTCAGATAAACTGGGGGCTGAACTACATCAAAGTTCGCTATGGTTCTCCTTGTCGGGCTTGGAGTTTCTGGGAGGAAAATAGGTGGTATTGAAAGACGCATTTTTCGTTAAAGGGCGACCAGTCCCCCAAGGTTCTTTGAAGTTTATTCATGGTCGCCCAATTCATGTCCGGGCAACTGATTTGGCTGTTTGGCGAGCAGATATTGCACGCAACGCAGAACTTTTCGGTTTCAAACCCGTAGCAAATGCAGTCAAAGTAGAGATGGACTTTGTTATGTTGAAACCAAAGTCCGCCAAAAGAAGATTCCCTTCAGTAAAACCTGACCTTGATAAACTTGTCAGGGCAGTATTAGATGGACTGACGGGAGTGGCATACGAAGATGATTCTCAGGTTATTCTCATACAGGCAAGCAAAACCTATGGAGAAAATCAGGGAGTCTGGATAAAGATAGAGCAAATACTTGAGTAAGACAGATTTCTTAGAACTACGCGAAGTAGTCAAGTCGCGCAGTAGTGGATACTGCGAAAAATGCGGTAAGCCATTGGGCGAATCGTGGGCGTTACATCATAGGAAGTTACGCTCTCGCGGTGGGGAAGATTCTCTTACTAACTTTGTTGCTCTCCATCACGAATGCCACAATTTAGGCAACGGAAGTGTTCACAGTAACCCTAAGTTAGCCGAGCAACTAGGACTGATGGTGCCATCTTGGCAAGACCCCAAAGACGCGCCATTGACTTTACCTAGTGGTGATATTGTATTACTCAACGATGACGGAAGTTATCGCTATTTAGAAAGGAAGGAAAATGGCTGGTGAACCAACCATAACAGTAGTAGGAAATCTTGGTTCTGATGCGGAGTTTAGAAAGACGCCAAAGGGAGTTCCTGTAACTTCTTTCAACCTCGCCAATACACCAAGAAAGAATATCAACGGAGAATGGGTTGACCAAGAAACAACTTGGTATCGTGTTTTCGTATGGAACGCAGATGCCGCAGGGACAGCACATACTCTCAAGAAAGGTGATAAAGTATTTGTTCAGGGTAGATTTCAAATCAGTAGTTTCAAGACAAAAGACGGAGAAGAACGCAAGTCTCTTGAAATAAATGCTGATACTGTTGGAGTCGTGCCAAAGTACGCGCCTGAACCGCAGGTTGCGACAACAAAAGAAAATGAAGCAGACCAGAGTGAATATCCTTGGTAAATTATTAGGTCGTAAACCTAAACTCCGTAAAGTTCAATGTTGCCACTGCGGAAGATGGTATGAAACTTCGGATAAAAACATTAGAGCCATGAACTACTGCTCTAATTGTATTGACTAGATGTGGGTCAGGAGAGTGGCAGTTCGTCTCCCTTCCGTCCGACTGCTTGACCCGACAAGAGAGACCGCAGGGGAAGTAGGTCCGCTCTTGTAGCACTCTCGCTTGTGGGAGCCTGTCGCTGTTGTTCTTACCCTTCCAACACGATAGGCTCTCACTCTAAAGAAGGAGTGATAGACATGGGAAACATGGAAGTAATCAATACAGACATAGATAGTCTGTTGCCTTTTCCGAATAATCCGAGAAGGGGAAATGTAAACAAACTGAAAGAATCGTTAGAAACAAACGGACAATATAAACCTATTGTGATTCAGGCTTCGACTCGCTACATACTTGCCGGTAATCATCTTTGGCAAGCCGCAAAAGAACTAGGTTGGCAGACGATAAATATCGTGGAAGTTGATGTGAATAATAATCAAGCCAAGAAAATTGTTGCTACAGATAACCGCCTTGGCGAGTTGGGAACTTATGACGAACAAGAACTTCTAGACTTGCTTCAAGATATAAGTTTAGAAGGAACGGGATATGACACCGCAGACATTGACGACCTGTTGGCTTTACTTGAAGAACAAGAAATCAGACCAGCATTTGAGGCAGAGGCAGTTATGGTGGATGGAGTGGGCGGTGGTGCTCAACTCTCTCAAGAGAATGTCCAACGAAGACCGACTTTATCAGACCGCGCCGCACATTACGCAGAACGAACAGTCCGACTCTTGATGTGTGAGTATCCTAATAATCACTATATTTGGATTCAAGATAGACTTAGCGAATTACGCATCAAGTATAATGTGGATAGTAATGGAGAAGCCATTATGAGAGCAGTTGCGGAGGCAACTGGAACCGAGGCGCCAAATGATTGATAATCTTGAAGTAATCAAAGTTGAGAGGAAATTTTCACGCGAAAAAATCAAAGAGCGTAAGGGTGATGATGTACCAGAGTTAGAAGCCAACATAACTGGGGCAGGTATTTATGTTGATGCTGAAACTAATGAGCCGTTTCTTGTTTATATGCCCCTGCCCGAGCAGGTCGTTCCAGAGTTAAGGAAAGCCGTTCGCAGTATCAAGTATTCTTCTTCAGGCGTCACAAGACAGTCCACTGGTGTAGAGAATCACTCAAGAACTTTCGGTATGGCTCCGCGTAAGCCATTTCAAACAAGAGAAGCGTGCCGACCTACTGCTTTGGCACATGAGCAACCCGAAGAACATGATGTCTTAGTAAGAACCGCAGATGTATTAGCAGATGTGATTAAAAGTATCGCACCTGATGTGTATAACAAAGATGTAGAAGCAACTTCTGAGGTAGCAGAAGAATGGCGTATTAGTGAACGCAGTCTTTGGACAAGCGGGGTAATTAACAAGACTTCGACTCTGCCCTACCATTTTGACGGCAATAACTTTGATATGTGGTCAGCGATGCCTGTTATTAGACGCGGAACTCGCGGAGGTTATTTAAGTATGCCTGAGTATGATGCGGTTATTGAATGCCGAGATGGTTGGGTTCTTTTCTTTCCGGGCTATAGATATCTACATGGTGTTACCCCAATAGCACATGTTCAAAAAGATTCGTACCGCTATACAGTTGTGTATTACTGTTTGCGTGGAATGAAAGACTGTTTCTCTTTTGCCGTAGAACAGAAGGAAGCGAGAAAGCGAAGGACCAAACGCGAAGAAGGTTTGGCTTCCGCGTTGAAGGGCGAGTCTTCGTTCAAGATAGGTTGAAGTTTCAAGTAGTTGTTCCTTCCTATCAAAGAGCAGAAATCTGCCGAGACCAAACTCTTGCGACTTTAGAGCGCCTAAAGGTTGATAAAGATAAAATTCATATATTCGTAGCAAACGAAGAACAAGAAGAACTCTATCGGTCTGTCATTGGCGATTACAACATTATTGTTGGCGTTCGCGGTATTTCTAGCCAACGCAAGTTCTACCATAGTTGGTTTCCTGCAAATGAAAGACTTATCAGCATAGATGACGACATGGCAGAACTTCTAGAATTAGAAAATAATCAACTGATACCAACGCGGTACCAACTCGGTGAAATAGCAGAAATAGGCTTTGGTCAAGCAGAGTTAGAGGCAGCAAGACTTTGGGGCATAAATCCGACCATGAACCACTTTTTCCTCAAGAATCACATTTCAGTAGGGCTTCGCTACATCTGCGCTAACTTCATGGGCTCTTATGCCGGAGACTGGATATTCACAGACCCCAAGAGAAGAATGACCAACACAGGAGAAGACCACCACAGCACTCTGCGTGGCTTCGTGCGATATGGCGCAGTTGTTCGACTTGAGTTTCTTTGCCCAAAGACTAAATACTTCGCCAAAGGTGGCATAGATGCTTGCGTAACTGAAGATGGGCAGACAAGAGCGCAACGACACGCGGAAGAATTGAATTGGGTTCAGTCACAATTCCCCGATATATCGTCTATTCAAATAAAAGCAGGTGGAGTTGTAAATCTGCGACTGAAACCTATAACCTTTGCTAAGATACCGAGGTAATGATGAATTTACAGACGCGTGAAGGCACTACGGACATGATGACCGTAAAAGCCATAGGTCAATACAAGGCATGCCCAATACCAGTCGGCTCAACAGTATTAGACATAGGTGGTCATATTGGTACTTTCAGTATTTGGGCAATTGAACAGGGAGCAGGACGGGTCGTGGCTTATGAGCCAGAACCAGATAATTTCCGCATGTTATCCAAGAATACCTACACCTATGCGATAGATATTCACAACAAAGCCGTTACATCTAACGGCAGAGATGTGACTCTTAATGTTAAGACTTCAGGACATACCGGCGGACATAGTATTCTCTTTGACGGACCCACTAGAAACCACATCACAGTACCCAGCGAAAGATTTATAGATATAGTTAATCGTGTTCAGCCAGCAGTAGTAAAGATAGACTGCGAAGGAGCAGAATACGAATTTGACCTGCCTTACAGCCTTCCTGACTCAGTTCGTTTCGTGACAATGGAAATACACATAAATCGTAAAGACCTTAGAAACGAGAAAGCACCCGCCCTGATAGAAGGTTTCAAAGACTGGAAGGCTATTAAGGCACCACATCTCACACCGAAAGGTTGGCAAGCAGTAGCCGTATGGGGTAGGTAATGACCAAGAGTTCTGTAGCCAAGAAAGGGCGAAAGAGTAAGTTAGACGCAGACCGCCGAGATAAATTGCTCAAGGCTATTCGTGTTGGAAACGACAAGAAAGTAGCATGCGCTCTTGCCGGTATCTCTGAAACTACTCTTTATCGCTGGCTAGAATTATCTAAGAAGAGGGGCGCAAGAGCAGAGTTACGGGAATTTCGGGAGTCATTAGAGCGTGCTGAAGCAGAAGCAGAAGTTCTGAAAGTATCGCGTATAGCCCAAGCCGCAGATAACGGAAGATGGCAAGCAGCAGCATGGTGGCTGGAACGAAAATATCCAGAACGATGGGGTCAACAGACTAAGATAAGAGCAGAAGTATCGGGACCCAATGGTGAGCCAATAGCAATAAACATTGAAGAAGCCCGTAAAGCAGTTTTACAGATACTAACCGAAGGGGAGAGTGATGGGCTTATCTTTGAAGGAACAAGTCCAGCAATTACCGGAAGCGAAACGACAGGAATGGCTGACGAATCTGACACCGGCAATACTAACGGAACTTCGTAAATCTCCTTGGTGGTTTATTGGCAGACCAGAACAACAAGAACCCGAAGGCGACTGGTTCATTTGGCTTATTCTTTCCGGTCGTGGCTGGGGAAAGACAAGAACTGGAGCAGAATGGCTTGCTCGTAAAGTCATTGATAACCCTAAGACGAGAGATAATGTAGCAACACAGTGGGCTATTTTCGCGCCCACTTTCAAAGACGCAAAAAGTATCTGCGTAGAAGGACCAAGTGGTTTGCTGAAAGCACTTCAGCATAATGGATTACAGAACGAAGTGGATTTCATCTATAACAAATCTTCACATAAGATAGATTTTGCCAGTGGCGCAAGAATCCATACCTTCGGTGCTGATTCTCCAGATTCTGGTCGTGGTCTAAACCTTTCAGGTGCTTGGTTAGACGAGATAGCATCTTGGCAGTATCCGTATGAATCGTGGACAGAAGGCTTGGCTCCAGCCCTGCGTATTGGCGAGCGCCCAAGAGTTGTTGTCACGACTACGCCAAAGCCCCTTCGTCTGATACGGGAGTGGGTCAGCCGAACCGATGGCTCTATTCACTTAACAAGAGGAAGCACATTTGATAATGCTAAGAACCTTTCAGGTAACGCGTTAAAGGAACTTAGAAGCCGATATGAAGGCACAAGAACGGGTAGGCAGGAACTTTACGGGGAAATCTTGGAACAGGCTGAGGGAGCCCTCTGGACGCGAAATTGGATAGAAGACGCACGGATAAGTAAAGATGAGATACCTAGATTCACAAGGGTTATAGTAGGTATAGACCCTGCGGTAACAAATAGTGAAACTTCTGATGAAACAGGAATTATCACTTGCGCTCTTGGGGTAGATAAAGAGTTCTATGTCTTGGCAGACGATACCTTGCGAGCAACACCTAACGAATGGGGAAAGAGAGCATTACAGGCATACACCCGTTGGGGCGCGGACAGAATAGTTGCTGAGGTAAATAATGGTGGCGATATGGTTGCCATGGTTATTCATCAAATTGATAGAGGCGCAGCAGTCAAGAAAGTTCATGCGACACGAAATAAATCAACACGCGCAGAACCGATATCGGCTTTGTATGAACAAGGTAAGGTTCACCATGTCGGTGGCTTTCCGCAACTAGAAGACCAAATGGTTCTTTGGACACCAGATAGCAGAAAATCACCAGACCGATTAGATGCTCTTGTATGGGCGCTAACCGAGTTAAGTGGTAATTATCAGAACCTTGTAGGAACTGTGCCATTATCCTTAAAGCAGATGAACGACTGGTCTATCCCTAATATGTAGGAGATACATGAAGCCCGAAGATTTGATACGACTTGCTATTGACCTTGTGAATAACGACCGACAGAAAGATTATGACCACCCTCTAGATAACTTCACAAGGATAGCGAAGATTTGGTCTGCGATTCTAGGAGTTGATGTCCTGCCCGAGCAGGTTGCGCTCTGTATGGTGGGCGTCAAAATAGCCAGAGAAGCACACGCACCTAAATCAGATAATATCGTTGATGGTGTAGGGTATTTCTTAACTTTGGCTAAAGTCATAGAGGAGAGAAAAAATCGTGATATCTGAAATTTCCTATCTGCTGTATGGTGTATTTACTGGCGGTTTAGTTATGTATATCTGGTTGAAATTTGATGGGAGAAATAAATGAAAGTCTTTTACGGTTCATGGGATTCTTGGGGTATTGAGGTTTCGTACTGCCATTATGATAGGAGCATAAGTATTTGTGTTCTCCATTGGTATGTTGGTATTTGCTTCTATAAATTATGGCCGAAATAAAGTGTCGGCACATCTACGAAAGTATTACGAAAGAAGAACTTTGCCCTCTGTGTGGACAATGTGCGCACACAATAAATTGGGAGGAACAACATGAACTTCAAAGAAAATGGAAACAAGATAACCCAAACGCAAACTACGGAGGATGGTGGTCTATCTAATTTCAACGGAACTTGGTTATGTTTCCTTTGCGCCCCTCAGGGCACAAGATTCCTGATACCCAAAGATAGTGATTACGGCAAAGAATCAGATAATCATTATTTGAAGCATCACTACAAGGGCGATGGAGCAACCTCTCACATAATGCGAGAGTACAAGAAGATACTTTAGTCGGCTATCAGGCTGCGTATTTTCCGTATCTTAGTATAAGCATCGCCACCAGCATCAAGTATTGCTACCAACTCTTTCTCGTATTCTCTGCGAACTCCGTGATAGAAGTTGGTAGCAATAGCCCATTCGGGCGGTATTTTCTTACCTAAATGGGAAGGCTCTGTCCAGAATCTAAGAAGGTTATGCCAGATAGCAAGAGTAGGCAGGTATCGTTCAGGGATTTCTGTATTGTTTAGTTTCATCTGTGCCGTCCATTTTCAATTCTTCAACATTACCCCATTCGGTCAAGTCAAAGTCAATAGCCCAATTTTCTTCTCTTGTGCCATGCCACCATGTCCAGAAAGATAAAGACATAGCAAGTATGCTGATAATCAGAGCGATAATTTCAATGCGAAGCAAGTTTGGTCTCCTTTTTTTCGTCACGCTCTCTCTGTAATTCAGAGAAAGTTCGGCGTTTCATTTTCTTATTGAAATGCTTGATATTGTTCGCCGGTATCCCTATCTTATTGGTTGGCAGGGTAATTGCGAGTAGGTCAGAAGCCTCTTGATTCATGTATCCTGCGTCAAGAATCGCCGCGTCATCAGGGAAAACATCAGCGTGGCGGTCTTTCTCCAGATTTACCAGATGGTCTTCCTTGCCGCCAAGTGAATAGAGATAACGGAAGTTCGATGGACAATTCGGCTCAACCAACTTCTTGAACCGCGAAACCTCTTTTGTGTAGCAGTAAAAGTTGACTTCAGGTGTTTTCACAGCAATATCAAGCCAAGCCAAAAGATAATCATCTGAGAAGAAATCACCCGAATCGTGTATTCTCACATGGCGACCTTTCATCTTGGGGTGCTGAACTTCTTCTAGCATTTGCCCTTTCCAGTTATCAAGGTCTTTCAAAACATACTCAAGGTTCCAGATATGGCGTGATTTGACATTAGAGAAGTTGTAAGTGCCGTTCCGGGCATAACAATAAGAAGCACAAGCACCTGCTTGCGGACAAACATTGAAGTTCGTGCCGTCAGTGAGTTTCACAGCAAAGGCAGGAAGCGACCAGTTGTAGATACCGTCCGGGCGTAGTTCTGAGTTCTGCGTCAAGAGTTTCTTAGGCATGTCACGACCCTACAACCAAGAGTTGCCAAAAGCAAACATTACCCATATACACTTATGTCATGAACCGCGTCCGCATTCGAGAACTAGAGCGTTCTATTCGTATGGTGCGAGAAGTATTGATTTCAATGTCAAATGAAGAACTTGATGCAGTTACAACACTATTACAGAACGCTGGTTTTGCGGCGGCACTTGAAACTTACAGTAGAGAAGCCGAACGCCAGAGGAAAACAGAACCAGCGTTGGTTTGAATTGGAAAGAGAATATCCGCCATTTGACGGCTCTCAGTTGTGCGCACAGACTGACCCAGACCTTTGGTTCCCTACTTCAGAGAAACAGACAGGAAGACTCGCCAAGAGTCTTTGTCGTACTTGCCCTTGGTTGGCATCTTGCCTAGATTACGCACTAAGACATGAGGTAGTAGGCATTTGGGGAGCAAGAACCGAGCGAGAGAGAATTGATATGAGAAAGAAACTAAAGATTACCGCAGAGCCACTTTATTCAGATGCGTTATTCGCAACTTCGCTTCGGGGTAAAGCGAGCGGAAGCAGGTATAATGATGACACAAATGAGGTGACGAATGTCTGACTTTTCAGAAGGCATAGACGAAAGTGCGTTTAGCCCGATAGTTCAGTTAGCAACGGCGCTTCACGAGATGTTTAATGCTCTGATAAGCACTGGCTTTACGGAGAATCAGGCGCTCTACATTACGAGCAAAATGATTATCCGCGAAGATGACTTTGATGACATTACTGACGATACGGATAGGTAGAGGAAATGCCGAAAAGACCAGACCTTGCTGAAATAGGCACTACGGGTCTCCGCCGAACAGGTGGAACAGTATACGAAGAGTTCTTAGTCAGCCTTCGTGGTCGTCGTGGCGCAAAGGTTTATCGCGAGATGTCTGAGAACGACCCAGTCGTTGGCTCAATTCTTTACGCAATAGAAAAGATTATTCTTCGTCTTGACTGGACAATTACTCCAGCAAGCGACAAAGATGAAGATAGAGATTCGGCAGAGTTTATAGAGCAGTGCCTTTATGACATGAGCGATTCATGGGATAGCACTCTATCGTCAATACTTTCAATGCTTATTTATGGATATTCTTTCCATGAAATTGTCTATAAGATTCGTGGTGGCGCAGCAACAGACGACCCAACAAAACGCTCTAACTTTGATGATGGAAAAATCGGTTGGCGTAAATGGCCAGTTCGCGCACAGGAAACACATAACAACTGGATGTTTGACCAAGATGGCGGTATCCAAGGATTTGAGCAAGTAGACCCATACGGCGCTGGTATTCATAGAATCCCTATTGACAAGGCACTGCTATTTAGAACAACTACACACAAGAATAATCCAGAAGGCAAATCATTATTAAGAACTGCTTATCGCCCATGGTATTTTAAGAGACGCATTGAGGAAATGGAAGCGATAGGAATTGAAAGAGATTTAGCAGGACTACCTATTGCTTATCTGCCACCAGAGTATTTGAGTTCTCAAGCAACCGCAGACCAACAAGCGGTGCGCGACAGTATTGTAAGTATTGTTCAGAATGTTAAACGCAACGAGCAAGAGGGCATTGTATTTCCGTTAGTCTTTGATGATAGAGGCAATAAGATGTTCTCTATTGAATTGCTAAGTTCAGGTGGCTCACGCCAATTTGATACAGATAAGGTCATTTCCCGATATGACCAGCGTATTGCTATGTCGGTATTATCAGACTTTATTTTACTAGGACATGAACGCGTTGGCTCATTTGCTCTAGGCAGCAGTAAAATTGACTTATGGACAATGGCGGTTGAAGCCATCTGTAAATCTATTGCTGAAGTAATTAACTATCACGCTATCCCACGATTATTGAAACTTAATGGCATGAAGTTAGGAAGTACGCCATCGCTTACCTATTCAGATGTCAGCCATATTGACTTAAGTGAAATTTCTGAATATGTTGCTAAATTGGTTACTGCTGGTGTTATCAAGCCTGATGATGATATGGAAGAATACCTACGCGGTCTTGCTGGATTACCAATGGGCGAGCAAAAAGATAACGATTTATTCTCACCTGAAACAGAAGAACCAGAAGCCGACAGAGGGGACGAAGAGCCAGAAGCAGATACTTCTGAGCCAGATGAAAAAGAACCCTACGATGGCGATGACGACTAATAACGCAAAGCGTTACTAATCATGCCACTCGTTACTAATGCTGTAATTATTTCTAAGGCTCGTAAAAAGAACGACCCTACCCTGCGCTCAGTTAAAGCAGGATTAAACAAACAGGAAAAAGAAATCTACGATATTTACATTCGCGCTCTTGGTGGTATGGCGAAGGATATGGATAACACCAATGTCTTAAGAGCGATTCAAGCAGCAATAGAGGCAGGTAATCCTCTTGACGCTTCTGTAGCATTTCAGTGGCAAGATTTCATTACTTCGCTTAACCGAGTTGTGCCTAACTTAGCAAATCAAGTTGCTGCTTCTGCCAATATATCAGCAAAAGATTTACCTAAGCGTATTAGCATAGAATCTAATTTTACTGCTGCTGACCCTAGAGCAGTTGCTTGGGCGCAACAGAGAGCAGGAGCAAGAATTGCTGGTATCACCGCAGAGTCACAGAAAGCAGTAGCAGAAGCAATAGCAAGTGGCTTGAAGACTGCTCTAACTCGCGGAGAAGTAGTTGAAAGATTACGCAAAATCGTGGGTCTTGATGCTCGTCAAGCAAGAGCGCTAGGCAACTTCTATGAAAAGAACTTAGAGCAGTTATTAGAAGAAGGTTATACCTACGAAGAAGCAGTAGCGGAAGTTA
>Ga0172372_10009609_pt1 | contig 12550 bp, 6 predicted proteins | sample LakKiv5m_2_FD_114544 | JGI IMG/M metagenome (GOLD analysis project Ga0172372, IMG submission 114544) | Freshwater microbial communities from Kabuno Bay, South-Kivu, Congo - kab_092012_9.5m | ecosystem: Environmental > Aquatic > Freshwater > Lake | place: Democratic Republic of the Congo...
GCCGCTTGGCTTCCGCCACCCCCACAAACCCCACCGGCATGCCGATCAGCAACGTGGGGGCCACCCCACCGTCCGCCACCCTCTCCAGCAGCCGCTCCAGGGCGGTGGGGGCGCTGCCGATCAGCACCAGCGGCGCCGGACCGGTTGCCGTCAGTGCGCTCCAGGCGGGGTCGACAGCGGCGGCGCTGCGCGTACCGCCAGCGGGGGCGACGGCCGGGGCCCAGTCGAGCAGGCAGTGCACCGGATTGGCGAAGCTGCGCCGCGCCATCGAGGCCACCGCGGCGGCGGCCATGGCGGTGTCGGTGAGGATCGGGGCGCCGGCCTGCAGGGCCTCCAGCGCCAGCCCACAGGCGCCGGCCTCCGGCCGCCGCTCAGTGACCGCCGGCGCCGGCGCCGCAGCCAGCGCCGGCAGCCCGGCCGCAGGCCGCCGAGCGGCGGCCGCCGGCGCAAACACCAGATCCAGCGCGATCGAAACATCACCACTGCTGTGGATGCAGCGCTCGAGCACCTCCCGCTCCGGCGGCGCCAGCCTCTGCAGCTGGGCGGCCATGGCGGCATCGGCCGCAGCCCGCTCGGCCAGCAACGCCCGGATCCGGCGCAGGCTCTCCGCAAAGATCGGATGGTCCTGCATCGGGCCCCTCGACAGCCTCGATTCTGCCCTGGCCAAGGCTGATTCAGGCTCAGCGCCAGGGCTGTGGCCGAAGCGCAGGGGGCAACCCGCTGCTTGCCGCGCCTGGGATGCTGAGGCCCAGGCATGATGCCGGCGTGGCGGACAACGGGCGCAACCGGCACTTGCAAGCGGCCCTGCTGCCCCGGCCTGATCGTGCCCCCTGCAGGGGCATTGCCGCAGCCTGCTGCCGTGCATCCCAGCGCCAGCCCCCCTGCAGCAGCGCGGCCGGAACCGGCGGCAGCAGCGGGCCCCGGGCTTGAAGCAACATGGCGGCAGCGCAGCCGGGCCCACCCCCAGCAACCGCCACGGCGCCCCTCTCCCGGCTGCTCCCCTGCCAAGGCGCCACGGTCCACAAAGCCATCGCCCACAGAGGCACCGTCCAAGCGCCACGGCCCCCAGCGCCATCCGCCCCCAGCGCCATCTCCTCCCCAGCGCCACCCTCCCCAGCGCCCTGAACCATGCCCATCCACCTGCTCTGGGGCGATGACGAGGCAGCCCGCCATCGGGCCGTGGAGGGGCTGGTGGAGAAGCTGGCCGATCCGCTCTGGGCCACGATCAATGTCAGCCGCCTCGATGGCAACGACGCAGCCCAGGCGGCCCAGGCCCTGGAGGAGGCCCGGACGCCTCCGTTCGGTGGCGGCGCCCGGGTGGTGGTGCTGCAGCGCAGTCCCTTCTGCCAGGCCTGCCCGGCCGAGCTGGCGGCCCAGCTGGAGGCGAGCCTGCCGCTGATCGCCGCCGACTGCCACCTGCTGCTGTGCAGCCCCGGCAAGCCCGATGCCCGCCTGCGCACCACCAAGGCCCTGCGTCAGCAGGCCGAGGAGCAGAGCTTCGTGCTGCCGGCCCTGTGGGATGGCGACGGCCTGCTGGCCCTGGTGCGACGCACGGCGGCCGAGCTGGGGCTGAACCTGGCGGAGGATGCCGCCGAGGCCCTGGCCGACGCGATCGGCAGCGACAGCACCCGTCTGGCCAGTGAACTGGAGAAACTGGCCCTCTACCGCCAGGGCGTGATCGATCGGGAGGCGGTGCTGGCCCTGGTGGGGGGGCGCAGCACCAGCGGCCTGGCGGTGGGTGATGCCCTGCTGGCGGGCCGGCCGGCGGAGGCGATCGCCCTGGTGGATGCCCTGCTGGAGGCCCATGAACCGCCCCTGCGGCTGGTGGCCGCCCTGAGCAACCAGGTGCGCGGTTGGCTGTGGGTGGCGCTGCTTGAAAGCCGCGGTGAAGCCGATGTGGCGGTGATCGCCAAGGCCGCCGGCCTCGGCAATCCCAAGCGGGTGTACGTGATGCGCAAGCAGATCCGCGGTCGTTCGCCGGCGCAGCTGCTGGAACTGCTCAGCCGGGTGCTGGAGGTGGAGATGGCCCTCAAGCGCGGCAGCGAGCCGGGCGAGGCCTTCCGCGATGGCCTGCTGCTGGCGGCGGCGCGGCACCGATAATTCAGCCTGCGAGAGCCCATGGCGGCATCCGGAAATGGCCCTGCTGGTTCAGAAGTTCGGGGGCACCTCCGTTGCCGATGTGGAGCGGATTCAGGCGGTGGCCCGACGCATCGCCCACAGCCGCGACCAGGGCCATGAGCTGGTGATCGTGGTCTCGGCGATGGGCCACACCACCGATGAGCTCACCAGCCTGGCGCGGGCGATCAGCAGCGATCCGCCCCGGCGCGAGATGGACATGCTGCTGGCCACCGGCGAGCAGGTGTCGATCGCCCTGCTGTCGATGGCCCTGCACAGCCTGGGGGTGCCGGCGGTGTCGATGACCGGCACCCAGGCCGGCATCCTGACCGAATCCCATCACGGCCGCGCCCGCATCCTCGATGTGCGCACCGAACGGCTGCGGCGCCTGCTGAGCGATGGACAGGTGGTGGTGGTGGCCGGCTTCCAGGGCACCAGCAACGGCACCGCCGGCACCCCGGAGATCACCACCCTGGGGCGGGGCGGCTCCGACACCTCGGCGGTGGCCCTGGCGGCGGCGCTGGCGGCGGAGGCCTGCGAGATCTACACCGATGTGCCCGGTGTGCTCAGCACCGATCCCCGCAAGGTCAGTGATGCCCAGCTGATGCCGACGGTGAGTTGCGACGAGATGCTGGAACTGGCCAGCCTCGGCGCGGCGGTGCTGCATCCACGGGCGGTGGAGATCGCCCGCAACTACGGCGTGCCGCTGGTGGTGCGCTCGAGCTGGAGTGAGCATCCCGGCACCCGCCTCACCAGCGGCGCTCGCCGCCCGATCGGCAGCGAGGGGCTGGAGCTGGGCAAACCGGTGGATGGGGCCGAACTCGAGCAGGGGCAGACGGTGCTGGCCCTCTCCCATGTGCCCGATCGTCCCGGGGTGGCGGCCCTGCTGTTCGAATCCCTGGGGGCAGAGGGGCTGAATGTGGATCTGATCGTGCAGTCCACCCAGGAGGGCAGCAGCAATGACATCGCCTTCACCATCGCCGACGGCGAAGGGGAGCGGGCCCAGCGGGTGTGCGAGCGGGTGCTGGCGGATCTGGGGGCCGGCGACGAGGCCCGGATCGACTGCGAGGCCGGCATGGCCAAGCTGAGCATCGCCGGCGCCGGCATCCTGGGGCGGCCCGGGGTAGCCTCCAGGCTGTTCGATGCCCTGTCGCGGCTGGGCATCAACCTGCGGCTGATCGCCACCAGCGAGGTGAAGGTGAGCTGCCTGGTGGAGGGATCGCGGGCGACGATGGCCCTGCGGGCGGCCGCCGCCGCCTTTGAGCTCGGCGACAACCAGCTGCGCAACGGAGCCCTGAGCTGCGATCGCGATGATCCGGCGGTGCGGGGCGTGGCCCTCGACCGGGATCAGGCCCAGGTGGTGGTGCGCCGCGTGCCGGACCGGCCGGGGGCCGCGGCGGCGATCTGCAGGGCCCTGGCCGATGCGGGCCTCAGCCCCCAGGCGATCGTGCAGTCGGAGCGCACCCATGGCGAGGGCGATCGACGCAGCCGCGACATGACGTTCACCCTGCGCCGCGATGACCAGCGGGCGGCCGAGCAGGCGCTGCGGCCGCTGCTGAGCCACTGGAGCGGCTCGCAGTGCGAGCTGGGCCCCGGGATCGCCGTGGTGAGCGCGGTGGGGGCGGGCATGGCCTGCACCGCCGGCACGGCGGCGCGCATGTTCCGCAGCCTGGCCCGGGAGGGGATCAACATCGAGCTGATCGCCACCAGCGAGATCCGCACCAGCTGTGTGGTCGCCGAGGAACAGGGGGTGAGGGCCCTGCAGCTGGTGCATGCCGCCTTCGGGCTGGGGGGGGAGCGCAGGCATCGGGCCGAGGGAAGCGAGGCGCCGGTCTGAGCCGGGGCCATGGGGGCGGGATCGCCTCAGCTGTCGTTGTCGCCGCGCAGCTTGGCCTCCAGGCTGCGGGCCGCCGCCAGCCAGGAGTGATCCCACGCCCCCGGACTGGCGTGGGTCAGCAGCAGCGGCCAGGTGCCCAGCCGCAGGCCCCGGGCGCGGGCTGTGTAACAGAAATCAGTGTCGTAGCAATGGAATTGAAAGCGCGGATCAAAGCGAACATTTTTGTGGCGCAGGCGCTGCAGATCCGCCGCCAGAAACACGCCATCCAGGAGGTCGCACTGCAGCGGATATTCGCCGTAGATGGAAGGCCGCAGGCAGGCTGGATCAAAGTGATTGATGCTGCCTGAGCGCCGCACCTGAGTGCTCAGAGATGCCGCCCCATCGGCACCGATCTCGTAGGACCAGGAGGGCTGGCCATAGGGTACATCGCAGGCGCCAACTGCACCGACCACATCCCAGAAGCAGAGGGCCTGGGACAGGGTGAAGCCCAGATTCCAATCGTGGATATAAACATCATCATGGACAAAAACAACCAGAGCATCCCCTTCAATCGCATCAATAGCCTGGTTGTAGAACGCCGCCAGGCCGGTTGCATCGGGGCCCTTGTTGTTGAGGAGAAGATAGGCTTCCGGCCGCAGGCTTTCCGGGAACTGCCGCAGAGAACGACCCAGCAGAGTCGCCTGCTCAAACCATTGCGGTTCGCAGCGGCTGGCGCAGACCAATACGACGCGCGGCAGCGACCAGGACATCAGCCCTTGCCCACCAGTTTCTGCCGCAATCCCTTGATGCGATCACGCAGATTGGCCGCTTCCTCGAATTCCAGATTCCTGGCCGCGAGCTTCATCTTCTCCTCCAGCTGCTGAATCAGCTCCGGCAGTGAATCGAGCGGCACCTCATTGCGCTCCGCCTGCTCCGTCACCCGCTCGAGCTGATCCTCATTGAGGCGACGGGAGATTTCCAGGAAGGACAGGATCGCATTGCCCGAACGCTTGCCGGCCGGCATCGGCGTGATGCCATGCCGCTCGTTGTAGGACTGCTGAATGGCGCGGCGGCGCTCGGTTTCGCCGATCGCCCGGGCCATGCTGTCGGTGAGGTTGTCGGCATAGAGCAGGGCGACCCCGTCCACGTGGCGCGCCGCCCGACCGATCGTCTGGATCAGGGAGCGCTCGGCCCGCAGAAAGCCCTCCTTGTCGGCATCGAGAATCGCCACCAGGGATACCTCCGGCAGGTCGAGCCCCTCGCGCAGCAGGTTGACCCCCACCAATACATCATAGTCGCCATTGCGCAGATCCTGAATGATCTCGATGCGCTCGATCGAATGGATTTCGGAATGCAGATAGCGCACACGCACGCCATGCTCAGCCAGGTAATCGGTGAGATCCTCGGCCATCCGTTTGGTGAGTGTCGTCACCAGCACCCGCTCCTTCCTGTCGGCCCGCTTGCGGATCTCGCCCAGCAGATCATCCACCTGCCCGGCGATGGGTCGCACCTCCACGATCGGATCGAGCACCCCGGTGGGACGGATCACCTGCTCCACCACCGCCGCCTCACTGCGCTGCAGCTCCCAGGCGCCGGGGGTGGCACTCACGAAGATCGTCTGGCGGGCCTTCTGCCAGAACTCCTCCGCCTTGAGCGGTCGGTTGTCGGCGGCGCTGGGCAGGCGGAAGCCATGCTCGATCAGCACCTGCTTGCGACTCTGATCGCCGTTGTACATCGCCTGCAGCTGGCTGCAGGTGACATGGCTTTCATCCACCACCAGCAGCCAATCGTCGGGGAAGTAATCAATCAGGCATTCCGGCGGCGTACCGGCGGCGCGTCCGGCCAGATGGCGAGCGTAGTTCTCCACCCCATTGCAATAGCCCACCTGCTCCAGCATCTCGAGGTCGTAGGTGGTGCGCTGCTCCAGCCGCTGCGCCTCCAGCAGCCGGCCTTGGTCGTGGAGTACCGCCAGCCGCTCGCCCAGCTCCTGGCGGATCGCCTCCACCGCCGCCTCCAGCCGCTCTCGGGGGGTGACGAAGTGCTTGGCGGGGTAGATATTGATCGCCTCCAGGCTCTGGAGAATCTCGCCGCTGGTGGGATCCACATAGCGGATCGCCTCCACCTCATCGCCAAACAACTCGATGCGCACCAGGCGATCCTCATAGGCGGGGCCGATCTCAAGCACATCACCGCGCAGACGGAAGCGACCGCGACCGATCTCCACGTCGTTGCGGGCGTACTGATTGTTGATCAGCTCCCGCAGGCATCCGCCCAGATCCAGGCACTCTCCCACCTGGAACTTCACCGCCGCTTTCAGGTATTCGCTGGGGATGCCAAGACCATAGATGCAGCTGATCGAAGCCACCACAATCACATCACGCCGCTCAAACAGGGAGCGGGTGGCGGAGTGGCGCAACATGTCGATCTCCTCGTTGATCGATGCCGTTTTGGCGATGTAGGTATCGGAACCGGGCACATAGGCCTCAGGCTGATAATAATCATAATAGGAAATGAAATATTCCACAGCGCTCTGTGGGAAGAACTCGCGCAGTTCATTGCACAGCTGGGCCGCCAGCGTCTTATTGTGGGCCAGCACCAGCGTCGGCCGCCTGGTGCGGGCGATCACATTGGCGATTGTGAAGGTCTTGCCGGTGCCGGTGGCTCCCAGCAGCGTCTGGTAGCGCTCACCGGCATCGATGCCGGCCACCAGGGCATGGATCGCTGCGGGCTGGTCGCCGCGGGGCAGGTAGGGGGCCTCGAGCTGAAAAGATGCCATCGCTCCATTGTCGGGGATATCGTCGCGTCCCAGCGCCCGGCGGCAGCCGCTGCGCCAGCCGGATCAACGCCACAGGCGCGCGCCGCAGCGCCGCCTGACGCCGCGGTCCTCGGGGCAGCGAAGCGACTCCTACAGCCTCAGCAGGCGCAGCACCGCAGCGGAGATGCCCGCATAGGCCACGGCGCCGAGCGCGGCGCTCACCAGGCCGTAGCGCAGGCGGAAACCCTGGATCAGCCAGACCGCCAGGGCGAACAGGACCACCGTGATCGCCCAGTTGAACAGCCACGACACCGGCGTCAGCAGGCCTCCGAGGCTGGAGATCGCCCAGGGCAGAGCCAGCAGGGCCTTGAGCGGCAGGGTCAACAGTGTGCCCAGCAGGCCGATCACCACCGCCGCCAGCAGACCGATCCCAAAGTTTTCGACCTCCACACCCAGCGGCAGCTGGGCCACCAGCAGCAGCACCAGGGCCCGGATCGGCCATTGCAGCAACCACCCCAGAGAACCCATCACCAAACCAGATCACTGCAGTCACCGTAGGCAGACAGGGCACAGGCCGCCGGGGCGGCCGACAGCCGTGGGCAGGGGCCGCCCCGGCGGCGGCAGCGGCAGGCCGCCCCGAGGGCGGTCCCTGAAGGCGGGCCTCAGGGCAGGCCTCCACGGCGGGCCGGCCCGATCCAGCCCGACAGGATCCGATCCAGCCCGCTACGGCCCCAGGGCCGCTTCAAAGTGCCGGTTTCGTCAGTCGTGCGCGACACGGGCAGCGGGAATGGAGCCTCGGCGCCCCAGGCGCTGCAAGCAGCGAGTTGTCCCCCTGCGCTTCGGCCGCAGCTCTCGCGCCGAGTTGGAATCAGCCCTGGGGCCGGCCCGATCCAGCCCGACAGGATCCGATCCAGCCCTGGCTGCGGCCCCACAGCGCCCGGACCGGAGCGGCCCGCGGAGCCATGGCGGATCGGCGCTGCGAATCCAGGCCCGCAGGCAGCCGCGGGCCACGGCAGATCCCGGCCGCAGCCCGGTGGAGAAGGGCCGCATACGATCGGGGCACCCCTCCCCCAGCCGGCGCCCGTTCGGCCGCGGCACCGTGACCCTATCCCCTGTCGACTTCGACACCCTGATCGATCGCAGCATCAGCAGACCAGCCCGCTATCTCGGCAACGAGCGCGGCGTGATCACCCGCGACTGGCCACAGGACTGGCAGCGGGTCGGCGTGCGCTGGTGCCTCACCTATCCCGAGGTCTATGAGGTGGGCGCCAGCAACAGTGGCCATATTATTCTCTATTCAATTCTCAATAGCATTCCGGCACAGCTCTGTGATCGCAGCTATCTGCCCGCACCAGATCTATGCCAGCGATTGCGCCATACCGGCAGCCCGCTGTTCGCGGTCGAAAGCCGCATGCCGCTGGCGGCCTTCGATATCCTCGGCTTCTCACTCAGTTATGAGCTGGGCGCCACCAATATCCTGGCGATGCTCGATCTGGCCGGCATCCCCCTGCGGGTGGCCGAGCGGGCCGATCTGCCGCTGGCCGATCCCGCTTCCGTGCCGCTGATCTTCGCCGGTGGCCCCACCGCCACCAGCAACCCGGAGCCCTTCGCCGCCTTCCTCGATTTCATCGCCCTCGGCGACGGCGAGGAGTTGCTGCCGGAGATCGGGCTGGTGGTGGCCGAGGGCCGCGCCGCCGGCCTGACGCGGCGGGATCTGCTGCGGGATCTGGCTCAGGTGCCAGGCGTCTACGTGCCCAGCCTGTATGGCCCCGGCGCCGATGGGGTGACGATCGAGCCGCTGCTGCCCGAGCTGCCGCGGCGCATCCTGCGGCGCACCGCCACACCGATGCCGCACTACGCCATGGGGCTGGTGCCCCACATCGAAACCGTGCATGACCGGCTGACCGTGGAGATCCGCCGCGGCTGCACCCGCGGCTGCCGCTTCTGCCAGCCCGGCATGCTCACCCGCCCCGCCCGCGATGTTGAACCGGAGGCGGTGATCGAGGCGGTGGAGGAGGGAATGCGACGCACCGGCTACAGCGATTTCTCGCTGCTTTCACTCAGCTGCTCCGATTATCTGGCCCTGCCGGCGGTGGGTGTGGAGCTGCGCAATCGCCTGGCGGAGCGCAATGTGACACTCACCTTGCCCAGCCAGCGAGTGGATCGCTTCGATGCCAACATCGCCCACATCCTGGGTGGCGCCCGTCGCGCCGGCCTCACCTTCGCCCCCGAGGCCGGCAGCCAGCGTCTGCGCGACATCATCAACAAGGGACTCAGCGATGATGAACTGCTGCGTGGCATCCGCACCGCCATGCAAACCGGCCATCGCAAGATCAAGCTCTATTTCATGATCGGTCTACCGGGTGAAACCGACGCCGATGTGCTTGGCATCGCCGATACCTGCCGCTCGCTGCAGGAGCGCTGCCGCGATCTGGGTCGCCTGGAGCTCAATCTCACCATCAGCAACTTCACCCCCAAACCGCACACGCCCTTCCAGTGGCACAGCGTCAGCAGCGAGGAGTTCCGGCGCCGCCAGGAGCTGCTGCGCCGCGCCCTGCGGGCCTTGCGAGGCCTCAAGGTGAACTTCACCGATCCGCGCCTGTCGGCCGTGGAGGATTTCATCGGCCGCGGTGATCGCCGCCTGGCGGCGGTGATCGAGGCTGCCTGGCGGGCCGGCGCCGGCTTTGATGCCTGGTTCGAGTCGGTGGAGCGCACCCATGCCGCCTGGGCCGCTGCGATCGCCGCCGCCGGGCTGGCCGGGCGTTATCGCCAGCTGGAAATGGGCGGCTGGGGAGCCGCGGAAACCCTGAGCCCGGAGGTTCGGGCGGCCTTCTGCCGCCAGCCCCTGCCCTGGGATCACATCGACAGCGGCGTGGACAAGGGCTGGCTGGCGGCGGATCTGGAGCGGGCCCTGGCGGCCACCGTGGTGCCGGATTGCTCCTTCGAGGGCTGCAGCCACTGCGGCGTCTGCGGACCGGAGCTGGGTCACAACGTGGTGATTCCGGCGCCGCCGGTGCCGGAGCCCCTGCCGCCGCGCCCTCCCGACAGCCAGCGGCTCAGCCGGCTGCGCTTCGGCTTCGCCCGCACCGGATCGCTGGCCCTGATCAGCCATCTCGACAGTGTGCGGCTGCTGGAGCGGGCCCTGCGGCGCAGCGAGCTGCCGGTGAGCTTCACCGGTGGCTTCCATCCCCTGCCGCGGCTGCAGTTCGCCCTGCCCCTGCCGCTGGGGGTGGAGGGCCACGGCGAATGGTTCGATCTGGAGTTCTGCCTGCCGCTCACGGCGCTCGAGCCGGAGGCGATCCGCGAGCGGCTGCAGCGGCAGCTGCCGACCGAGTTGCGGCTGCTCTCGGTGCTGCCTGTGCCGCTGGCGGCCGTCAGCCTCTCCCAGGAGCTGCTGCAGGCCGATTGGAGCTTTGATCTGGTGCCGGCAGCGCCGGCGGCGGCGGAGACCTCCAGCCCGGCGGCCGGCGATCGCGGTGCGGGGCCCGTCCGCGGCAGCGGCGCAGCGGTTCTGCAGGCCTGGCCCGGCCGCGAGGCCTGGGATGAGGCGATCGCAGCCCTGCTGGCGGCGCCGGCGCTGCCCTGGCAGGACACCGACAAGAAGGGGCGGCCCCGCAGCCGCGACTGTCGCCCCGCCCTGCTGGCCCTGCGGCTGGATCCGCAGCCGCCGCCCCCGGCGGCGCAGCGCATCGGCATCGAGCTGGAAGCGGCCATCGATCCGGCCGGCCGCAGCCTGCGGCCGGAGCAGATTGCCGCCTGGCTGGCGCAACGGTTGGCGATCCCGCTGGAGCCGGCACGGGTGCGGCGACGGGCGTTGCTGCTGCGTCCGTGCTAACTTTCCGATCAGGCAGGTGGATCGAATCCCAGGCTTCCTCAAGGCCTCGGACGCCATCTCAGGAGAGCTTTCCCCCCTCGGAATGTCATCCGCGAAGGATGGGGTTCTCGATCGATACGCTCCCCCCGGCCGGGTTTTCCCGCCGATCGCCGCCCAGTCGCCTTGCCGCCAGGGTCTCATCCCGCAGACCTTCGCCGGCAGTCGCTTCTCTTCCATCCGGCTGTTGTTTGCTGCGCCCGGTAGAGCGCAGGATCCGCTGATCGCCAACCCGACAACTCCCGACCTCAGGGTCGGGGAACGGCGCCCTCTGATCCCCCGCTGATCGCTGGGGCGGGCCGGCCATATCTGTTCTTTCCCACTGTCGGCGTGCGGGTATCGCCCGACCTCCCCCTTCACCGGATCCGGAGGCCTGTCATGCCGACAGCCCACCTGCCACCATCCGCTGGCAGGGCTCACCGCGTCGAGCCAGCTTTTCCATGCCCCAGCAGATCGTGATCGCTGAGCAGCTGCGCATTGCAGCCGTGCTCAGCGACGAGCGCGTCGATGAGCTGGTGGTGGCCCAGGGCCGCTACCAGATCGGCGATGTTTACCTTGGTACCGTCGAGAATGTTCTCCCCGGGATCGATGCTGCTTTCGTCAATATCGGCGAGAGCGAGAAGAATGGCTTCATCCACATCACCGACCTCGGCCCCCTGCGGCTGAAACGAGGCGGTGCCGGCATCACTGAGCTGCTTGAGCCGCGTCAGAAGGTGCTGGTGCAGGTGATGAAGGAACCCACCGGCAGCAAGGGACCACGCCTGACCGGCAACCTCAGCCTTCCCGGCCGTTTCCTGGTGCTTCAGCCCCATGGCCAGGGGGTCAACATCTCCCGCCGCATCGAGGGCGAAAATGAGCGCAACCGGCTGCGCGCCCTGGGGGTGCTGATCAAACCTCCCGGCGCCGGACTGCTGATCCGCACCGAGGCGGAAGGGGTCAGCGAGGAACTGCTGATCGACGACCTCGAAGCGCTGCTGCGCCAGTGGGAGGCGATTCAGCAGGCGGCCGAGAGCGCCACGCCACCGGTGCTGCTCAACCGCGATGAAGACTTCATCCATCGGGTACTGCGCGATTTCTGCAGCCCTGAGCTGGTGCGGGTGGTGGTCGATTCAGCGGCGGCCGTCGAGCGGGTGCAGGCCTTCCTGGGGGCGGATGCCGCTTCCGTGCTGGTGGAGGCCCACTCCGAACCAGGCGAGATTCTTGATCAGTATCGGATCAATGCCGCGATCCGCGATGCACTCAAGCCCAGGGTGGAGTTGCCCTCGGGTGGCTACATCATCATCGAGCCCACTGAGGCGCTCACGGTGATCGATGTCAATTCCGGTTCGTTCACCCGCTCGGCCAATGCCCGCGAAACCGTGCTGTGGACGAACTGCGAGGCGGCGGTGGAGATCGCCCGTCAGCTGCGTCTGCGCAATATCGGTGGGGTGGTGATCGTCGATTTCATCGACATGGATTCCCGCCGCGATCAGCTGCAGCTGCTGGAGCACTTCACCCAGGCGGTCCGCGATGATTCCGCCCGCCCCCAGATCGCCCAGCTCACCGAGCTGGGTCTGGTGGAGCTGACCCGCAAACGCCAGGGCCAGAACCTCTACGAACTGTTCGGCCGCCCGTGCCCCAGCTGTGGTGGTCTCGGCCATGTGGCCGTTCTGCCGGGCCGCGACACGCTGCAGCCGCTCGCCACCGTCTCCGGCCTGGTGCGGGCGACGATCCCGCCGCGCAGCGATGCGGTTGCCGTGGTGGCCCCGCCTGCGGAGAGTGCCGGACGCCGCCGCCGGGGCGGACGCGGCAGCCGCGCCAGCGAGGCACGCGAGGCGGCTGTGGTCAGCGAGATCCAGCCGACCAGCCCGCTGGAACCGGTCCCGGCCGAGCGGCCCGAGCCGGCCAGCCGTCGGCCCGAGCTCGAATGGGTGGCCGTACCGATGCAGCCCGAGCAGGAACAGGTGTATGGCTGGATGGGCCTCAACCCGCTGCTGCTGCTGGATCCGGTGCC
>Ga0172372_10009612_pt1 | contig 12548 bp, 11 predicted proteins | sample LakKiv5m_2_FD_114544 | JGI IMG/M metagenome (GOLD analysis project Ga0172372, IMG submission 114544) | Freshwater microbial communities from Kabuno Bay, South-Kivu, Congo - kab_092012_9.5m | ecosystem: Environmental > Aquatic > Freshwater > Lake | place: Democratic Republic of the Congo...
AGGCAGTCGAGATGTAAATTCTCGTGCCTACTGCGCTAAGTTTAATTTTACTGGGACAGATCAACAGAAGAAGGTTGGGGTTCTTTCAGGCGGAGAGAGGAACAGGGTCCACTTAGCCAAGCTCCTTAAGGGCGGTGCTAACGTTCTGCTCCTTGACGAGCCCACTAACGATCTTGACGTTAATACCCTGAGAGCGCTGGAAGATGCACTAGTTGAATTTGCCGGCTGCGTATTAGTCATCAGCCACGATAGATGGTTCCTAAACAGAATAGCGACCCACATCATGGCATTTGAGGGCGATAGCAGTGTGGTCCTGATAGAAGGAAACTTCCAGGAATATGAGGAAGATAAGAAGAAGAGACTGGGCGAAGCCGCCGTTCAGCCTACAAGGGTGAAGTTTAGAAAATTGACCCACTAAAAAGTAGGGATAACTTTATTACTTATCGAAGTTATCCCGCAGCCTTTCCTCTATTCCTTGAACGGTAGCTGCTATCCCCTTAGTCGCTTTATCTATCGCCTCAAGGGCTTCTACTGTTATCGGGGAGACCTCTTTCCCTGTCTTGGCGACGTAAATCATCGCCACAATCTCTTGAAGGGGATTATTAATGTCGTTTCTGATATCTGCACCCACCTTCTTGGCGATATCAACCGTTGGTCGGTTAATTCTGGGAAGGGACTCGGGCTGTGGCTTTGGTTTAAAATAGCTTGAGGCCTCATGAGTTCGACCGAATCTATTTATTATTCTTAATTGATCAGGCTCTGGACTTCCTACTATTACAAGGTCAGGAGAGGGATTTAAAAGCTCGCAAACCGGGATAAGCTTCTCTACGCCACCATCTGGCAACATCGGACTTGATACTACGACATCAATCCGTCTTTTTTTAAGTAACCAGCCGGCCACCTCCACACCTGGAGCGTACATGATTGAGCAAAGCGGCATCTTTAAAGTTATCGCTAATGTAATCTCCTTAGCCATGGCAGCCGAGGAGTTAATCACTAAAACATTGTAATCGGTTGGGGTAGGTTTCGGGGCAGCCTTGTCAGCATCGTTTTCTTTTTTTGAGTTAAGCACAAGGAATCGCCTTTTGATTGAGTTTCTTAAACTCAGATCCGACTGAACCTTATTAGCTAAAGAAATCTGCGCCATCCTATCTATAAAGATGCGGCAGAGGTCTTTTTTGGTGCGTTAGCAGAGCTAAATTATCAATTTTGACCGGCAGTTGTGGATATATTTAGATTGGCCACCCCGGATTTTTTTAAGGCATCTATCACAGAAACTACTTGCTGAAATGGACAATCTTTGTCTACGGCGATGCTCACCTGATGATTTTTATTGGCACTTACAAGCACTTTTATAGTCTCAGACAATGAGGCTATCTCTGCTGCAGCACCATCCAGATATACCGCGCCATCTTTTGTAACGGTGATAACGGACTTTTTAACTTCGGCAGTTGATGGCGTACCTGAGGCTGCCGAGGGGAGCTTCACCTCTATCTGATTCTGAGAAATTAATGGTGTAGCCACTATGAAAATTATAAGCAGCACTAATATTACATCAGTAAATGGCGTAATATTTATCTCAGCTACCAGAGTATTTCTTTGACGAGCCCGGGCCATGCTCTACCTAGCTCCCTTCAGGATTGAAGCATCTGCAATACTTCTCAACTCCGAAGCAGAGAGCTCCATATCTGTAATAAAAAGACTAACTCGCTTAACGAAATAGTTATAAGCCATGACTGCTGGTATCGCGACTAAAAGCCCAGCGGCCGTGCAGACTAACGCCTCTGAGATTCCCCCAATAACAACGTTAATTCCGCCACTACCAACACTAGAGATATCTCTAAATGTTTTGATAATTCCCCAAACAGTGCCTAAAAGGCCCACATAAACTGCAGTTGAACCGATTGTTCCAACTATGGCGGTTCTCTCTTCTAAAGAATTGGTTTCTACTATTATCTCTCTCTCCATGGCGTCGGCTATCTGCTTTGCATCAAGCTTAGATGCCGTAAGACCAGCCACTACCACTGCTGAATACGGAGAGGGCGAATCCTTGCAAATGCCTATGGCGCCATCGACATCTCCACTCATCAAGTTCTGACGCACGGCTCTCATCAGCTCAATTCGGCTTACCTTGGCCCTACCACGATAGTACAAAAGTCTCTCCACAATGATGGCTATGGATAGAACGGAACAAGCGATAAGGAAGTACATTACAGTACCGCCGATCCTGATGGCTTCTATTAGTGAGAAATTATCGAGCATTTGATACCCCAATCTCTTAAAATCGCCCGATATTACAACTATTTTGGTTTCAAGGGAAATTTACTGGGAGCACCTAGATAAGCCCTTAAATGGCTGTAAAAAGGCTATTTTAGAGAGATAACCTGGTTGTCAGTTCTGAATAAACCTCCTCCTCAGAGCCAAAATCACCGTTCCCTACCTCAAAGGTCATAGATAATCTGATATGAGGTCCAGATTCGTCCCAAGGGACAGAGACAATGCCAGCCTTTTTGATCAAATAGTCCGAGAAGCTCTGAGCAGTGGCAAACCTCTCACCGCGCCATTCATTGGGAACCTCTACATAAAGATAGAATGTTCCACCTGGAAGATGAGCCTTCAATCCGGCCTTGTTTAGAATTTGGGTGACCCTACTGAGTCTGTTTTTATACTTCTCGGCATTCGCCGCTAAAAAAGCGGCGGAATTATCTAGAGCTTCGCAACCAGCCATCTGAATCGCAATAAACTGGCCATTGTCAGTGTTATCTTTAGCAAGGGCATACGCCTTCACAAGCGGCGCGGCTCCGACAACAAATCCAAGCCTAAATCCCTGCATATTATAACTCTTCGAGAGCGAATAAACCTCTAGGGAACAATCCTTCCCGCCTGGGATCATAAGCGGAGAGGTAAAGGGTCTATCAAATGAATGATCAGCGTACGCCGCATCCTGGACAATTAGGAAATTATGTTTATGCGCTAGCTCTACACACTCCTTAAAGAATTCTAAGGGAGCAGTCGCCCCAGTTGGGTTATTTGGATAATTAAGAAGCAGGAGTTTAATCGGAGTCCTCGCCAGGATCTTTTTGAGCTCAGCTAAATCAGGCAAGAAATTATTAGCTCTAGTAAGCGGCAACTTTTCTACCTTACCGCCTAAGTACTCAACCATTGTGGGCAAAACAGGATATCCAGGTGTGGTAGCAACAACAACATCACCTGGATTAACAAAAGCCAGAGGAATCTGCGCCAGAGCGTTTTTAGCACCCATGCAATGAACCACTTCGGTGGCGGGGCTTAATTGAACACCGATTAATCTTTTGATGTATTTTGATACGGAAACCTTAAAAGCATCGATGCCGTTGTTCGGATAAACTCTATTTTCTTTTTTTAAAGCAGCAACATGCAGGGCGTTTATAATATTTTCGGGAGCTCTTTCCTCAGGCTCGCCTACCCCCATATCTATCAGCTTTATGTTTGGATTTTTCGATTTAAATTCTTTTTTGGCGTTTTCAATCAAGGTGAACTTAAAAACCTTTTGCACTAGACCAAATTGGTTTCCACCGATTCTTTCAGCATAAAGCGATTGAATATCAAACATAAATAGGCTCCCTTAGACTTTAGGTTATAACCCAAAAGTGCTCCAAAATAACAATAATTTATTGAGCAATTTTACAATTGTTCTATAGCCTGAAGATTGGCTTGTATGGATGAACTTCCGTTATAGGTGTTGATATCGGGTTTAAAGACAAGATTTACTTTGGCTCCAGTTTTCAAAGCTGGATGTTCTGTTTGCCTCCAAAGAAATCCCACCATCGACCGAGTTCCATCTGAAAACTGAACTTTTAAGTGTGCGTCCTTCAATACAGTCACCTCTTTAACCGTCAGATCTCTCGCCAGCAACTGTGGCGAGGCATTCCCTACTCCAAACGGCTCAAAGGTCTGCAGTTCTCTTACAGCAGAAACTTTTAATTCAGATAAATTAATCTCGGTGTCAGCCCAAACGGTCGGTTCGCGATCGATATTTTTTAAAGCCGATTCGCATTCCTCTCTAAAAGCAACTGCAAACTCCTCAACTTTCCCTTGCTCGACAGAGAAGCCGCCAGCTCCATCATGACCGCCGCATTTTATCAATAAATGGCTCAATTTATGAAGAGTAGCCACCACGCTAAATCCAGCAATACCACGCACTGAGCCCTTCAAAATTCCATCCTTATCCATCCCCATCACTGCCGATGGTCGATAGTAAGATTCCACCAACCTCTGAGCAACTAAGCCGATTACACCGGTGTGATAACTCGGATCCCAAAGCACTAATCCAGATGGAATGCTTCCTACTTTTTGGATCTCAGCATGCGCTCGTTTCTTAATTCTCTCCTCTGTTTCTTGTCGCTGCTTGTTAAGTCGATCCAGACGACTGGCTATTGATGAAGCCCTTTTTTCATTTTTGGTTGTTAAGAGCTCAATTACGATATCTCCGTTTATCATTCTACCGGCGGCATTTATCCTGGGACCGATACCAAACGAGATATGATGGCAGCTAACTTTATCTTTTACTCCGACAACATTCTTAAGAGCTATCAATCCCTGCCGCTTGGTGCCTTCCATCAATTCTAAGCCACGACGGGCAATTATGCGGTTTACCCCTACTAATGGCACCATGTCACAAATCGTACCGAGACATGCTAAATCAAGATAATTTTTCGGATCCACTGCCGATGCTACCTTGGTGAGTCGGGCCAATCCTGCAACCATGTACCAAGCTAGGCCCGCAGCAGACATTATCTTATCGGCGAATCCACAACCCTCCTGATGAGGATTAATAAATATATCGGCTGGCGTAACATTAGTTCCCACATGGTGATGGTCGATGACGATACTTTTTAAACCAAGTTCCCTAGCTCGCTCCAACTCTTTTGCATTAGTGGTACCAAAATCAACCGTTACCACTAAACCAAAGCCCTCTTGTGCTATCGCCTCTATCATCCCAACATTCAAGCCATAGCCATCCTCAAATCGATCCGGCACAAACACCTTAGATTCGGCCCCAATCTCCTGAAAAAACGCATGAAGCTGAGAGCCTCCAGAGAGGCCATCAACATCAAAGTCACAGCAGATGGCGATTTTTTTACCCGCGTTAATCGTTGTTTCAATTAGATTACATGCCGCTTCCAGATTTTTTAAGTTTTTGGGTTGGGGCAATCCATCTTTCAGGGACGGGGTAAGAAATAACTTTAGTTTTGAATCAGCTTCGAATCCTCTTGCTGCGATAACTCGCGAGGCAACCTCTCCCAGATTAAATTCCGAGGCTATTTGTTTAGCTGCGGTCTCTCTTTGGTCTCTTAATTTAATTTTTCGATTTAGGTGAAACACGTTTCAACAACTCGTCTTTAACTTCCGTCAGGGCTTTATCATACCCTTTTAATCTAATAGGTTCAGACAATTTACGCACCTCTTCTAGGGTGCACCATTTAAAATCATCGAATTCAGGGGTATGTGCCTTTAAATTGATATCGGAGTCAGCACCCCTAAATTGCACAAGCCAGAACGTCTGACTCTGGCCTCGCCAACGACCCTTGGCATAATCAGGCGGTCGCATAAACTCATATTCATGTGTCGAATTTAACTTTTTTATTATGGCGAAGAGATCTCTTGGGGCTCCCAGCTCCTCTGTTAATTCTCGCAGGACATTCTCTTCTAAAGAGAGGTCCGGCTCCGCTCCCCCTTGAGGGAATTGCCATTTACCGGCTTCACCGTGCCTCTGCCCTAAAAATATGAGGTCAGCACTGTTCAGCACTATCATGCAGACGTTCGGTCTTAACGGAAGAGTATTGGGGGTCACAAAGATACCTCTCCTCCATTTTAAACCAAAAATTCAAACTGCTCTACAGCTCTTCTTCATAAGATATAACTCCATCCTCCAGGAGCTTTATCATAGAATCCTCTGGCGGCAGATATGATGATTGCGGAAGTGACTTTTTGAGCTCATCAGTATTCAAACCTCTGCCATTCTTAAAGAGGTCACTGACGGCTGGTGTAAATTCGATTACCTCAGTAACAGGGACCCGCCCCAGATAACCGGTAAAGGAACACTTAATACAGGACCCAGGCGAATATGCTTTGGAGATATTTAATTCGGGGAATCTTTGAATCAGCTTGGAAGCCGACAAATTAGGTAACTTGCAGTCAGAACATAAGCGAGGAAGTAATCTCTGATGAACAATTAATCTGATCGCATCAGGCACTAAATCCGGTTCGGAATTCAGAGACGTTAACCTTTTAACACAATCAAAAGCATTACGACCGTGAACGGTGGTCAAAATCAGATGACCCGTTAATGCCGCTTGCACAGCAGCATCCGCACTCGGACGATCTCTAGTCTCTCCTATCAGGACCACGTCTGGATCCTGTCTCATGATGGCTCTGAGAGCACTATGATAATCAACCCCTGTGGCTTCGTTAATACTTGTTTGAGAGACGCCCAGAATAATCTGCTCAACAGGGTTCTCTATGGTCGAGATACTTAGATTTCTTTTCTTTAATTCATTAATCGCCCCGTAAAGCGCTGTAGTTTTTCCGCTTCCGGTGCTGCCGGCAAAAACTATTAATCCATCATCAGACCTTAAAGCTTTCTCTATCATACCAAGAGCCTGTGGAGTGTATGATAGCTCTGATAAATTTTTCACCTTTTTTATTCCAAGTAATCTCATAACGATCCTTTCTCCGTGTACAACAGGAAGTATGCTTACCCTTACTCCGATCTCGCGGCTGAGTGCGTTGTAGGTAAAGCTTCCATCCTGTGGACGACTTTTTATAGTTGTATCTAAGCCTGCGATTACCTTTACGAGCTGGACGATCCGCTCAAGGGTCCAATTAGGACAGAGGTATTGCTCGTGGGTATAAATAGACCCATTCATTCTGACAGAGGCCTTGGCACCCAATAGCTCGGGCTGAAGGTGTAGATCGGAGGCTTCATGGGCGATGCAGTAATCTAAAAGAGACCTTAATATGTTCGCAGCTCTGGAATCTCCGGCATTCAATATCTGCTCTGTTTTTTGAGACTGCAGCGATTGGGGCGGGGTAGGAGCATCTAACTCAATTCCCTGGAGGCTTTCCTCGATACTCTGCGCAGAGCCACGATACGTTTTGAATATCTCCTCCTCAATTCTGGCTCTATCGGCTCGGATTATCTCGACCTCTGAATCTGAGACAAACTTTAAAGTTTGCTCGATATCAACGGGTGCATCCGCCGGCACCAAAAATGTGACAACGAATCCCGATCCTCTCTGACGCCTAGAAAGCGGCAGAACACAGAGCTTCTCTGCAACCTCCCTTGGGATTACTGCAAGTATAGAGGCCACTGGCCGCACCTGAGGTACATCGAAGGTTCTCTGAGGGACTGACTGCCCGTCCTTCCTACCGATATAAGATAATTTATTTATTGTGTTTTTTTCCTTCACGATTAACCCTCTAGATCCTGCCCCCTGAACCAGAACCATCACATATATATTCGAGATCTATGTATAAAAGTTTCCTCTAGGGGCTAAGTACCCGTTTTAGGCTTTAGGTTAATAACGATAAGTAGAGTTTTATGGGCGTATTTCAGTGGTTTTATGAATAAATTTATCTCAATTATAATTTCAAAAATTAAGTTCCTTTCTGCCCTACTGATTATATCCTCCTCATTTTTAAGCTTTGATAATGCAGCGGCCCAATACTCCCCTGGTGCGGGATTCAGTGGAATTGTGACCTTAGACACGCTGCCAGATAATTATTTTGCCAATCAGGTTCTCCCGGCAGCCGTAATGGTTAACTATGCAGCCAATACATATACCGGAGACTGCGCCTTATCTTTTCTTGGAGTAACCTGCCTCGGTAGACTTCAAGGAAATAGTTGTACCTTTAAATCAGAAGACTGCGATGGTCCTGCAGGATGGAAGTGCAGTGTTTACGAGAAGACTTCAAATGAGTATGGCTCTGTTTATCGCATTGCCTGCGATTCTATTATCGATCCTAGGCTTTCATTTTCATATTCTGGATCAGCTCAACCAGACCTGGCGGGCTTTAGAATAGAGCGCCAATAAGAATTAGAAGTTATTCAGATATGATAGCCTCTAGGCTACAAGTAGAGTAGCCTAGAGAGACAGAAGAAAACGCAAATAGCTATCGCCATTTACAGGACTAGCTAATTCAAGCTCGCCTTGGTGGTTTTGGTCAGCATCTCATCAATGGCCAAAATCCTATCCATTTTAATCTTGGCGGCGATCCATTCAGGAGTCTGAGTATCTGCGCCGGTCATGTTGGACTCGAGGGCAGCTCTCTCTTTATCGTAGTCGCCCTTCTTCAGCTTCTCTGGATCATCAACTGTATCGGTAAGAACCTTGAGTATGCCGTCCTGACATTGAATTATGCCTCCTGAAACGACCAAACTTTTTGTAATTCGGCCGTCTGCGGTTACATACTCAAGGATCCCCGTACCGAGGGATGCTGTGTAAGAAGCATGCCCTGGAAGTATTCCGACCTCACCCATCTCAGTCGGCAATGTTACTGACTGAACAGGTGTTGAGGTTATCTTCCCTGAGGGAACCAGAATTTCTAGGGTCAATGCGTCCATTAGGCAGCCTTGGAATATTGTTGAGCCAACTTCTCGGCCTTAGCGCGAGCATCTTCGATAGTGCCAACCATGTAGAAGGCTTGCTCTGGAAGATCATCACACTTTCCATCAGCTAGCTCCTCGAATCCACGAATGGTATCTTCAACTTTCACATACACACCGGGTGTACCTGTGAATTGCTCTGCCACGTGGAACGGTTGAGACAAGAAACGCTCAATCTTACGAGCTCTTGATACAACGAGTTTATCTTCCTCAGACAACTCATCCATACCGAGAATCGCAATGATATCTTGAAGGTCCTTATATCTTTGCAGAATCTGCTGAACTTTACGGGCAACTTGGTAGTGCTTCTCACCAACAATACCTGGCTCGAGGATGGTCGAGGAGGATGTTAGAGGATCCACCGCTGGGTAAATACCCTTCTCAGCGATCGCACGGTTCAAGTTAGTACTTGCATCCAAGTGGGCGAAAGTTACTGCAGGAGCTGGGTCGGTGTAGTCGTCAGCAGGAACGTAAACCGCCTGAACTGAGGTAATAGATCCCTTAGTTGTGGAGGTAATACGCTCTTGCAACTGACCTACGTCAGTTGCCAAGGTAGGTTGGTAACCTACGGCTGATGGCATACGTCCCAACAAGGCCGATACTTCTGAACCAGCTTGTACGAAACGGAAGATATTATCGATAAAGAGAAGAACGTCACGACCTTCTTCATCACGGAAGTACTCAGCGCAGGTAAGAGCTGAGAGACCTACGCGGAAGCGAGCGCCTGGAGGCTCATTCATCTGACCGTAAACAAGAACGGTCTTATCAAGAACGCCACCGTCCTTCATTTCGTGCCATAGGTCGTTACCCTCACGAGTACGCTCGCCCACGCCACCGAACACAGAGTATCCGCCGTGTGCTTTAGCGATGTTGTTGATGAGCTCCATGATAACAACGGTTTTTCCTACACCGGCGCCACCGAATAGACCGATCTTTCCACCCTTAACGTATGGTGCAAGAAGATCAACTACCTTGATACCTGTCTCAAGCATCTCCTTAGAGGTTGATTGCTCTTCGAATGTTGGAGTTGGACGGTGAATAGCCCAACGGGTGTCAGTTTCAATCGGACCTTGCTCATCAACTGGGCGACCGATAACGTCCATAATTCTGCCCAAGGCCTTTTGACCAACTGGGATAGAAATTGGTGAACCAGTATCAACCACCTCTTGGCCCCGGATCAGACCCTCTGAGGAGTCCATCGCGATACAACGAACACGATTATCTCCCAAGTGTTGAGCAACCTCTAAGACGAGGTTGTTCGGGGTATTGTCGATTGACGGATTGGTTGCCAAAAGAGCGTCATAGATAGCTGGTAGACCGGCCTCTTTCGCGAACTCTACGTCGATAACGGCGCCAAGGACTTGGACAATCTTGCCCTTCCTGCCGATGCCTTTATTATTTGCCATGCTTATTTCTCCGTTAAAATCTTAATTAACTAACCGCCTCTGCACCGCCAACGATATCAAGCAGTTCAGATGTAATTCTGCTTTGTCGTAGTCGGTTATGAAGAAGTTGTAGCTTTTCATTCAGCTCACCAGCATTCTTGGTTGCAGAATCCATAGCTGTCATTCTTGAAGCGTGCTCGCTAGCTTTTGTCTCAAGTGCTGCTTGCTGAATCTTCATCCTCATCAATCTAGGAATGATCGCAGAGAAGACATCCTTCTTTGAGGGCTCAAATATGGTGACGCCTGCTACAACTTCCTTCGATTCGGTCGCCACGTTCTCGGACTCAGCTAGAGCGAAAGGCAGAATGCGCTCAACCTTCACTTTCTGAGACATTACACTCTTGAATTCAGTGTAAATCATGTAGACCTCATCTACCTTGCCTGAGATAAAGTCGTTCTGAACTAGCTCAGAGATCTCCTTAAGTGGCCACTGATTGGGGTCCTCTAATAGATTCTCATGAGCTATAACGTATTCATGCTTCATGCGTCGGTAGTATTCGCTGGGCTTCCGACCGACAAGAATCGATTCAACTCTTTGGCCCTTCGCCTTAAATTCCTTGAGTAGAGCTTCTACAGTCTTGTTGATGTTTGTGTTGTAAGCACCACAGAGTCCTCTGCTGCCGCCAAGCACAACTATCGCGACCTTTTTAACCTCGGGGCGAGATTGCATCAAAGGATGTGTAACATCAGCAGGATCGATCTCTCTAAGAAGATTCCGCATAACTTCAGCGAGAGTATTTGAATACTCCCGAGACCGCATAACGGCCTCTTGAGCTCTATTCAGCTTTGCTGCCGAAACGAGCTTCATCGCACGAGTTATCTGTCTCGTATTCTTAATCGAGACCAACCTGCGCTTTATAGCTTTAAGTCCGCCGCCTGCCATATTTCCTTAGTGGTTTGCTGACGATTGCATCTGCTTGCTAGCACCGGATTTAGAACCGCTACCAGAACCGGTAGCAGCGCTGTATCCAGCGATAAACTCAGTCGTGAACTTCTGAAGTACGCTCTTTAGCTCATTGCTGATAGCATCTTCCATGGAGCCCTTAGACTTGATGCTCTCGAGAATATTGCTGTGATTTGCCTGAATATGAGAATGCAGAGCCTTCTCGTATGGGCGCACCATAGAAACCTCAAGACTATCGAGGAATCCGTTGTTAGCGGCAAATATTGTTATTACCTGCAACTCAACTGGCATCGGCTTGTATTGCTCTTGCTTCAGAACCTCAACAAGTCTCTGACCGCGAGCAAGTTGGGCTCTGGTGGCAGGATCAAGATCTGATCCGAACTGAGCGAAAGCCTGCTTTTCACGGTACTGAGCTAAGTCAAGACGAAGCGTGCCGGATACCTTCTTCATCGCCTTAATCTGAGCAGCGCCACCCACACGTGATACTGAGAGACCTACGTTTACCGCTGGTCTTACACCCGAGTAGAAAAGATCACTTTCAAGATATATTTGACCGTCAGTGATCGAAATTACGTTTGTAGGAATGTAAGCAGATACGTCACCTTCAAGAGTCTCGATGATCGGAAGTGCTGTTAACGAACCAGCTCCCATCGCATCGGACAACTTAGCAGCACGCTCTAACAAGCGGCTGTGAAGATAGAATACGTCACCTGGATAAGCTTCACGGCCTGGTGGACGTCTTAATAGCAACGAGATAGCGCGGTACGCTGTAGCGTGCTTTGAAAGATCATCATAAATGATGAGGGCATGCTTGCCGTTCATCATGAAGTACTCACCCATGGCGCAACCAGCGTATGGAGCCAAGAAAGATAGAGGAGCTGGCTCAGAGGCTGTAGCGGCTACGATAATGGTGTGATCCATAGCGCCATGCTCTTTGAGCTTATCTACTACTTGCGCTACGGAAGAACGTTTTTGCCCGATAGCAACATAAATACAGATAACGCCTTTGCCTTTTTGATTGATGATGGTGTCGATCGCAACAGCAGTCTTACCAGTCTTCATATCACCGATTATCAACTCACGTTGACCACGACCTACTGGAATCATGGCGTCGATAGCCTTTAGACCGGTCTGAATAGGTTCGTGAACTGACTTACGCTTAACGATGCCAGGAGCCTTGATCTCAAGACGAGACTTCTTAGCGTTTTTGATTTCACCTAATCCGTCAATCGGATTACCTAGAGCATCGACAACACGGCCAACAAGCCCTTCGCCCACTGGAACTTCAGCAATCTTTCCGGTTCTCTTTACGATGTCACCTTCCCGAACCTGTGTGGTGTCACCCATGATAACGACACCGACATTGTCCTCTTCGAGGTTCATCGCTAAGCCCATGATGCCGTTTCCGAACTGCACAAGCTCACCGAATGCTACCTTTGAAAGACCGTGCACGTGAGCGATACCATCACCCACTGTCAACACGAAGCCTGTCTCAGATGCTTCTTGTACGGAGACGAAATCCTTGATTCTCTCCTTGATTAACTTGCTTATC
>Ga0172372_10009613_pt1 | contig 12548 bp, 11 predicted proteins | sample LakKiv5m_2_FD_114544 | JGI IMG/M metagenome (GOLD analysis project Ga0172372, IMG submission 114544) | Freshwater microbial communities from Kabuno Bay, South-Kivu, Congo - kab_092012_9.5m | ecosystem: Environmental > Aquatic > Freshwater > Lake | place: Democratic Republic of the Congo...
CCCGCGCTGGTGAAGGCGGCCATCGGGCAGGAGGTGAGCAGCGAGGAACTGGGCGGGGCGCAGATGCACGCCCAGATCAGCGGCACCATCGACTTCCGCGAGAAGGACGATCCCGCGTGCATCGCCAGGCTTCGCAGCCTGATGGCCAAGCATGGCGCGGCCAGGAAGCTCGTGAAGCCCGAGCTGGCCGCGAAGGCTGCGGAGCGACCCGAGGCGGACGTGATGGACGTGTTCACCGGCGATCCGGGCCGCCAGTACGACATGGTGGACCTGCTGAAGTGCGTCGTGGACGGCGGTTCCTTCGACGAGTACCGAGCCGAGCATGGCCGCAGCCTGGTGTGCGGGTACGCCACCATCGGCGGCTTCGCCTGCGGCATCGTGGCCAACCAGCGCAAGATGACCGAGCGGCAGATGCCGGGCGGCAAGGCGGGCCCCAGCAAGGCCATGAACATGCCGGCGGTCATCTACGACGACAGCGCCGACAAGGCCGCGAGGTTCATTCTGGAGTGCAACCAGCGTCGCGTGCCGATCATCTTCGTGAACGACACGACCGGCTTCATGGTGGGCCGGGACAGCGAGCAGGGTGGCATCATCCGCGCGGGTGCCAAGATGGTGAACGCCATGAGCAACTGCGTGGTGCCCAAGATCACGCTGATCGTGGGCGGCAGCTTCGGCGCGGGCAACTACGCCATGTGCGGCCGCGCCTTCGACCCGTTCCTGACGCTGGCGTGGCCCGGCGCGCGCTGCAGCGTGATGGGCGCGGCGCAGGCGGCGGGCACGCTGCTGCAGATCGACCTGGCGGCGCGCGAGCGCAAGGGCGAGCAGGTGGACGAGGCCATGCGCAAGCAGCTGCTGGCGGCGATCACGGCCAGCTACACCGAGCAGCAGGACATCCGCTACGCGGCCAGCCGAGGCTGGGTGGACCGGATCATCGAGCCCGCGCACACGCGGCAGGAACTGGCGTTCGCGTTGGCGCTGGCGCACATGGCGCCCATGGACGCGCCGCTCCGCACCGGCGTGATTCAGACGTGAGCGGACCGCGCGAGATCGTGGTGGCCAGCGGCAACCCGCACAAGGTGGAGGAGATCCGCGCCATCCTCGGGCCGCTGGGTTTGGCGATCCGGAGCCTGGAGGAGGTTGGTGGCCTGTTTCCGGAACCCGAGGAGACGGGTCGCACCTTCGAGGCCAACGCGAGGATCAAGGCGATCGCCTACGCCAAGGCCACCGGCCGCACCGTGCTGGCGGACGACTCGGGACTTGAGGTGGACGCGTTGGATGGCGAGCCGGGCGTGGACAGCGCCGTCTGGGCCGGATCGCACGGCAGCAGGTCCGAGCGCGACGCCCGCAACAACGCCAAGTTGGCCGAGCGCCTGCGGGGTGTGGTGGCCGAGCGGCGATCAGCCAGGTTCGTGTGCTGCATGTGCCTTGCGGACGCGAGTGGCCGCGTGCTTGCGGAGACACGAGGCGTCTTCGAGGGCCGGATCGCGGACTCGCCGCGAGGCGGAAGTGGCTTCGGCTACGACCCGTGGCTCTGGCTCGATGACGCGGGGTGCACGGCGGCCGAACTCGATCCGCAACGGAAGAACGCGCGGAGCCATCGGGGTCATGCCGCCCGCGCCATGGCCGAGGCCCTTCGCGTGATCGCATGAGCGTGCGGCTGCCACTGCTCACGCCTTCGGTGCCCGGCCTGCGTTACAGCTGCCACGGCTGCGGCGCGTGCTGCCGGGATTTCACCATCGAGCTGCGGATGAAGGACTTTGAGAAGCTGGAACGGCAGGGGTGGCAGGCAGAACTGGGCGAGCCGTTCTGGACCGTGTTCAGGGGGCGGCGATGGCTGCGCCAGCGACCTGATGGAGCGTGCATCTTCCTGCAGGAGGATGGGCGCTGCCGCGTGCACGCGCGGTTCGGGATGGAAGCCAAGCCGCTCGCGTGCCAGCTGTTCCCGTTCTCCTTTGCGCCGGGTCCCGAGCGGGCTCGTGTGGGCGTGAGCTTCGCCTGCTCGAGCGTGCAGCGGGGGCTGGGGGCGGAACTGCCATCGCATGCCCAGGACCTGCGCCGCATGCAGGGCGAACTGCCCGAAGCGACGAGCCCTCGCGCCGCGCCGGATCTGCTTCGGGGCGTGGCCGGCACCGTGGCGGAGGTGGAGGCGGTTCGCGAGGCGATGGACGCACTCCTGGGTGATCGGGCGACCCCGTGGACCGTGCGGCTGACGGGCTTCGCGTGGGTGGCGCAGAGTCTGCGGCTGGCGAACCTGGACGCGGTGCGAGGCGAGCGGCTGGCGGAACTGGTGACCACCCTGACCACGGCTGCTCCCGCGGAACTGCCTCTGCTGGATGCGGTCGAGCCAAGCGATCGCTCGTGGAGGCTGCTGCGTCAGGCGGTGTTCGCGCGGGTGGAGGATCCGAAGATCCCACACCTGCAGCGGGCGGGCCGCCTGCGCACCGTGCTTGGGCAATGGGCACGGAGCCGGGCATGGGCGCGCGGTCGGGGCACCATGCCGCCGATGCCTGGATGGCCCGAGATCCGTTTCGACCGAGTCGCCTCGGTCGGCATGCCGGACAAGGGCCCGGAAGGCGAGGCCGTGGGCGAGATCTTCGTGCGGTGGATGCGGGCCACGTTGCTCGGCGACCGCGCCTGGGGTGCGGGCCTTCACGGATGGCCCGTGCTCGAGGGCCTGGGCATGACGGCGCTCAACATGCTCTGCGCCGCGTGGCTGGCACGGGCTCACGCTGCGGGATCCGGCCGCTCGCAGGTCACGTTGGCGGACGCGCAGCAGGCGATCGGTCGCGTGGATCGGACGGCAAGCCGCGCGGTCTGGCTGGGTTCCACCGGCGAGTACCTGCGGCTGGCCTGGCTCTGCCGGGGCGATCACCTCCGCCGGCTGGCCCGGAATCTGTTCAGCACCGCGGCTGGGGCGGAACCCGCCGCAGCCGTTCGCGCAGGATGACCCACACGGCGCGGAGGCCGTCCACGGGCCCGATCTTCTTGCCACGGCTGCGATCGCGGGGGTCGTAGGTCACGGGGGCCTGTGACACCTGGGCGTCCACGCGGGCCAGTGCCGCCACCATCTGCGGCTCCACGCCGAAGCGGTTCTCGCTCAGCCAGGGGCGGATCGAGCGGAGCAGCGGCACGCGGAAGAGCTTGAAGCCGCACTCCATGTCGTGCACTCGCAGGCCGGTGAGCAGATTGCTCAGGCCGGTGAGGGCGCGATTCACCAACGCGTGCACGATCCGCCACGGGCTGCCGTGGCGTGCACGGGCCCACCGGTCACCGATCACCGCGGACATGGGTGCCGCTGAGAGTGCCGCCAGCAGGCCGGCCCAGTCCGCGGGGTCGTACTCCAGGTCGCCATCCTGGGTGAGCACCACATCGGCGTCGCCCGCGGTCGCGAGCGCATGATCGAAGCCGGTCCGCAGCGCGGCGCCCTTGCCGCGGTTGGTGGCGTGGCGAAGGAGTTCCAGCGTTCCGTCGCCGCCGAATTCCGAGGAGAGCCGATCGGCGATGTCGGCCGTGGCTCGGGAACTTGCGTCATCGACCAGCAGCAAGCGCCGCGCCCAGCCCTGGGGCAGGCCGGCGGTCACGGCGCGGCGCACGCACGCTTCGAGCGTGTGAGGCTCCTCGAACACCGGGATGACCACGAACAGCGTGGGCACGCAGGGCCTGCGTCAGGCCCCGGAGTTGCCGATGGACTTGCGCATGTCGGTGTCGGCCTGCACGTTCTGCATGCGGTACATGTCCATCACGCCGATGCGTCCGTCGCGAAGCGCCTGCGCGATCGCCTTGGGCACGTCGGCCTCGGCCAGCACCACCAGGGCCCGGTTCTTCTCGGCCTCGGCCTGGTACTCGGCCTCCAGCGCCACGGCGAGCGCGCGGCGCTGCTCGGCCTGGGCCTGGAACCGCTTGGTGTCGGCCTCGGCCTGCGCGGCCTGCAGCTGGGCGCCGATGTTCTCGCCCACGTCCACGTCGGCGATGTCGATGGAGAGGATCTCGAACGCGGTGCCCGAGTCCAGTCCCTTGGCCAGCACCGTCTTGCTGATGCGGTCGGGGTTCTCCAGCACCTCCTTGTGCGAACTGGCCGAGCCGATGGTGCTGATGATGCCCTCGCCCACGCGGGCGATGATGGTCTCCTCGGTGGCGCCGCCCACCAGCCTGCTGATGGCGGTGCGCACGGTCACGCGCGCCTTGGCCTTGAGCTGGATGCCGTCCTTGGCCACGGCGTCGATGGTGGACTTGCCCGACTGCACGCTGGGACAGTCGATCACCTTGGGGTCCACGCTGGTCTTGACCGCGTCCAGGATGTCGCGCCCGGCCAGGTCGATGCCGGTGGCGCGGTCCCAGCCCAGGTCGATCTTGGCCTTGTCGGCGGCGATCATGGCGCGGATCACCCGGTCGATGCGACCGCCCGCCATGTAGTGGGCCTCGAGCATGTTGGTGGGCACGTCCAGTCCGGCCTTCTTGGCGGTGATGCGGTTGAGCACGATCACCGCGGGCGGCACCTTGCGAAGCCGCATCATGATCAGGTCCAGCAGGCTCACGCGCGCGCCGCTCAGGAACGCCTGGAGCCACAACTGCAGGTACTGGCTGATCATGATCAGCAGGATCAGTCCGATCAGGACGATCACGCCAAGTCCGACGAAGCCCAGGATGGTCAACGCGTCCGCCGCCAGGAGGTGTGGTGCCGTCATGCCATCAGGGTAGCCGAGCCCGTCGGATGCGGTGGTGCCGCGATGGCCCTCAGCCCCGGTCCGCGGAGACCACGCGAAGGCTGCCACCCTCGTGACCCGTGATCCGAACGCGATGTCCCGCGTCCACGAATCCGTCCTCGGCGATCGCCTCGAAGGTGGCGCCAGCCACGTCCACGCGTCCGCCCGGACGCAGCGCGATGCGTGCCACGCCCTCGGTCCCGGCGGGCGGCAGCGCGGCACGCGTGCCCTCGCCCAGTTCCGTCGAGAGCACGGCGCGGCGCGCCAGCGGCGTGGTGCTCCAGAGTCTCAGGCCGTAGCCGATGGCGAAGGGTGCGCCGCCCATCACCAGCGCCAGCGACGCGAAGCCCCAGAGCACGGAGTGCAGGAAGAAGCAGACCACGCCCGCGGCCACGCTGGTGCCGGCTGCGATGGCCAGCATGCCGGCGCTGGGCAGCACCAGTTCCATGGCGATCAGCACCACCGCCAGGCCCACCAGCGCAAAGCCCGCGATCAGCCAGGTGTCGGGCGAAGACGCCGATGCGGCGGCCTGGGCGATCCACATGGCGTGCATCATGCCACACGCTCCACCAGCAGTTCGCCGCCAGCCGAGCCGGTCACGCGCACCCGGGTGCCCCGGTCGAGCCAACCCTCGGCCCGGGCGTCGCGGATGACGCCGGCCACCCTCACCCGGCCGGCGGGCCGCAGGTCCGACACCGCAACGCCCTCGGCCCCAAGGAGTCGGGCCGATGCATCGGCCGCCGAGATTCCTGCCGCCGTGAGTTCCGCCTGCAGGATCATGGCCGAGGCCAGTCCGCCCCGTTCCCGTGCCCTTCCCATCCACCAGAGCATGAAACCCCCCAGCGCGATCGCCGCCGCCAGGGTGATCAGGCCCCGCGCCACCCCGGCACGTGGATCCGGCGAGGGATCGCTGATCACGAACAGTCCCACCGTTCCCGCCGCGAATGCCAGCGCTCCGGCGATGCCCGCCACCAGCGTGCCTGGGAACAGCAGGATCTCCACGGCCAGCAGGGCCAGTCCTGCCAGGATCACCGCCGCCGGCCACCAGTCAGCCAGGCCATAGAGCGCGGGACTGACCACCAGCAGCACGGCCGAAGCGATGCCCACCAGACTGAACACGCCCAGCCCCGGCGCCATCATCTCGCCCACGAAGCAGGCCACCAGCGCCAGGATCAGCAATCCGCGGAACCACCAGCTGGTCAGGACGCGGGCCAGCCCCTCGCTCCATCGTGGCTCGTGCACGGTCACGGCGGTGGCGCCGGTGTGGGCGCGGAAGTCCTCGGCGCTGGCGATCCGGGCCTTGGCAAGGCCCAGGGCCATGGCCTCGTCGGCCCGGAGCGTGAGCAGCTCGTCCGCCGTGTCCAGCCGGGAGACCAACCGCAGGCGATCGCGATCCGCGGCCGCAAGGGGAGCCCGACCCGGAAGCATGCGCTGCGAGGCTTCCAGGTCGGCATCGGTCCCGCCCGTCACATTGGGTCGCCGCAACGCGTCGGTGATCCATGGCAGCAGCGGCGCGCCCGGCGTCAACGTCAGCGTCGGCGCGTCGCCGGCCGGATCCTCTCCGAACACCGCGCGGTACTCCTCGCCGTCCACCACGTAACGCTCGCCGCGGGCCGGATCCTCAAGCAGCCAGAGGGCGATCGGCGCGGAGACGAACGCTCGGCAAAGCCGCTCGTCATGGCCGCGGCGACGGGCGCTGTCGGTCACCTCGGAGAGCAGTGGCGCCTCGATCTTGGCCCGCTCGGTGGCCGGCAGGGCCTGCAGGCCCAGGCCCGGCAACGCCGCGATGGGCGCCGCGTCGCCGAACACCGCGTCGGGCATGACCACGATCTCCCGGCAGGCGAGCGCGGCGATGGTGCCGGCGGAGAAGGCCTGTGGCGCAATCCAGGCGATGGTGTTGGGCGGGTACTCACCCTTGATGCGGCGGCACAGGTCCAGCGTGCTGGTCAGCTCGCCACCGGGCGTGTCGAAGGCCAGCACGATGCAGTCCGCGCCATCCCGCCGTGCACGGGCGACGCGATCGCTGATTCCCTCCACGGTGATGGCGTCCATGGGACCGCGCACAGGCAGGATCGCCACGCTGCGGGCGGCTCGCTCGGGCGGTATCGCCAGCACCTCGGCGGCCGACGCCGGGGTCCATGCCGTCACCATCCATGCCAGGACCGCGGTGATCACCGAGTGAGTGTAGGTGCGGCATCCGCGCGACCCACCCCAAAGCAATAGGGGACCGGCGGTCAGGCCGGTCCCCTGTGTTCGGATGGGAGCGTCGGCTCAGTCCCAGTTGATGGTGTGCGTGGCCGTCACGTTGCTGCCGGTGCCCGAGGTCTGCACCTGGCTCACGACGCACATGAACGCGTCCGTGGCGGACACCTGGTCATCGGCCCGGAACATGTTCTCCAGGCCCAGTCCGGTGGCCGCGGCGCCCGATCCGCAGCTCAGGTCGCCTGCCGGCGGCGCGAGACCACCGGGAACGCAGACCATGCCCTGCGGATAGAAGGTGCGCTCGAACTGGATGTGGTTGTCGTTGAAGCAGATGTTGCCCTCCCAGGAGTTCTTGCCGCCGTGGATCTCCAGCGTTCGACTCTGGGTGTAGGCCGGACCGTTGTCGATGCCGTTCTCCACGCCGCGGTTGCCCAGCACGCAGAAGGCGCTGTCCGAGGAGTTCTTCCAGTGGTTGTCGCGGCGATTGGCGCGGCGAGCGTTCGCCTGCCGAGGCGCCAGCGGCATGCAGCCATAGCTGGTGTTGGCCTTCTGCTGAAGGTTGGTGGTGAAGTTCACGTGCTGCGAGGGTGTGTTGCCACCCGGATTGGAGCGGTCACCGTCCCAGTAGGTGTCGGCCGCCGGGTTGTACTGGTTGTAGTCGTAGTTGCTGCAGACGGCCACGAAACCGCTGGCCTCGCTGGGGCTGATCAGCAGCTGCGGCGAGAACAGGTTCTGGGCCACGCACGCCGAGTACAGGCTGGCGTGGTCGTTCTTGGCCTCGTCCTCGTTGCCTCGGCCCGCCAGGGTGCCGATGCGGTTGATCTCGCCCGGCAGCGGGAAGCGTCCCTGCTGGTTGTCCAGGCTCTTGGCGATCCAGGCGCCGTGCACCTGCTTGATCTGCGTGCCGTCCTTGGTCTCTCGGGCCTTGGCACGGGCGTTGTTCAGGGCGGGCAGCAGGATGCCCAGCAGCAGCGAGATGATGGCCATCACCACCAGCAGTTCGATGAGGGTGAATCCCTTGGTGTGTCGCATGGTGTTCTCCAGATTGGGTGTACGGGTGTGCATGGTCGCCTGTGTGCCGGGGATCAGGGGGTTCCGTCCGTCTTCAGGTCGAAGATCGGATCCTGGATGGTCACGGAAGAGATGGGACGGGAGAACACGCCGAGCCAGGTGTCGCCCGAGGACCGGGGCAGCACGGTCTGGCCGTTGGGGCCGCCGCGCTGCAGGCAGTTGTTGCCGTTGAACACCGCATCCGCGTCGAAGATGTCGTCGCGGGTGGCGTCGTTGCCGCCGCACTCGTAGACCACGCCATCGGGCCGGAAGGTGGTCACCAGGTCCACGTGGTTGTCGGCAAAGCAGATGTTGCCGTTCCACTGCTGCTTGGGGCCGATCAGGCCGGTGGCGTAACTCAGGTTCATGTACTGCTGGTCGGAGCGGCGGGCCGGATTCAGGCCGCGGGTGCCCAGCAGGGGCTTGGTGGCGTCGCTGGTGTTGCGCCACTGCACTTCCTTGCGGAGACCCCAGAGGCCTAGGTTGGCGTACGACACGTTGGAGTAACCGGGCTGCGTGGTGGTGGTGTTGGGCTCCTGGGGCACCTTGGCTCCAAGTTGATTGGGCGTGATCTGGGCCACGGCCACGTTGTCGCCAAAGTTGAAGTCCCAGAACACGTCGGCCGCCACGTTGTAGGCATTGAAGTTGTAGGGCCGCGTGCCGCCCTGGCCCATCTGCACCACCACGGGGTTGGTCTCGGTGGGGCCGATGCACAGGTCCGGGTTGTAGGAGTTGCGGGCGATCATGGCCGAGTGCAGGGAGCGGGTGTGGTTCATGCCCACCGCCTCGGGCCCGGCGCCAGCCTCCTGGATGGTGGCGGTGCCGCTGCGGACGCCCATTCGGTCGATCAGTCCCGGTGTGGGCAGGCGACCACCCTTGTCGTTGTTGGCCTCGACCAGCATGGCCTGATGGATCTGCTTGATCTGGGCACGATCCTTCACTTCCTTGGCGTTCTGCTGGGCCTTGGAGAGGGCCGGCAGCAGCAGGCCGATCAGGAGGGCGATGATGGCGATGACCACCAGAAGCTCGATGAGGGTGAATCCGCGATTGTTTCGCATGGGTCGACTCGTGCGGGAAGGCTGTCCCGAGGCAGGTGCGGCTGGGCGAGGCCGCGGGGTGGGTTTGACCGCGGACAGCGACCACGAATGGGTCGCTGGCTGGGTCGTCAAGGACTCGCTCGCCGGGCGAGGCCGTGCACGATGCGGCGAAAGTGGCCGACGACGGCCACGTGACGCCAGGATCAGGCATGCGGGATGGGGAGCCTTTCGGGTGGCCGCCAATCCGACACCGCTCGCCTGGCGGAGGTCCGCCTGGGCGTGCGTGGGGGGAATGTCGGTCGGGTCCACGAATCAGGGGCCGGGGATCCGGCCAATCAGGGCAGGGTGCTGTCGAGCAGCAAAATCAGAATGGACACGACCCAAGTGATTGCGACAAAAACTAACCGAAGCGCAACATCCGTCAAGCCCAAACTTCGCGATGGGCTGAAGGAGCGTTTCGCTGGCAATCCCCCGCAGGTTCCGGCAAGATGCCCGGATGAGCGATACCCCCACCTCACGCCTGAAGGCTCTCGGACTTTCCCTTCCGCCCGCCCCCAAGCCCGTGGCGGCCTACGTGCCGTTCGTGCGGCATGAGGGGCTGGTCTTCGTCAGCGGGCAGCTGCCCATGCGGGATGGGGCCATGCTGGCCAAGGGTGCGGTCCCCACTCAGGTGACGGTGGAGGTGGCCGCCGACGCCGCACGGCAGGCGGCCCTGAACGCGTTGGCGGTGCTGGCCGATGCGGCCGGAGGTCTGGACAACGTTCGACGCATCATTCGTGTGGGGGTGTTCGTGTGCAGCGACGTGGGATTCAACGAGCAGCCGAAGGTGGCCAACGGTGCCAGCGAACTGTTCCAGCAGGTCCTGGGCGAGGCCGGTCGCCACGCGCGTGCCGCGGTGGGCAACGTCGCCCTGCCTCTGGGTGCCTGCGTGGAGGTGGAAGTGCTCGCCGCGGTGGCCTGAGCCGCGCCGCCTTGAGTCAGCGCATCAGCAGCCACACGTTGACCAGCGCGCTGGCCACCAGCAGGGCTCCGAGCGCCAGCGAGAGCCACGACATGCCGCGCGATGAACCGGGAAGCACCGGGATCGGCGCGTCGGTGTCCGGGTCAGCTGGCAGCGTCGTGCCCTCGAACTGCGTCACGAAGGTCTCGCCCGGCCGGGCGTGCACGGGCGGCTGGCCGGCGATCACCGCGTCGAGGTCCTCGAGCAGCTGCGACGCGTTCTGGTAGCGATCCCTCGCGTCCTTGGCCATCATCATCTCCACGATCATGGCCGTGCCCTGCGAGAGCTCGGGCACCAGGTGATCCGGAGGCGTGAGCGCGTCCTTCAGGTGCCGCTGCATGACCTCGGTGGGGTTCTTGCCCTCGAAGGGCACGCGGCCCGTGAGCATGTGGTAGAAGGTGGCCCCCAGACCGTAGATGTCGGCCGCTGGCGTGATGTTGGCGGCACCGCGGGCCTGTTCGGGGCTGATGTAGTAGGGGGTGCCGAAGGCCTTGCCCGCCTCGGCCTCGGCCGCCTCGCGGTCACTCACGGCCCGGGCCAGGCCCAGATCCGCCAGCTTGGCCACGCCCGCCTTGCTGATCATGATGTTCTTGGGCTTGATGTCCCGGTGGATGAAGCCCTTCTCGTGAGCGTGGCGAAGGGCCAGCGCCACCTGGCGGATCAGGACCAGGGCCTCAGCCTCGGGCATGCGCTTGGCGGCCTGGATGCGTTCGTGCACGGTGTCGCCGTCCACGAACTCCATCACGAAGTAGTGGTGCTCGCCCGCCTGACCCACGTCGAGGGCGCCCACGATGTGCTGATCGTTCAGCTTGGCCGCGGCCCGGCCCTCCTTGTAGAAGCGTTCGATGAACTTGGGGTCGCTGCTGAACTTTTTGGGCAGGATCTTGATCGCCACCAGGCGGTCCAGCGAGAGCTGCTTGGCCAGGTACACCGTGGCCATGGCCCCGGCTCCCAGCTTGCGCATCATCTGATAGCCGGGAATCGCGGCCTGGCCACGGTCGCTCTCCAGTTCCTTCTGGAGGCGGGCCAACTGCCTTCGCGTGACCACTTCCTTCTGGACCAGCACCTCGGTCAACCTGGTGCCCGGCGGAAGGCGAGACTGGATCTCGCGGCACTTGTCGACCTCGTCGCGTGTGGCCCAGCCTCGGTCCACGACCGCGCGGCCCACCACCGTGTCGCCACCGGATCGGCCTGACGCAGAATCGCCCGGAGAGGGACGGTTGGATCCGGATGGGGAGGGCTGGGCTTCGGACACGTGGGCGGTCTCGGGCATGCCGGGGGCGGGACTATACCTTGGCCATACGCATGAGCCCCCCGATCGGGCGCATCCTTTTGATCAAGCCCAGCGCCCTCGGTGACGTGTGCCGGAGCATGCCGATCCTGGCCAGTCTGCGGAACGCCCATCCCGGGGCCCGGATCGACTGGCTGGTCCAGGAGGACTTTGCCGACGTGGTGCGTGGGCATCCGGCCTTGCACGCGGCGGTCACCTTTCCGCGCCGGGCGTGGCGCCGTTGGTGGCACCCTGGCGTGATGGCGGAGGTGCTGGGCTTTGCACGGGCGTTGGGCCGTGCTCGCTACGACCTGGTGCTGGACCTGCAGGGACTGCTCCGCAGCGGCTTCTTCATGTGGTCGACCGGCGCGCGGCGGCGCGTGGGATGGCGGCACGCACGGGAGGGCGCGTGGCTGGCCGCGAATGAACGCCACCTGGTTCGCGGCGGCCCCGACGCCACCGAACGCATGCTGGCGTTGCTGGAGGACGCCGGCGTGAAGCTGGTGCGGGACGCACGCATCCATCTGCCGCCGGGCGCCGCGGAGGCCTGGCGGAGCGCACGAGGCGACCTGGGCGTGGATGGCCGATTCGTGATGCTGGCGCCCACCAGCCGATGGGCCGCCAAGCGTTGGCCCGCGGAACGGTGGCGGGAGCTGGCGGCGGGTCTGATGGAGCGTGGCCATCGCGTGGTCATGGTCGGCGCGCCCAGCGAGCAGGCGCAGGTGCGGGCGGTCATGCCGCCGGGTGGTGCGTTGAACCTGTGTGGCCGACTGCCGCTGGCGCAGTGGCTCGCGGCCATTGCGGACGCGGACGCGGTGGTGGCCAATGACTCGGCGGCCGTGCATGCGGCGGCGGGACTTGGTCGGCCACTGGTGGGCATCTACGGAGCCACGGATCCGCGCCACGTGGGCCCGTACCAGCGAGGTGACTGCGTGGTGAGCGCCGAAGGCGAGCCGCCATCCGATCCCCATGCATACCGGCATGACGCGATGGCGGCCCGCATGGCGACGATCGGCGTGGAACGCGTGCGTTCCGCCCTGGAGCGGGAGTTGTCCAGGGGGCCGCGATGGTGAGCCTGGTGCTGGCCAGCCGATCACGGCGTCGCATGGAGATCCTGGATCGCGAAGGCGTGGTCTATCGCGCCGTGGACGCGCCGTTCCAGGATCCGCCGCAGCCTCCGCCTGGCGATGCCGCGGAGGTCGCCCGGCAGCTGGCCCTGCGGAAGGCGGAATCCGCCAGGACCGCCTTCCCCGAAGCATGCCGTGATGCCGCGGTCCTGGCCGCCG
>Ga0172372_10009614_pt1 | contig 12548 bp, 13 predicted proteins | sample LakKiv5m_2_FD_114544 | JGI IMG/M metagenome (GOLD analysis project Ga0172372, IMG submission 114544) | Freshwater microbial communities from Kabuno Bay, South-Kivu, Congo - kab_092012_9.5m | ecosystem: Environmental > Aquatic > Freshwater > Lake | place: Democratic Republic of the Congo...
GCCACGACGGCGGTTTTAGTTCCGACATCACATTGGCTGATGCCAATATTGAGTCTGCACTGCCACTGCCGCTGCGCGTGGTGGTCAAGACCGCTGCCTTCAACCACTCGGCCACGCTTCCATTTTTTGGAGGCGCGCATTTTGACTTAAGCGGGGCTGGGTGTCCAGCTAGGCGCGTTCGCAGTCGGCCCAGTTGTTGGGGGTTTCATACAGCCGGATGCGCTGTAGCTGCAGGTGGTTGCCGTAGGTGTCGCGATAGGCGCCGTCGAGCAGTTTGAAAGCCAGTTGGGCAAGGTGTTCGGCTGTGGGGACGACGTCGAGGGTGACGGTTTTATGGCCCGGCAGGCTGTTGAGGAAGTCGCAAACGGTGCGGTCGCCGCGATACACAAGGAAGGCGTGATCCCAGGCGTCGACCACGGTTTCGCGGGCGATGCGTTTGACGTCGGTGAAGTCCATCACCATGCCTTGTTCAGACTGGCCCTCGGTGGCGATGATGTCGCCGGAGAGGGTGATTTCGATGGCGTAACGATGGCCGTGCAGGTGTTTGCACTGGCTGTTGTGGTTGGGGATGCGGTGTCCGGCATCGAATTCCAGTCGGCGGGTGATGAGCATGTTGTTCGGCTTTTGTAAGGTGGCGCGGATTATACCTTGGGGGAAGATTCGGCTTCGAACAGGATGGCGGCGATGACTTTTCGCTCGTCGGCGACGAGGATGTTGTAGGTGCGGCAGGCGGCTTTGGTGTCCATGAATTCCACGGCGATACCGGCGTTGGTGAGCGCGCGGTAGAGGCGGGGATGGGCGAAGTGTTGTCGGGCGCCGGTGCCGAGCAATACCAGTTCGGGCTGGAGCCGGAGGAAATATTCAAAGCTCGCTTCGGTCAGCGCGTCGAAGCCGGAAACCGGCCAGTCGCTATGGACGGCCCCGGCCTGTACGACCACGCTGTGGTCGTGGCGCTGATAGTTGATCATCACATGATCATCGCCGTGGCCGGTGAATATTTTGATATTGCCGAGGCGGCTGAGTTGCAGTTTCAAGTTGACGCTTCCTTCCGCGATACATTTGCCGCAGACGGGGGCGGGCGGTTAGAATCGCGCCCCTGCGGCATTTTCGTGACAGGGCCGGATTCTATCACCGGCGCAGCCTGTTTCGAGCCGAATCCTGTTAGGTGTGAATTGTGAAACCGATCCTGAAATCGACCAAGCTGGCAAACGTGTGCTACGACATTCGCGGGCCGGTGATGGAGCGCTCCAAGCAAATGGAAGAAGAGGGCCAGCGCATCATCAAGCTGAACATCGGCAATCTGGCGCCGTTCGGCTTTGAGGCGCCGGAAGAAATCCAGCAGGATGTGATCCTTAATTTGCCGAATTCGTCCGGCTATTCCGATTCCAAGGGCATGTTTGCGGCGCGCAAGGCGATCATGCATTACTGCCAGTCGAAGAAGATCAAGGGTGTCGTGCTGGACGATATTTACATTGGTAATGGCGCTTCCGAGTTGATCGTGATGGCGATGCAGGGCTTGCTGAATCCCGGCGATGAAGTGTTGGTGCCGGCGCCGGATTATCCGCTGTGGACGGCGGCGGTGACACTGGCCGGCGGCACACCGCGCCACTATGTTTGCGATGAGGCGAACGAGTGGATGCCCGATCTGGCCGATATGCGCAGCAAGATTACGCCGAACACTCGCGCCATCGTGGTGATCAATCCGAACAATCCTACTGGAGCGCTATATTCGGACCAGATGCTGAAAGACATCATCCAGATTGCCCGTGAACATCATTTGGTGATTTTTGCCGACGAGATTTACGACAAGATGGTGTATGACGAGGCCAAGCACACGTCAATCGCCGCATTGGCCGACGACGTGCTGTTCGTGACGCTCAACGGCTTGTCGAAAAACTACCGGGCCTGCGGTTATCGCGCGGGCTGGATGGTGCTTTCCGGCGAGAAAAAACATGCGCACGATTACATCGCGGGGCTGACGATACTGGCCTCGATGCGCCTGTGTTCCAATGTGCCGGGGCAGTTCGCCATTCAGACGGCGCTGGGCGGCTACCAGAGCATTGACGATCTGGTGGCGCCGGGCGGGCGACTGCGCAAGCAGCGCGACCTGGCGTACAAACTCGTGACTGAAATTCCCGGCGTGACATGCGTCAAACCCAAGGCGGGTTTGTACCTGTTCCCGAAGTTCGATCCGGAGATTTATCCGATCGAGAATGATCAGCAATTCATCCTGGAATTGCTGGAAGAAGAAAAAGTGCTGGTGGTGCAGGGCAGCGGTTTCAACTGGCCGAGTCCGGATCACATTCGCATTGTGTTCCTGCCGATCGAGGATGATCTGGTGGATGCGATGGTGCGCCTCGCACGTTTCCTGGAAAACTATCGCAAGCGTCACGGCACCGATAAAAAGTTAAAAAAGTGAGTCAAGCATGAAAGCAATCAATGTAGGTTTGTTGGGTATCGGCACCGTCGGTGGTGGCACGTTTACCGTATTGCAGCGCAATGCCGAGGAAATCACCCGGCGGGCCGGACGGCCAATTCGCATCACCGTGGTGGCGGACAAGAATCTGGAGCTGGCAAGAAAAGTCACAGGCGGTGCCTGCCGCGTGACCGACGATGCTTTCGCGGTGGTGGCCGACCCCGAAGTCGATATCGTGATCGAGCTGATCGGCGGCTACGGTGTGGCGAAAGAGCTGGTCATGCAGGCGATTGCACATGGCAAGCATGTGGTGACAGCAAACAAGGCACTGCTTGCGACGCATGGCAACGAAATTTTCAAGGCGGCGCAGGACAAGGGCGTGATGGTGGCGTTTGAGGCGGCGGTCGCGGGCGGCATTCCCATCATCAAAGCAGTGCGCGAAGGCCTCACCGCCAATCGCATCGAATGGATCGCCGGCATCATCAATGGCACGACCAACTTCATCCTGTCCGAAATGCGCGACAAGGGATTGAGCTTCGACACCGTGCTGAAAGAAGCCCAGCGTCTGGGTTACGCCGAAGCCGACCCGACCTTCGACATCGAGGGCGTGGACGCCGCGCACAAGATCACCATTCTTGCGTCGCTGGCCTTTGGTATTCCGATGCAGTTCGACAAGGCCTATATCGAAGGCATTTCCAAACTCGATGCGGCCGATATCAAATACGCCGAACAACTCGGTTATCGCATCAAACTCTTGGGTATCACCAAGCGCACGCCGGAAGGTATCGAGTTGCGCGTGCATCCCACACTGATTCCAACCAAGCGTCTGATCGCCAACGTCGAAGGCGCGATGAATGCCGTACTGGTCGAGGGCGATGCTGTGGGTGCCACGTTGTATTACGGCAAGGGCGCAGGTGCCGAGCCGACCGCCAGCGCGGTGATTGCCGATCTGGTGGATGTGACCCGCATGCACACCGCCGATCCACAAAACCGTGTGCCACACCTCGCGTTCCAACCCAACCAAATCGCCGATCTCAAAGTGCTGCCGATGGATGAGGTCGTCACCAGTTATTACCTGCGTTTGCGTGTGCAGGACAAACCGGGTGTGCTGGCCGACATCACCCGCATACTCGCCGACGAAGACATCTCCATCGACGCCGTGATTCAAAAGGAACCCGGCGAGGGCGAGACCCAGACCGACCTGATTCTGCTGACCCATCAAACCCGCGAAAAACGCATCAACGCCGCGATTGCGAAGGTCGAGGCACTGGGCGTGGTGGCGGGCAACGTCACGAAGCTGCGGCTGGAAGCGCTGGGTAAGTGATTGTTTGGGCCGGCTTAGTGTGAGTTGGTTAAATCTTTGGATAGCGAGGTTTTGATTCTTATTTGGTCTATCGCGAATATTGCGGAAGAAACGGGGGGCTAGTGGCAAACACTTTTGGCATTCGCGACAACCACATGCGCGGCAAGGTTGCGGATTTTCTCGTCGAAAAAATCAATGCTGGAAGTCATCTATCAGTTGTCTCGGCTTATTTCACCATCTATGCCTATGAGGCGCTTTCTGCCGAACTGGAAAGCATCGGTCATCTAAACTTTCTCTTTGGTGAGCCTCGTTTCATCTCCTCGCTCGACCCGGACAAAACCGACAAGAAATCCTTCAAGATCGAGGACGAAGGGCTGGAGCTGGCAAATCGCCTGCAACAAAAGGAAATTGCTCGCAGGTGCCCGACTCAAGCAGACCCGATACGGGCGGCACAAGCGCTGATCGAGAAAATGCCTCCTTCAACCGACGATCTTCACGCCGCCCTAGGGTTTCTGCGTGCAGCCTTATTTCGCAGCCTGATCTCCTTCTGCAGTCGCAAGCACGTCGGTGTCGCATTCAAGGAACAAGCTGTCGATGTCCAGGCTTTGTGGCAAGCGGTGCTTGCGGGGCAGGCAACATTATTCCTGCCGCCGCACGACACCGCACCAGGACAACTCGATGCCGAACGTCGCTGGCTCGTTTCATCGGTTACAGAGGCCGACCTCGCCTCCATCACCCTGAGTGACCTCAATCGACTAATTGCATTGTTGACACCTGGAGGTGGTACGTCCATTGTGCTCGATTCACTGTAAATCGGAGTGATCTATGAAACCATTTTCTCGTTCAGTAATCGAGCTTTTCGACGGAAAAAAACGCTACGTCATCCCCATGTTCCAGCGTCAATACGTCTGGAAAGAAGATCGCCAATTGGATCGCATCTGGGATGATCTCAAGACCAAGACTGAGCAACGTTTAGACAACAAGTCCACCTCGCCGCATTTCCTCGGCGCTATCGTGATTTCACTGCTCCCAACGTTTGGCCGCCAGGTGCAAGCATATGACGTGATTGATGGCCAGCAACGACTGACAACATTCCAAGTCTTGCTGAATGCATTTCGCGATGTGGCAAGTGCCCTTGAATCAGAATTTGCTGATGAGTTGAATAAATACATCATCAATGAAGGGATCATGGAGGACAAAGCGGTCGAACGATACAAAGTCTGGCCGACGCAGGTAGATCGTCCTCAGATGAAAGCGCTAGTTGATTGTGGCTCTCAGGATGGGGTTGCTGCCATCGAAAAAACCGAGCTCGGCAGAAAGAAGACAGGAGTGGAGCCGATCATGATTGCGGCTTACCACTATTTTTTCCGGCAGATTAATGAGTTCATCGCCGCCCCCTTTGGAGAGACCGCACCTAGCGAGCGCATTGAGGCGTTATTCCATGCTTTAAAGCACGACCTCGCTTTGGTTTCCATCGAACTCGAAGGAGGTGACGATCCCCAGGTGATCTTCGAGACATTGAACGGCTTTAATGAGCCCTTGTTACCTACCGACCTCTTGCGAAATTTCGTCTTCCAGCGCGCATACCGCGAAAAACGCGAAGAGAATGATAAAACTCCAGATGATCTCTACAACGAGTATTGGTTGCCATTCGACCACCACTTCTGGAAGCGAGAGGAAAAGCAGGGACGCCTCAAACGGCCACGTGTTGACCTGTTCTTCCAGCATTTTCTGGCCATGAAGCAAGCGACCGACATCAACGTGGGGCGTCTATACCATGATTACAAAATTTGGATCGAGACAAACAAGCCCTATCCTAGCGTCGAGGACGAACTCAAGGACACCGTGCATTTCGCCGGGGTGTTCAAAAAATTGATTACGCCAGAAGAGCATAGTGAATTGAGCGATTTCGCAGGCATGCTCAACACCTTTGACGTAAAAACTATCCTCCCCCTGATCTTGTTTCTGAGCGGCGAAGTTGGCCTGCAAGGCGAGCCGCTGAAACAAGTATTGCTCTCGCTGGAGTCTTTCCTAGTCCGGCGCGCTGTTTGCGGTTTAACAACCAAGAACTACAACCGCCTGTTCCTGCAGTTGGTTGAGGGACTACGAGGCCAGGAAGATGTATGCGATGCCTTACATACTGAACTGCTAAAAGGTGAGGGAGAAGCAGTAGTCTGGCCTGATGATGCAACATTCTCGCACGCTTGGCTTACTAAAAAACTTTACAACGAGCTTAAACCCTCTATCCGACTGCAATACATTCTGAAGCGAGTCGAGCAGGCAAAGCGTAGCGCAAAAAACGAGGACATCCATATCAGGTCATCGCTCACCATTGAGCATGTCATGCCTGTCACTTGGGAAACACATTGGCCATTACCGGATGGTCGGATGGCGAAGTCATCTCTGGAGCGCATGTTTGATGACGATCCTGATCTGGATGCGGATAGGCGCGACCAGTTAATCCATACCCTTGGTAACCTGACCTTGCTCACCCAGCCACTTAATTCATCTATTCGAAATGGCGCTTGGTCGGATAAGCAGCCTGAAATTACCAAGCAGTCTGCCTTGGCGCTTAATCGCGATTTTCTCGATTATCCGGTCTGGAATGAAGAGACGATAGAAGCACGTGGACGAAACCTTCTGACTCATGCATTGGCGATTTGGCCAAGGTAATATTCGTAGCAATGACAACCAACTACGTTGTTGTAGTTGGGGATGGATTTATGAAACTTCCGCCAATTCTTTCCACTTTGTCGTATAGGCCGGGCTCTTGTTGCCGCGCTTCATCTGCCAAGTTTGCTGTATGCCTACACTGGCAGGGCACAGCGTCCCTTTGCCCATCTTTCGGTTAATCTGGATGAGGTGGGGGAATGCGATATTTACGTAGGGCTGTTTGGCAACGAGTATGGCTATGAAGATGCGGGTGGTGTTTCGCCCACCGAGCGGGAATTCGCCCATGCCATCGCGGCGGTGACAGTTTTTCTTGATTTGGTTGCCAAGAGGTGGAATGGAGGGAAATTATGAGTAATGAAGAAAAACCAAAACTTGCTCTGTTCGAAGGCCGTCAGATACGAAAGGCGCTCCATGAGGGGGAGTGGTGGTTTTCAATTATTGACGTGATTGAGGTCTTGGTGGGCGGAGATCGGCCTCGAAAGTATTGGAGCGATCTCAAGAAAAAGCTGGTCGCCGAAGGCTATATTGAAGTGTCCGAAAAAATCGGACAGTTGAAAATGGTTGCGCCAGATGGAAAGCAGCGGCTGACTGACTGCGCCAATACCGAAACCCTGTTCCGCATCGTTCAATCCATTCCGTCACCCAAGGTGGAGCCACTCAAACGCTGGCTTGCCAAGGCTGGTAAGGAGCGACTTGACGAAATCGAGAACCCCGAACTGGCGATGGGGCGGATGCAGGAGTTGTACGAGAAAAAGGGCTACCCGAAGGAATGGATCGACAAGCGCCTGCGCGGTATCGCGGTTCGCCAGGACTTGACCGATGAATGGAAAGAACGCGGCGTGGCATCCAGCAAGGAGTTCGCCATCCTCACCAATGAAATCATGCAGGGCACTTTCGATTTGAAGGTGGATGAATACAAGCAGGTCAAGTCGCTGGCGCGGGAAAACCTACGCGACCACATGACCGACATCGAGCTGATCCTGACCATGCTGGCCGAAGCGACGACCACGAAGCTGCACCGTGACCGTGGCACAAGAGGCATGGAACCGCTCAAAAAGGATGCCAAGGATGGCGGTGCGGTTGCTGGCAGAACGCGAAAGGATATTGAGCAACAATCGGGAAGGCCGGTGATTTCGACAGAAAACTTCAAGCAGTTGACCGGCGGGCGATCAAAGAGGCTGAAGAAAGATGAAGAGTGATTACACCAGCAACGGCAGCGTGCAGGTGATGTTGTTCGCTGACCGGCTGGAGGTATGGAGCCCCGGTGCTTTGCCGCCCTCGCTGACGTTGGAAAAGTTGCGCCATCCCCATGGTTCCGTGCCATGGCAATCCGCAGTTGGCAGAGCCGCTTTACCTTACCAAGTACATCGAACGCATGGGGACGGGCACAGGCGACATGATTCGCCGCTGCCGCGAAGTGGGACTGCCGGAGCCGCAGTTCACGGTGTCGGATGGGTTTGTGACGACAATCTGGCGCAAAGCCGGACAAGTCACCGCCGTACAGCCAGAGTCGCAGCCAGAGTCGATAGAGTTGCGGGTGTTACGATTGTTGACCAAGGAGCCCCTATCCAAATCAGCCATTTCCCGTGCGCTGGGACAGAAAGAAATTTCCGGTCATCTGAATCAGGTCATACGGGTGTTGCTAAATGACCAAACTCTGGAATTCATGTTGCCTGATAAACCCAACAGTCGCCTACAGAAATATCGGCTGACTGAAAAAGGGCGGTTGTTATTGGATGCTTGGCGAAAGCTGAAATAATGTTCAGAGCCGGAAAGTGTTCAAGCCGTGATCCGATGTCACGGCTTGAACGCGGGGAAATGAGTGCCACTCACCACTGCGTACCTGGCCTCTGTCAGGTAAAATCCGCGCCTGTAAACACCATCAGAGTTGTCGTTTGATGGTTATTTTTGATCGTAAGGAATTTGCATGAAATACATCTCCACTCGCGGTAATTCACCGGCCAAAACTTTCACCGAGATTTTGTTGGGCGGTCTGGCGCCTGATGGCGGTTTGTATCTGCCGGAGGAATATCCGCAGGTGACCCGTGCCGAGCTGGATGCCTGGCGCAAACTGTCGTATGCCGATTTGGCGTTCGCGGTGCTGTCGAAATTTGCGACGGATATTCCGGCAGAAGATTTGCGCGCAATCGTGCGCAAAACCTATACCGCCGAGGTGTATGGCAACGGTCGCGCTGATTCTGACTTCTCGCAAATCACGCCGCTGCGCACGCTCGCACCCAACCTGCATATTTTGGAACTTTCCAACGGCCCGACGCTGGCGTTTAAGGATATGGCGATGCAGCTGCTCGGTAACCTGTTTGAATATGCGCTGGCGAAGCAGCATGCCGAGCTGAATATTCTGGGCGCGACTTCGGGCGACACGGGTTCCGCTGCCGAGTACGCGATGCGCGGCAAGCAGGGCATCCGCGTGTTCATGCTGTCGCCGGAAGGCAAGATGTCCGGTTTTCAGCGTGCACAGATGTATTCGCTGCAGGATCCGAATATTTTTAATATCGCCATTCACGGCTTCTTCGATGACGCGCAGGATATGGTGAAGGCGGTGTCCAACGACCACGCGTTCAAGGCGCAGTACAAAATTGGCACGGTGAATTCGATCAACTGGGCACGCGTGTCGGCGCAGGTGGTGTATTACTTCAAGGGTTACTTCGCTGCGACGCAATCCAATGACGAGCAGGTCGCGTTCTCGGTGCCCAGCGGCAACTTCGGTAATATCTGCGCGGGCCATATCTCGCGCATGATGGGCTTGCCGATCGGCCAGCTGATTCTGGCGACCAACGAGAACGATGTGCTCGACGAGTTTTTCCGCACCGGCGTCTATCGTCCGCGCGGCACGGCGCATACCTATGAAACCAGCAGCCCGTCGATGGATATTTCCAAGGCATCGAACTTCGAGCGTTTCGTGTTCGATCTCGTCGGCCGCGACGGTGCAAAAGTGCGCGAATTCTGGGCCAATGTGGATCGCGCTTCCGGCAGTGCCGATGTCGCCGCATTCGATATCAAGGGCACGCCTTACTGGAATAATTTGCCGAAATTCGATTTTGCTTCCGGCAAGAGCACGCATCTGGATCGTCTCAAGACCATTCGCGAGGTCTGGGAAGAATACGGCGTGATGGTTGATACGCACACCGCCGACGGCATCAAAGTCGGCCTGGAACAGCGCCGCCCCAGCCTGCCGCTGATTTGTCTGGAAACTGCGTTGCCGGCCAAGTTTGCGGAAACCATCCGGGAGGCGCTGGGCCGCGAGCCCGAACGTCCGGCTGCGCTGGAAGGCATCGAAAATCTGCCGCAGCGCGTGGCAGTGATGGCGCCGGATGTGGAGAGGCTGAAGGCCTATATCGCGGCTAACGTCCCCGCCTGATCTGACTTGCCTGAGACAGAGGCATGAATAACCTCATCCTGCTCATCCTCTGTTTCGTCGCCGGCATGTTGCTGCGCCGTTACCGGCGTATGCCGGACAACGCCCCGGCGACACTGAACAGTTTCATCATCCACGTCTCGCTTCCGGCACTGACGCTGCTCTACATTCACGAGCTGAAAATTTCCGGCGACGTGTTGCTGACAGCGCTCATGGCCTGGCTGGTGTTTGGACTATCCGCAGGGTTTTTCTGGCTGGTTGGACGCCGCCTGCAATTGTCCCGCGCAACTACAGGCGCGCTCATGCTGACCGGCGGATTGGGCAATACCTCTTTTTTTGGCTTGCCGATGGTCGAGGCGTATTACGGGCCATCCGGATTGACGACTGCGATCATCGCCGATCAACTCGGCTCGTTCTTTGCGCTCTCGGTGCTGGGGATTACGGTCGCCGGGATTTATTCTTCCGGGCGGCCGAGCGCGCGTGAAATCGTGCTGCGCATCGTGCGTTTCCCACCCTTCATTTCGCTGCTGGTCGCATTGCTGCTGATCCCCGTCGAGTACGCCGACGGGTTTTCCGTTTTGCTGCGACGCCTCGGAGATACACTGGCACCGCTGGCCTTGCTGTCGGTCGGCATGCAACTGCGTCTGGGGCATCTTGCGGAACACGGACGCAATCTCGCGCTGGGACTGGGTTTCAAGTTGCTGCTGGCGCCGCTGCTGATTTATCTGCTCTATGTCCAATTACTTGGCGCACAGGGGCAGGCGATTCAGGTGACGCTGTTCGAGGCGGCGATGCCGCCGATGATTACGGCGGCGATTGTCGCGAGTGAACATGATCTCGATCCCCCGCTCGCGAATTTGATGGTGGCTGTGGGGCTCTTGTTGTCATTCATTACCCTGAGCGGGTGGTGGTATCTGTGGAGGGGAATATGAGTATTTGGAACGAACGCTTTGCCGGCGAGGAATATCTGTTCGGCTCCGAACCCAATACGTTTTTGCGCAGCCAGCTGGCTTTGCTCAAGCCGGGCATGAGCTGCCTGGCAGTCGCCGATGGCGAAGGCCGCAATGGCGTTTGGCTGGCTGAACAAGGGCTAAAAGTGTTGTCGGTCGATTCCTCCCCCGTGGGGCTGGAAAAGGCCCGAAAACTCGCGCAGCAGCGCGGTGTGACGCTGCAGATCGAACAGGCCGATCTGGCCGGCTGGACGTGGGGCGAGGCGCGCTTCGATGTGGTTGCCGCGATTTTCATTCAGTTCGCGCCGCCGGGCATGCGCGAAACAATGTTCGAACAGATCAAGGGCTGCCTCAAACCCGGTGGCTTGCTGCTGTTGCAGGGTTACACGCCGCGCCAGCTGGAATACAAGACCGGCGGGCCGTCACAGGCCGAAAATCTTTACACCGAAGCGCTACTGCGCGCGGCTTTTTATGACATGGAGATTTTGCATCTCAGCGAATATGACGCCGAGATCCACGAAGGCGCTGGTCACAGCGGGATGTCCGCGCTGATCGATCTGGTGGCGCGCAAGCGGGACTAATCCGCGTGTCCCGCATGGACTGCGGATTCAACCCGTCGATGCAACACACTAAACTTTGCGAAAGCGAAAGGAGTGTTGCCAATGAAACGACGACCACGCATCTATTACACGGAAACTCAAAAGGCACTGATGTGGGATCGCTGGCAGAAAGGCGATTCCCTTCAGCAGATCGCGCAGCTGTTTGATCGATACCATTCATCAATAGAGCGCATTTTGTCCGAGACAGGTGGCATTCGGCCGATTCCTCGACGTCGCTCGAGACTGGCACTGACTTTGTCTGAACGTGAAGAAATCTCTCGATCTGTCGTTGCTGGTGATTCAATCCGCGCTATCGCCAAGAAGCTTGGCCGTGCCGCCTCGACAATTAGTCGAGAGATCGAACGTAACGGTGATCGAAAGAGCTATCGCGCAAGCCAGGCCGATCAAGCTGCTTGGGATCGCGCGCATCGCCCCCAACCTTGTAAACTGGTGAAGAACCGCGCAATGGCACACATCGTGGCAGCCAAACTGAAAATGGCATGGTCACCGGAGCAGGTTGCTGGGTGGCTAAAATGCACCTATCCAGATGACGAGGACTATCAGGTGTCGCACGAGACCATCTATCGCAGCCTCTACATTCAGGCCAGAGGCGCATTGAAGAAGGAGATTCTGGTTCACCTACGGCGCACGCGAGTCATGCGCCGTTCGCGGCATCATACGCAGAAGACTGACAATCATGGCCGAATCACTGATGCGGTATCGATCAGCGAGCGTCCAGCCACGGCAAAGGATCGGGCAGTACCAGGCCACTGGGAGGGCGACCTGTTGTGTGGGACATTAAGTAGCCAGATTGCGACACTTGTTGAGCGCCAGACACGCTATGTGATGTTGGTGAAGGTGGCAGGGAAAGATACCGAGACCGTCATAAACGCATTGATCAAACATGCACACAAGCTGCCGCAGGAACTCTACAAATCACTGACGTGGGATCGGGGTAAGGAGATGGCAGACCACAAGCGTTTTACCTTGGCGACCGACATCAATGTCTATTTCTGCGATCCTCAAAATCCTTGGCAGCGCGGGACGAACGAAAATACCAATGGGTTGTTGAGGCAGTACTTCCCAAAAGGGATGGACATCTCAAGATACACGCAAGCACAGCTCAATGGAGTGGCGAGGAAGCTAAATGAACGCCCAAGAAAGACGCTAAACTATGAAACACCGGCTGGGCGATTTAACCAACTTGTTGCATCGACGGGTTGAATCCGCA
>Ga0172372_10009618_pt1 | contig 12544 bp, 11 predicted proteins | sample LakKiv5m_2_FD_114544 | JGI IMG/M metagenome (GOLD analysis project Ga0172372, IMG submission 114544) | Freshwater microbial communities from Kabuno Bay, South-Kivu, Congo - kab_092012_9.5m | ecosystem: Environmental > Aquatic > Freshwater > Lake | place: Democratic Republic of the Congo...
CTCGTGGGTCCTCCAACTAAACCCCCAACAGGCTTGAACTCCCATGCAAATAAAATCCGGAAAAAACGACTTTCTAACCGATAGAACATCTTCGCTTCGGTTCCATCGTGATTTTCCCATCAAACATCGCGCTCTCCGGTGCGATCCACCCGAAAGACTCCCAATTTGTGGCGGCGGTCTGTGACCGCCGCTACAAGATTAAAAAATACGACGATCAAGCCTTGGCCGTCGCCGCCTCCGGCGCGTCGTAAGGATTCCGCGCCTCTTTCGCCGCGTTCCGCGCCATCAGCATGTAAAGGCAAGGGATGATGAAGAGCGTGAAAATCGTGCCGATGGCCATGCCGCCGACGAGGACAAGGCCGATGGAATTGCGGGCCGCCGCGCCGGCGCCGGTGACGAGGACGAGCGGGAAGTGGCCGGCCACGGTGGCGAGACTGGTCATCATGATCGGACGGAAGCGCACGCGGGCCGCTTCGCGCACCGCTTCGAGTTTGTTCACCCCGGCGCGCTGGCGCTGGTTGGCGAACTCGACGATGAGGATGCCGTTTTTGGCGATCAAACCGACGAGGGTGACCAAGCCGACCTGCGAATAGATGTTGAGCGTGGTCGTCCAGCCGTCCGTCCAGAACGGCACATTGGGCGCGGGCATTTTCAGGAAGGTGAAGATGAGCGCGCCGAACATGGCCAGGGGCACGGAGCCGAGCAGGATGATGAAAGGATCGCGGAAGCTGTTGAACTGCACGGCGAGGACGAGAAAAATGAGGACGAGGGCCAAAGCCAGGGAGGGCAGGAATTTGCTGCCTTCGGCACGCAGTTGGCGGGATTCGCCGGTGTAATCGATGACGTATCCCGGGGGCATGATCTTGGCCGCCTCGTCCTCGAGAAAACGCAGCGCTTCCTCGAGCGGGCGGATGGCCACACCGCTCAGCTTGACTGCGTTGAGCTGCTGGAAGCGGTTGAGCGAGCGCGGCTGCGCGGTCGATTCGAGCGTGGCAACAGAGCCGAGCGGAATGAGCCGCCCCTCGGGACCGGTGACATAAATGCTCTGCAACTGGTCGGGGTTGAGGCGTCCCGCGCGTTTGATCTGCGGAATGACTTTGTAGCTGCGTCCGCCGATGTTGAAGCGGTTGACATAGTTGCCCCCGACCATGGCCGAGACATCCTCGCCGATCTGGCGGAGATCGAGTCCGTAGGAAGCCACTTTGTCGCGGTCGAGGACGATTTCCGCCTGCGGCTGGTCGATCTTCGTGTCGATGATCGGGGGGAAGGCGAACATCCCGCTGGCCGTCGCTTTTTGCTGCAGCTCGCGCGCGATGCCGAGGATTTCCTCGGGCTCCGCCGTGGAAGCCAGGACGAACTCCACCGGGAAATTCCCCCCGCCGGGCAAGGCCGGGGGCGTGACGGGAAACATGTTCACTCCCGCGAGGCCCGACAACTTTTGCGCGACTTCGGGCAGGATGTCCTGCGGTGTGCGCTCCCGCTCGCCCCACGGTTTGAGCACCATGCCACCGAACCCCGAGGTCGGCTGCGTGAGCTGGAAGGTGTAGGCCGTTTCCGGTGTGTCGAGGAAGATGCGCGTGGCCGCGTCGGCATAACGCGCCGTCTCCTCCAACGTCGCGTTGGCCGGCGCTTCAACGATGCCGAAGATGACCCCCTGATCCTCGTCCGGCGCCAGTTCCCCCGCCGACATGAGGAACATCGGCACGCACAGCGCGGCGATGACCACCCAGATGAAATAAGCGGCCGGACGCGCGGCGAGCACTTTGTCCAAAGACGACCCGTAGGCGTCGCGCAGGCGGTTGAAGCCGCGGGTGATCATCCCGGCCAGCCCGCGCCCCTCGAAACCCGGCTTGAGCAGCGCCGCGCTCATGGCCGGAGAAATGGTCAGCGCCACGATGCCGGAAACAAACACCGCACCGGCCAGGGTGAAGGCGAACTCGCGGAACAAGGATCCGGTGAGGCCGCCCTGCAGGCCGATCGGCAGGTAGACGGCGGCGAGGGTGACGGTCATGGAAATGACCGGCCCGACGAGTTCGCGCGCGCCCTTGATCGCCGCATCGAACGGCGCCAGGCCGGCGGCCATGTGACGCTCCACGTTTTCCACGATGACGATCGCGTCGTCCACGACCAGGCCCACGCAGAGCACGATGGCCAGCAAAGTGAGGAGGTTGACGGTGAAGCCGAAGGCCTGCATGAGAAAAATCGCGCCGAGGATGGACAGGGGGATGGCCACCACCGGGACGAGCACCGCGCGCACCGAGCCGAGGAAAAGGAAGATGACGACAACCACGATGAGCAGCGTCTCGGCCAGCGTCTTGAGCACCTCGGTGATGGCGTCGGTGATGTAGACCGTGGAATCGTAGCCGATCCCCGCTTCCAGCCCCGATGGCAGCTCCTTTTTGATTTTTTCCAGCTCCGCCCGGACCGCTTTGATCACGTCCAACGTGTTGGCCGTGGGCATGACCCACACGCCCATGAAGACGGCCTGCTCGCCGGAAAAACGCACGGCGGAATCGTAATCCTCCGCGCCGAGCACCACGTCGGCCACGTCCTCCAGCCGCACGATGGCCCCGCCGCTTTCGCGCAGCACGAGGTTTTCGAATTCCTCGACCGTGCGCAGGTCGGTGTTGGCCGTGAGGTTGACCGTGACCAGCGCACCCTTCGTTTGCCCGACGGCTGAAAGGTAGTTGTTGCCCGCAAGGGCGCGGCGGACCTGCGCCGGACTGATGTTGAGCGCGGCCATCCGCTCCGGCTTGAGCCAGATGCGCATGGCGAAGGTCCGCCCGCCGAGAATTTCCGCCCGCTGCACGCCCGGCACCGCGGTCAAGCGCGGTTGCACGACCCGCGCGAGATAGTCGGTGATTTCGTTGGGCTGGAGAATGTCGGAGACGAACCGCAGGTAGGCCGCGGCGCGCTCGGAGTCCGCGCTGACGATGTCGATGACCGGCACCTCCGCCTCCGGCGGCAGATCGCTGCGCACCTGGTCGACCTTGGAACTGATCTCGGCCAGCGCCGCGGTGGGATCGTGGTTGAGCTTGAGCCGCGCGGTGATGAACGAGCGGCCCTGCGAACTTTGCGACTCGATGTAGTCGATGCCGTCGGCCGAGGCGATGGCCCGCTCGATCGGCGTGGTGATGAAGCCGCGCACCAGTTCGGCGTTGGCCCCGATGTAGACCGTGGTGATGGTGACCGAGGCGTTGTCGCTGCGCGGGTATTGGCGGACGGTGAGGGTGAAGATCGCCTGCGTGCCCGCCACGAGGATGAGCAGCGCCACCACCACGGCGAGCACCGGACGCCGGATGAACAAATCGGTGAAACTTCCCGACCCGTCGCCGCGCCGGGCCAAATGGCGCAGGCTCATGTGTCGGCGGGTGCCGGGGTGAGCGACGGTTCCGGCGCCAGTTTGTTGTTCACTTCGATCGCGGCGCCGTTGCGAAGTTTGAAAACCCCGGCCGTGACCACCGTCTCACCGGCTTTCAGCCCCTCGGTCACCGCGACAAAATCGCCCATCGAACGTCCGGTGCGCACGAAGCGCTGTTCGGCGACCAGTTTTTTGCGCCCCTCCCCGTCGTCCTTCTCCGCGACGACAAACACCGAATCGCCGTAGGGCGCGGTCAACACCGCCGTGGCCGGGACGGCCACCACGTCCTCCGGATCGCCGAGGGTCAGGATGACGCGCGCGAACATGCCCGGACGCAGCGCGCCCTGCGGGTTGGCCAGCGTGCCCTGCAGGCGGACGTTGCGCGTCACGGGATCGATCTCCGCGTTGATCGCGGTCAATTCGCCCGCGAAGGCGCGGTCCGGATAGACATCGGTGATCACTTCGATGGCCTTGCCCGGGCGCAGCCCCGCGATGAGCTGCTGCGGGAGGAGGAAGTCGATGTAGATGGGATCGAGCGATTGCAGCGAGACGATGCGGTCGCCGTTGTTGACGAATTGCCCGACATTGACCTCGCGGATGCCGAGCCGCCCGCCGAAGGGCGCGCTGATCTGCTTTTTGCGGATGGTCGCTTTCAATTGCTCGACCAGCGCGGCCGTTTTGCGCAGTTGTGACTGCGCGGCGTCGAGGTCGGACTGCGGCACGGTGTTGTTCTGCCGCAGGCGCAGGGTGCGCTCGTAAACGGTGCGCGCCAGATCCTGCTCCGCCTCCGCCGAGCGCAGGTTGGCCTGCTCGGTCTGGGTGTCCAGTTCAACGAGCAGATCGCCCTCCGCGACTTCCTGGCCGTTTTCGAAATGGATGACGGCCACCACGCCCGATTCCTCCGTGCTCAAGTCCGCCCCCTGCACGGCCCGCAGCGAACCGACCGACTCGACCGTGCGCTCCCAGCGCTGCGCTTCGGCCGGCGCCGTGCTGACCGTCTCGACCGGCGCCGCCTCGTTTTCCCCGGAGGCGATCAGGGCCCCGATCTGCAGGGCCTTGATGCCGGCCACGGCACCGGTCAGCAGCAGGACGATGGCCAGCGCGATGAGGAAGGGTTTCAGTTTCATGCAGGACCGGACGCCCAGATTAAACGCCCGTATCAATTTACACGGATGCCGGGCCGTGTCACGGCTTCCCGAGGTCGGGACGCCGTTCCGTGGTCCGCGCCCGCGCCTGTTCGCGCCGCCAGGCCTCGATGGCCGCGTGGTTTCCGGAGAGCAGAATGTCGGGAACCTTCCAGCCGCGGAACTCCGCCGGCCGCGTGTAGTGCGGATACTCGAGCAATCCGTGCGAGAAGGATTCATCGGCGGCCGACTGCTCGTCGCCGAGCACGCCGGGCAAAAGGCGCACCACGGCATCGCTCACGACGAGCGCGGCGAGCGTGCCATTGGTCAGCACGTAATCACCGAGGGAAATTTCCTCGTCGACAAGGTGCTCGGCCACCCGCTGGTCGACGCCTTCGTAATGGCCGGAGACCAGCACGAGATGTTTTTCCGCGGCGAGGCGGCGGGCGGCGGCCTGATCGAAAGGTTTTCCCTGCGCGGAGAGCAGGATGACACGCGTCTGCGGTCCGCGCAGTTCGTCCAGCGCGGCGGCGATGGGCTCCACCTTGAGCACCATGCCGGCGCCGCCGCCGTAGGGCGGTTCGTCGGTCACGTGGTGTTTGCCCGGCGCCCAGTCGCGCAGGTTGCGCAGGCGGATGTCGGCCAACCCCTTTTCCCGGGCGATGCGCAGCATGCTTTCCCCGAGGATCCCGTCTCCCATGGCGGGAAAGAGGGTGAGAATGTCGATTTGCACGGACTTCTTGCTAACACGGCCGGGATCGGGCAACCAGATTGCTGAATGAACGAACCCCGCCCCGTCTCTGTCTATCAAAACATGCGCAAATCGCCCATCCTGCTCCTCGCCGTCCTGGCCCTGACCGCCGCCTGTCCGGCCTCCATGATCAACGAATTGAGCGCCCAGGACCGCGCCAAGCTCGAGTCGGGTGGCAATGTTCTCATCGCCATCGACAAACCCGGCGCCACCTGGCCGGAGGTGCGCATTTACCGCAAAGTGAAGGCCACCCCGCAGGGCGTGACCGATCTCTTCCTGGATTACGAGAATGCCGACAGCTTCATCCACAACCTCAAATCGGCCGTGGTGGAAAACCAACCCGACGGGAACACCAAGGATGTGCGCTACACGGTGAAACTCCCCGTGGTTTTCACCATCAATTACCTCGTGCGCAACCGTTACGAGAAAACGCCGGAGGGCTACACCGTGCATTGGAATCTGCTCGAATCCCTCTTCGCCAAATCGGCCGTCGGCAAACTGCGCGTCGAACCGCACGGCGACACCGCCGTCATCTGCTACGCCAACCATGTCGAACCCGCGACCAAACTCGTGGCCGGCCTGCGCAACCAGGCGCTCAAGGAAGCTTCCAACACGGTGGACGCCATTGTGAAGGAAGCCGAACGCCGCCACGCCGCGGGCGGCGGGGCCCAGGCGAAACTTTAGTCCGGCCGGGTCCCGGTCGTGAGACCCGACGACGAAACGGCCCGGGTCGATCTCTCCAAACCGCCGCGCGGCGTGAAAGTCGCGCGCAGCCTCATCAGCGGAATCGACATCAACTTGCCGCCGCGTGAATTTCGGCGGCGCCCTGCCGGACGATGTCCGGCTCTTTTTCGCCGCGGTGCTGCGTCAGGCCGTGCGGGCCGGGTGACGGCTCACCGGGCCACGGTCACCGCACGGACCGGAGACACCGGCGCGCCCGCGCGGAAGACGGGATCCGCGACGATCGGCGCCGCGCCGTAGCGGCGGGGCACGACGAACGTGGACGAGCTGCGGTAGATCGGCTCCCCGTAACTCCCGTAGGAAGTGATGACCGGTGCCGGAAAACAATTGAAGCCGCCGGTCCAGACGGGCGCGGCCACCGGACGGATCACCGGCGCGCAGTAAACGGGTGCCGCGTAGCCGCCGCCCCATCCGCCGCCCCATCCGCCGCCCCAAGCGGCGGCAACCTGCCACGCCCCGCCGTTCCACGCCGCGGCCAGAGCCGGACGCGGCGCGGGCGCGCAGCCTTGACCGAAATAAATGGCTTGGGACCAAGCCTCGCCCGCACCAACAACCGCGAGCAACGACGCCGAGAGCAGGAGTTTTTTCATGGGAACGGCCTTTGACGGGAAATAAAGACCGCACGGGCGGCGGGCGCAAGCGGGAATCCGCGCCAACCGGACGGTCAGCCCTCGAGCGGCTTGACGAACACGCCGATCAACGGGCGGGGCGAGGGTTTGAGGGAGGCGTGGTCGCTGACGAATCCCTCCTCCGTGCGGATCTCCACGTGACCGGCCCCGCGGCCGCCGTAGACAAGCACCGCGCCGACCGGGGCCGCGAAAGGATCGTCGACCTCGAGGCGCGCGAAGCCGTAACGATTCGGCAACTCGACCGCCGCCTGTTTGGCCAGGGCCGTCCGCGGATAGCAATCCACGACCTCGGCCGCCTGGAGGGCGCGCTTGACGTAGCGCCAGCAACGGTTGATCGACGAGCGCCGCGCGGCCCGCTGGGCCAACTCCGCCGCCTCGAGCATGCGCGCATCCATCTCGATTTCCGCCGGCAGGTCCTCGGGCACCGCCCGGCCGAAAAGCAGATCGAGAAATCCCGGCCGCGGTTTGCGGGTGCGCGTGACCTTGACCCCCGCGGCGCCACCGGCCGACGCACGGGACACCTCCCCGGCGGTCTCCGTCCGACCCTCCTCATGCTGATCCACCTGCACGATCTGCCGCGCTTCGAGCAGCGAAGGAAGTTCGGATTCCCCGCGTGGCGGCGTCGCTGCCGCGTCCGTGATGGAAACCGCGGTCAGCACCGCGCAGACGCAAGCGGTGGAAAACGCGGAAAGCACGGCTTCGGACTGGATTCGGATGGGGTCCGGCATGGGTAAAAGCCGGCGAGGTTACCCGACAAGGACCGACAGGCAACCCGAATTTTCGCGAAATGACAACCAATGATAACCATTGACGTTTTGAAGTTTGCCTCCGCGGCGGTTGGAAGATGGGGCTGCTCCATGCTAAGAAACTCCGGATTGGCTCGGGTGGCGGAATTGGCAGACGCGCTGGACTTAGGATCCAGTTCCGAAAGGAGTAAGGGTTCGAGTCCCTTCCCGAGCACGCTTGTCAGCGAAGACGCTCGAAGATCGGAGCCAAAGCAGAAGCGGGACTGAAGACCGTATCGGCCAAATTCCGCGCCCCCGCGCGGTGGGCCTCCCAATTCTCCTCCGCCTCCGCGATGGCGCGGGCGGCGCCGGCCGCATCCTCGAACGGCTGCAACCCCGGACGCGGCGGCACCACTTCGGGCCATCCGGTATCCTGCAGGACGACGGGGCGGTCGAGCGCGAGATAGATCACACTGCGATCGCTGATCCAGCCGCCGCGCGAAACGACGTAACCAACCTTGGCCACGCCGATTTCCCCGCGTGAGCCGGCGATGAAGCGCAGATAAGAATTCACATCGCGGCACACCTCCGCGGACGAAACCAGGTTCCATCCGCCCTCGAGGAACGCCTCGTAGTCCTCCCAGCCCGGCTGCAAATCACTGGCGATGGTGAACGGGACGCCCGCCCGCCGCGGCAAACCGGCCAGCGCGTGCAGGCTGTCGCGTTTGCCGCCGTAGGTCTCCCCCTCCCACACGAGATCGTTGTAGCCATACCAGTGCGACACGGTGGTCCAGTCGCGGCCGGCATCCGCCCCGCCCGCCGAGGCGAGACGCGGGCGCCAGAAATCGCCCGGGACCGGGGGCACCAGCGGGATCCAATCCTGCGCGGTGCGCGGCAAACGCAGGCGGGGCGAGCGGAAATTCGCACCGACGGTGAAAAACAAGTCGTGGCCCGCGAAATTCATGTCCGTCCCGCACGTTTCCGCCCACAACTGCGTGAAGCTGGGATCCACATCGAGATACCCCTTGGTGATCCGGTCGCCGAGCAGGTCGAGCAGCTTGAATTGCCCGGAGTAATTCAGGAACAAATCCGCGCCCGCGCAAAAACCGCGGAAGGCCTCCAGGTCCGGACTTTTCCCGTCGATGATCAGGCATTGGCGGTCCGCCAGACCGAACTCGGCCGCCGTCTCGTGCCAGAATTCCTCCTGCGGACTCCGCGCGTGTCCGGCCGCGGGCGGTTCTAGTTCGCTGGATGAAAGGTGTTCCGCGATCCACACTTCCCAGCCGAGGGACTCGAGGGCCTTGACCCAGTTCATCACCGCGCAGGTGTGGCCCGCGGAAGCCCGCGGACAACGCGCCAGCACCGCCCCGATGACCGCTTTCATGGATCGATCCTCCGCCGGCGCGCGGCAACCCGGCTCCCCGGGCCCCGCCGCGGAACCGGAAGACGCGCCGGCCATTCAAAACGTCCGGCGGGGATCATGATGCTGGTCCGGATCGAGTTCATGCCAAGCGGTGGCGCCCCCGCGCAGTTGCAACCGGTCGCGCCCGCACAGGCGCGCGACCAGCGCCAGCGGTGTGACCACGCCGAAAAAAACCGCGGCCAGCACGAGATGCGTGACCACTTCGCTGACGACGCGCACCACCGCCGTCCAGAACCAATACGCGGGCCAACCCAGACGCGTCCCGGTGATGGCGGTGAGGAAAGCGAAGGCCCCGAAGCCCCAGAAAAATTTGGCCAGACCGCGGCCGGCGGCGAAAACTCCCCAATCGACGAAATAAAACAGCGCGCCGGCCACGCCGAGCGCGGGGCCGGTGAGCAGCGCCCAATGGCGCAGTTCGCGGGGCGAAGGTTTCCAGACGGTGGTCATGGTCGGGCGGCGCGGCCGGCGGAGCGGTCAAAAGAGCGTGTAGATGAACGGGGCCGCCTTGGTGCCGCCGAGGATGATGAGAAGGCCGGCCAGCAGCAGGACGACGATGATCGGCGCGAGCAACCAGGCCTTGTGCGCGAGGATGAAATCGAACAACTCGGCGATGAAGGAGCGGCGGCGGGCCATTGGAGGCAAAGCTTGCCGCGGCGCCCCGCGCCTGGCAAGCGGCGCGCTGAGCGTCAGTCGGCCCCGAACCGCCGGCGGTAGGCGGCCGCCCCTTCGAGCGGCGGCTGGGCCTCCTTGCGCAGCAGGCAATTTTCCACGACCAGCACGTCCATGTCGGTGAACATGAAACAGCGGTAGGCTTCGGCCGGCGTGTGCACGACGGGCTCGCCGCGGATGTTGAAGCTCGTGTTGACCAGAACCGGGCAGCCGGTGCGCCGCTCGAAAGCGCGGAGGATGGCGTGGAAGCGCGGCGAACGGTCCGCGGCGACCGTTTGCACGCGCGCCGAGTGGTCGACATGCGTGACCGCGGGCAAGTCGCCGCGCACGGCCCGCAACCGCGCCAGGCCCTGCCCGCCCGGCACGGACGCCGCGCGCCGGTCCGCCCGCACGGGCGCGACGAGCAGCATGTAGGGACTCTCGGCGGTGAGTTCGAAGTAGTCGGCCTGCCGGCCTTCGAGGACCGCCGGGGCGAACGGACGGAAAGATTCGCGGAACTTGATGGCCGTGTTCATGCGCTGCTGCATGTCCGGGCGCCGCGGATCGCCGAGGAGCGAACGGTGGCCGAGGGCGCGCGGACCGAATTCGGCGCGGCCGGCGAAGTGGCCCACGATTTTCCCTTCGTCCAGGGCCGCCGCGATGGCGTCCGCCAACTGCTCCTCGGTGGCGAACGTCTCGCAGACCGCGTGCAGGGCCGCGAGTTCCGCGCGAACCTGCGCCGGGGAAAATTCCGGGCCGAGAAACGAGCCCTGCTGGCTGTCGCGCGGCTCCGGCGTGCGCGGGTTCCCCAGTTGCTGATACCAGCACCACAGCGCGGCGCCGAGCGCGCCCCCCGCATCGCCGGCGGCGGGTTGGATCCAGACGTTCTCGAAAGGCCCTTCGCGGAGAATGCGGCCGTTCCCGACGCAGTTGAGGGCCACGCCGCCCGCCAGGCAAAGGTTCTTCAAACCGGTCTCGCGGTGCACGTGACGGGCGATGTTGAGCATGGCTTCACCGGTGACGAGCTGGATGCTCGCCGCCAAATCCATCTCGCGCTGCGTCGGCTCGCGGTCCGGCCGGCGCGGCGGACCGCCGAAGAGGCGGTGGAAGCGGCGGCTCGTCATGGTCAGGCCCGGGCCGTAGTTGAAGTATGTCATATCGAGACGGAACGACCCGTCTTCGCGGAGGTCGATGAGATGCCGGCGGATGAGATCCGCGTAGCGCGGTTCGCCGTAAGGCGCGAGACCCATGAGTTTGTATTCGCCGGAATTGACGCGGAATCCGCAGTAGGACGTGAAGGCGCTGTAGAGCAAGCCGAGGGAGTGCGGGAAACGGATCTCGCCGCGGAGCTCGATCCGGTTGCCGCGGCCCGTGCCCCAGCTGGTCGTGGTCCACTCGCCCACCCCGTCGAGCGTGACGATGGCCGCCTCGGCGAACGGGCTGGGATAAAAAGCGCTGGCCGCGTGCGACTCGTGGTGCGTGCAGAAATAAAGCGGACCTTCGTAACCGCCGCCCAGCCCCCGGTCGATTTCCCGCGGGAGGTGCAGTTTCTGCTGCAACCACGGCGGCATGGCGCGGAAGAAGGAGAACAGACCGCGCGGCGCGAAGGCCAGGTAAGTCTCGAGGAGGCGTTCGAACTTGAGCAAAGGCTTTTCGTAGAAGACGACGGCGTCCAGTTCCCCCGCCCCGATCCCCGCGGCCTGCAGGCAGAAACGCACGGCGTTCTCCGGAAAACGTTCGTCGTGCTTGCGCCGGGTGAAACGTTCCTCCTGCGCGGCCGCCACGATCACGCCGTCGCGGACCAGGGCGGCCGCGCTGTCGTGGTAGAAGGCCGACAAACCGAGGATGTTCACGGCAGGGGGATCCGGGGCGGCGGTCTAACCGGCCACCCCGTATTCGGAGCGTCCGACCAGGAGATCGACGATGCCGGCCAGCAGGATCATGTGCGTGCACTCGACGATGTTGTAGGCACGGCTGTCGACCCAGAAATTGATGTCGGCGGCGGCCCCCAGCGGGTTGTCCGCGTCGAAGCCGGTGAAAGCCGCGACGTAGAGCCCGCGGGCCGCGGCCGCGCGCGCGGCGTTGACCACGTTGGGCGAGCGGCCGCTGCTGCTGATGAGGACGAGGATGTCCCGCGGATCGGCGTAGATTTCCACCGCCCGGGCGATCCAGTTCTCGTAACCGCAATCGTTGCCCAGCGCGGTGATGAGGTTGGCGTCGTTGAAAGCCATGGCGCGCACCCCGCCCTGCTTGGCGAAGTCGGTGGCCAGGTGGCTGGCGATCGACGCGCTGGCGCCGTTGCCGGCCAGCATGAGCTTGCCGCCGTCCGTCCGCGCCGCGAGCACGCGCTCCTTGAAACGCTCCATGAGGACGGGCCACTGCGGCTGTTCCAGCAGGCGTCGGTATTCGTCGAGGTAAGCGGTGATGTCCATGGCGTCGGTCCCGCCCGCGACCCGGGGAGAGCGGGCAGAGGGAATCGAACCCTCATAGCCAGCTTGGAAGGCTGGAGTTTTACCACTAAACTATGCCCGCGGACTGCCTATAGGTTCTCCGCGCAGGCTTGCCGGTCAAGGCGGTTTTGCGGCACAAGTGCAGCGATGAACGAAATCCGGCCCGGTCCCGACCAACGCAGCCTGTGGGCGTATGTCCTGCCTTTCGCCGTTTTCATGGGGGGACTGGCCCTCGTCTCGCTCGTGCAGTCCTTCGCCCCGGCCGAAAACGCCCCGCTGTGGCTGGCCGAGCCGAAATACTGGGTCTTCCCGTTGCAAACCGTCCTTTGCGGAGCCTTGCTCGTCTGGTTCTGGCAAACCTACGAATGGGGCGCCGGATGGCACGTCCTCACCGCGGTCCTGACCGGCCTCGTCGTTCTCGCCCTCTGGATTTCACCGCAATGGCTGCTCGGCGCCGAACGCCGCACCGAGGGATTCAATCCGGACATTTTCGCCGGCTCGGCCGTGCTGTATTGGGGCACCCTCATCCTGCGCTTTGTCCGTCTCGTGGTCATCGTGCCGCTCCTCGAGGAAATATTCTGGCGGGGCTTCCTCCTGCGCTACCTGATCAAGGAAGACTTCACCACCGTCCCGTTCGGCACCTTCTCATGGTTCTCCTTCGGCGTGGTCACCGTCATGTTCGGCCTCGCCCA
>Ga0172372_10009622_pt1 | contig 12540 bp, 13 predicted proteins | sample LakKiv5m_2_FD_114544 | JGI IMG/M metagenome (GOLD analysis project Ga0172372, IMG submission 114544) | Freshwater microbial communities from Kabuno Bay, South-Kivu, Congo - kab_092012_9.5m | ecosystem: Environmental > Aquatic > Freshwater > Lake | place: Democratic Republic of the Congo...
CAAGCGCCTTCTGCAGTTGCAACCGGGCCGCACTGTCACTGCTGAAATCGATGACGTTGGTGTCGTCCACCGTCTCCAGTACCGGCACGGCAACCTCGAGGTCGATGGTCGCCCGCCCATGCGCGTCACCATTGTCCGTGAAGGCGGCCGCCTCGTCGCCAGCGAGCAGGCGGTGGCAGTCGACCGCGGCATCGAGGCCCGGGCCGCAGAAATCCAGACCACGCTGTTCGCCGCCACCGACGCAGCCGGCATCCCCGACTCCATCGCCACCCGCGCGGCCGACGTCCTCAGCAACAGCATCGACCTGCGCAAAGACCTTCGCCGCGGCGCCCGCCTGCGCGTGGTCTACGAAACCCTGCGCGAAGCCGACAGCCTCGATCTGCCTTTGCCTGGCCGGGTACTGGCCATCGAACTTGAAAGCGGAAAGCTTCGGCACGAAGCGGTATGGTTCGAGCACGACGACGGTCGGGGCGCTTATTACAACTTCTCTGGCCAGAATCTGGTCAGAGGCTTCCTGCGCGAACCCATCCAGTACACACGAATCACTTCGGGCTTCAGCGGTGCACGGCTTCATCCTCTTTTCCAGGACGTTCGCGCGCACACGGGAACGGATTTCGCGGCGCCGGTGGGCACGCGAGTGCGAAGCGTCGCTGACGGCATCGTTGACTTCGCCGGCTACAACGGCGGCTACGGCCGCACGGTCATCGTGTCGCATCCGGGCAAAATCACCACCCTCTATGCTCACCTCAACGCCTTCGGCGACGGGGTCACCAAGGGTGCGCGTGTGACCCAGGGTCAGGTCATTGGCACCGTCGGCATGACAGGCTGGACCACTGGGCCCCACCTACACTACGAATTCCGGGTGGGTGGTCGACATGTCGATCCCATGCGAGCCGTGTTGCCCGAAGGCCGCAAGCTCTCCATGAGCGAGCGCCTGCGCTTCACCCCGCTTGCCGACACCTACCGCGAACACATGGCCCAGATCGGGTCGGCGAGCACCACGGCGCAGGCCAAGTTCGAGTAGCGCCTCTCCGGGAACACCTCCCGGCACAATCAGCCTTTCCCTGCTGCATCCCCGTCACCCATGCCTGTGTCCGATAGCCGGCTCTTCATCGGCCTCATGTCGGGCACCAGCGTTGATGCGGTCGACGCCGCGCTCATCCGGTTCCACCACTCAACGCAAGGCCTTGAGACGCTATCCTGCGTTTCCGTGCCCTTCCCGAGCGAGCTGCGGCAGTTGATTCAGACATTGCAGACCCCCTCGGCTGGCGAGCTCGAGCTGGCTGCCAGGGTGGCGCTTCAACTCGCTCACCTGTACGCGCAGGCCACGCAGCAGGCCATGGCAGATGCAGGCCTCTCGGCCCGCGATATCACCGCGATCGGCGCCCACGGACAGACGGTTCGCCACCGGCCTGGCGAAGGTTTCACCCTGCAGCTGCTGAATGCGGCATGGCTCGCCGAAGCGACGGGCATTCCCGTGGTGTATGACCTGCGCCCCGCAGACATCGCGGCGGGCGGCCAGGGCGCGCCTCTCGTGCCCGCGTTTCACGCGCATGTCTTTGCAGATCAGGCCGAATGCCGTGCCATCGTGAATATTGGCGGCATCGCCAACATCAGCGTGCTGCCTGCGTCGCCCCAGGGCGACACGGCTCCGGTATTGGGTTATGACACGGGGCCCGGCAACACGCTTCTCGATCAGTGGCACGAGCGTCATCAGGGACAGCGCTTTGATCCAGGCGGGGCCTGGGCCGCCGGCGGCACGGTCGACCGGGAGTTGCTTGCGGCAATGCTTGACTGTCCGTATTTCAAGCGCCTGCCACCCAAGAGCACTGGCCGCGACGACTTCAACCTCGAGTGGCTGCAATTTCACCTCACCCAACGTGCCGCGGCACGTGGCAACCGGCCTGTTGAGGCTCGCGATGTACAGGCCACCCTCTCCGAGCTGACCGCCACCACCATTGCGCTCGCCTGCAGCCAAACCAGCGCTTCTCAGGTGTTTCTATGCGGCGGGGGGGTCTACAACACGGATCTGGTTCAGCGAATCACGCAGAACCTGCCTCAGTGCCGCGTGGCAAGCACCGAGCAGGCGGGCCTGCATCCCATGGCAGTCGAGGCCGCAGCCTTCGCCTGGCTGGCTGCCCGGCGGGTGGACGCCCTGCCGGGGAATTTGCCCTCTGTGACGGGTGCTTCAGGCGGCCGCGTGCTGGGCTCGGTGGCTGACCCCTGGGGCCGCCTGAAAATCTGATCAGGCCGACAGGCTCAAACCGAGACCGACGAGCCGCAGCCGCAGGTGGTGGTGGCGTTCGGGTTCTTGATCACGAACTGAGAGCCTTCGAGATCGTCTTTGTAGTCGATCTCTGCGCCCACCAGATACTGATAGCTCATGGCATCAATCAGAAGATGCACACCGTTCTTTTCCATCACGGTGTCGTCATCATTGGTTTCTTCATCAAACGTGAAACCGTACTGAAAGCCCGAGCATCCGCCGCCCTGCACGAACACTCGAAGCTTGAGGGACGGATTGCCCTCTTCGTCTATGAGTTGCTTCACCTTGCTGGCCGCGCTTTCAGTGAAGATGAGCGGCGCTGGCATCTCGGCAACAGCATTCATGGTTTTCTCCCTTGAAACAGCAGGCTAGTGTAGCTCAGGGCAGGACAGGAATCTGGGTCAATCCCATTTCTTCGGGGAGGCCAAACATCAGGTTCATGACCTGCACCGCCTGGCCGGAGGCGCCCTTCACGAGGTTGTCCTCCACCACCAGCACCATGAGCAGGTCGCTCTCGGGCGGGCGATGCACCGCGATGCGGGCCATGTTCGATGCGCGCACGGAGCGGGTATCAGGTGCCGATCCTGCGGGCATCACATCGACGAACGGCTCGCCTGCAAAACAGGCTTCATAAATCGCCTGCAAATCTGCCGCGCGGCCGGCCGGCGTGAGCCGGGCATAAATGGTTGAATGAATGCCGCGAATCATGGGCACCAGATGCGGCGTGAACACGAGATTGACTGGCTGCCCGGCGATGGCCGACAGTCCCTGCCGAATTTCAGGCCAGTGGCGGTGCCCACTCACCCCGTAGGCTTTGAAGTTGTCCGAGGCCTCAGCCAGAAGCGCATGAACTTCGGCCTTGCGGCCGGCACCCGACACGCCCGATTTACAGTCGGCGATGATGCCTGTGGATTCGATGAGTGGCTCGCCGGTTGACCTGGTAGCAGCCAGCACTGGCAGCAGTCCGAGTTGAACCGAGGTGGGGTAACACCCCGGCATGCCCACCACGCGTGCCTGGCGAATCGCCTCGCGGTTCACCTCTGGCAGACCGTAAACCGACTCGGCAAGAATGTCGGGACAGCTGTGCGGCATCTTGTACCAGCGTTCGAACTCTGCCGTGTCCTTCAGCCTGAAGTCGGCTGCGATATCAATTACCCGGACCCCAGCCGCGAGCAACTCTGGCGCCTGCGCCATGGCCACGCCATGCGGGGTGGCGAAGAACACGACATCGCAGCCGGTCAGCGGCGCCTTGGCGGGCTCGCTGAAGGCCAGTGACACGCGACCACGAAGCGAAGGAAACATCTCGGCAACCGGCATGCCGTCTTCCTTGCGCGAGGTAATGGCATGCAGCGCCACCTGGGGGTGCTGAGCAAGCAGGCGCAGCAGCTCAACTCCGGTGTAGCCGGTACCGCCCACAATGCCAACCTTGATCATGTTCCAGTCTCCCGAGTCTCAGGCGCCACAGCCCGATCATTCAGTCTGGCTCGCCACACGAAAAAAGGCCGCCCTGAGGCGGCCTTGTACAGCGGGTTGTCGCGAGGCGCTTGCCGCGCCCCAGCCGCGATCAACGCTTCGAGAACTGCTTCCGACGGCGCGCCTTGTGCAGACCAACCTTCTTACGCTCGACCTCACGCGCATCGCGGGTCACCAGACCTGCTGCGGACAGCGCGGGCTTGAGCGACGCATCGTAATCGATGAGCGCGCGGGTGATGCCGTGACGCATTGCGCCAGCCTGACCGGTTTCACCGCCACCATGCACGTTGACCTTGATGTCAAACACGCCCATGTTGTTCGTGAGTTCGAGTGCCTGCCGGGCCACCATGCGGCCGGTTTCGCGGGCAAAGTACTGGTCGAGCGGGCGTCCGTTGACGACGACCTTGCCCGTGCCACGCTTGATGAACACCCGGGCAACGGAGGTCTTGCGGCGGCCAGTGCCGTAATAGTAATCACCAATCATGGTCAGATCTCCAGGGCCTTGGGTTGCTGGGCCGTATGCGGGTGGGTGCCTTCCGCGTAAACCTTCATTTTCTTGATCATGGCGTAGCCGAGCGGGCCTTTGGGCAGCATGCCCTTCACCGCCTTCTCGAGCGCACGCCCGGGAAACCGGCTTTGCATCTTGCCAAACGAGGTTTCGCTGATGCCGCCAGGGTATCCGCTGTGACGGAAGTAACGTTTGCCTTCGGCCTTGTTGCCCGTCACACGGATGTGCGCAGCATTCACCACGACGATGAAGTCACCCGTGTCAACGTGGGGGGTGAACTCGGCCTTGTGCTTGCCGCGAAGGCGATGCGCAATGGCAGCAGCCAGTCGGCCAAGCACCTTGTCGGCGGCATCTACTACAAACCAGTCGCGCTGAACCTCATGCGGCTTGGCTGAAAATGTCTTCATATGTCTGCTCTGGCAGGGTTTGTCTGCGCGAAAAGCCTGAGCTGAAAGAAACGCACAACTCCGGCCGCAAAGCGAAAGTTCTCGCGGAAAGCCTTAAAGTGTAGCAGGATCGGCGGAGGCAAGTCAAAAAGAAAGAGGCTGGAACTTTGCGATAGCGGATGAAACAAGCCCGGTCGGTGTGCCTCCCCGATATGACGCCCTCTCGATCAACCCATATAATTTATAATATAGTTTTGGTTGGAGCACGCACATGGGACAAATAACGCTCTATCTCGACGATGTGACCCAGGCGCTCGTGGACAAGGCGGCCAAGGCTAACGGAGTCTCTCGCAGCCGATGGGTGGCAGACATGCTCAAAAGCTACGCAGCGCAGGATTGGCCAAAAGAATGCCTCGCGCTGGCCGGACGCTTTCCCGACTTTCCGCTTCGGGAAGATCATGATTCGAACCAACCCGCCGACACGGCCCGCGTAGGCTTTTAGACGGGCCAGCCGCTCACCGACCATGTTCGTACTGGACAGCAACACCATCAGCTACTACTTCCGGGGCGAACCGGAAATTGTTTCGAGACTACAAGCCTTGCGCCCCGCCGACCTTGGAGTCCCGGCGATCGTAGAGTACGAGTTGCGCTACGGGCTTCTGCGACTCCCGCCCGTAGCGGCAGCCCCCCGACTCGCCGCGCTGGAACAATTTCTCGGACACATCCCGCGACTGCCGTTCGACTCGCGGTGCGCTGATCAAGCCGCCATGCTCCGAGCGAAACTGGACTCAGCGGGCACGCCCATCGGTCCGCATGACACGCTAATCGCCGCCACGGCCCTGCGTCACGGAGCGACCCTGGTGACCCGAAACGTTCGCGAATTTTCGCGAGTACCAGGTCTCCAAAGGGTAAGCTGGCACAGGTAGGGCCAGCACCGCAGGGCCTGTACCCGCGAGGCAAGCGACACCGCCCCGTACTTCCCGCCCTGACGCGCATAAAAAAAAACCCGACCCTTTGAGAGGGCCGGGTTGAATCCACCTTTTGGAGGAGGGTGGAGGAGACACTGAGAGGCCGAATTGCAGCCAACACCCCGAATGCTACGGAAATCTATTGTGCAATGCAAGAGCGCCCATCGCCCGGGGAGTGAAATTCGGCACAGTTTCCACGCTGCTGTCGCCTCACACCAACGAATTACCGTAAGTATTTGATCTGAATCAAACAAAACCTGAGCAAATTTCGCGGGAGATTGTCTCGCCACGCATCGGAGACCCTACTCCCTAATCAGCGAAGCCCGAGTCGGAAATAGGGATTGCGCAGTGCAGCATTAGGAAAAAGGTGGCTGGAAGATAATGATGGCAGCCCGTCCAAGGCGGACAGCGCCCCTCCCCCGCACAATGTCCTCTCTAGCCATGGAGCACACACAATGAAAGCAAGCGTCAGTTGGACCGGCCCCGGCGGGATGAGCTTTGTCGCCGAAACCGGGAGCGGCCATGCCGTTCTCATGGACGGCGCAGTCGAAGGCGGTGGACGCAACCTCGCACCGCGCCCCATGGAAATGGTGCTGCTGGGAACCGGCGGCTGTACCGCCTACGACGTGGTCGTCATTCTCACGAAAAGCGGTCTGGATGTGCGCGGCTGCGAGGTGCGGCTTGAAGCCGTGCGCGCGGAAACCGACCCCAAGGTTTTCACGCGTATCCACTTTCATTTTGTCGTGAGAGGCCGCGCGCTGAAGCCCCATATTGTGGAGCGGGCCATCAAGCTGTCTCACGACAAATATTGCTCCGCCTCGGCGATGCTCGCCCACACCGCCGAAATCAGTACCAGCTGGGAAGTTTTAGAGGACTGAGGCTGGAAGACTGAGGCTGGACGACGGGCCCATAGCCCGCAGCGCGGGTACCCCCGCCTCGCGCTGGGCCGAAAAACCTCAGATACGGTGCGCAACCGTGGTCATGACCCGCGCAGCCGCGCGCATGCCCTGCTGAACCACCGCCGGAAGCTCGGTTCCACCCATGTCATGAGCGCGCCGCGCGTGAGCGGTTTCATCTCGCTGCATGGCTTCGACAATCTGCCGGGAACGCTGATCGGCGGCCGGCAACTGATTGAGGTGCGATCCCAGGTGCGCTTCCACCTGACGCTCGGTCTCGGCCATGAAGCCCAGGCTCCAGCGATCGCCCACCCGCCCCGCTGCCAGCCCCATGGCAAGTGAGCCGGCAAACCATAGCGGATTCAGAAGCGAGGGCGACGCGCCCAGCTCGTCGAGCCGCGCGCGGGTCCAGGCGAGGTGATCGGCCTCCTCGCGTGCGGCCCCCAGAAAATATTCGCGCAGCGCTGGGTCGGACGTGCTGGCCGCCTGCCCCTCGTAGAGCGCTTGCGCGCAAATCTCGCCGACGTGATTCACCCGCATCAGCGCACCCGACAATCGCCGCTCGGCCTCGGTGAGCTCAATCTCTGCAACAGCCGCCGCCCCCGGCGAGCCACCGGGTACAGGCCGTCGGGCCGGAACCGCATCGGCAAGTGTGGCCAGCGCGCGACACGCGCCCCCCAGCACACGATCCATGATGGAAAAACGCCGCAGCGACTCCATGACCGCTCTCCTCAGGCCTCGCCTGCTTCCACCACAAAGGACACCACCGTGGCACACGAGCCACCGATGTTGAGCGTGGCCGCCCGTCGCGCGCCCTCCACCTGATAGTCACCCGCCTGGCCACAGACCTGACGAGCGGCATCCAGCACCATGCGCGCCCCGGTAGCGCCCACCGGATGGCCACCGCCGATCAGCCCCCCGGAAGGGTTAACCGGCAGCCTGCCGCCCAGTTCGATCTCGCCCGACTCCACCGCGCGCCAGCTCTCCCCGGGCTCGGTAAGGCCGAAGTGATCAATTGCCATGTACTCGGTGGTGGTGAAGCAGTCGTGGGTTTCCAGGACATTGAACGCCTCGGGACCCGATACCCGCGCCCGCGCCCAGGCATCGGTGATGGCGGCCCGCACATGCGGAAACACATAGGCTTCGCCACGGCTTCGCTCGAGCTTGTCGCGCGCGCGCAGGCCCACCGTGCGATGGCCCCAGCCGGAAATTTTCGGCAACCGATCAAGCGTCTGTCCGGTGCGAGCGGCGTGCTCGGCGGCAAAGCGCCCCGAGGCGAGAATCAGCGCGCAGGCGCCATCAGTAATCTGCCCGCAGTCCTGCCGGCGCGTGCCCGGCTCGATCACCGGGTTGGCCTCATCGTCGTCGGTGAAGCTCCCCGCATCAAAAGCCCATTTGCGCGTCTGGGCAAGCGGATTGCGCTTGGCGTTGCCGTAATTGAGTTCGGCGATCCGGTTGAGGTGTCGACGATCCAGGCCGTAGCGGCGTTCGTACTCGAACCCCATCATGCCGAAGGCCGCCGGCCAGAGAAACCGGCAGTCAATGCCCTCGCGACCCTGCCAGCCCGCGGCGTTCTGATTGGCCGAGGACACATCACCGGGCAGATTTTTAAGCTCCTCCGCCCCCACCACCAGCACGCAGTCATACCGCCCGGCTTCGATCTCGGCCATGGCAGTGAGAATGGCAAGTGAAGCTGACGCGCACGCCCCCTCATGGCGCATGGCGGGTACACCCCAGAGCTCTGGCACCACCGACGACACCATCGCGCCAAGATGCGCCTGATTGCGTTGCAGTTCGCCGAACGCGTTACCAACATGGATGGAGCCAATCGCACCTGCATCCAGGCGGGACGCTTCGATCGCACCGAGGGTCGACTCGCGAATCATGTCGGAGAGGTCCTGGCCATTTCGCGACCAGACGCGCGCGAAGTCGGTCTGATGGCCGCCCAGGATATAGGTGGGAGATGTCATGGATTGACCTCAGCTGAGGGCGGCGAAACGGGCGCGCGCCTGCCAGTATTCTGACTCAAGCCGGTCGACTACCGCGCCAACCGGCTCGATGGCGTGAATGCTGCCCAGCCCCTGCCCGGCGCCCCACAGGTCTTTCCAGCCGCGGGACGCCTCGATCGAGCGGTTGCTGTCATAGACCCGCTCGCGCTTGTCGGGAAGCGCCGCGAGGTCGACGCCGTTTCGCTTGAGAGACGGAATGAGCCAGCTCGCCGCAGTGCCGGTGATGCGATCGCTCACCACCAGATCGTCGGCGGTGGAATCCACCACCATCTGCTTGTAGTCGGGCGCCGCCTGGCTCTCGACCGTGGGGATGAAGCGCGTGCCCATGTAGACGAGGTCAGCGCCCGATGCGATCGCACCGGCCACGCCCCAACCGTCGGTGATGCCGCCCCCCACGATCAGCAAGCCATCAAAGAAGCTGCGTACCGCGCTCACAAATGCAAACGGTGACAGGTGCCCTGTATGGCCGCCTGCGCCGGCGCAGACGCAGGCGAGGCCATCCGCCCCTGCGGCCACGGCCTTTCGGGCCAGGGTGAGATTGACGACATCGGCAATGACGATGCCGCCATAGGCATGCACCACCTCGATGGCGGGCTTGGGGCTTCCAAGCGCGGTGATGACGATGGGCGGCTGGTAGCGGGCGATGAGCGCCAGGTCCTCGGGCAGGCGGGCATTCGAGGAGTGGGTGACCAGATTGGCCGCCCAGGGGCCGAGCGGAGCGCCCGGGTTGCTGGCGCGGGCGCTCGCCAGCCCCTCGGTAATGCTTGCCATCCACTGATCCAGCACCTCGATAGGGCGGGCGTTGGGCGTGGGGAAGGCGCCGATGACGCCGGCACGGCAGGCGGGGAGCACCAGGTCCGGACCCGAGATGAGGAACATGGGGGCGGCGACGACCGGTAGACGGAGCTGGGATGCCCAGCCTTGGCGGGGTTTGACAGACGCCTGGGGTAAGGCGGACGCCGCGCCAACGAATGGCTGGCGGGCGGGCTGCGATGACGGCAAATCGCTTGGGGCAGACATGTTCGGACTCCTTGAATCGCCCCTCAATGGTGGCGCCGGGCTCGGAATCGAACAAGTCCACCCCGGGCAGGCGGACGGCCGGCTGAGGCTCATCCTGGCGCCCGGGCGCCGTTTGCCCACCCCCGGCTGTTGCAGCTTAGCAACGTCCTGTGGCATTTCCGGGCGTTTTCTTTGCAGGCCCTTCCGGCCTCTGTTCCAATACCGTTCAACTTCCCGTCAGGAGGTTGGCACTGGCGCCATCGGCACACTCCGCAGGCGTCCAGGTCAGAAGAGACTTGTACAACTCTTAAGAGGCATGCAATGAAAAAATCACTGATCGCTCTGGCCATCGGCGCCACTGCTGGCTCTGCGTTCGCGCAAGCATCCGTTGAACTGTACGGCCGCGGTCACGCCGGTCTTGACCGTTGGAGCGCCGAAGGCTCGGCCGCCGGCGCCGCTGGCGACTACAAAGCCCGCACCCGTGTATTCGATAGCGGCTCGCGCGTTGGTCTGCGCGGAAACGAAAACCTGGGCGGCGGCGTTCAGGCCAGCTTCGTGATCGAAACCGGTCTCAACCTCGATAACGCAGGCGATCTGGGCCAAGGCGGACAGCCCAACTCGGGCACCGGCTACTTCGGCAGCCGCGAAGCACACGTTGCCCTCGGCAACGCGTCAGCTCAACTGCGTTTCGGCCGCCAGAACGTTTACTGGGGCAACGGTTCGGTTGAAGACGTTGGCGCCAACCACATGGTGTTCGGCGGCATCGGCATGTACACCGCCGCTTCGTCGGGCTATGTCACCGTCCCGGCCGCTCGCCTTGAGAACACCACCAAGGTCGTGCTGCAAAAGGGTCTGGCTGGCAACTTCGCCGGCTCGGAACTCTACTACGGCGTTCTGAATGTCAACGAGCGTGCTGGCGCTGGCGTCAGCCCCGCTGGTAGCGTGACTGGCTTCACGGTCAGGTATGCCAGCGGCCCCCTGGGTGCCCAGCTCGACTACATCAAGTCGACCGACACCGCAGGCGCTCCTGGCGTCACCAACCGGAACAACACCGGCATGAAGATCATCGGCGGCTACCAGGTCCTCAAGACCACCAAGCTGCAGGCTGCCTTCTTCGAGATGAAGCGTGAGTACACCGACGCAGCAACCAACGTGGCAGCCCTCGGCACCGCCGCTGGTGGTGGTAAGCAGTCGGGCTTCGGCCTTGGCGTGATCCACAGCCTGGGCGGTCCCCTGTCCGTCTACGGCCAGTGGGCCAAGCTTGGCGACTTCTCGCACACCAGCCGTGGTTCGCAGGCTGACACGAATTCCGATTCGTGGGCCCTCGGCCTCCGTTACAACTTGTCGAACCGCACCCACGTGTACACCTCGTACAGCGTGATCAACAACGCGGCCAAGAACAACGTGACGATGGCCGGCGGTGGCATGAGCTCGGTTCCGACCGGCGGTTCCATCGGCATGGGCACGGACACCAAGGTCATGTCGTTCGGCCTGTTGCACAACTTCTAATCACCTGCTGGCTTAGCCAGCTTGTGACCTGAGGTTCGAAACCCGCCGCGGCAACGTGGCGGGTTTTTTATTTGGCGCACGCTTTTTCGGCTTGCAGCGAGCCTCTCGCCCACGCGCGATGCTTCAAGTCCGAATCATTCAGGCTTAAACTTTCTCGCCATGAACAGGCGGGATGACAAGGCGCTCCCCGCGCCGCTCGATCAGGAGAGCCGGGTAGTGGCCCAGGACCACACGGCACTCAAGCTCTGGCTGAGGCTACTCACCTGCACCACGCTCATCGAAGCCTCGGTCAGCCAGCGGCTGCGACGCGGGTTTGCCTCGACGCTGCCGCGTTTTGATCTGCTCGCGCAACTTTACAGGGCACCCGAGGGCCTGGGCATGAGCGAACTGTCTCGGCGCCTGATGGTGACGGGCGGGAACGTGACCGGGCTTGCGGACCAGCTCGAGCACGAGGGCATTCTGCTGCGCGAAGCGGTCCCTGGCGACCGCCGCGCCATTCGCCTGCGACTCACAGAAGTGGGCCGAGCCCGCTTTACCGAGATGGCTGCCGCCCATGAGTCCTGGGTGGTCTCGCTGATGTCTGATCTGAGCGCATCCGAGCAGCGAACGCTTCGCGCCCTGCTGGGCAAGCTGAAGTCCGCTCTGCATCGCGATGCCGATCAGGCACCTGCACTGGCGGCGCTCGCGCAAGCCACCCCCGAAACGTCCGATCCTGCGCCCACGCACGCGCCATCCGCGTTGCGTCGCTCGCGCATAGCGCGGGCACCCACCGCGCCCAGAACTCGCTCGCCCAACCCTTCCGGAGATTCCTGATGCACCGCTCCGCGCACGTTGACACGTTTGCACGCGACCACCTGCCGCCACCATCGCAATGGCCCGACTTCGTGGCCTCGCCCGACACCCGCTACCCCGCCCGAATGAACGCCGCGGTAGAACTGCTAGACGCCATGATCGAACGCGGACACGGCGACTCGGTCGCGCTCATCAACGACGACGGCCGCTGCACCTGGCGCGAGCTTGCCGCGCAGGTGGACCGGATCGCCCACGTGCTCACCGGCCCCATGGGTCTGGTGCCCGGCAACCGGGTGCTGCTGCGTGGCGGCAATCACCCCATGATGGCGGCCTGCTGGCTGGCAACGGTGAAGGCCGGATTGGTTGCGGTGGCGACCATGCCGCTGCTTCGCGCAGCCGAGTTGATTCAGATCGCAGAAAAAGCGCAGGTCAACGCGGTGCTCTGCGACCTGAAACTGCGTGCCGAGATCGATGCCGGTGCCCGTCAGTGCGAACGCCTGAGCGGCGCGCGATTTTTCAATGACGGAAGCGGCGCAGCCGATGCGCTCGAGACGCATTTTCCCCGAGTTGATGTCCCGTTTGTGGCCTGCAATACAGCGGCCGACGATGTCGCCCTGATCGCTTTCACCTCGTGCACCACCGGCCAGCCCAAGGGCACCATGCACTTTCACCGCGACGTGATCGCGATGTGCGACCTGTTCCCACGCCATGTGCTGAGGCCCGCGGCGAGTGAC
>Ga0172372_10009626_pt1 | contig 12538 bp, 7 predicted proteins | sample LakKiv5m_2_FD_114544 | JGI IMG/M metagenome (GOLD analysis project Ga0172372, IMG submission 114544) | Freshwater microbial communities from Kabuno Bay, South-Kivu, Congo - kab_092012_9.5m | ecosystem: Environmental > Aquatic > Freshwater > Lake | place: Democratic Republic of the Congo...
CCGCGTCGCCCGCCGTGCCCCACTGCGCGAGGAGGAGCGAGAGGTCGGACGCGTCGACCACGCCGTCGCCGTTCAGGTCGCCCGGCCGCGTCGGATCGGTCACATCGACCGAGAAGGAGAGCGAGAGCGGCCGCGCCGCGGCGCCTGGGAGGTTCTCGTCGCTCGTCCAGACCGTGATGGTGCGGGTGTAGAGGCCCGCCGCGAGGCCGTTCGTGTTGATCGAGAAGCGCAGCGTCGTCGGCTCCGCGCCGATGTTCGGCTCGGACGAGTCGATGACGCCGAAGGGCGCGCCGAGGCCCGTCGCGCCGTCGACATCGAGGCGCGCCATGCCCGTCGTGAATCCGCGGTTGTAGACGGGAAGCGCGAGCTCGCGCACGCCGCTGTCGCGCGGGAACGAGGCGCCGAGCGTGGTCGCTGTCAGGTTCTTCTTCGCGCTCCACGAGGGGTTCGAGGGAAGGAGCACCGTGACGCTCACGGTGCGCGAGTAGCTCGGGTTCTGCGCGCCCTCGACCGTCGTGACGACGGAGACCGAGCCGCTGAAGGTGCCCGCGGTCGCCGTGTTCACGGGAACGGCCACGGTCGAGGCGTTGGGCGCGAGCGCGGCTGTGACGGCCTGCGAGCCGCCGAGGACGCCCGAGCCCGTCACCGTGGCGACGAGCGGGGCCGTGCCCGCGGCCGCGACCACTGCGGCCGTGTTCGAGACCGTGACGGGGACGGTCGCTCCCGCCGCGCCGCGGATCACGGGGCCGAACGACGCGGGCGCAGACGCCTGCATGATCGGCGGAACGCGGTAGTCGGCGACGAGCGGGATGTGGTCGCTTGCGTTGAAGAGCGCGTTCGCAAGCGCGAGCGACCGCGCCGACTGCCCAGGGAAATAGCTGTTTCCACCCGCGTTGATCGAGGTGTCGTAGTGGAGGCCGTCGTTCCCGAGCGCGCGGTAGCTCGTCGCGATGAGCGAGAGGCCCTCGTTGTCCTGCATCTCGGTCGACTGGAGCTGGAAGTCGAAGCGGTCGTTCAGGCCGCCCCCGACGAGGCCGCCGCTTGCGGTCACGCGCGGCGACTGCGTGTGCTTGAAGGCGTTCGCGGAGCCTGCCCACGAGCCCGTTCCGAGCGGGTCGAAGGCACGGCCGTTTCCGAGCGAGAGGAACTCGAGGTAGCCGTCCTCGGAGTTCGTGTAGAAGTTGAAGTCGCCGAGGTAGACGATGTGGCGGCCTGCGCCGAGGGCGTCCGCGTTCGCGCGGATGGCGATCACGCCCGCGAGGCGCTCGGCGCGGTCGGCGGAGGTGTCGCTCGCCTTCAGGTGCGAGCCGTACACATAGAAGCGCGTGGCGTTCGATGCGGTGTAGCCGACGAGCTGGAAGAGCCAGCGGTCCGTGTTGCGCCCGCCGCCCGAGGAGATGTCGGCGTGCGACTGCGCGACCTCCGCGAGCATGTCGGTGCGGTAGTAGGCGCACTGTGCGCCGCCCGAGCCGTCCTCGCCCGAGGAGGTGGTGTAGGTGGCGCGCGCGTAGGGGATGCCTGGATAGGCGGCGAGCACATGGGAGTCGAGGGCCGCGATGTCGACCGCGCGCACCTCCTGGAACGCGAGGACGGCGGGGGCGACCGCGAAGCCCTCGGTGTCGTCGGCGGCGATCTCCGCGAGCACCGCGCGGAAGGAGGTCGCGTTGCCGAGGAGCTTCGCGATGTTGTAGCTCGCGACCCTGACCTGGGCCTCCGCCGACCCCGCGATGCACGCGGCGAGCACGGCGGCCGCCGCGAGGAGCGCGCGCAGGCTTGCGCGCCGCACTGCGGTTCGGGCGTCGGGCGAGGTGGTGCTTGGCTGCATGGGTTCGCTCGCGGGGCGCGACGGGGCCCGAAGTGGCGCCGCCGAAGAACTGAATGTACGCCCAAAGCGGCGCTGGGGAAGCGGGGAAGCGCGCGATCGGGGGGATTGCCCGCGGCATTCCCGACGGGCGATCGGCGCGGACCGTCCCAAAACGACCGTGCCGCCGCGCGGACGCACTACCATCCGCGCCTTCGGAGACCCCACCATGCACGACGCCAGCAGCCGATCGCTCCTGTCCACGCTCACCTCGCCCCTCCGCGCGCTCGCGGCGGGCTCCCTTCTCGCGCTCGCCGCCACCGCCCCGCTCTCGGCGCAGCAGGTCGAGCCCGAGGTCTTCACCCTCGACAACGGGATGAAGTTCCTGCTCCTCCCCCGCACAGACCAGCCCAATGTGATCGCTGCGGGATGGGTGGCGAAGGTCGGCTCGGTGAACGAGCGGCCCGGCATCACGGGCATCAGCCACTTCTTCGAGCACATGATGTTCAAGGGGACCGACACGATCGGCACGAGCTCGCCCGAGGCAGACGCGGCGTACCGCGACGCGCAGAAGGCCGTGCGCGACCGCATGAACGCGATCGCGTGGAACGAGCAGTACCGCCGCTTCTTCAACGGCGAGATCGACGACCCGTGGGACCCCGTGAACGACACGCCAGAGCTCGCGAAGCTGCGCGCCGAGCTGAAGACGCTGATGGACGCCCAGCAGGGCCGCCTCGGCGCGGACCGCATCGCGGCGCTCGCGACGGAGATCGCGTCTGCGTCGCCCGACGAGAAGCCGCGGCTCGAGACCGAGCTCGCGCTCCTCAAGGCCGACCAGGAGAAGGCGCGCTCGATCGTGAAGGACGAGTTCGACAAGGTCTACACGGGCCAGGGCGGCTCGGGCATGAACGCCTTCACCTCGCACGACCTCACCTTCTACTTCATCAATGTCCCGTCGAACAAGTTCGAGCTGTGGGCGTGGATGGAGTCGGACCGCCTGCACGACTCCGTGTTCCGCGAGTTCTACTCGGAGCGCGATGTGGTGCACGAGGAGCGCCGCCTTCGCACGGAGAGCACGCCGACGGGCATCTTCCAGGAGCAGTTCGAGGCCATGTTCTGGTCGTCGAGCGGCTACTCGTGGCCCGTCATCGGCTGGTCGAGCGACCTCAACAGCTACACGATGGAAGAGGCGATGCGGTACTGGAACATCTACTACCGCCCGGGGAACCTCGTGGGCGTCGTGGTGGGCGACTTCGACCTGCCCGAGGTGAAGTCGGCGATCACGCGCTACTTCTCGCGGCTTTCGCCCGGCACGGAGGCGCCGCCGGCCGTCGTCACGCTCGAGGTCGGGCAGATGGCCGAGATGCGCATGAACGCGGAGTGCGACTGCCAGCCGTCGGTCGAGGTGCGCTACCACACGGTGCCCTTCCGCCACAAGGACGCCTACGCGCTCGATGTGCTCGCGGCGGTCCTCAACGGCCGCACGGGACGCCTCTACAAGTCGATGGTCGAGGGCGGCGAGATCGCGTCGGGCGCGGGCGCGCGCCAGGACAGCCGCAAGTACGCGGGCGCGTTCAGCTTCAGCGCCGAGGTGAAGGGCGACGCGACGCCCGCGGAGCTCGAGCAGGCGTGGTACGCGGAGATCGAGCGCCTTCAGAACGAGCCCGTTCCCGCGCTCGAGCTGCAGAAGGTGAAGAACCAGTTCGCGGCGTCGAACTACCGCCGCCTCAAGACGAACTTCTTCCTCCTGCTCCAGCTCGGCTACTACGAGGGCCTCGGCACCTGGGAGGAGATCAACGAGGCGCCCGGGCGGATCGACGCTGTGACGGCCGACGACATCCAGCGCGTGGCCAAGACCTACTTCGCGCGCGAGAACCGCTCGGTCGCGACCTATCTGCGCAAGGCGGGCGCCGCGGCCCCCGTCGACGACCCCGCGCTCGCCGCGCTGCCCGCGCCGATGCAGGCGCAGGCGCGGCAGATGGCCATGCAGATCGCGAAGGAGACCGACGCAGCGCGACTGCGCATGGCCCTCGAGCAGATGGGCGCACAGGCGGCGCAGGTGCCGCCGCAGATGAAGCCGCTCCTCGACTTCATGGTGTCGAAGATCGAGGCGCGCCTCGCGGAGCTCGAAGCGGCGGCCCCGACCAACTGACGAGATGAAGGAGACCACCCACATGAAGCACACGACCACCATCCTCTCCTCGCTCGCCGTCGCCGCCGCGTTCGTCGCGGCGTCCCCGCTCGTCGCGCAGGATCTTCCCGCGCGACCCGAGAACCTCGTCTTCCGTCCGCTCGTCTACAACCCGCCGAAGGCGTCCGACTACAGGCACGAGCTGTCGAACGGCGTCGTGGTGTTCCTTGCGCCGAGCAAGGAGCTGCCGCTCGTCGAGCTCTCGATGACCTTCCGCGGCGGCGCGTATCTCGAGGCCGCCGACAAGACGGGCCTCGCGGGCATGACGGCGTCGCTCCTCCGCACGGGCGGCACGGAGGCCCTTGCGCCGAACGAGCTCGACGAGGCGCTCGACTTCCTCGCCACCGAGATCGCGATCGGCTCGACGGGCACCGTGTGCTCCGCGTCGATCGACTCGCTCAAGGCGAACTTCGACGAGAGCCTCGCGCTCCTCATGGACATGCTGACGAAGCCGCGCTTCGACGAGGCGAAGACGAAGATCGCCGTCGACGCCGCCATCGAGGGCATGAAGCAGCGCAACGACGACGCCGACCCGATCCTCGCGCGCGAGTGGCGCATGCTCCTGTTCGGCGCCGACCACTTCGAGGCGCGGCAGGCCACGGAGGCGTCGATCCGCGGGATCACGAAGGACGACATGCGCGCCTTCGCGAGGAAGGTGTTCAACCCCGCGAATGTCGTGGTCGCCGTCACGGGCGACTTCGACGCGCCCGAGATGCTGTCGAAGCTGGAGAAGGCGTTCGCAGCGTGGCCGACGGGCGAGCGCATGCCCGTGCCGCCCGCGCCGACCGCGACCTTCACGCCGGGCGTCTACCACATCGGCAAGGACATCCCGCAGGGCAAGGTGAACATCGGCCTGCGCGGGATCACGCGCGACGACCCCGACTACTTCGCGGCGCTCGTGATGAACGAGATCCTCGGCGGCGGCGGCTTCACGAGCCGCATCATGAAGACCGTGCGCTCGGACGAGGGCCTCGCCTACTCGGCGGGCAGCGGCCTCGACGCGGGAGTCTGGTACCCGGGGCAGTTCCGCGCCAGCTTCCAGTCGAAGAACGCAACCGTCGCGCTCGCGATCAAGCTGATCAAGGGCGAGTTCGAGAAGATGCGCGCCACGCCCGTGAGCGCGGAGGAGCTCGAGGTCGCGAAGCAGTCGTTCATCGAGACCTTCCCCCGCTCCTTCGAGTCGAAGGACGCGATGCTCGGGATCTTCGTGTCGGACGAGTGGACGGGGCGCGACCCCGCCTACTGGCAGACCTATCGCGACAACATCGCGAAGGTCACCGCAGAGGATGTGCAGCGCGTGGCGCGGCGCATGCTCGACTTCGACCAGATGGCCGTGTTCGTCGTCGGCAACTGGGAGGCGATCGCGGCGGGCGACGCGCTGCCCGGGAAGCCCGCGCGCGCGACGATGGCGGAGTTCTTCGACGACCGCGTCGAGCACCTGCCGCTGCGCGACCCGATGACGATGCAGCCGATCCAGTGAGCGGCGCAAGCCGACCACGCGCGGCACGCAGCGCAAAAAGAACGACGCCGTCCTTCGGACGGCGTCTGTTCTATCAATCGACCCCGATGGTCACTACCCCGCCCTCAGGCGGCTCGTGGCCCTTCCTCGTCATGCGAGGACTCCAGTGCGTCGCGAAGCTTCTCGATCGAGAAGTTCACGCGCTTCAGCGCATCCATCGCCCGTGCCCCCGCACAGGCGCCGCGGCCTCCCGTCGGGAAGTCGCGAACGCAGGTCGGAAAGGGAAGAGGCTCGGGAAGGTCGTCCGTCCCACACTCATCGACACCATCGACGGGAGCCGTTCCAACAAGCCTGAACCGTGCGAATCCGTGCATGGCAAACCCCTTTCCGCAATGCCGTTCCGTGGCATCCTGCGTCATTGACGGGATCGGCTTGATCGAGCCGCGACTTCCCGATGAGGTGGGGAATCGTGCGAAGAAACGGAGATGCGTGACCCGACCGCCGCGGGCGCGGCCGTTTCCAGCATGTTCTTGGCGTGTGCGATAAAGCCGCGCTCAATGGGCCGCTGCGGCAGAGGTTCCCGCGCCAGCCGTCGCGGCCGCGTCGCGCTTCGTGCGCAGCATGCGCGCCACGAGGAACGCGCCGCCCGCAGCCGCGGTGAGGGCCATCCCGAAGATGATCCCTGCGCGGAGGAGGCGCGTCGTGTCCTCGAGCACCATGGCGCGCGAGATGACGGTGCGGCCAACTTCCTGCTCGCTGCCGACGACGGCGAGCCGGATCTGGTCGTTCTTCCGCTCGGGCTGGCGCGCCGCCTCGCTGACGGCCGTGGCGACGACCGCATCGAGAAGCGCGACCGTGCGGTCGGGGTTTCCGCCGCGGAGCGTGAGCCTGACGGTCGGGCCCGAGCTCTCGAGCTGGAGCGCCGTCGCGAGTTCCTTCACGGCGAGATCGGCCTCCGTGCGCTGGTGGCCGCGGTCGACGAGCTTGGCGGCCACGACGCCCGCGAAGGCCTCGCTTCCGCGGACGCCCTGCAGCCATGTCGCGATGGGCATCGCGTCGGCGACGGCGGCGCCCGTGAGTCGGTTCGTCGTCTCGAGCTCGACCGACGCGACCGAGTGGACGGGCGCGATGATGCCCGCGACATGCCAGCTCGTCCACGCTGCGCCCGCGACGGCGAGCACGGCGACGGCCGCGAACGCGAGGACGCGCGCGGACGACACGCGGCTGCGCGCCCTCGCGATGAGGCGTTCCGCCTCGGCACGGAGGTCGGAGAGCTTCTTGCGCTCGGCCACGACCTCGAGGCGCTCGGCATCGACGGCGGCGCGCTCGGTGGCGATCGCCTCTGCCTCGGCCTGGAGGATCGCGGGCTGCGCGGAGTAGATCTGCTGCAGGACGCGCATCGCCTTCGTGCGGCGCTTGAGCGTCTGGCGGATCGCGTTGAGCCGCGTGCGGCGGATGCGGAGGAACTCGGCCGCCGCCTCGAGCTGCGGCATCAGCGTCTGCTGGACATGCTCCTCGGCGCTCGCGACCGCCGCGACATCCGACGCGCGGATGCCGTGGCGCTCGATCTTGCGCGCGGCCTCGACCTCCGCACGGAGCGTCTCGACCTCCGTCTCGAGCTCGTTCTCGCGGATCGCGTGGCGTTCGGTGACCTTGATGACGGCGGTGAGCTTCGAGACCGCGACCGCGACCTCGTGCTGCGCCTCGTTGCGCTCGCGCTCGAGCTCGGTGGCGCGGGCCTGCGCGTCGTCGAGCTTCGCCTCGAGCGCCTTGATCGCGTCGGTCTCGCGCTGGATCTGGCTGCGGATTCCAGCGGTCTCGGCCTGCTGGCGAGCCTCCTCGGCGCGGCGCGCGCGCTCCTCGGCCACGGCGCACGCTGCGCGGAGCTCCGTGAGCTCGCCCTCGATCTTCGTCTGGCGCTCGAGCAGCTTCTCGCGCTCGGCGCCGAGGCGCTCGGCCTCGTGCTTCAGCCGGTCGACCTCGCCCGCGAGCGCCTCGCGCAGCGCGGCCTGGCGCGACTCGGCTGCGGCGGCGTCCTGCGAGGACTTGTCGCCAGAGGACTTCCCCGCCTGTGCACGCAGCGCGCCGAGCGAACGCTCGACCTCCGCGATGATCCGCAGCACATCTCCGTGCTCGGGACCCTTCGCGTCCGTCGTGGTCTGCTGGGTTGCGCCCGCCTCTTCCGCGGCCATTCGGGGAGCCTCCGTGTCCACCGCATCGGCGTTTCCGCGGGGACACTGAAGCCGAGAGGCCAAGAACCGCGTGCCCCGAACGGGGGATTCCGATAGCCCTCAGGACTTCGGGGGTGTTCGCCTGAGGACATCGGCGAGTTCCGCCATGCCGAGGAGGCGGGCGAGCGCGAAGTAGACGAGGGCGCCCGTGGCGACGCCAGCGCCGAGCCGCAGCGCGTACTCCGACCAGCGCTCGGGCTCGTGGAAGAGCGCGAGCACGCCGACGACCGCGAGCGTCATCGCGGCGGTCGCGATCGCCGCCCGGAGCCAGCTGCGCCAGACGCCGCCGTCGACGATTCCAGGGGTGCGGCGCGCGAGGAGCCTCGCGAGCACGATGCACTGGATCGTGGCGCACCCCGCCGTCGACCACGCGAGCCCCGCCTCGCGGAGCGGCGTGAAGATCAGCGTGATGTTGCCGACGATGTTGAGCGCCACCATGGCGATGGCGACCTTCACGGGCACCATCGCCTCCTTGCGCGCATAGAAGGCGCGGGTGAGGACATGGTTGGCCTGGTAGGCCCAGATCGCGGGCGCGAAGCCGAGCACCACGAACGCCACGCGGCGCACATCGTCGTTTCCGAACGCGCCGCCGCGGAAGAAGGCGCCCACCGCGTCGTGCGCGAGGACGAGGAGCCCCGCGCTTGCGGGTAGCCCGACGAAGACCGTGAGGCGCAGCGCGCGGCGCACCGTCTCGGTGAACGCGGGGATGTCGTTGTTCTGCCGCGCGAGGAGCGGGAAGACGGCCGTCGCGATCGAGATGCCGAAGACGCCGAGCGGGAACTCGTACAGCCGCTGCGCGTTCGCGATCGCGCTCATCGCGCCCGCCTCGAGCGGGTAGTCGAAGCCGAGGATCGTCGGACCGACGAGGGTCGGCCAGCTGGCGATCAGCCCGTCGATCGCGGTGTTGAGCTGGAGGACGCCGAGCCCGAGCATCATGGGCGCGACCTGGACGAGCGTCGCGCGCACGCTGACCCATGCGGTCGTGTCGCGCAGCGTGAAGACGGGGCCGACCGAGCGCAGGATCCACAGGGTCCACGCAAGCTGCACGACGCCCGCCGCGACGACGGATCCCGCCACGATGCGCAGGTGCCAGACGGGCGAGAGATCGCCCGAGCGGACGAGCGGCACGACGCCGAGCGTGGCGGCGACGAGCGCGAGGTTCAGGATGATGGGCGCTGCCGCGGTCGGACCGAAGCGCCCGTGCACCTGGAGCGCGGACCCTGCGATCGCCGTCAGGCAGACGAGCGGCATGTAGGGCAGCATGAGCGCAGCGAGTTCGTAGCCGAGCCGCACGGAGCGGACGCCGACCGTCTCGGTCGCGATGCCGCCGAGCGACTGGACGCCGAGCCGCGTCACCTCGAACTCGGGCGCGGACCACATGCGCGAGAGGAGGAAGGCCTCGCCCAAGAGGACGATTCCCCAGAGCACGATCGCAAGCAGGACGATGAGGAGACCCGCGAACCGCCGCGACGCCTCGCGGTCGTCGCGCACGAGCTCTGCATAGCGCGGCACGAACGCCGCCGAGATCGCGCCTTCGCCGAACAGCCTGCGGAAGAGGTTCGGGATGAGGAACGCGAAGTTGAACGCGTCCATGAACGGGCCGATGCCGAAGACGCGCGCAAGCGCCGCATCGCGCGCAAGCCCCGTGACGCGGCTCACGAGGGTGAGCACCGTCATGAGGCGCGCATGGTGCTCGAAGCGTTCAGCCATGGGAATCCGTTCCTCGAGGCGAGCGGCGGTCGGCCGCGCGGGCGCCGCGCGTCAACCGCCCGCGGGCGCCGCGCCCGAGGTGACCTCGAGCGTGCCCGTCGACATGTCGGGCTCGAGCGCGCGGCGATGGATCGAGAGTTCGGCGCGACGCGCGCCCTTCTCGAGCCGCGCGGTCGCGAGGTCGAGGCCCGCGCGCGAGTCGACCACTGTCCAGCCGCCCGACTCGAAGCGGCCGAGCGTCTCGGAGAGGACTTCGCCCGCGTCGCGCACGCGCCCCGCGAGCAGGAACCGCCCGCCCGTGAGCGTGCCCGCGTCGCGGCGAAGGTCGGCGCTGCGCACGACGGTCATCCCGTCCGGAAGCGGCACATCGCTCTCGAGGAGCGTCGTCGAGCTCGAGCAGGCGTGGAGGACCACGGAAAGCGCGGCAATGGCGAGGACGCGGAGGCGAAGGGACATGCGCGGAGAATACCGCGCCGCACGCGTGGCGGCGGGCGAGGACTTCAGTCGGGCCAGTCGCCCCGTCACACGCGCCCTCTGGTCACGCAAGCGCCTTCAGGCACGCCTCGGCCGCGCGGCGGCCCGAGCGGAGCGCGCCGTTGATCGACGCATCCTCCATCACATCGCCCGCGAGGAAGAAGCCCTCGGGAGCCGCGAGGCGCGCCCGCGCGGCGAGGTCCTCGGGCCACTGCCTCGGCAGCGCGCGGGGAATCCGCTGGACCGCGAGGAGCTCCCACCCGTCCGTCGCGCGCGCGCCGAGGATCTCTCGCAGCGTGCGGCGCATGTCCTCGGCGGTGTCGCGGTCGTTTGCGGGGTCCTGCGGAAGGTACGCCGCGTTCGCGACGAAGAGCCCGCGGCCCGACGGCGCATACTCGGGCGCGATCGAGCTCATGGCGGCGCCGTGGTTGAACGCGCCCTGCGTGACGCCACAACGCCCTGAACCGTTCAGCACGAGCCACTTCGGAAGGAGCGACGCATCGGGCGTGGCGAACCACGCCGCGAGCGTCCCGCACCAGGCCGTGCGAACCCTCGGCGGCTCGCCGTCGGCGGAAAGCAGCGTCTCGAGCGAGGAAGCGTCCGTGGCGAGGATCACGGCGTCGGCGTCGACCACTTCGCCCGAACGGAGCGTGACCGACGCCCCGCGCGCGCCGCCCGCGATCCGCACGACGGGCGTGTTCAGGCGCAGCGTCGCGCCATCTGCCCCGCGCACGAGTTGCGCCGCGATCTCGCCCATTCCCCGCGCGGGAACGCAGGCGAACCCGTCCGCGAAGAGGCGCATGAGGAACTCGAGCCTGCCCGCGTCGGTCGAGAGCGAGGTGTCGAGGAAGACGCCGCCGAAGAAGCTGCGGAAAAACCCGTCGATGGTGGCGTCGGACACGCCGAGCGTGCGCAGGCGTGCGCGCGCCGTCTCGCCGCGGACGGTCGGCTCCGTCGCGGGGCCGCGCGCCGCGGCGAGCGCGAACGGCACCATGCGCAGCGCATCGCCAAGCGGCACGGCGCCGCGCAGCGCGCCGACGAGGGCGGCGAGCGGCTCGCGCAGCGGGTGCGCCACAGTGGCCGCGCGCGCGCCGTTCCACACGAGCGCACCCGGCATGAACGCGCGCAGTTCGAGCGCCTTCAGGTCGAGGAAGCGCGGACCCTCGGGATAGGCGCTGAGGTAGACCTGGTATCCGCGGTCGACCGTGAAGCCGCCGATCCTGTCGCTGGCGACGCGGCCGCCCGCCTGCGACGACGCCTCGAGCAGCGTGACGGCGTGGCCCGCTTCCCTCAGGATGCGCGCGGCTGCGAGGCCAGCGACGCCCGCTCCGACGATGACGATCGATCGACCCATGGCGCGGAGAGCGTAGCGGCTTGCGCAGACTGCGTTCACACAGACGCGCGGGCCCTGCGGACGAGCATCGTGCGCAGGCATTCGAACATGCAGACGACCGCGACGAGCATGAACGCGGGGCCCATCACCAGGAATCCCTCCCGATCGATGGCGTGCTCCGCGACCGGCTCTGCGCCGAAGAGCGCGCGAACGAGGAGCCGGTGCAGCGCCCATGCGAGCGGGATGGCCGCGAGAACGGCGATCGGGCCGATGAACCACGCGAAGGGGCTTCGGGGCGGGATCCCCTGGGCGGGAAGGCCGTCGATCGCGAGCCCGCGGCGGGCCAGCGTCTGCCGCTCGACATGTGCGGTCGCCGCGACGAGCCCGCACAGGAACCCCATCGCGAGCGGGTGGATCGCGCTTCCGATCGAGAGCTCCATGCCGCCGCGCATGCGCCACGCGATGATCGCCCCGCCGATGACGAGCGTGGCCGCCACGGCGAACGCGGCCGCCCTCGACCAGTTGCGGGCATCGCCGTAGACGAGGGGCTCGAGCGGGTCGTGCGGGTCGAGCACGCCCTGCGGCCGCCGCGCCGCGCGCGCGAGGTGGATCGCGCCCGCAAGCGCCACGCCTGTCCAGCCCGCGATCATGTCGTGGACGCTGAAGGTGCGGCCGAGGATCGGGATCGCCTGCGTCACCTCGTCGATGTAGACCCACGCCACCGCGAAGAGGAAGCCGAGCCACGCGCGGCCCGCCGGGCGCGCATGGAGGGCGAGCCACGCAAGCGCGCCGAAGCCGAGGAAGTGCGCGAACTTGTCGACCGCGCCCGCGCCCGCGAAGCCGAGCCGCGGCCAGTGGGTGACGACGGTGATCGGCACGAGATAGGCGACGAGCGCGATGCGCCAGAACCGACGCGCGCGCGCGACCGCGGCACCAGCGACGGCGTCGTCCGCGGCGCGCACTCAGCCGCCTCGCTGGCGGAGCGCAGCGCGGAAAGGATGCGAGGGGTCGATCGGCTCAGGCTCTGGCTCGGGCCGCTGCTGTGCGGGTTGAGACGCAGACTGCGGGGCAGGCTGCGGCGCTGCTGCGGCCTTCGCGGGCTTCGCGAGCGGCGCGGCCGCCGGAGTCGCGGCCGACTTCTCCTTCTCGACCGCGGCGCGGCGCGCGGCAGCGGCAGCGGGCTTCGGCTTGACCTCTGCCTCTGCGCTTGCGGCGGGTCGCTGCGTGGCGGACTTCGCCGCAGCAGGGGCAGGTGCAGCTGCAGGTGCTTGTGACGCAGCCTTGGGCTCGTGCACACGCGTCGCCGCCACCGTCTTCTTCTCGCCGCGGGCGCGCTGCG
>Ga0172372_10009629_pt1 | contig 12536 bp, 10 predicted proteins | sample LakKiv5m_2_FD_114544 | JGI IMG/M metagenome (GOLD analysis project Ga0172372, IMG submission 114544) | Freshwater microbial communities from Kabuno Bay, South-Kivu, Congo - kab_092012_9.5m | ecosystem: Environmental > Aquatic > Freshwater > Lake | place: Democratic Republic of the Congo...
CGGCGGCAGCGCCAGCGCCGCCGGATGCAGCCAACGCCAGGGACCGCAGGCGAGTTCCAGGCCATGGCTGCCGGCATAGGCGATCGTATCCAGTCCCACCCGCGGCATCAGATCGGCGAGGCTGCGGCCGCTGATGATCGCCAGCTGCAGCCGCGGCTGCGCGGCCAGATGCGCCAGGCAGCGACGCAGAGCCGGATCGAGCTGACAGCGGCCCGGATCGGCCTGCAGCGGGACCAGGGTGCCATCGAAGTCGAGGTGGAGGTGCAGCGTGCCCGGCCTCTGCAACAGCTGGGGCAACAGCAGGGCAGGCGGCGATGGCGGCCGATGGCGGCGGATCCGATCCATGTCGCTCAGCCCGCCGGCGGCAGCAGCTGCAGCCACAGGCAGGCATAGGCCTGGAGCTGCAGCCGGTAGGGGCCGGAGCCGATCGCGGCCAGCGGTTGCGGCTGGGACACCACCGCCCTGGCCGGGGCTGCAGCGCTGGCTGGGGCCGGCCCGGGCCGCGGGGCCGGGCTCCGGTCGTCGCAGCGGTCGTCGCTCCAGTCGTCGCCGCCCGGCCCCGCGGCCTCAGCGCTGCCACCGCCGCCCTGATCGGCTCGGGATCTGGAACGCCGGCCCGCGCCCCGCCGGCGTTCCCCGAGCCGCGGCTGCGGGGCTGGATCGTCGGCGATCGGCAGCGGCCGCCAGCCGACCAGGCCGGGCAGATCCAGCCGCACCACCTGCGGCCGGCCCGACAGGTTGTGCAGCAGCAGCAGCCGGCGTTCGCGCCAGCGTCGCAACAGGGCAAGCACGCGGCGGTTGTCGGCGGCAGGCAGGTGGAGAGCGCCGCGGCTGAACAGCGGATCAGCGCCCCGCAGGCGCAGCCGCCGCTGCAGCCAGCGCAGCAGTGAGCCGGGCATTTGTTGTTGCGCCTCCACATTCAGATGCCGGTAGTGATAGCGGTGATCGCTGACCAGCGGCTGGTAGAGACAGCGGGGATCGGCGCTGGAGAAGCCGCCGTTGCGCTGCGCCGACCACTGCATCGGCGTCCGCACTGTGCCGCGATCGGCACGGTGGATGTCATCGCCCATGCCGATCTCATCGCCGTAGTAGAGCACCGGTGCGCCGGGCAGCGCCAGCAGCAGGCTGTAGAGCAGTTGAATGCGGCGGCGATCATGGCCGAGCAGCGGCGCCAGCCGACGACGAATGCCGAGGTTGTGCTTCATGCGGGGATGGCCGGCATAGGCGCGGTACAGCTCCTCGCGCTCGGCCTCGCTGACCATCTCCAGCGTCAGTTCATCGTGGTTGCGCGCAAAGGTGGCCCACTGGCAGCCGGGCGGCAGGGCCGGCTGCAGCGCCAGCAGCTCGCGCAGGGGTTGGCTGTCCCGGCGCCCGAGGGCCAGGAACAGGCGGGTCATCAAGGGAAAATGAAAGGCCATCTGGAACTCATCGCCGGCCCCGAAGTAGGCGATCAGATCCGCCAGGGGCTGATTCGCTTCCGCCAGCAGAATTCTTCCGGGGTAGTCCGCATCGATCAGGGCCCGCATGCGGCGGCAGAAGTCATGGGTGGCGGGCAGGTTCTCACAGCTGGTGCCATCGCGTTCAAACAGATACGGCACCGCATCGACACGGAAGCCATCGAGGCCGAGGTCGAGCCAGAACCGCATGATGGCCAGGATCTCTTCCTGCACGGGCGGATGGTCGTAGTTGAGATCGGGCTGGTGGCTGTAGAAGCGATGCCAGTAGTATTTCCCCACCCCCGGATCCCAGCTCCAGTTGCTGCATTCGCTGTCGCGGAAGATCACGCGAGCCTGCCGGTAGGGGCGGCCATCGACACTCCACACGTAATAGGGGTGAAAGGGTGAATCCGGATCCCGCCGGGCACTCTGGAACCAGGGGTGGCTGCTGGAGGTATGGCCGAGCACCAGATCAGTGATGATCCGCAGATTGCGCTGATGAGCAGCGGCGATCAACCGGCGCAGATCCGCCAGGCTGCCGAGGCTGGGATCCACGGCCAGGAAATCACTCACGTCATAGCCATCATCACGGCGTGGTGAGGGAAAAATCGGCATCAGCCATAGGCAGGTGACCCCCAGATCGGCAAGATAATCCAGCCGTTCGATCACACCTGACAGATCGCCATGGCCATCGCCATTGCTGTCTTGAAACCCGCGTACATAGAGCTGGTAAAAGATGGCATCCAGGTGCCAGTCGTGCCGCCTCCCATCGATCGCCCGAGCCATCGATCGCCTCCGCTGCCGTTCAGGGAGCTGTGCGAACACCACGTACGGAACCACTCCCTGCACCGGGCGCTGAACCAGCCGCCGCCGCGCTGCGCTGCTGGGTCTGGGCGATCTCGGTGAGGATGCGGGCCGCCCAGTGATACACATTGTGCTCACATACCTGGCGGCGCATGCGAGCCATCCGCAGGCGCCGCCGCGGTTCCGGCAACATCAGCGCCGCATCGATCGCCACAGCCAGGTCATCGATGGCGAAGGGATTGACCAGCAGGGCCCCATCGGCCAGGTCGCGGGCGCTGCCGGTGCAGCGGCTCAGGATCAGCACACCGTCGCCATCGCAGCGGCTGGCGACAAATTCCTTGGCCACCAGGTTCATGCCATCCTCCAGCGAGCTCACCAGGCAGAAATCCGCCAGTCGGTACAGGGCCACCAGTTCCGTCCTGTCGCAGCACTGGCCCAGCAACAACAACGGCTGCCAGCTGCCCTGCCGCCAGCGGTTGTTGATCCGCGCCACCTGCTGCTCGATCTCCTCCCCCAGCAGGCGGTAGTCATCGATGCCATTGCGGCTGGGGGTCAGCAGCTGCAGAAAGCAGAAGCGACCGCACCAGTGAGGCTGTCGCTCCAGCAGCCGATCCACGGCCCGCAGCCGCTGCCGCAGTCCTTTGGTGTAGTCGAGACGATCGATGCCGATGCCCAGCCGTTGGCCGTCCAGGGCCAGCAGGCCGCGCCAGCGCTCGCTGGCGATCGGCAGCGAGGCGTCACAGGCGGCGGCATTCCAGGCGTCGAAATCGATGCTGATCGGGAAGCTGCCGATCTGGGTCCCATGGCCGGCCATGGGCGGTTCGCCCCGCTGGCCGTCCCGGCCTGAGGCGCTGCGCAGGCTGATGCCGCCGATGCCCGGCTCGCCCCCCACCACCCTGCCCATCGCTGCGCCCACCGCTCCTCCTACCGCTCCGCCCCCCGCCCCGTCGCCGCTCTGCTGCCAGCGCAGGCGCTCCACGGCCGCCAGGAAATGCTGGCAGTGCTCATGGGTCTGGAAACCGAGCAGGTCGTTGTGGAGCAGGCCCTCGATCAGTTCGGCGCTGTAGGGGCAGGCCCGCAGCTGATCCGGATGCGGCCAGGGCACATGCCAGAACTGGGCCAGCGTCAACGAGGGGCGGGCCTGGCGCAGCAGCTGCGGCACCAGGGCCAGATGGAAGTCCTGCAGGAACACCAGGGCCTGGTCCACCCCGGCGGTCTCGGCCAGGATCGCCTCGGCGAACAGCTGGTTCACCTGGCGATACGCGCACCAGTCATCGGGATCGAACTCAGGCGCCACGAAGGCCAGGTGGCACAGGGGCCACAGCCCGCGGTTGGCCAGGTTCGCGTAGTAGCCCTCGATCAGGCCGTCCTGCAGCCACAGGCGCCGCAGGCGGTAGCGCGGCTGCTGGGGTGGCAGCGCCACCGCATCGTGACCATCGACCACCAGGCGATCGGCGCTGCCGGCACCATGGGCGATCCAGGTGCCGCCGGCCGCCTCCAGCAGCGGCTCCAGGGCGGAGACCAGACCGCTGGCGGGGCGCTGCACGATCAGGCCTTCGCCGTCCTCGCTGAGGCTGTGGATCCAGGGCTCGCGGTTGGAGGCGATCACCATCGGTTGATCGCCGAACAGGTTGCGCAGCAGCGGTGCCAGCATCTCCCGGCTCCAGCGCCGCTGCGGCTCCTTTCCGTCGCCCATGCCCTTCCGGTCCGCATCCGACCGGTTCAACCTGCCCGGGATGACCCCGGCGGCCGGGTGGCTGCGGCGCCACTGCCCCACCGCTGAGGTGTGGGCGCTGCTGGCGGCATCCCGGCGGCATCCCGGCGACGGAGCGGTGGACGGAGCGGTGGGCGGTCTGGCGCTGTCGCTTCTGTGCTCAGGTCACGGTCATCCGGGCCGGTAGATTGCGCAATCGGTCTGGAGGCGCGATGGTCGGGGCGGAGGCTTCCGGGTCGCGCCTCTGTCTGCCCCGCCCAGCTCGATCATGGTGTCATTCCTGCCGCTGCCACCACGACCTGCCGATCGGATGGCGCTGCTGCTGCGCAAGCCGCGTCGGATCACGATCACCATTTCCGCCCGGGCCTATCAGCAGCTGGAGCGCTCCTCCCAGGGCGAGGGCCGTTCGATGAGCAACCTGGCGGCATTCCTGCTCGAGGGTCAGCTGCAGGATCCGGAGGCTGCCAGCGGTGCCGGATCTCCACCGGCGGCGCCCGACTGAAGCGGCGAGCGGAAACTCGACCATTCGCGCTGACGGCAACGGCAGGGCTGATTCGGATTCGGCGCGAGGGCTGGGGCCGAAGCGCAGAGGTCAACCCGCTCCCTGCCGCGTCCGGGGTTGAGGTCCTCCGTTCCTGGTGCCCGTGTCGCGCACGACTGGCGAAATCGGCACTTTGAAGCGGTCCTGACGGCAACACCGAACAGCAACACCGAGCCGGATCCTCCCTGCCGGCGACACTTTGCCGCTGGCGCTTTTCCGACGACACCCTGTCGCTGGCACCTTTCTGGCGACAGCGTGCCGCTGCTACTTTCCCGGCAACACCGTGCCGCTGGCACCGTGCCGGCTGCAGGTTCCCGCTGGCAAGGCGCAGCCCCGGGCCGGAGGCGGCTGGATCGGCGAACTGTCAGGAAACAGCCTGGGGGCGCCGCCCCCCGACGACGGCCGGCGCCCCGGCCGGCACGATCAAGGATTCACCGCTCATGCGCACGGGCTTGGGCAACCCCAGGATCTCCAGCAGCGTGGGGGCGATATCGGCCAGGCCGCCTCCCTGGCGCAGGCAGACATCATTGCCGTGGCCGGCAAGCTGTCGCTTCTCCCCCTCCACCAGGATCACCGGCACCGGATTGGTGGTGTGGGCCGTCCAGGGGTGTCCATCCGGGCCCTGCATCATCTCGGCATTGCCATGGTCGGCGGTGATCAGGAGCGTGCCGCCCATGCGATTGGTGGCCTCCACCAGGCGACCGACGCAGCGATCGACCATCTGAATCGCGGCGGTGGTGGCCTGCATCAGACCCGTGTGGCCCACCATGTCTGGGTTGGCGTAATTGATCACCACCAGGGAGTAGATGCCTTTCTGAATCGCGGCGATGCAGCTGTCGGTGAGCTTGCCGGCGGCCATCTCGGGGGCGAGGTCGTAGGTGGCCACCCGCGGCGAGGGCACCAGATGCCGGTCTTCGCCAGGAAAGGCCTGCTCAATGCCCCCATTCATAAAGTAAGTGACGTGTGGGTATTTCTCCGTTTCCGCCGTACGAAACTGGCGCAGACCATGCTCGGAGACCACCTGCCCGAGCAGCCCGTCGAGCGATTCGGGCGGGAATGCCACCGCCACCGGCAATCCCTGCTCGTACTGGGTGAAGGTGACCACATCCAGGGGCTGGCAGTGCTGGCGTGGAAAATGATCAAAATCATCGAGCACCAGCGCCCGGATCAGCTGCCGCACCCGATCGGGCCGGAAGTTGAAGCAGATCACCGCATCACCGGGACGGATCACCCCCGGCGACAGCCGCACCGGCTCGAGGAATTCGTCGTGGATGCCGGCGGCATAGGAGCGCTGCAAGACCTCCTCGGGGCTGCAGGGACTGATCTCACTCTCTTCGCACAGCAATCGATAGGCCTTCTCCGTGCGCTCCCAGCGGTTGTCACGATCCATCGCCCAGTAGCGGCCGCAGAGGGTGGCGATGCGGCCGACCCGGGCCCGCTCGATCTGCTGCTGCAGCTGGGCGAGATAGAGGCAGGCGCTGGTGGGAGGTGTATCGCGGCCATCGGTGATCGCATGCACGGCGACATCCTGCAGGCCACGCTCAGCGCACCACTGCAGCAGTCCGCCCAGATGATCGATATGGCTATGCACGCCTCCGTCGGAACAGAGACCGATCAGATGCAGGCAGCCGCCGCGCTGGCTGAGGCGATCGGCCAGGGCCTGCAGGGCCGGGTTGGCGGCCAGGCTGCCATCGCGCACGGCCTGGCTGATCCGCACCAGCTCCTGGCGAATGATGCGACCGGAGCCGATGGTGAGATGGCCCACCTCGGAATTGCCCATCTGGTCGTCGGGCAGGCCGACCGAACCGCCGCTGGCCTCGATCAGGGTGTGGGGATAGGCCTGCCAGAGGGCATCCATCACCGGCGTATCGGCGGCGCGGATTGCGTTGTGTTCGGCCTCATGGCGATGGCCCCAGCCGTCCAGGATCACCAGCACCACCGGTGCCAGTGGATCACTGGCTCCGAAACCGGCGTTGGAGCCGGCGGGCCTGTCGCTGTGGAGCCGGGCAGGGGCGGGGCCGGAGGCGGCCTGCATGGAGGAGGAGAGGGCAGTCACACGTACAGAGCAGCGTGGTGATCCCGGCTTGAGGGTCCCGGCCTGGTTCCCGTTGGGTGGCGCCTGCGGATCCGGATGCGGCGAAGGCCGAATTCGGAGCGGAGAGGCAGTTCCAACCCCTGCCAGAAGGGTTGACAAGCTGGCATTGAAGCCAACCTACAACTTCAGTGTGCGCCGATCCCGGCGGCGGCAGCGTCTGGGTGAGCTATCAAGCACGCGCGGCGCCAGCGCCCGGGTGGGCCTCTCAGCGCCACCGCGCCCCGTAGCATGGCGGCGGAGACGCTTCCGCCCTGCTTTCAGCCCATGGCCGGCCCCAGCGGTGATCTCCCAGCGGAGCCGATCAGCGGCCTTCCCCCGGCGCCGCTGCCGGGGGGATCAGATTGTCAGCAAAGCAATACCAGCGTCGCGGTGGCCGGGCCGGGGGTGGGCGGATCCCGGGCCGGCGACGGCTCGCGGCTGGAATTGCTCGGTGCCGCCGACCTGCAGCGCACCCTCGATCGGCTCGCCTCCCAGGTGCTGGAGCGTGTTGCCGACAGCACGGCCCTGCTGCTGCTCGGCATCCCCACCCGCGGCGTGGCCCTGGCCCGGGTGCTGGCCGATCGCCTCGAGCGCCGCTGCGGCCATGCTGTGGCCTGCGGCAGCCTCGATCCCACCTTTCACCGCGACGACCTCGGTCGGGTCGGTACCCGCATGGTGGAGCCCACCCAGCTGCCGGTCGGGCTCGAGGGCCGCGAGGTGGTGCTGGTCGATGATGTGATCTTCACCGGTCGCACCGTGCGGGCGGCCCTGGAGGCCCTGCAGGCCTGGGGGCGACCGCGACGGGTGCATCTGGTGGCCATGATCGATCGAGGCCATCGCGAGCTGCCGATCCAGCCCGATTTCTGCGGTCGTGTGGTGCCGACCACGCGCCAGGAGAGCATCCAGGTGTGCCTGGAGGCGATCGATGCCGAGGAGGGCGTGTTTCTGCTGCGGCCGGGCAACCCGGCGGCCTGAACCGCCCCCGGCTCAGCCCGACCCCGCCGATCGCCGCCACGCTCTCACGCCGCCAAGCTCTTACGCCGCCACTTCCCGCAGCACGGTCCCACGCAGCACAGTCCCACGCAGCAGGCTTCCAGCACGCACGATCGCAGGCGCCAGAGGCGAATCCGGCGGCGACAGCCCGACGAGATCCGATGCCCGGACAGGGCTGACTTCAACTCGGTGCGAGGGCTGCGGCTGAAGCGCAGGGGTCAACCCGCTGCTGGCAACGCCTGGGGTGCTGAGGCTGCATTCCTGGTGCCGGTGTCGCGCACGACTGGCGAAACCGGCACTTGCAAGCGGCCCTGGATTCCCGGGGGCTGCAGGGTGGGCGGTTTCGCTCAGGCCGGGCTGAGCTCGTCGGCGCGGAAATGGGCCCGGAACCGCCCGAAGGCCACCAGCACCGGCAGGGTGGGGCTGATCGGACGGCCCTTCCAGTCGTTCAGCACCTGCAGCACCTGGCCCTGCTGCCCCTGCAGGTCGAAGGCCTCGCCGCGGTGCTCGGGATGGTGAAACACCACCACGCTCTGGCTCACTGTCACCTGATCGCCTGGTTGCATGAAGGCCGCGTCCGCTGGCGGGCAATCCTGTCACGCACCGGGCCCCGCTGCCGGAGCCAGGGCCCCCGGGGTCCGGTCCAGGCCCGCTGGATCCCGACCCCTGCCCTGGACCTTGGCGCTGGACCGCTGGACCCCAGCCCAGGCCGCCGGGCTGGGGCCGCCAGGGTGGGCTTGCGCGCCGGCCGCCTCGGCGGGATCACCTCGGCGGGATCACCGGCGGAATCGCCTCGGCGACAGTGCTTCAGCGCTGGCAGGCGCTGTCGGGTCCCGCTTCGATCACCCGCCCTCCGAGTTCACGACAGGCCAGCTCGAAGGCCTTGCCGTCTTCCAGGCCGCTGGCCAGGTGGCGCTGCACCCGCTGATCCAGAGCGGCGCCGTTGACCGTGTGGGGGAGGCTGCCGTGGGCGTCGTGTTCGCGCTCGGCACCCCGCAGGCTGGAGATGCCGCGGATCACCTCGGCCTGCAGCGCCATGCTGCGGCGGCGCCACCAGGGATGGTCGATGTTGTTGATCGCATCGAGGGCCTCCCACCAGCGCGCCTGGCGGCTCAGCCGCTCGGCGCGCTCCAGCTGCAGACGGTTGCGCTGCCAGATCTGACGGAACTCCTCCCCCAGGCCTCCGCTCGCTTCGCCCGCCTCCGCCAGCGAGGCCAGCCGCCGCAGGGCCGCCTCGAGGTTGCCCTCACGGAACTGGGCGACCGCCTGATCTTCCAGACCCTGCCGCCACTGGTTGAGGCGCTGCTCATCGCCGGGACGGACGGATCGGGAACGCACCAGCTGGCGCTGCAGCCGCAGCGCCTCCGACCAGCGCTGTTGCTGCCACTGCCGCAGGGCCAGCTGGCGGCGGCAGTGGCCCTGCTCCAGCGCGACACCACCCGGCAGCCAGCTCAGCGCCGCCAGTTGCTCTCCATAGCGCAGGCAGTCCTCCAGGCGGCCGCGGCTCGCCGCCGCCTGGATCCGCTGGGGCAACTGACGCTCCCACCAGTAGACACCGGCCACGCAGGCAAGCAGCGAACCGAGGGTGAGGGCCAGCCACAACCGAGGCAATCTGTGCTGGCGCAAGGCCAAGGTGCTGCTGCGGGGTGTTCCCTTCTACCCGGCCGCCTGCCCCGGCGCGAGCCCGGTTCTCCGCCCGGCCACAGCCGTCGTTGATTCAGCGCAGCGGCCCCAGGGCCAACGGTTCCAGGGCGGCACCGCTGCCGAGATCCTCCCCCTCCAGCTGCAGCACCCCCTCGGCATCGATCGAGAAGCGCAGGCGCAGCCGATCCTCGCCGGCGGCAGCGGCCGGCTGCAGCGGCAGTCGCAACGGTGCAGCCGGCCAGGCCACCACCGGCGCCGCCCCGGCCGGCCGGGCTCGCAACACCGGCAGGTCGTTCTCAAACAGCACCTCACCGCGCTCCTGGGGTTGCGGTTCCCCCAGCACCAGCTCCAGCTCCCGCTGACCGTCGCGGCTGGCGGCCAGCACCAGCTCCAGCGGCCGCTCGGTCGGCCAGGGCTGACCGGGCAGGAACAGCGGATGCCAGCGGTGACGATCGCTGCGGCGATCCCAGCAACGCAGCGAAACCCCATGGGCCAGCACGTCGCGCAGCCGTACGTTCGGTGTCAGCGCCAGGGCACCGAGCGCCACCGCCTCCACCGGCCGCTGTCCATGCAGAGGCACGGCAGCGAGACGCTGCTGCAGCCAGCGGCGGATCAGGGGCATGCGACTGCTGCCGCCCACGGGCAGCACCGCATCGAGGCGACCCAGCTCCAGACCCTCACGGCGGGCGGCGGCGGCCACCGCCTCGAGCAGACCATCGAGATGATCGAGCAGGCCTCGCTGCTGCAGCAGGGTCTCCAGGCCGCGGCGATCGAGGCGCAGCTCAAGCTGCCGACCGGGTTCGGGGCGGGCCAGCTCCAGCAGTTCCTCGCCCTCGCGATCGCTGTGGCTGAGGCGGCACTTGAGCCGCTCGGCGGCCTGCAACAGGGCCGGGCTCGGCGGTTCCTGCGGATGCAGGCTGGCGGCGATCCAGCGGTCGAGGTCGCGGCCGCCCAGGCCGCTGCCCGCCTTGCCGATCACCCGGGCGAGGCGCAGCGCCTGGCGGCTGTCGTCGAGGTCGCGGCCGGCGAAACGCAGCAGCTGGGCGATCGGGGCCGCCCGGCCCTGCCCCCCTTCCAGCGCCACCAGCGACAGATCGATCGTGCCGCCCCCCAGGTCCACCACCAGCACGCGACTGCCGGGCGCCAGGCCGGCGCCGATCGCGGCGGCGGTCGGTTCATCCACCAGGGCCATCTCCGCCACCGGCAGCTGGGCCGCCAGTTGCCGCAGCCAGGCGCGATAGCCGCGGTAGGTCTCGATCGGCGCGGTGAGCACCAGCCGCTGCGGCGCGATCGTGGGCGGCAGCGCCTGCCACAGACGCTGAACCAACAGCGTGGCGGCCTGTTCCGGCGCCAGCCAGCCGGCATCGACAGCAGGGGGATCGGGGGGTGGCGGCGGCGCGCTGGCCCCGATGCGCCGCTTGAAGTCGCGGATCAGGCCCGGACCGGCCGCTGCCGCCAGGCCGGCATCGAGCACCTGACGACCGATCAGGGGGCGGGGATCGCCGGGCTGTTGCAACCACAGCAGGCTGGGGACCACCTCGGGATCGTCCAGGCTGAAGGGCGGCAGGGGCAGGAGGCGAGGCGGCTGGCCGGGCTCCTGCCAGGCCAGCACCGTGGTGCTGCTGCCCAGATCCAGCGCCAGGGTGCCGCCCATGCTGGAAACCTCCGCCGATCCACCACCAACCGCCGTTCTAGTCGGCCTCGCCGGCTGGAGGCGGGCCCGGCGGCCCGTGTCGGGGCGCTGACCTAGGATGGTGATGGCGTATCCGGTCTTGATGGCATGCTCAGTAGATCTGAACTGGGATCCGACATCAGGCCCGACCTGCGCTCCGAGCTGAATCCAAAGCAGCTGGCCCAGCGGGCCGAGAGCCTGATTCGTCAGTCGAGCAACCGCTATCTCACCACGGTGCGGATCGCCTACCGCGCCAAGCAGCGCCGCTTCGACGACTTCGATGGCCTGCTGGAGGACTCGTCGATCAAGCCGGTGCAACGGGCCGTGATCGAGCTCAGCGATGAGCAGGACCAGCCGGATCTGCTGCCCGGCTGAAGGCCGAGGGCCCAGCACCCAGGGCTGATTCAAAACTCGGCGCGCGGGCTGCGGCCGAAGCGCCGATGGCAATCCGCTCTTTGCAGCGCCTGCGGTACTGAGTGTGTTGTCCTGCAACTACACAGTGGAACGGAGGGATCATGCCGGCCCCTGGACGTCGAGCGGGGCAAGGCTTCTCATCCCCTCGTCCCCATCGGCAGGTCCTGAATCAGGCCCAAACATGCGGGACGGCACACTGAGGTGCATTTTGCTGCCCGTTTCAGGCACGACCGGCGCAACCAGAACGTTGAAGCGGCCCTGGCCCGGCAGCGGCGGCCACAGCCCCAGAAAGACTGGATCTGGCTGCAGCTCGCTTGGGGTGAGGCGGTAGCCGTGGCGGCGCAGCGTGTGGACTCAGCGGCTGACGCAAACGGCAGCGCCGCTGCGCAGGGCCTGCTCCCAGGCTGGGGTGTGGAGGTCAGCGAGAACCGGGCCTGCAGCGCTGCTCAAGCGCACGCAGGATCAGGGCCACGGCATTGGCCTGACCCTGCACCGCAAAGGCCTCGCGCTCCAGCAGCCGGGTGCTGCTGCCGTAGTGGTTCAGGGTGATGGCGGCGATCTCCCGCTCGATCAGGGGGCTGAGCGGAAGCCGCCAGCCGATCGGTCGCAGCACCCCATCGGGGCAGCTCTGGGCGGCATGGGCGGCCTCATGCAGCAGGGTCTGACGGGCGATGCCGAGCTCGGCGGTGAGCGGTGCCACCCAGAGGGTGCGACTGGCCGGATCGAACATCCCGTAGACACCACGCCTGGGGGGCGGCGCCAGCTGCACGGAGAAGCGATGGCGGCGCAGTGCGGCCAGCAGCGGCTGCAGATCGGCCGGCCAGGCCCAGCCGCCGGTGGCCAGAGCCGTGCTGAGCAACAAGGAAAAGAGACCCATTGCAGCCAGCAGTCCAGGCCCGATGATCCTGGAACAAGGGCTTGATCTCGACTCCAGGCGACGAATCACGGCGCTTTCAGGTGCCCTGCTGCGACGGGAGCGGCGCTGCCGTCGCCGGCCCTGGTCCGTGGGCTGTCATCCAGCGTCGAGCTGCTGATCGTAGGGGCGGTAGCCGGCGCCAGCTGATGGCGCAGCTCCTCCCGGCTGATCACGCCCCTGTCGAACAGCTCGATCCATTCCCTCCTCTGCGGTTGGCGCTGGATCGGTGGCGACAGCGGGCTCACCGTCACCTGCAGGCCGACACCGAGAGTGAGGGTTTCGCCGGTGAGGGCCCACCAATGCCGCAGCAGCGTCGAGGGTCGAATTA
>Ga0172372_10009631_pt1 | contig 12535 bp, 11 predicted proteins | sample LakKiv5m_2_FD_114544 | JGI IMG/M metagenome (GOLD analysis project Ga0172372, IMG submission 114544) | Freshwater microbial communities from Kabuno Bay, South-Kivu, Congo - kab_092012_9.5m | ecosystem: Environmental > Aquatic > Freshwater > Lake | place: Democratic Republic of the Congo...
TGTGGTCGACGTTTTGACTGGCAACTAGGTGACTTGCCCTATGGGTATGACCATAAATATGTGTACTCCCACATCGGCTACAACTTGAAACTCACCGATATGCAGGCAGCGGTGGGGGTGGCTCAGTTGCCGAAGCTTCCTCACTTCATCGCAGCAAGACGTGCCAACTTTGCTCGTCTTTACGAGGGCCTAAAGCCACTTGAAGACCGGTTTATCTTGCCTGAAGCGACCCCGAGAAGCGAGCCGAGCTGGTTCGGCTTCGCGCTCACGATTCGCCCCAGTGTGAAACTCGACCGGCTTGCGTTCACGCAACATCTTGAGTCGCGACGAATTGGAACTCGACTGCTCTTCGGTGGCAACCTCATGAAGCAGCCCGCCTACAAAGACTTGCCACGTCGAGTCGTCGGTTCACTTGACAATGCCGACGTGATCACCACGAATACCTTCTGGATCGGCGTGCACCCCGGGCTTAACGACGCACGAATCGACTATCTGATTGAGTCAATCCACGACTTCGTAGCGTCAAGTTGAGTCACCTTGATAGGCGACAAGAATATTCAAGCAGTCACACTTTTGAACCAAGCAATTGTTCGTGAAATCCCGTCAGTTAGGTCAACTTCGGGTTGCCATCGCAGTTTCGTAGTCGCGAGGGTGATGTCAGGACACCGCTGAGTCGGATCATCAGTAGGCAAATCTCTATACTCAATCTTGCTTTTGGATGCGGTTAAACGCAGCACCAGTTCTGCGAGCTCAATTACTGAAAACTCAGTGGGGTTTCCCAAGTTGATTGGTCCTGTTTCATTTGATCGCCAGAGTTTCAGTATTCCATCAACCAAATCATCAACGTAGCAAAATGAACGGGTTTGTAATCCGGTGCCATAGATGGTTAGTGGATCTCCTCTCAGCGCTTGGGTAATGAAGTTGGATACAACGCGGCCGTCTGCGGCGGTCAGTCGCGGACCGTAGGTGTTGAAAATACGAACAATTCCGATATTTGCTCCTAGCTCTCGGTGGTATGCCATGCATAATGCCTCCGCATAGCGTTTACCCTCGTCGTAGCATGACCGAGGTCCCGTTGAACTTACAGAGCCACGATAGGTTTCTGTTTGAGGATGTACTTCTGGGTCTCCGTACACTTCGCTCGTTGACGCTTGGATGAATCTTGCGGTCTTTGAGACTGCAACCTCAAGTGCGAATTCGGTTCCCAAACTATTTGTCCTGAGAGTATGGAGCGGCTGCCGGAGGTACTGCGGAGGCGAGGCAGGACTCGCAAAGTTGAGTACAGCATCAATATTGTCGGCGACTTCAAAGCCCTTATTGATATTTGCCTCTCTGAAACGAAATCTCTCATTCTCACGAAGACGAAAGAGATTTGAGATCGAGCCTGTCGATAAATCATCAATTCCAACTACCTCCTCACCTTGTTCGATAAGGCGGTCACAGAGGTGCGACCCCAGGAACCCTGCAGCACCAAGAACAACAATTTTGCCCACTATTGGTAGTAATCCTTTAACTTAAGCATCGTTTGTTTTCTAACAAGTGAACTGTACCGTTCTGTGAGTATTGAACGAATCATCACCTTTCAGACCGCAACTTCGTATTCCAAGTCGCGCCGTTCAAGTGAATAGTTCAGCTCGATTCGATATCTCCAGAATATGCGAAGTAGATCAATCAACACTGTAAATGCTGCAACAACCCCAATCGTCGATTCGTTCTTTCGGCATAGTTTCACAGGCACTTCTACAAAGTTCTTCCGACCGTTTGCAACGGCCGCCACGAACAGTTCAATATCAAGAGAAAATCCATTCTCACAAAGCACCGGCTCAAGACGGCGAATGAGATCAGTTCGGTACACCTTGATTCCGACTTGAGAGTCACTTATCGAGACATTAAACAGCAATATCTGAATGGCTTGATGAATTCGAGACAAAAGTCTTCTCAAAAAACCAACATCAGCCTCAGAGAGTGGGTGCCACTTGCTCGCAAACACTGTTGGATCTCGTTCTCAAAACCACTAAAGGTTCCAAGTCGGTTCGTTCTGATATAGTTGAGCTCGGCGCATTTCACTCCGCCGAAATAGAGGTATTGCTTTTGACAAATCAAATTGCAAACAAGCAGTCCTACCTCAAGTTCACGTTGCCCATCAGTACTGATGATGGGTTGTATATGAATTCAGAACAGGCGAGAGCACTTGGCGAGGATCTCTGTGAATTGTACGGCGCGGCTAGACCATTTCCGCACATTGTCATTGACAACTTCTTACCAGAAAAACTGATAGAGGAAATCACCAGTTCGTTTCCTGGTGATCTACTCCCACAAGACACGCTCTACGAAAATGAATACACTGGGCTTCATAAGCGGCAGGTCTACCCAGAAGACTGTGAGAACAAAGTTCGAAGAGTTTTTCATTTTCTCAACTCCGCACCGATTCTTCAGTTCCTTGAGGGTCTAACAGCTATTCATTCACTAATTGGTGACCCCTATTTTCAAGGAGGGGGCTTTCATGAAATACGTAGAGGTGGGAAGCTCAGAATCCACGCTGACTTCAGAGTCAATGAACGATTGCACCTGATTCGGCGAGTTAATTTACTGCTCTATCTGAATAAAGGTTGGGACATTCACTTTGGCGGAGCACTTGAGCTTTGGGATGCTGAGATGAAATCAATGAAGCAAAGTATTGATCCATTGTTCAATAGGTGCGTGATTTTCAATACAAACTCAAATTCGTATCATGGTCACCCAGATCCGTTGAAGACCCCTGATGGGTTAACTAGAAGGTCAATAGCTCTCTACTATTACACGGCTTCGGATCGCGTGTATGAGGAAGAGCCTCCAAGCTCTACCGTGTTCTTCGCACGACCCGAAGAGCAGCAGATTCACAAATGGAATCTACTTGTGCTCCGTATACAGAATCAACTTAAAGACTGGACTCCTCCTGTGGTCTTTCGTGCCGCAATTCGACTTAAGTCGAAACTTAAGCGTTGAGGTGGTGGGGCTGGCATGAGCACAACTTGTGACGTTATCCCTATAAGGGATGCGCTCTAACCAACTGAGCTATAGCCCCTTATCGGCAACTCTATCCTACGGGGCGTCGTGTTGTGATGGCCCAGCGACTACTTCTTCTTCGAGCACGGTGACCCGGATACCGCCGACGAGTTCAGTAATCAGGTTGCACATTACGGCATCAATCACCCAGGCTGCGGTGCCGAGCAGTGCGGACAACAACCCGAAGACGGAGAAGTTGGAAAAGAGCGCGCTGCCATCAAAAGAAGAAGACTCCCGGCCGAATGATTCAAAGAAGTTCTCAACATTCTCGATAGTGCCAGTGGAGGTAGCCACGCTCCACAACAGCGTTACGGCGATAAGTGCAATCACGAACAGCACGAGGTGCAACACGAGACCGACCTTGAAGATGCTCAAGACATCGATGTCACGAATCACGCGCACACATGTGGTGGCACGATGTTGGCTCAAGACCTCGCATGGGTGCATACGGAATACCATCTAGGGTTATTCGTGTCGAGTCCGCTCCCGCCATTGCTCGGGCTGGGGTTGTCCGATTACCGATCTAGTGACATTCCTCAGTTGAGTAGGTAAACCTCTTGCTTCAATTGGTTCGACTGACGGCTGTAAATGAGTCTCGAAGGGGAAAGAACCGCCGACAACTCCAGATTGTCTCTGAACTAGAGTAGGGATATGAACTCAGTAGATAAGCCACGAATCGGGTGGGTAGGTTTAGGAAAACTTGGACTTCCGTGTGCTCTCGTTATGCGAAAGGCGGGTTTTGAGGTATGCGGTACCGATATTGATCAACGAGTTTCTGAGTACATAGAAAAGGGGGAAATTCCTTACCAGGAGGCCGGAGTTGCTGACACTTTTGCGGCCGGGTACAGCATCCAATGGAAGGAGACTGTTGAAAGTGTGGTGTCAAGTAGTGATGTGGTCTTCGTTGCTGTCCAAACTCCACATGCGCCTCAGTTTGAAGGTTCAACTCCTACTCCGGACCAACGTAGCGATTTTGAGTATGGATACCTGATCACAGCGGTACGCGAAATTTCCAGAATTGCAACAGCTCCCAAGGTTGTTGTCGTCGTATCCACCGTTCTGCCCGGTACCTGTGATCGTGAGCTCAGCCCAATATTGTCTCGAAACAGTAACTTGTCATTCGTATATTCACCAGCTTTTATAGCAATGGGTACGACAATGGCTGACTTTTCGGAACCAGAAATGGTTATCGCTGGCTCTTCATCTAGTAAGGCCCTTGATGTCCTAAAGCTCATTCACTCATCGATCCACGATTCGCCATTCATTGAATTGTCCGTAATTGAGTGTGAATTGGTAAAAATGTTTTATAACACTTTCATCGGAATGAAGGTAGTGTTTGGAAATACCATTGGTGAGGTATGCGACAAGGTTGGAGGCAATGCAGATAAGGTCGTATCTGCATTGGGTTGCGCGAAAATGCGGGTGGTTTCGAGCAAATACATGTCACCGGGGCTCGGTGATGGAGGGGGCTGTCACCCTCGGGATCAACTCGCACTTAGCTGGCTCGCGCAACGACTCGACCTTAGCGTTGACGTGTTTGAGTGGCTTATGCGTTCGCGCGATGCCCAAACTCAGTACATAGTTGATCTCGTCAATCATTACCGAGCAATCACCGGTCTTCCGGCATTTATCTGTGGTAACGAATACAAGCCCGACACAAACCTCACTGTCGGATCACCCTCACGGCTCCTTATGAGCCTGTTTCTGGAACCCCCGCAGTGGCAGTTCAATGAACCAGACCAACCTGGTATTTACGTGATAGGCGTGAAGCATTCTCGATACCTTACGTGGCTTTTCCCAATGGGTTCCGTTGTAATCGATCCATTTGGATACATCCCTCATCAACGAGGAGTAACAGTGAGAGCATTCGGACGACGCTAGTTTTGTTAACCTGTCGCAGTTGAACTATCAATTCTTAGAAGTGTACTTGGTGATACCACCTCACTCTGCAGGACTCCTTGATGCGTGACGACTTCCGGTGGTTTCGCCGAGCAAGATATCCGATCTACTTGCTGTTGTGGATCCAAGCAAAGTTGCTCATTCGAATACTAGGGATGCTCCCGGAGCGCTCCCACGCATCGTCCTCGGCACATCTACCCCAGACGGTATTACTGGTATATCGCAATTTCGGAAACACCAATCAGCGGCCCCTAAAGAATCTCATTCAGAACTTGAGGGATTTGGATTCTGCGACGACCATCGTGACTCGTGTTCGATTCGGCAATACTCTGTTCGGCAACGCTCGCTGGTTGAGGCTTCAATATCGCGAAGTTCGTCCCTCGGTGCTTCTCGTATGTGATCCTCAGCTCCTAGGGCTTCCCGGGATATTTGGCCTATATTCGCTAGCGAGGTTCGCGGGTGTTATCCGAAGAGACTCAGCTGCCATTAGCTTGGTTCTGTTTGATCTCCCTGACCCACAGGGAGCACTTTTTGGGGCATACCTGTTAAAGCAAAAATGCAATGTCGGATTGATGTGTTCCACACCCTCCGAGGGGGCTCAAATCCTGCGCCGACAGGGAAGCGGGGGGCCACTCTTGTTGGCAACGGCTCCAGTAAATACTGACAGTGCCGCTCTCCCCATCGCCCAGCGAGATTTCTGTGTCTTCCTTCCGAGACCTAGTTATGAACCACGTAGAAGCTTTGTGGAACAAATGGAAACACAGTTGTCAAATCACAGAATCAGCTTCCGGATGGGAGGAGGTTTCTTGCGGTACAACGATCTCCAAGAGAGCTTGAAGAATACACAAATCGCCGTTGTTACAAACGCAATAATCACCGGCGCAACTAGAAAATGGCCACGTCCAGTTCATCTTTCTCACCATCTGACATACGGAAACATCGAGGCCATATCTGCTGGGTGTTTGCTCCTGACAGAAGATTGTGAAGCCGTGCGGGCTGTTTTTTCCCCTGGTGTTGACTGTTTAACATTTAGGAGTCCTACGGAGGCATTCAGCCAAATTTGTTGGGTCTTGGAAAATCCAACAAAGGCGGAAGAAATTGCGGAAAATGGGCGTAGTCTTCTCTCGAGTCAATCCACCCACTTAACATCAACGCTCAAGTCACTCTTTCTTCCCAGTCGCAAGGACGAAGAAATCGGATCTATTGATGGTTGACATCGAAGTGATTGTTCCAGTTCTCAATGATACTTCAATCATTGAAACCCTCGATCACTTCTGCGCACAGTCAAGTTCGAAATCCATGCTCATCACGGTTGTAGATAACTGCTCCTCGTCAGAGATCTCAAAGCTCGTTACTCAGTTCCAGCACAATTCACAAGTGCAATACATTAGGCATGAAACTCTGATTCCATTTGAAGAGAGCTTCATAAGGGCTGCAAGGTCCGCCAGCTGTCAATTCATCACATTCTGTGGTGCTGGAGATCGGATTGACGCAAACCAGTTGGAGACGGCTGTAGCAGCTCTTCCGGAGACATTTAATGGTGGACTCATAGGTGGCAGATTCGCATTGACGCAAGGTGAAAGGTATCGAGTTCAGAATTTAGAGCCAAACGTGACCGCACCTGAGTTCATCGAGTCGCGAGCTGTGGTTAACTGGTGCCTTAATGGTCCACTTTCTGGACTAGGAGGATGGATTGTTTCTCGAAATGCGTTAGCCAAGCACATTGACAAGCTTGGATGCGTAAGCAACACCCGATTCCCACAGATTCTCCTAGGACTGTCAATCTCACAGAGCTTTGAAGTGATTCAAACACCAAATTGTTGGTACTTTCAAAGCTCGGAACTAGATCCCCGTCGACAAAAGAACGCTATCTACCGGAATGTCAGTTGGATTAAACGATTCGAAGATCTAGCTAAGGTCATACGTCCCTACGAAACCAAAGCAATACAAAGTCAGATTAATCGCAGTATCGGACGTAACCTACTGTCCTTTCATGTCTTTGGAGGAAGAAGGACCCTCTTAAGCGCTGCCAAGATTGCCAGCCGCCACAGAGGTACAGTCGGCAAATCGGCATACCTCGCAGTGGCATTCTCTATCGGAGCAATTCCGCGTCGAATAGGGCTCATCATGATCAGTCTCATTCGTAAAAAGAGGGCTCGCGACGGGTGGATGCATTCCGTAACTCGGCAAGCGAGGTGAGAATAAAGAGACCAACACCCGCAATGGACGTGACCCACAGCAGTTCGTTTGGCTCGTCAACCCGCGCTAAAGCAACCGTAAATGCGCAGAGTACGATTCCGGTTACGCCAACTACCTCCCCGGGGCTGATACCACGAGCTCGTAAAGGTAGTGAGCCCAGCACGATCGACCAAATGGTGTGGGCGGCCAGAGCGGGGAGCATTAGTGCCACGCTCTCGGTGGAAAGGCTGAGAATTCGTACGTACAGAGTCTGTGCCAACGGAACTTGTGATCCACCGATTATCAACACCATTACAGTCAGTTGTACTAGATGAACCGCAACCTTGTAGCGCAGGCGTGGCAAGAACGATCGTTTTGCAAGATACGTACTTGCTGAAAAATATCCAGCGAGATGAACTGATAACGACGCCACTCGGGCGATGGCAATGGCGGGAATGAAATCCGACGCCACAGTCTCACCCAAGACTCTTGGAGCGACGATGATGTCTATGCTAAATCCGCTGACGATTACTAGTGAATGTAACGAAAGCAATATCAGTTCGGAGTTGAGCCGTTTCGGCATGTAAACGGTCTTGAAGGGGATTAACATCAAGCCCAAGGCCACGGTAGGAAGTGCGCTCAAGATCACCAGAGCGAGCATCGTCGGAACACTCAATCCCGCCGATAGGCCTAGTGCAATAACCGTGACTCGACTAGCGCTCATCAAAGCACTAAGCATTTGCACTGTATTGGATCTGCCTGCTCCATACAGGTTGCCGTCAACGATCGTTGTCACAAGTGACACTGGAATACTCATAACTGCGATTGCGAGCAAAAGCGGTGTGATTCTCAAGTACGGTGCAATAAAGATTGAAAGGACAGAGAGAAGCGTCGCGATTAAGAGGAACTGAAACGTAAACCTATTCACCATTAGGGCCTTGGTTCTAGTGCCAAAGTTCAAGTTTGTATCGACGCTTGAGGGTTCTCTACCTGCATCTCTCAGTGAATAGAGCTGGATACCAACAAACGTCGACCCAATCACCGAAACCACCGTCATCCCGAAAGTAAAGTTTGCAAAATTCAACTCACTTAGATGATTGATGAGCATCCAAAACCCGAAAGTATTCATCAGAAAGTTGAAACAACTAACAAACAAGGAGGTGCCCGCGAATCCGAACGCCCTGCCTCGGCTCGATGTCAAGAGTTCTCTAACCAGTTACTACAGTTGTGATCACTACAAAATTTCAATCTCGTTCTCAATGGCCGTGCCTTTTCGACCATACCATACAACTTCTCTTGCATAATCTTCCAGCGATTTCCACTGTCCACTCCCGGCAACTAGCCGCATCCGAACATGCTTACCAAGGTAGTCACTCATGACAGAATGTGGCTTCTCCCACCCAGTAATTGCATTCCAATCACTGTGGAAATCGACAATTGCATTATCGACCGAAGACCCCATACGGGGATAAACCGTTGACAAGTGTTGGTATTCAACTACTTCTATCAGATTCCTTGTTTGCACTCGGTCACCATAGCTACTTGTCAGGAAATCCCGAAGCCACTCGCGATTATCATTCAAACTTGCGCTAAGAAAAAGTGCCTCTTCGGTTGGCCAAACAATGTTTCCGAAACGTCTTTCCTGAAAGTCAAACGAACCATGTCCTTGACTTACCTCTGCGCACATCTCTTGTACTCGCGCTATGTCGCTTCCCGGTCCTCGCATTGTGTTGAGTGCCCAAGAAATCATCGCCAAATAGAAGTCGGTGTATGCGGTTCCACATAATCGATTGAGTGCAATCGCAATCTTCTTGGTGACATTTAAACAATGGAATGCCTGAATGACGTACGCAAGAGTTGTAAGTCCGATCCAATCCTGCACACTCATCGTCTTGGTTTGGATCACTATTTCGTTAAACTCTGCTATGTCGTCTGAGTCGGTACCGTGCAATAACAGCAATGGAGTTCGAACGGACTGTATTTCGTGTAGTTGCCGATAGCTCGGGTCGTTTAGCTCAGCGTTTGGTAAGACCATTGCGTGATAGATATTCAAAGAGTCATGCTGTCCGGCTTCAAGCATCTCGTTAAGGCCGTTGGTGAAGGAATCTGTAGTTTCACCAGGAAGCCCAATTATCAACTCCGTATACGTAGGGATTCGCTCCTGCTGGTATAGGGAAACAAGCTCAGCAAATTTATTTACCTGCATATTTTTGCGTTTGATCAACGTTAGAACGTTCTCATCTGTGGACTGAAGGCTCAACGTGACACCTTTACACATTTCGCTCTCATTGAGCATCTTGGCAATCTCGAACACCCGTTGATTTGAGTTCTTTGCATATGCTGCCCTGAATTTCTTCGGAAACCCATACTTCTTGTTCGTCTGCACAAGTTGGCGAGTCAGTTCAATGTCTTCCTTGAACAAGCCATAGTTCGCGTCGCAGTTATACACGAGCTCAATTCTGTTTGCTCCGAACCACTCGTACTCAGAGGTAACCCGATCTCTTGAGAATCGCCTAACCCGAGACATCGTGGCAGATCCCCAATCGCAGAAAGTGCATGCATACGGGCAACCACGGTGGGTCTCCTGAGACGCTTGAAACGAAAGAGTTTCGTTAGTGGTAACAAGGCGGTCAAAGACGCCAGACGAGTACGGACTCGGCAAGATGTTTAAGTTCTCTATTCGGTTTGCATCACCCGTGGTCACTACATTTCGACTTGCATCAGTGGTGTCGGGCAACAGCAGCCCTTTGACTCGTAGGAGTGATTCTCCTTCGCGATGGGTCTTTAAAATTTCAAGCAAGGTTGACTCACCCTCGCCAAGTACGACTGCATCAGCAAAGGCCAGCTCATTTCTGAAGAGATGAGGGTCACGAGCGGGGACCTGAGGCCCACCAACAATGATTAGGGACTTTGAATAAGTTGAACGGAACTTGCTTCCAAGCAGCTTGACGTACTCCCAGTTCCAGATATAAGCGCTGAGCCCGAGTACATCAACTGCGCCGATTTGTTCCACTAGGTCATCAATTGGTAGTCGTTCAAAAACTGGTGTCTTAAACTCGATGACACTTGATAAATCGGGATTGTCCTCAACGGCTGCCTGCAGACAACCGATTGAATACGGAAGGAAGACATTGTTTCCATACCGATAATTGACTTGGACAAGTTGTACGGTCAGGTGTGTGGGAGACATTGGTCTACTTGTCTATCTTTTAAGATAGTGCACAGTTAAGTCTATTCACAGAACTTGACCATAGAAATAGAAGATATCCATGTAAATCTAGGAGTTTTGCATGAGTCACTTACAAGTGGGGCGTGGACAAGTAGCGATACGGTAGTTCAAACCAAGAACTTCCTTTGCTTTGAGGCGTCTCGTCTAATCAATCATGTTTCTTCGCTGATAAGAGATACTATTGCCGATTACATGACTGATGTGCGGCCAGCAAAAAGAGCATTTCTGGAGAGTCGCTTTGCTGCGCGCAAGGATTTACTTTATTTTGAAAACGTTGCTAAACATATTGAACACTTCGCGGGAAGCAAGGTGATCGTTGTTGAGGTAGGTGTGGCACACGGTGGATCTATTGAGATGCTTGCTCGGTTGCTTGGGAGTCAAGCAACAATAATTGGGATAGATGTTCGACTACCAAACATTGATTTGAAGTTCTGGGATGATCTCCATCATGTCGAGGGTGCTGGGAAAGTCTTCTTGATCCAGGGTGACTCTTGTTTGCCCTCAACTTGGGACGCGCTAAGAGCGCAGTTCGGTAGACCCGACATTGTCATTGATGATGGCGGGCACACCAATCACCAGCAACTTGCCTCAATGACATGGTCAATTCTTCACGCTCGCCACCTGGCAATTGTTGAAGATATTGCTGCTTCTTGGAGCCAAAGGTTCGGTAATCCACATCGATATTCGTTTATCAATTGGATCTACGGGATCTACCGCCACCTAAATGAGTCCTGGGTTTTGAATGTTGGAAACACCACAGCGGCGCGTACCAGCGAGGCTTGGTCACGTATTTCTTCCATTGAATTGTTTCCTAATACAGTTGTAATTCACCTGGCGGATACTGAGTTACCTACGTGGACTGTTCTTCAAAATAATGGAGAAAGCAGCCAACAATCAGGTGATGTATTGCCGTCATTCAGCAGCCGGTTTCTTTCCCCGTCACTTGTAGCAAACTGTCTAAACCGAATTCAGAAGGTGGGCAGTTTTCAGCGCTGCATGTGGCTAGCAAGTGTTGCTCTCGGTTATCTCCGCTGGTTGGGAAACTGGAGATTAGGTTTTTTTTCAAGTTTGAATCAGACGGCAATTTTTTGAAACACAGCACTAAACAGAAGCCTGATACTGAACGATAGAGAGCGGTCGAACTCTCGGATCGGGAATCGACTACTTGAAGTGAGGGAAGATCAGCCTTTGACAGTTAATGGAGCGATTCTGTTCAAATCGGTCGCGCCCTCACTAAGAGATGCCAACCAAATGCTTTCCGAAGAGCATCAAATACTGCAGGTGGCATCGCTTCAAAATATGGCTCCTTGACATACTCATATTGAACATACCTTTCAATCTGCCACGGAAAAATATGGTCTTGCTGCAGGCTCTCCAGCTCCCAGCCAGTTTCGCGTAGAAGAACTCTGATTTCGGCCTCGTCATAAGTGTTCGCAATAGGGCAACCAAACTGTGCTTCTGGCTGGTCAAGGCCGGAGACAATCATCGCGTTTTTCCAAGAGTTCTTGGCATAGACCATGAACCGAAACTGAGTCGAGGGTGAAGCTACTCGTCTGATAGCAGCGAGGGCACTCCTGATGTCGGGGGTGTGATGCAGAACTCCAAACGAGTAGATCAAATCAAAGTGACTAGGAGTGTTGGAGGGAAGAACAATACTCTCGCAGTCACTCACGAGTAGGAGGGCTTCATGACCATAACACTTGAGCCTTTGAGTTGCGATTGCAACAGAGGTGGCAGACAAATCCATGCCTACATAAACCGCGCCTGCCTGAAGAAAGCGAATCATGTCTGTTCCAATTCCGCAACCGACCCCGAGAACCGTCTTGTTGCCCCACCTCTCAAACTCAGCAAATTCAATGATGTGTGGTTCGACAAAAAACCTACGTCTATCGACTTCATCGAAATACTCTCGGGTCCCGACATCCCTCTTCGAGTGCCGAATATTGCATGGCCGGCGATCCCAGAATGATCGAACTTCTTCCAGGGAGACATCAACCCTATGAGATGCAGGCATACAAGACCACCGTTTCAGAAGAATCTACAAAGTGAGTTTAGTTGAACGAATCATCACTTTTCAGACTGCAGCTTCGTGTACCAAGCCGCGCCGTTCAAGCGAATAGTTCAACTCGATTCGATATCTCCAGAATATGCGAAGTAGATCAATCAAGACGTTAAGTGTTGCAA